>AZIJ01001255.1_pt1 | contig 13381 bp, 14 predicted proteins | sample 359151 | NCBI WGS metagenome assembly AZIJ01 (sample SAMN02429718, study PRJNA222666) | marine sediment metagenome | biome: Sediment sample; isolation source: enrichment culture of sample MGS-ElMAX(UA) from oil contaminated site at the... | place: Egypt: El Max | collected 2013-01-23 | depth 9.22 m m | reverse complement strand
GACTTGAAGGCGCTACTCACCATTCACAAACATCCTCGGCCGTGGCATTTACCCTTAGTCGCGGCATTGGCTGCATCACTACCGATGTTCTTGGGGGCGCTGACTGACACCATGAGTCAGGCGGTACTCGCAAGTATTGGTGGGCTCGTCATCATTTATATGCCACATGCACCGCTAATGCGCCGATTAATTACGGTGATTGTGGCGCTGTTTGGCTTTATTGTTAGCTTTTCCTTTGTCGACAGCCTCAGCTTTAACCCTTATGTTGGCGCTTTCGCTGTGGCATTGATCACAATGCTAGCAAATGGACTGGTGCGCTATTGGCAGATCCCGCCACCGGGCCGTTTCTTTTTCATCATGATTGCTGCTTTGGCGGCAACCCTGCCGTTTGATATTGCGTTACTTCCTGTGCGTATTGGTTGGCTAACGGTGGGTGCGATTTTTGCTGTCGTGCTAGTGGTGCTATATAGCTTAGCGATACCGGTAACACACCACGCCAAGCCGATAGAGCCTGTTGCACCCGTGTTTCGTCGTGAAATTATCACCGAGTCAGTTTTGATTGGAATGATTGTCGGCGGTAGTCTTGCCTTAGCCAATGGCATTGGATTGGTTAATCCATACTGGGTGCCTATTTCGTGTGCTGCGATCATGCAAGGCGCCACCGTGCGAGACATGCGTCATCGCAAAATTCATCGCATTAGTGGCACTATTATTGGAATGGCTCTGGCCTATTGGCTGTGGAGTTGGAACATGTCACCGCTACAGGTTGCCTTGGCGGTGTTTGTATTGATGTTTATTATTGAGACGTTGATTGTCCGACATTACGGATTAACCGTCGTGTTTATCACGCCAATGACATTACTCTTAGCTGAATCTGCGTTAGGCAACTTGGCTCTTGAAGAGCTTGTGCAAGCTCGTGTCGTGGATATTGCACTTGGTAGCACTATTGGCTTCGTTGCAGGCTGGCTGTTGCTTTACCGTCGCCAACGCGCTTCAAGGCTTAATTAATCAGCTAAACTCTCTGTTATTTTTGAAACGGAGAGCCAGCCATGGAAAGCAAACTAGGACATGATCGCGACGAGTCGCAAAATGAACTCACTCGAAAACTTGCCAAATTATTGCGGATTGAACGCAAATATCACATGAGTCAAGAAGCTCTATCCGATCGGATAATATGTAGCCGCGCTTCTATCTCGCGCATGGAGAGTGGTGGGAATGTTCGAAGCGATATACTAATAGCCTCACTTGTAGAGCTTGAACTCGCCGAGCACTTTATCGTACTTATTGATAGTTTACTGGCAGAACCTCCGGAGAAACGCGCTCGGGACGAGCGTCAACGAAGATTCGACGCGATTATGGCTCCATATCGGTGAATTTCAGTATCAAAAATGATCTATCTGACGTATGTATATCGCCTCAAAATAAAGTCGTTCAGTTGCAGCAATAAAGTTACAAATTAGCCCCCTCTTTTTGTAACTTTATTGCTGCAACTGAACACTGAAAATAAATTAGGGCACCCTAGCTCTAGCTCTAGCTCTAGCTCTAGCTCTGGCTCTAGCTCTAGCTCTAGCTCTGGCTCTAGCTCTAGCCCCAACCCCGACTTGGGGGATAAGCGTGGCTATAACGATGCTGCGCATCACCCGGCGTAGAACGCCGGGCTACGGGTTGGCGATGATCACGGCGCGGCGAGGGGCTGGGAAGCCTTCGATGGTGCGGCTGCGATCATTTGGATCGAGGAAGTCAGCGAGTGATTGACCTTGCATCCATTCGGTGGCGCGCTGCTCTTCAAGCGTGGTGACAGATTCGTCAACGACACGGGCGTTCTTGAAGCCGACGCGGCTCATCCAATGTAATAGCGCTTTGGTACTTGGAATAAACCAAACATTACGCATTTTGGCGTAGGTTTCGCCTGGCACTAGTACGGTGTGTTCGTCACCTTCTACAACTAATGTTTCCAGCACGAGCTCGCCGCCTGGTTTTGATTGGGCGCGAAGCTGTGTCAGGAAGTCAATTGGGGAGCGGCGGTGATACAAAACGCCCATGCTGAACACGGTGTCAAAGGCGCGCAATTCAGGTAAATCTTCGACCCCAAGCGGGAACCAATGTGCACGAGCGGCAAGCTCGGCTGGCATGAAGTGTCGAATTGCCATGAACTGTGCCATAAATAATTGGCCCGGGTCGATGCCCCATACTTGGTCAGCACCGGCTTCTAGCATGCGCCATAGGTGATAACCACTACCACACCCGATATCAAGCACTTGGCGGCCGCTGAGGTCGCCGTTGTTGCTAAGGTGCGGTAATACGCGTTGCCATTTGAAGTCAGAGCGCCATTCGGTATCAATGTGCACGCCATGCAGGTCAAAAGGGCCTTTACGCCATGGCGTGAGCTGCATCATCAGGCCACGAATACGATTTTGCTCACCTTCGCTAACACTGTCATTGTTGATGGTTACCGTATCCGCGAGAGACACATGTTGTGGCTCGATGTGAGGTAACTGCGCAACGCATCGGAGCCATTTCGGTAATTCGCCGTGCTGTTGTTCCTTTTGCCAGTTTTCCAGTTGCGCAGGCAAGGTTGTCAGCCAGTGTTGCAATGGTGAGTGGGCAACAGCGATAAGGTCTTGGGCGAATAAATTCATTAGTTCTCCGGTTACTTTAGGTAACTTATTTTACGGCGAGCAAGGCGGCGAAATTGTAGCATTGGAACCACACTTGCGTGTGCTGAAAGCCAATTTCGCGCAGACGTTCGTGATGTGTCTCAAGCGTGTCGATGCGCATGACGTTTTCAATTGCCGCACGTTTCTGGGCGATTTCGAGTTCACTATAGCCGTTTGCACGTTTAAATTCGTGGTGGATATCTACTAGCAGTTCATTCATTTGCTCATCGGCACTGCGGAATTTTTCGCTCAGTAGCAACACGCCGCCGGGCTTTAAACCGTCGTATATTTTTTTCAGTAAGTCATAGCGCTGCTCAGGTGGAACGAATTGCAAGGTGAAGTTCATCGTCACCACCGAAGCGTTTTGAATGTCAGACTGCTGGATGTCTTCGCAGCGCACACTCACAGGTACGTCGCTACGATAGCCTTGCAAGTGAAGCTTGCAGCGCTCAACCATGGCCTCTGAGTTATCGATACCGATCACTCGAATATTATTGAGGTGCTGGCAATTCTGGCGCATCGCTAAAGTTGCCGCGCCTAATGAGCAGCCTAAGTCATAGAGGTTTGAATCAGCCTGCGCGAAGCGTTTAGTGAGCTGGCCTATACCTTGCAAAATACTTTGGTAACCTGGCACTGAGCGATTGATCATGTCGGGAAATACTTCCACCACGGTGTGATCAAACACAAAGTCGCTTACTTGCGGCAACGGTTCGGCGAATATCGAATCTTTTTTCGTCATACGTCTTAATAATCTTTGGCTGACAGACAGTACATGTATTTTAACGTAACGTGGCTATAAACAGTAGCACTAGAAGCGGTATCATTACTAAATTGCGCCGACAGTTACTGACATTCAGTGTAAGTCCGTTATAATGTGCAGCTTTGTAAATTCTTAATTTGTGGTAGGGATAATCCCATGCGTAGCCATTACTGTGGACAGCTTGAAACGAGTCTTGTAGACCAATCCGTAACTTTATGTGGTTGGGTGAATAAACGCCGCGATTTGGGCGGTCTAATTTTTATTGATATGCGCGACCGTACTGGTCTGGTGCAGGTTGTATTTGACCCTGACCAACAGGCGCTATTTGAGACTGCGAACAAGTTACGTCAAGAGTTTTGTATTCGTCTAGTGGGTACTGTACGTGCGCGTCCTGAAAGCCAAGTGAATAAAACCATGGCGACCGGTGCCGTCGAAGTGATGGCGACAGAGCTGGAAATTATCAGCCGCGCTGAACCGCTACCAATCGATTTCAACCAGCAGGTGAGTGAAGAGCAACGTTTGCGCTTCCGGTATTTGGATCTGCGTCGTCCAAACATGAACCATAACCTGCAATTCCGCGCCAAAGTGACCAGCGCGGTGCGCCGCTTTCTAGATGACAGCGGTTTTTTAGATATTGAAACACCAATGCTTACCCGTGCAACGCCTGAAGGTGCGCGTGATTATTTGGTGCCAAGCCGCACGCACAAAGGTAAGTTCTTTGCATTGCCACAGTCACCGCAGTTGTTTAAACAATTGCTCATGATGTCAGGTTTTGACCGTTACTATCAAATCGTCAAATGCTTCCGTGACGAAGATTTGCGTGCTGATCGTCAGCCTGAATTTACTCAAATTGATATTGAAACGTCGTTCATGACTTCTGACCAAGTGATGGCGGTTACGGAGCAGATGGTGCGTAAGCTTTTTGCTGAGATGCTCGACGTAGACTTGGGTGATTTCCCGCGTATGACGTGGCATGAAGCGATGCGTCGCTTCGGTAGCGATAAACCTGACCTGCGTAATCCGCTTGAATTAGTTGATGTCGCTGATTTGCTCAAAGATGTTGAGTTTAAAGTCTTCGCTGGCCCAGCAAACGACCCGAAAGGCCGTGTTGCTGCGCTGAAAGTGCCAGGCAAAGCGGAAGCGATTTCGCGTAAGAACATTGATGAGTACACCAATTTTGTTGGCATCTATGGTGCGAAAGGCTTAGCGTGGATGAAAGTAAATGATTTGAGTGCTGGTCGTGAAGGTATTCAGTCACCAGTTCTTAAGTTTATTCCAGATGATGCGTTAGAAGGTATTTTGGCACGCACTGAAGCGGCCAATGGCGATATTATTTTCTTTGGCGCCGATAAAGCGACAGTGGTTGCAGAAGCTTTGGGTGCATTGCGCTTAAAAGTGGGTAATGACTTCGAGTTAGTAAGTGACGAATGGCGCCCGTTATGGGTTGTTGACTTCCCAATGTTCGAAGAACACGAGGGCCGTTTACACGCGATTCATCACCCGTTTACAGCACCGGTTGGCGTGACGCCAGATGAATTGAAGGCGAACCCTGAAGGGGCATTGTCGAACGCGTACGATATGGTCCTTAACGGCGTTGAAGTGGGTGGTGGTTCAGTACGTATTCACAACAACGAAATGCAGCAAGCAGCGTTTGAAATTTTGGGCATTGGCAAAGAAGAAGCACAAGAGAAGTTTGGCTTCTTACTCGAAGCGTTGAAGTACGGCACGCCGCCGCATGCTGGTTTAGCTTTTGGTCTGGATCGTTTGGTCATGTTGATGGTCGGCGCGAGCTCGATTCGTGAAGTGATTGCGTTCCCGAAAACCACAACTGCGGCCTGTGTATTAACGGATGCACCGGGGCTCGCAAATCCAGAAGCTCTAGCAGAATTGAACGTTGCTGTTGTAGCGAAGGACAACGACTAAGACCTTTACTGATAGGAGCGAATCATGGCCATTATTCTGGGAATTGACCCAGGTTCACGCCTTACTGGCTATGGTGTGATTCGCCAATCAGGCAATCAAATTACTTACCTTGGTAGCGGTTGCATCAATGTGATGCGTAGCCTGAAAGGCGAAGCCGAACCGACTCTTGCCGATAAGCTCAAAGTTATTCATGATGGTATCGCTGAGCTTATCGCACAGTTTCAACCCACCGAATTTGCAATTGAACAAGTGTTTATGGCACGCAATCCTGATTCTGCGCTAAAGTTAGGGCAGGCTCGTGGTGCGGCAATTGTAGCGGCGGCCTGTGCCGGTTTACCTGTCGCAGAATATGCTGCGCGATTGGTAAAGCAAGCGGTGGTTGGCACTGGGGCAGCTGATAAAACACAAGTGCAACACATGGTCATGGCCATGTTGAAATTGCAACATAAACCGCAAGCCGATGCCGCTGATGCGTTAGCCGTTGCTTTGTGCCATGCTCATACACGAACACAACTTATACTAAAAACAACAAGGGGACGCGCGTGATTGGTCAATTGACAGGAACGTTAATCGCTAAGCAGCCACCTGAAATTCTTATTGATGTACACGGCGTTGGTTACGAAGTTCAAATGCCGATGACATGTTTGTATGAACTCCCAGATATTGGTGAGCAAGTGAAGGTCATAACGCATTTTGTCGTGCGTGAAGACGCGCAGTTGCTGTACGGTTTTAATACTTTTGCTGAGCGCACGTTGTTTCGCCAGCTCATTAAAGCGCAGGGCGTCGGGCCGAAGTTAGCGCTAACCATCATGTCCGGCATGACCGCACATCAATTTGTGCATGCGGTAACACACGATGATGTTTCAACCCTAGTGAAGCTTCCAGGCGTCGGTCGTAAAACCGCTGAGCGCTTGGTGGTTGAAATGCGTGATCGCTTGAAAAACTGGGGTTCGGCAACACCAGCCACTGATGCAGCGCCGATTGATTTTGGCGATATGAATCCAACGGTAAGTGCGAATTCGCCACGTGATGATGCATTGAGTGCATTGCTGGCTCTTGGCTATAAACCGGCGCAGGCGGAAAAAGCAGTTGCCGCGGCACTCAAAGCAGAACCCGAAGCTCCAAGTGAAGCCCTCATCCGCTTCGCTTTGAAAAATATGTAGCCCGGCGTTTCACGCCGGGTGGCGCGTAGCGCCGTGAATATATGGGCTTCCGCGGTGTCGTTACATTGTGTAACGGCCGGCAATAACAGCGCGTTGCGCTACCCGGCGTAGAACGCCGGGCTACGAGGTGTGAACAATGATTGAGCCAGATCGAATTAATCAGCCGCAGGCGAGTAGCGAAGACGAGGTTATTGATCGTGCTATTCGGCCGAAGCAACTTGCCGACTATACCGGGCAGAAGCATGTGGTTGAGCAAATGGAAATTTTCATTCAGGCCGCTAAGCAGCGATCTGAGGCGCTTGATCATGTCTTAATATTCGGTCCGCCGGGGCTCGGTAAAACGACTTTAGCAAATATTGTCGCCAATGAATTAAACGTAAATATCCGGCAAACTTCAGGGCCAGTGCTGGAAAAAGCGGGCGATCTTGCGGCATTGTTAACTAATCTAGAAGAGCACGATGTGCTTTTTATTGATGAGATTCACCGTTTGAGTCCGGTGGTCGAAGAGATTTTGTATCCAGCGATGGAAGATTATCAGTTGGATATTATGATTGGTGAAGGTCCTGCTGCCCGTTCAATCAAGCTAGATTTACCGCCATTTACATTGGTGGGTGCGACAACTAGGGCAGGGGCTTTGACGTCACCGCTTCGCGATCGGTTTGGGATTGTGCAGCGCCTTGAGTTTTATAACGTGGAAGAACTCACCACGATTATTCGCCGCTCTGCTAAATTCCTGAACTTAGATTTAGAAGCCGAGGGCGCTCTAGAAATCGCTCGTCGCTCACGCGGTACGCCGCGAATTGCGAATCGCTTATTGCGCCGAGTACGAGATTTCGCCGAAGTGAAGAATAGCGGTCATATTGATCAGCCAACGGCCGCAGCGGCACTTGCTATGGTTGATGTTGACGAAGCTGGTTTCGATTACATGGATCGTAAATTACTGCTCGCCATTATTGAAAAGTTTATGGGGGGACCAGTCGGGTTAGATAACTTGGCCGCCGCCATTGGCGAAGAGAAAGATACGATTGAGGATGTGTTGGAGCCTTATTTGATTCAGCAGGGCTTTTTGCAGCGAACGCCGCGGGGACGCATTGCAACACCACACGCCTATGCCCACTTCGGCTTAGGCAAAGGCAAAGACGATATTAGCAATTAGATATTGGATATTAGCGTTGCAGTATCGGGTTTTTGGGTTTCACTAATATCAAATATCCGATAGCTAATATCGCACTTGAATTTTAGGTAAAAAAAAGCCCGCTCAGGGAGCGGGCAAAATACAGAACAACAAGGAAGTTAAATCCAGGGAACAATAACAGGAAGAAGTGACAACCGGTCTCTTCGTATCTGATATCTGAAGCGCATTATACGGAGGACTGACCAGCATTCAAACGAGAAAAATTGTGTTTCACATAAAATTTACTAATGCGAAGCAAAAATAGCTGGTTAAAAAATGCGCTAACTAAAATTGGTCAGACCAAAATAAGGCTCGAATCTTAAGGGTTTTGTAAAAATTGGTCAGATCGTTAAGATAAAAAAATGTCTGGTGTAAAATTGAGCAGCTTAACATTTGAATGGCCGATTCGGGTCTATTACGAAGATACAGATGCTGGCGGTATCGTTTATTATGCGAACTATCTCAAATTCCTTGAGCGTGCCCGAACAGAATGGTTACGCTCGTTGGGGATTGAGCAAGATACTTGGCTGCAACATCGTATTGGTTTTGTCGTGCGTCAGGTGCAACTGGATTTGCTACTGCCCGCGCGATTTAATGATGAACTGACGGTCACTGTTGTGGTCGAACGCCTCGGAAAGGCGTCAGTAATTTTTGCGCAACAAGTCCTGCGAACTGACGGAACGCTGTTGTGTCAGGCGCAAATTAAAGCGGCTTGTGTGAATTTAGGAGAGCCTGGTGAAGCCGTGCGAGCGGTACCAATGCCAGCGGAAATTTTTGAGGTGTTAAAACGTGCAAACTGAATTGTCGATAACTGCGCTGATTTTAGAAGCAAGTATTGTTGTCCAGCTCGTTATGTTGTTGCTGTTGGCGTTCTCTGTGGTCGGCTGGATGATGATATTCCAGCGTGCCAAAGTCATTAAAACTGCGACACAACAGGCATTAAGTTTCGAAGATCGGTTTTGGTCGGGTGTTGACTTAGCACGGTTGTTTCAAGAAGTATCTGCGCGTGCCCAAAACGCCTCTGGTATGGAAAAGATTTTTCATGCTGGCTTTAAAGAGTTTGCGCGACTTCGCAAAAATGAATCGCTTAGCCAGCAACAGATGCTCGATGCATCGTATCGAGCAATGCGCGTTGTGCACTCACGCGAGCTCGACAGTTTGGAAAGCAATTTGTCGTTTTTAGCAACGATTGGTTCGATTAGCCCTTATGTCGGTTTGTTTGGTACGGTATGGGGTATTATGAATGCGTTTATTGGCTTAGGTGCAGTTCAGCAAGCTACCTTAGCCATGGTGGCGCCAGGTATTGCAGAGGCTTTGATTGCGACAGCAATGGGTCTATTCGCAGCAATCCCGGCCGTTATTGCGTATAACCGATTTAGTTATCGTGTTGAAAAAGTAGACAATCAGTACGTGAACTTTATGGATGAACTGATGGCGATTCTGCAGCGTCAGGGCTCGCAAACGAAAGCAGGTGCGGCGGCATGATGACGGTGACACGTCGACGCCGCAAACAGGTGTCGGAAATCAACGTGGTACCCTACATTGATGTCATGTTGGTACTGCTCATTATCTTTATGGTTACAGCGCCCCTGATTACGCAAGGGGTGAAGGTTGATTTGCCGAAGGCGTCTGCGGAACCATTGGACCCTGAGAGCAAGCCGCCGATTGTTGCCTCGGTAGATAAAGATGGTAATTATTATTTAAGCACGAGCAACGATCCTAATGCGGCGATTGATGTTGTCGATTTAGCGGTTGCAGTGCAAGCTGAGTTGCAGGTGAGCCCTGGGCGTCCAGTAGTGGTGAAAGGCGATGGCTCGGTGCAGTATAATCAAGTCGTACAGCTGATGGTGCTATTGCAGGAGGCGGGCGTGCCTCAGGTTGGTTTGATGACAGATAACTCGGCAGGTGGTGAGTAGTGGCGAAGAAGAGTTGGTCATGGCCTAGTGATTGGACAGTGCCGTTGGTGCTGTCATTGTTGGTGCATGTCGCTGTCGTTGGGTTGATGATTTTTGGCATGCACTTTCAGATGCCGTTTGATAAACCCCTACAAGTCGAGCTTTCGTCGCCAAATGCGCCGCAGCCGGATAACCAAGAAATTGTGCAAGCGGTGACGGTTGATCAGGCAGCTGTTGAGAAACGGGTGAACGAGATTCGCGAACGCGAGCGACAAACGGAGCTCGCTGAGCAACGCCGTCAAGCAGAGTTGGAACGTCGTGCCGAAGAAGCACGTAAAGCGCGTGAAGCAGAGCAGCAACGCTTGCGTGAGTTGCAAAAGCAGCAAGAAGCCGAGCGTCGTCGTTTAGAACAAGAGAAGGCTGCGGCGAAGAAGGAACGTGAAGAAGCCGAAAAAGCAGCCGCTGCGGCAGCAGAGCGTCGCAAACGTGAGGAAGCCGCCGCCGCGAAAGCCGAAGCTGAGCGCAAGCGCAAAGAGGAAGAAGCTCGTAAAGCTGAAGAAGAACGTAAACGTCGTGAGCAAGAGGCGCGTGAGCGTGCTGAGCGTGAGAGACAGTTGCAAGAAGAGTTAGCGCGTGAAGCGCAGGCACGAGCGGCAGCGCGACGCCAGCAAGTACAAACTGAACTAGAGCGCTATCGCGGACTTATTGCCAACGTCGTTCAGCGTAATTGGATTGTCGATGATTCCATGCGCGGCAAAGAATGTCGCTTGGATATTACATTGGCACGTAGCGGCTTTGTTACCTCTGTTAGCGAGGGAGAAGGCGACCGTGCGGTTTGTGAGTCAGCTCGTCGTGCCATATTGAAAATTGGTACACTGCCAGTGTCGCAAGACCCTGAAGTGTACGAACAGATGAAAAATATTACATTCCCATTTATCGCGGATTAAATGAAGAAGCTTATGATGAAAAAACTGCTCATTTGTGTTGTAACCGCGGCTAGCCTGCTGTTTTCCAGCCAGCCGGCCAAAGCCTCACTTGAAATTGTCATTACCGGCGGTATTGACTCGGCACGCCCAATTGCGGTGGTGCCGTTTAAGTGGTTAGGCAATGGACCAAAGCCACAAGGTCTTACTGAAGTTGTCGCGGCTGACTTAATGCGCAGCGGCAAGTTTAATCCAATTCCGGTAAACGGCATGCCACAGCAACCGTCAACCTCAGGAGAAATTGACTACACTGAGTGGGCAAGTTTAGGCGTTGAAGCGATTTTAGTGGGAACCATTGCGCCGCATTCGCTAGATCGTTATACCGTTTCTTTTGAAATTGTTGATATTTTACGTGGCCAAATTACTAGCGGCACACAAGTCTTGCGTAATGGGCAATTGGTAACTTCAGAAGATCATATTTTAGATGCACGCTCGAGCGTTATTTCTGGTGATCAGTTCCGTCAGTATTCACATCGTATCTCAGATATCTTTTACGAAACCTTAACCGGTCAGCGCGGTGCGTTTATGACGCGTATAGCGTATGTTACAGTTAATCATCAATTAGATAAGCCATATGAGCTAGTGGTTGCTGATTACGACGGTTATAACGAGCGAGTATTGTTACGTAGCCCCGAGCCGTTGATGTCACCATCATGGTCGCCGGATGGCAACAAGTTGGCTTACGTCAGCTTTGAGAACAAAAAACCTGAGATTTTTATTCAGGACATCTATACTCGTAGTCGAGAGCGGATGACACAGTTCCCAGGCATTAATAGTAGCCCAGTGTTCTCGCCAGATGGTAAGAGCCTAGCGATGGTGTTATCGAAAGATGGTAATCCAGAGTTGTATGTGATGGATATTGCGACGAAGCGTGTTCGCCGCGTCACAAACCATCATGCGATAGATACTGAACCAGCGTGGTCGCCGGACGGTAACTCGCTGATTTTTACGTCAGAAAGGGGTGGCAGACCACAACTTTATAGCGTAAATTTAAGTTCAGGCCAGGTTCGCCGATTAACATTTGAAGGCGAGCAAAACTTGGGCGGAACGTATTCGCCAGACGGTAAGCAAGTGATTATGGTTAACCGTACACAAGGTAACTATCATATTGCCCGTCAGGATTATCCGAATGGCACGATGCAGGTATTAACGCAAACTGCTTTGGATGAGTCGCCAAGTTTGGCACCGAATGGTAGTATGGTGATTTACAGCACCACCCATAATAACCAGCAAGTACTGGCGCTGGTATCGGTCGATGGACGATTTAAAGCGCGTTTACCTGCGCGAGAAGGTGAAGTAAAATCACCGTCGTGGTCACCGTTTTTACGTTAGTACGAATGTATTAAAGCAAGTTCAATCACTTACATGAAAGAAAGGAACGCGGACATGAACGCAAACAAAGCCTTAAAAAGTCTGTTCATTGCAGTACCTATGCTGACTCTTGCAGCATGTAGCTCTAACCAAGGTGCTGAAGAAGCTGTTGACCAGCAAACGAACCAGCAAGTTGAGCAAACACAAGACCAATCAGGTGTTGATGTTGGCGCTGTTGAGCGTGAGAAAACTCCTGAAGAAATTCGTGCTGAGAAAGTAGCTGAATTGCGTCAAGAAAACATGATTTTCTTCGCATTTGACGATTCACGCATTTCATCTGAGTATGCACAAGTACTTGCTGCACACGCAGATTTCTTAGTTCAAAACCCAAATGTTACCGTAACTATCGAAGGTCACTGTGACGAGCGTGGTACGCCTGAGTACAACATCGCTTTGGGTGAGCGTCGTGCAAAAGCTGTTGCACAGTACTTGCAAAACTTGGGTGTGAGCTCAAGCCAAGTTACCACTGTTTCTTACGGTGAAGAGAAGCCATTAATCAATGCTTCAAACAATGACGCCTACGCGAAAAACCGCCGCGGTGTACTCGTTTACTAAGTAACTCTGGTTGAGCCAATGCAAAAAGTAATCTTAGTATTGGCCTTTCTGATTCCCGGTGTCCTGCATGCGCAGGCACCGGTTTCTAAGTTAGGCAGTGGGTCGTTAGAAGAACGCCTGAATCAACTCGAACGTGTTATGGACGCGCGTAATGCTGCGCAAATGGCACTGTTAGATCAAATGTCTCAATTACAAGATGAGGTTGCCGATCTTCGTGGTAAAACCGAAGAACACGCTTACCAAATCGAACAAATTCTGCAACGTCAACGCGAAATCTATCAAGAAATTGATCGCCGTTTAACTGCGCAGCCTGCTGCACAGACACAGCAAGCGCCAGTCAATACGACCGCCGTTGATACTGCAAGCTCTGCGACGTATTCAGCTGATTTGTCGGAAAACGAAGCGTATGAACAAGCCATTCAGTTGGTTCTTCGTGATAAGCGCTACGATGCCGCAGTACCTGCCTTTGAATCATTTATTCAGAATTATCCGAATTCGACTTACGTGCCAAATGCCCATTACTGGTTAGGTCAGTTATTGTTTGCGGAAAGCAAATATGATCAGGCCAAAGGTCATTTCTCGACAGTCGTAACGGACTTTCCTGATAGTAACAAACGTGGTGATTGTATTTTGAAGTTGGGCATTATTGCTCAGCAACAAAACAATACAACCAAAGCACGTGAATTATATAATCAGGTTATTAGCGAATATGCGAACTCCACAGAAGCTGGTTTAGCACGCAAACGCCTCGATAATTTGTAAAATTCCTGTAGAAATATCGGGGAAATGTTCGCAAATTGAGCAAACGCACCCGATTCCTTCAATTTACAGTTGCAACGAGCGGCTTTTTAAGTAAACTATGCCGCCGTTGCCACAGATAAGTGTGTAACACAGAAGTGA
>AZIJ01023189.1_pt1 | contig 13387 bp, 11 predicted proteins | sample 359151 | NCBI WGS metagenome assembly AZIJ01 (sample SAMN02429718, study PRJNA222666) | marine sediment metagenome | biome: Sediment sample; isolation source: enrichment culture of sample MGS-ElMAX(UA) from oil contaminated site at the... | place: Egypt: El Max | collected 2013-01-23 | depth 9.22 m m | reverse complement strand
ATTCCAAAAGCCCGATACTGATGTATCGGGCTTTTTTCGTTTGCTCACCTCATCACTTATCGTAAATGGCTGATTTATCGCCAACCGATCTCTTGCTTCCATTCCCGTGCTTGCCGACAGCAGAAAAAAGGCATAGCGTTAAATCGTAATAAAGCTGTCATGGGCCGGTGTTTTAACTGGGCCATGACCATGACAAGGGCCAGGCCCGGGGAGCACGCCTATGGACGGCTACGACCGCAAACGCTTTATTCTCGACACCAACGTGCTGCTGCACGAACCCCTCTCTATTTACTCTTTCAAGGAACATGACGTTGTCATCCCCATGACGGTGCTGGAAGAGCTGGATCGTATCAAGGACCGGCAAAAGGACGTCAGCCGGGACGCACGGGTCGCCATTCGTACCCTGGAGGATATTTTCCACGATGCCACGCCAGAGCAGATTATTGCCGGCGTGCCGCTGGGACTGAAGGACGATGAGGCGTCCGGTCGTATCGCCATCATTTCTGATCGACACCTGCCGGAAGGCTATGCGGTATTTACCGATGATGAGGCGGACAACCGCATCATCAATACGGCGCTCTACCTGCAAAGACAGCACGCCGATAGCATGGCGGTGCTGGTCACCAAGGATATCAACATGCGTCTCAAGGCCAAGGGTGCCGGCCTTGAGCATGTGGAGGACTACCGCTCGGATCAACTGGTGGACGATATTCGTTTGCTGGCCAAGGGTTTTTATCATCTTGAAGACAGCTTCTGGGACCGGGTGGGGGAATGTGAAAGCGAAACTCATGGCCGCGAGGTGATTCACACCGTTTCGGAGGAGCTGCTGCCGTCAGCCCATATCAACCAGTATCTGATCGACGATACCGAGGATTTTGCCGGCCGTGTGCTCGGCAAGGAAAACGGGCAATTGCGTTTCGTGGATCTGGGCCGGGAACGATTGATGGGGCGCAAGGCCTGGGGAATTCAGCCCAAGAACATTTATCAGGCCATGGCGCTGGATGCGCTGCTGGACCCCCATATTGACATGGTGATCCTGACCGGTCCCGCCGGTTGCGGCAAGACTCTGCTGGCCATGGCCTCGGCGCTGGAAATGACCATTGAAAAGGGGATTTACGACAGAGTGATCGTGACCCGCAATACTCCGGAGATCGCCGAGAGCATTGGTTTCCTGCCCGGCTCGGAAGAAGAAAAAATGGCGCCCTGGCTGGCGGCCATCACCGATACACTGGAGGTGCTGCACAAGCAGGACGAATGCATGGATGGCTCGCTCAGTTACATCATGGGCAAGGCCAATATTCAGTTTAAGTCGGTCAATTTCATGCGCGGGCGCAGTATCCAGAATACCTTCGTATTACTGGACGAATGCCAGAACCTCACTGCCTCCCAGCTCAAGACCATCATTACCCGCTGTGGTGAAGGGACCAAGCTGGTGTGTTCGGGCAACCTGGCACAGATTGACTCCAATTACCTGACCCCGGTGACCTCCGGGCTGACCTACATCGTGGAGCGCTTCAAGGACTTTGAAGGTAGTGCCAACGTCTACCTCAATGGCGTGATGCGCAGCCGGCTGGCGTCCTTTGCCGAAGAAAACCTGTAAAACGTAAGGGGAAGCAGTGAGGGGGGGGGGGGGCAGATTGGGTTGTTCCTTCCGCCTCACTCCTCTCCCTTTACAGTCTGCTTTCCCAGATAGGCCTTTAACTCCGCAGTGCGGGGAGTCGACAGCAGCTTGCTGTCGCCCTGCTCAAGGATTAGGCCGTCATGTACATAGGCGATGCGATCGGCAACCCGAGCCGCCTCTTCCGGGTGGTGGGTTACCAGCAGCACAATAAGATGCTGCCGGTCAGTTTGTTCCCGCAATAATTGCAACAGTTCAAAGCGCAGCGCCGGATCCAGGGCTGAAAAGGGCTCGTCGAGTAGCAATACCGGCCGGTTGCGTACCAGGCAGCGCGCCAGGCCCACCCGCTGCTGTTGCCCACCCGACAGTTGCGCCGGCTTGCGTTGCAACAGGTGGTCAATGCCCAGCCGGGCGGCCACCTGATGCACCTGCTGTTGCTGTTCGACACTCAGGCGCAGGCCGGGATCCAGGCCAATGGCAATATTCTGCTGGACGCTCATGTGCCAGAACAGGTTGTTGTCCTGGAACAGGGTGGTCATGGGACGCTCGGCCGGGCTCAGGGGCAGCAGATCTACACCGTCAAGGCTGAGGCTGCCCGAATCGGTTTTGGCAAAGCCCCCGAGCATGGCCAGCAGGGTGGATTTCCCGGCCCCGCTGGGGCCGATCAGTGCAGTAATGGTTCCGGGAGCGGCGGTGAGGGAAAAACACTGGCTTTGCTCCGGATAGTGCGCACTCAGCTTATTCAGTGTGAGCATTCCGCCCTCCCAATACCCGTTCAATCAGCAGGAACAGCGCCAGGTTCAGCACCAGCAGTACCAATGCAGTGGCAGCGGCTTCCGTCATCTGGTAGCTCCCCAGTTGCTGGTACAATAGCCAGGGCAGGGTCTGCAACTGCTGGCTGCCAAACAATGCGATGGCACTCAAATCTCCCAACGACAGCATCATGGCCAGCGCCAGAGCGAGGGCCAGGGGTTGGCGCAGCAGTGGCCATTCCACCAAACGAAGGCGGTTGAAGGCGCGAATGTCCAGGCTGCTACAAAGGCGGTCGTAGCGCCGGACTACCCGCGCCATGGGCAGTTGCAGGGTGCGCAGGCCATAGGGCATGGCCATCAGGGCATTGACCAGGATCACCAGCAGCGGCCCCAGGGCAAACACATCGGTGAGGTCGCGCAGCAATATAAACAGGCCGGTGGACAGAACCACAGCGGGCAGCACCAGTATGACGGAGCCGCTGGCTTCGAGCCCGCTGGCGAGTACCCGGCGTTCTTGCCTGAGTCGCAGGTGACGGCTGGTGCTCAGCAGGCCGATGGTCAGCAGCACCGACAGCAGACCGGCGCTGACGGCAATGGCCATAGACTGCCCCAGGGCCGACCATAACTGTTGTGAAGCCAGTGCCGGCAGCAATTGCGGGTTAAGGCCGGCGGTGACGATGGCCAGCAACGGCGGCAAAAAAATGAGCAGTGCGACTGCCATCACCAGGGTATCGGTCAGGCGGGTATGCCACCAGGGGGCATCATGACGCGGGCAGGCCAGCGCTTGATCATTCCGGTACTCCGGCGGTCTGCTGAGGCGGTATTGCACCAGCAGAAAGGCACCGCAGAGCAGCAGTTGCAGCAGCGCCAGGCTGCCGGCCAGGGGCAGATCGAAGTCGTAACGCAGGGCCTGGTAGATGGCCACTTCCAGGGTGGTGGATCTGGGGCCGCCGCCTAGCGCCATGACGGTGGCGAAGCTGGTAAAACAGAGCATGAAAATCAGGCTGGCCAGCCCCGGCAAAGCGCCCCGTACCGCCGGCCAGATCAGCCAGCGAAACAGCTGTCGGCTGTTAAAGCCGAGCTGGCTGGCCAGTCGCCACTGGCTGGCGGGAATGGCCTCGATGGTTTGCAGCAAAATGCGCGTTGCCAGTGGCATGTTGAAAAACACATGAGCCAGCAGAATGCCGCTCAGGCCATAGAGGTAGCTGACCGGTTCCACTCCGAGCCATTCCAGCAGCCGGTTGCTCCAGCCCTGGCGACCGTGCACCGTGACCATGCCAAACACTACCAGGATCACCGGCAGCACCAGGGTGAGTCCAAACAGCCGCAGCAGCAGGGTGCGTCCGGGAAAGCGCCGGCGCGACAGCGCCTGGGCCAGTGGCAGGGCCAGGCCCAGGCTGAGCAGAGTCGACAGGGATGCCTGGTAAAAGCTGAACCAGACCACGTGGCGCAGATAGGGGTCGGCAAGGATCTGCCCGGTATCGCTGCCGCCGCGCAACAGAACGGCGAGGGGAGCGACCGTCAGCAGCAGAATGGCGCCGGTGCTGATGGCACCCGGCAACCACCATAAACGAAGGGACATCAGCGGGTGGTGGCGCCAAGCCACTGGCGCAGCCATTGTTTGCGCTGGCTGGCCACCTCCTCGGCACTGAAACTTAACGATCGGCTCGGGGTGACCAGCTCGTCAAAACCGGCGGGCAGGGCCGTGTCGATTACCGGGTACATCCAGTTGCCGGCGGGAATGTGCTGCTGGAAACCCGGCGTCGTCATGAATTGCATAAAGCGGTCGGCCAGTTCGGGCTGGTTGCTGCCTTTCACCTTACCGGCGACTTCCACCTGCAGATAGTGGCCTTCCTCAAAGGCAGCAGCCCGGTACTGGTGCTGCTGCTCCGCCTCGATATGATAGGCAGGCGAGGTTGTGTAAGACAGTACCAGATCCGCCTCACCCTTGAGGAACATGCCATAGGACTCGCTCCAGCCCTTGGTGACCGACACGGTACGCTTGGCCAGGTTTTGCCACACATCGGGGGCCTGGTCGCCGTAGAGGCGCTGTACCCACAGCAGCAGGCCCTGTCCCGGGGTGCTGGTGCGCGGATCCTGATACAGCAGGGTCAGCTCCGGGCGCTCGAGCAGTTCGGCAAAACTGGCGGGCGGGTTGGCCAGCTTGTCGGCATTGTAGATAAAGGCGAAATAGCCGTAATCAAAAGGCAGAAAGTAGGCGTTGCTCCAGCCGCCGGGCAGGGTCAGCCCTTCGGGGCTCAGGCCATGAGGTTCAATCAGGCCGGTTTCTTGTGCCGCCTGCAGCAGATTATTGTCGAGCCCCAGCACGATATCGGCCCTGGTATTGTCCCCTTCCAGCCGCAGCCGGTTAAGGATGGACACGCCATCGTCCAGTGCCACCCATTCCAGGTTGCAGCCGCACTCGGCTTCAAAGCTTTGCTCTATGGCCGGTCCTGGTCCCCAGTCCGATGCAAATGAGCTATAGGTATAAATGGTAAGCGTCGGCGTTTGAGCCGCCAGCGGCGTGCCGGCGGCCATCAGCAAGGCAAACAGCGTCTTTTTCACTGGGCCACTCCCTGGTTGAGTTACAAGCATCGGGGCGATACAGCTGCCTTTGCCGGTGAGCCCGATAGTAAGGGGTAAGAGCGCTATTGTAGGAATATTTCCCGTATGAAACCAGCCATTGAAAGGATGAGCCCATGTTATTTGCCAACAAGGATCAGCGGCTGTTCAGCCGTCTGCAAGTTAACGCTACCGTGATCCTGGCCACTGCCAGCGAGCGCATTCAGGGAACCTGTCTGAACCTGAGTCCGGAAGGCATGCTGATGGAAGTCGAGTGCAGCCGCTGCCGCCCTGGAGAGCAGTGGCAGCTGGTGCTGCCGTCGGCGGGCGAGCGGGTGCCGCCGCTCAAGGCCATGGCCCGGGTGTTAAGGGTGGAGCAGGGAGTGACCACCGATCTGGTTGCCCTGTATCTGGAGGATGTACACTGACGCGGTTGCCTTGATCAAAAACGCCGGCATCAAGCCGGCGTTGAAGGTAGTGGCGCGGGAGATTACAGCCAGGCGGGCTGCTGAGCCTCATAGGCATCAATCTGATCTGCATGCTGCAGGGTCAGGCCGATGTTGTCGAGGCCGTTGAGCAGGCAGTAGCGGCGGAACTCGTCGATCTCGAACGGGAAGGCCAGTTCACCGGCGCGCACCTGCTGGGCTTCCAGATCCACGGTGATCTCGGCACCCTTGCTGGCCGCTACATGCTGGAACAGGGCTTCCACCTGCTCGTCGGTGAGGCGCACCGGCACCATGCCGTTGTTGATGGCGTTGCCGTAGAAGATGTCGGCAAAGCTCGGGGCGATGACGGCCTTCAGGCCGAAGTCGGCCAGCGCCCAGGGGGCGTGTTCACGGCTGGAGCCGCAACCGAAGTTTTCCCGGGCCAGCAGGATCACCGCCTGGTCGTAGGGAGCCTGGTTCAGCACGAACTCGGGGTTCGGCTGCTCGCCGGCGTCATCCAGAAAGCGCCAGTCGTGGAACAGATGCTTGCCAAAGCCGGACCGGGTCACCTTCTGCAGAAACTGCTTGGGAATGATCTGGTCGGTGTCTACGTTGGCCGCGTCCAGGGGGGCGGCGATACCGGTTAATTGCTTGAATCCGCTCATACTATTCCCCTTACAGATCCCGAATGTCGATAAAGTGACCGAACACGGCGGCGGCGGCGGCCATGGCCGGGCTTACCAGATGGGTACGGCCACCCCGGCCCTGACGGCCTTCAAAGTTACGGTTGCTGGTGGCGGCACAACGCTCGCCGGGCTGCAGCCGGTCGTTGTTCATGGCCAGACACATGGAGCAACCGGGCAGACGCCATTCAAAACCGGCTTCGATAAAGATCTTGTCCAGTCCTTCCGCTTCGGCCTGGGCCTTCACCTGCTGGGAGCCGGGCACCACCAGGGCCTGGACCCCGGCGGCGACCTTGCGGCCCTGAGCGATGGCGGCGGCGGCGCGCAAGTCTTCAATGCGGCTGTTGGTACAGGAGCCGATGAACACCTTGTCGATGTTCACGTCGGTGAGCTTGCCCCCGGCGGGAATATCCATGTACTGCAGCGCCTTGGCGGCGGACTGACGCTCCACGGCGTCGTCAAAGTCTTCCGGCGAAGGAATGGTGCCGTTCACCGGCATCACCTGGCCCGGGTTGGTGCCCCAGGTCACCTGGGGTGCAATGTCGGCCCCGTTGAGTTCCACCACGGCGTCGAACTGGGCGCCCTCGTCGGACTTCAGGGTCTGCCAGTAGGCCACGGCCTGCTCCCACTGCTCGCCTTCGGGTGCGAAGGGGCGACCCTTGAGGTAGTCGAAGGTGGTCTGATCGGGGGCGATCAGGCCGGCCTTGGCGCCCAGCTCGATGGCCATGTTACAGATGGTCATGCGCGCTTCCATCGACAGCGACTCGATGGCGCTACCGCAGAATTCCACCACATAACCGGTGCCGCCGGCATGGCCGACCTTGCCGATGATGGCCAGCACCACGTCCTTGGCGCTGATGCCCGGGTTGAGCTCGCCGTTGACCTGGATCTTCATGGTTTTGGCCCGGCCCTGCTTCAGGGTCTGGGTGGCCATGACGTGCTCCACCTCGGACGTACCGATACCGAAGGCCAGGGCACCAAAGGCACCGTGGGTGGCGGTGTGGGAGTCACCGCAGACGATGGTGGTGCCGGGCAGGGTCAGGCCCAGCTCCGGGCCGATCACGTGGACGATGCCCTGGTACTTGTGGTGCAGGTCATACAGCGGCACGCCGAATTCTTCACAGTTCTTGGCCAGGGTTTCCATCTGGATGCGGGCCATTTCACCGGAAGCGGCGATGTCGTTGGTCTCGGTGGACACGTTGTGGTCCATGGTCGCCCAGGTGCGGTCGGGACGGCGCAGCTTGCGGCCCTTTTCGCGCAGGCCGTCAAAGGCCTGGGGCGAGGTCACTTCGTGTACCAGGTGGCGGTCGATATACAGCAGCGGGGTTTCGCCGGCTTCATTGCGCACCAGGTGGGCGTCAAAGACTTTCTGATAAAGGGTCTTGGCCATTAGTTTGCTCTCCGAATGCGGGACAGGATCTGCTCACCCATTTGACTGGTGGATTGCACCGGATGTTCGGCGTGGTCACTGTACAGATCGCCGGTGAAGTAGCCGGCGGCCAGGGTTTCGGCCACGGCGCGCTCAATGGCCTGGGCCGCGTCTTCCTGCTTGAAGCTGTAGCGCAGCATCAGGGCGGCGGACAAAATCTGGGCGATAGGGTTGGCAATGCCTTTGCCGGCGATGTCCGGGGCGGAGCCACCGGCCGGCTCGTACAGGCCAAAGCCCTGGTCGTTCAGGCTGACGGAGGGCAGCAGGCCCATGGAACCGGTGATCATCGCCATTTCATCGGAGATGATGTCGCCGAACAGGTTGGAGCACAGCAGCACGTCGAACTGGGACGGATCCTTGATGAGCTGCATGGTGGCGTTGTCGATGTAGATGTGGTTCAGGGCCACGTCCGGGTAATCCTTGGCAATTTCGGTCACCACTTCGCGCCACAGGATGGAGGCCTGCAGCACGTTGGCCTTGTCGACGGAGGTGACCAGGCCGCGGCGGCCCTGGGCCGCTTCAAACGCCAGCCGGGCGATGCGCTCAATTTCATAGCGGTGATACACCTCGGTGTCGAACGCCTTCTCCTCGGCGCCGCTGCCTTCGCGGCCCTTGGGCTGACCGAAGTAGATGCCGCCGGTCAGTTCGCGCATGCACACGATATCAAAGCCCCGGGCGCTGATGTCGGCACGCAGCGGCGAGAAGCCTTCCAGGCCCTGGTAGATCTTGGCCGGACGCATGTTGCAGAACAACTTGAAGTGACCGCGCAGGGGCAGCAGGGCACCTCGTTCGGGCTGCTCATTGGGGGGCAGGTTTTCCCACTTGGGGCCACCCACAGAGCCGAACAGCACGGCATCGGCGGCTTCACAGCCGGCCAGGGTCGCGGCCGGCAGCGGAGTACCGTGGTTGTCGATGGCGATGCCACCCACGTCAAAGTGGCTGTATTCCAGCTGCAGACCGAATTCGGCCTGCACCTTGTCCAGCACGCGAATGGCCTCGGCCATGACTTCCGGGCCAATGCCGTCACCCGGCAATACCGCGACCTTGTAGCTTGCGCTCATGTTCACACTGTCTCCATACGTATTTTTTTCTGAATTTCTTCTTTCTTTTCCGCGACCTGCTCGGCCCGGTAAATGCAGTTAATCACGTGAATCAAGGCCTGGGCAGACGACTCGACGATGTCGGTAGCCAGGCCCATGCCGTGGAACTTGCGGCCCTTGTATTCGGCCACGATGTCCACCTGACCGAGGGCATCTTTGCCTTCGCCCTTGCTCTTGAGCTCGTACTTGTCGATGCGAATGTCATAGCCGGTGACGCGATTGATGCACTGGTAAACGGCATCCACCGGGCCGTTGCCCACGGCGGCTTCATTGACGATTTCGCCACCCACTTCCATGCGCACGCTGGCGGTGGACATGACGTTGCTGCCGGACTGCACACTCAGGTACTTGAGCTTGTACTGCTCGGGCTCCTCGTGGATCTGGCTGAAGAACACCAGGGCTTCCAGATCGTAATCGAATACCTGGCCCTTGCGGTCGGCCAGCGCCAGGAAGCTGGTGTAGAGGGTGTCGAGATCGTAGTCCTGCTCGGTGTAGCCCATCTCGCTCATGCGGTGCTTGATCACATGGCGACCGGAGCGGGAGGTCAGGTTGAGCTGGTTCTTGGGCAGGCCGATGCTCTCGGGGGTGATGATCTCGTAGGTATTCTTGTTCTTCAGCACGCCGTCCTGGTGAATGCCGGAGGAGTGAGAGAAGGCGTTGGCACCGACGATGGCCTTGTTGGGCTGTACCGGCATGTTGCACAGGTTACGTACCAGCTGGCTGGTGCGGTAGATTTCCTGATGCTTGATGTTGGTGTGCACCCCGAGCAGTTCGCCCCGGGTTTTCATGATCATGGCCACTTCTTCCAGCGAGCAGTTGCCGGCGCGCTCGCCGATACCGTTGATGGTACATTCTATCTGCCGTGCGCCCTGCTGCACGGCGGCGATGGAGTTGGCCACCGACATGCCGAGATCGTCGTGGCAGTGCACGGAAATCACCGCTTCGTGAATGTTGGGCACCCGCTCGAACAGGGTCTTGATGATGCCGCCGAACTCGCTGGGCACGGTATAGCCCACGGTGTCGGGAATGTTCACGGTGCGGGCACCGGCCTTAATCACGGCTTCCACCATGCGGCACAGATTATCGATGGGGGTGCGGCCGGCATCCTCGCAGGAGAATTCCACGTCGTCGGTGTAACCCCGGGCATGCTTGACCGCAGCCACGCTCATTTCCACCACCGAGTCGAAGTCCTTGCGCAGCTTGCTCTGCACATGAATGTCGGAGGTGGAGATAAAAGTGTGAATACGGAACTGATCCGCCACCCGCAGCGCCTCACCGGCGGCGTCGATATCGGCCTTGAGGGCGCGGGACAGGGCGCAGACGCGGCTGTTTTTGATATGGCGGGCAATGGTCTGCACCGACTCAAAATCGCCGGGCGAGGAAATGGGGAAGCCCACTTCCATCACGTCCACACCGAGTCGTTCCAGAGCCTGGGCGATCTGCAGTTTTTCCTTGACGGTCAGGCTGGCGGAAAGCGCCTGTTCACCGTCCCGCAAGGTGGTATCGAATATGATGACTTGGTTCGACATGTCGCTTTCCTCTGTGTATTCGTGCCGCCCGAGGCAGAATGAAAAAAACCCGTGCGGACGGCACGGGTTTTTAAGTGTGAAACTGTGTGAATGATAAATTCCAGCTACGCCTGACCCCGTGCGCTATAGCACCTTGTTGGTTAGTAGTAGTAGCTGAATTTGCTTTTGCATGGTCACTCACATCAGGAAAGAATCCGTTAACAACGCTATACAGATAACGATTAACGATGCTGCTGTCAACTTTACCGTGGTCATGAAGGCGGGTGGTGCCCCTTTGATAGGAAGGGGTTGGTGGTTATTTTTGGTGTTTTATTCTGGTCTTGTGTTTTTTGTTGATTGATCGTTTTGCTTTTATTTGGCTCTGTCTTGTTATTGTTTTGTAATTGGTAAAATCCGGCGTTGCCGGTGGGGTTGGTGAGGCTTTGAGCACTGGCGCCAGCCGGAAGGTTTTGTTGGCGCTGTTGCGCTCGAGGCCGCTGTGGCAGGCTGTTTCGAGCGGGGCCAACGGATTTGCCAAAGCCCGTAGACAACGGATTTAAAGCAGGTTAAGGTGATTTTTCATCCTTTTTCTGCTTATCTTCAGCTTCGCTGTTGTAAGTTGTTGTTTTATAAATATAAAAAGTCGCTCATTTTGTCATGTCACCCGGCTGGCGGCCGCGTGTGGCTGTGCGAGAGAGTGGCAAAGTGAACGGAGCAGAGCCTGGAGGGCTTTACCATGGAGATGTTATCAGGCGCAGAAATGGTCGTGCGAGCGCTGGAGGACCAGGGGATTGATTACCTGTTTGGTTATCCCGGCGGCTCGGTACTGGACATCTATGATGCCTTGTTTGAAAACAGCAAAATAGAGCACGTGCTGGTGCGCCACGAGCAGGCGGCCGTGCACATGGCCGATGGTTATTCCCGGGCCACCGGCAAGGTGGGCACCGTGCTGGTAACCTCGGGACCGGGCGCGACCAACTGCATTACCGGCATTGCCACCGCTTACATGGATTCCATTCCCATGGTGGTGCTGTCGGGCCAGGTGCCGACCAACTACATTGGTGATGACGCTTTCCAGGAAACCGACATGATCGGTATTTCCCGCCCCATCGTGAAGCACAGCTTTCTGTGTAAAAAGGCGTCCGATATTCCGCTGGCCATTAAAAAGGCCTACTACATTGCCGCTTCCGGTCGCCCCGGCCCGGTGGTGGTGGACCTGCCCAAAGACATTCAGAACCCCAAGGAAAAGCACCCCTACGTCTATCCGGCGTCGGTGGACATGCGCTCCTACAACCCCACCGGCGTGGGCCACAAGGGCCAGATCAAAAAGGCGATGAAGGCCCTGGCCGCCGCCAAGCGACCGGTGATGTACGTGGGGGGCGGTGCCATTACTGCCGATGCCAGCGGCCTGGTGGTGCAGCTGGCCGAGCAGTTCAATCTGCCGGTGACCAACACCCTGATGGGCCTTGGCGTCATGCCCGGTACCCACAAGCAGTTTATCGGCATGCTGGGCATGCATGGCACCTATGAAGCCAACAAGACCATGCACAACTCGGATCTGATCCTTGCCATCGGTGCCCGCTTCGACGACCGGGTCACCAACAACGTGGCCAAGTTCTGTCCGCACGCCACCATAGTGCACGTGGATGTGGATCCGACGTCCATTTCCAAGACCATTCCGGCGCACATACCCATCGTGGGCTCGGCCGATACCGTGCTGGCCCAGATGCTGGAGGCCATTCGCGAGCTGGGCCTGCAGCCCGATACCCAGGCGCTGGACGACTGGTGGGTGCAGATCGAGCAGTGGCGCTCCCGCCAGTGCCTGAGCTACGAGAAGAGCGACAAGTACATCAAACCCCAGCAGGTGATCGAATCCGTCTACCGCATCACCGAGGGCAAGGCCATCGTCAGCTCCGATGTGGGCCAGCATCAGATGTTTGCCGCCCTGTACTATCCCTACGACAAGCCGCGCCAGTGGATCAACTCCGGTGGCCTGGGCACCATGGGCTTTGGCCTGCCCGCCGCCATGGGCGCCAAGCTGGGCTGCCCCGATGCGGTGTCGGTGTGCGTGACCGGTGACGGCTCCATTCAGATGAACATTCAGGAGCTGTCCACCTGTATGCAATACAACATACCGGTGAAAATCATCTCCATGAACAACAACGCCCTGGGCATGGTGAAGCAGTGGCAGAAGATGTTCTATGAAGGCCGTCAGAGCCATTCCTACATGGACTCGCTGCCCGACTTCGTCAAGCTGGCCGAATCCTACGGCCACGTGGGCATGAAAGTGACGGATCCGGCCGAGCTGGACGCGGCCCTGGAGAAGTGCTTCTCCCTGACCGACAAGCTGGTGTTCATGGATATTCAGATCGATCCGGAAGAGCATGTGTACCCCATGCAGATCAAGACCGGAGCCATGGATGAAATGTGGTTGAGCAAAACGGAGCGAACCTGATGCGGCGTATTATTTCCCTGTTGCTGGAAAACGAGTCCGGCGCCCTGAGCCGGGTGGTGGGGCTGTTTTCCCAGCGGGCCTACAACATTGAAACCCTGACCGTGGCGCCTACCGAGGATCCCACCCTGTCGCGCATGACCATCGTCACCAGCGGCGACGAGCGGGTAATCGAGCAGATCACCAAGCAGCTCAACAAGCTGGTGGACGTACTCAAGGTCAGCGATCTGACCGACGGGGATCATATCGAGCGGGAAATCGTGTTGGTCAAGGTGCGCGCCGACGGGTCCAACCGGGATGAAGTCAAGCGTACCGCCGACATCTTTCGCGGCCAGATCGTGGACGTCACTCCGCACCTGTATACGGTGCAGCTGGTGGGCACCAGCGACAAGCTCGATGCCTTTATCCGCAACATGAGCGATACCACCGAAGTGGTGGAAGTGGTGCGCAGCGGCGTGTGCGGTGTGTCCCGGGGTGAAAAGGCCCTGCGGGCCTGAGCAAGTTGCCATACAATGCAAAACCGCCTGCGGGCGGTTTTTTTGTCGGCGGGCTGGTGGCCTCACGCTTCCCTTCAAAAAAAGTTGACATTCATTACCAGCGATTGAAAATCAGAACCAGAGATCAGGGGTGGGAGCCAGCAATGCCAACGGAGAGTGGGACGGCCCGAAGCGGGGCGGCCCTTGTGCTGAACAATACGGCCACGGGTGCCGCCTTGAATGAGGCGCTGTTGCGGTATGCGGAGCTGGTAGAGGGGCTGTCGGCGCTTTACGGGCGGCATTGTGAGGTCGTGCTCTATTCCCTCCACGAGCCGGGCGGCGTGGCCCTGCGGGTGGCCGGTGGCAACCGCCAGCCGGGCGC
>AZIJ01019258.1_pt1 | contig 13394 bp, 13 predicted proteins | sample 359151 | NCBI WGS metagenome assembly AZIJ01 (sample SAMN02429718, study PRJNA222666) | marine sediment metagenome | biome: Sediment sample; isolation source: enrichment culture of sample MGS-ElMAX(UA) from oil contaminated site at the... | place: Egypt: El Max | collected 2013-01-23 | depth 9.22 m m | reverse complement strand
GGAATCGCCAAAATGTAGCACTATTAGGATCAGTTATTTATTCCTTTCCACTCGTCTACAGCGTCTTCACCCAATTCTTTAACTTCATCCTTGTGTTTTTTATAAAGTGATTTTAATGATCTTTCAATCTCGGACGTGTTTGGATAGTCAGGGTTTAATTCTTCAAGGAGGTCAATTATTTCTTTGAAGCCAGGCTTGGCTTCACGAAACATCATGAAATCAGCTTTTGCTTCGTCTTTGTTTTTGGCGAAAACCTCAACGTACTCATGGTTGGTAGAGTAGGTAGGTGACTGGTTTTTAGTGGTGTTTTGTACCCAGATGATCTCTTCTACTTGGTTATGTTCACCAAATGTCTGCTTCAGCGCCTGTTCCAGATTGGGGCGCTCAATACCATCGATGCTTGAAAAAAGAACACCATCGCTGGAAAGCAGAGGGTGAGCCAGACCGAGGCGATCCCGTATCATGGAAAGCCAGGTTGAATGCTGATACTGATCTTTATAAGCAAAGCCGTCACCACCCGTGTTATAGGGCGGATCAATATAGATACACTTTACCTGCTCGCGATAGCGTTCCTGCAGCAGGTTCAGCGCCTGAAAGTTCTCGGAGTGCACCAGCAGGCCGTCGCACTGCTGATCAAGATCGTCCATGGTGGCCAGCAGTTGTGCCTTGAACTCAGGGCCAAAGTGGTAGGTATCCAGCATCAGGTAGCGATATCTGGCCTGCTCCAGCAGCCCGGCCGGGCCATGCTGCTCCAGATCCTTTTTCAACTGAGCCAAATCCAGCCCGTAAAGGGTGGCCCAGTCCGCCTGTTGGGCGGGATTGTCAAACACCTGGGCAAGCAGGGTGTCGTGTCCGGACAGGCGGTCGAGGGTGAGGCAATACTGAGTGTCGGTAACGAACTTCTTTTTCAGCCACAGCTTTTTCTGAAAATTCTCCAGCTGGGCCAGAAAGGCGATGATGTTCTCGCCCAGTTTGCGGATCACTTCCACCTTGCTCAGCAACGGTGCCAGTCGGGCCGGGTTGTGCTTGAGGGCAGCCAGATCATCCCAGTTGAGCAACTCATTTTTGATGTAAAAGTCCAGCTCGCGGGTGAGAAAGCCACCCAGATCCTTGTGAATAAAGTAATCGAAGCTGTTTTTCTTGGTGTAGTTGTTGAGCTGGCCCTGCAGCTGGCTGTAGTCGGCGGGCTCGCCATCGGCCTTGATGTAGGGCTGGGCAAGCTGTTTGCGCCATTGCTCGGGCAGTTGGCTGTCTGAACTCAGCAGCCAGTTCACGGCGCTGGCCACCAGCACGCCCTGCACCGGCGGCTTCTTCTTGGCGGCGGCAGTCGCCTTGCCAAATTCGGCCCGAATGGCGCTGTTGGCCTGCCAGTCATCCTGAGTGGCGGCGCGGAACACAAAGCGAATTTGAAGCTCGGTGTGCTGGTTGCCCTGTTCGTCGGGCTCGCCTTCCAGCAGTTCAAAGGGCTGGGTGTTGTCGAGTACAAATACCCGTTTGCTGCTATCGCTTTCCTTGTTGTTGTTCTGGGCACCGGCTTCGGCATCCACCAGTTTAAAATGCACCCGCATGGGGTTGGGCTCGGCGCTACTGGGGTGCGGGTTCAGGCGAAAGCTGTAGTCACGCAGGGTTTCGCTGCTTTTAACGTAGTACTGATCCTTGTTGGCCCAGTGCAGTACCACTTCTTCACCCTGATAGGGAATGGCGTAGGTGCCGTTTTTATAGACGCGGCGAGAGATGAAGTCGCCCTCGTCGTAGTAGCGGCTAAAAAAGGTGACCAGAGCATCGTAGACCTCGCCTTCTTCCCGGGCCAGATCGAAGCCGTCGCTGAGCTGGGCCTTGAGTTGCTTTACCTTGGGCAGGGTATCGGGATCCACCTCCAGCGCCTGGGCCCCCTGAATGGCTTTATCCAGCTCTTTTTGCAGCTCGGCCTTGTCGCTGCTGGCAAAGTTGGCAAAAGCATCGCGGGTGAGGCGGGGCAGGTCCTGTTCGATAAAGCGGTTTATGTCGTCCTTGCGGGCATGCATGATGCGATACAGACCAAAGTCCAGCTCGGGCTGATTGAGCTGAAACATCTCGCGCAGCAGATGGGCAAACTTTTCCCGGCGCTGGTTGGCCTTGTGCACCTGGGTCTGGTTGGAGCTGAGTGGCTGTTGGTCGTTCATGCGTTATCTCTGGGTATTATTAAAATTGCGCTTATTCTGCGTCAGCGAAGCACCCAAGGCTAGACACAAAAAGACAATGCCCGACAACTGCCCAAGATTTTGCCAGTAGGGTGGGCATGGCATGTATGATCCGGTAAGCGAGTTTGTTACTGGTTCTGTTAGCCTGCTTTTCTTACACTATGCGCCAGCGCAGGGTGAACAATCTCTGGGTGCTACTCTTCTGATGCAACTGTTGTTCCAGCGCGTCTATGTGCGCATCGCGGCGGGCCTCGATGGCATCTTCTACGGTGAATATTTCCTGCCGTTGTCGTCGCTGCTGGCGCTCCAGCCGCTTGATGGCTTCCTGAGCTTCCTTTTGCTCTTCCAGGGTATTGGCCTGGCGAGAGAGCTTTTTGGCCTGTTGCAGCTCTACCCGGGTATCATCCAGTTTTTTCTGGGCGGATCGCATTTGATCTTCCGCCCAGTCTTCCAGCTTGTCGCGCTCGCGCTTGAAGTATTCCTTGTTTTCATCCAGCAGCTTGCTGAGCCTGGCGTCCATCTGGCGCTTGGCATTTTGCTCCAATGAGTCTGGAGGCAAGGCGTCGGCAAGGGGAAGGGGCCTGGCGTTGAGCAGGAACATATCGGCGCATTGCTCTGTATCCAGTAGCAGGCCGTCATCGGTAAAGGCAGTAAAGACCAGGTGTTCTTCATTCTGGAAGCTCGACAGTTGTAACTGATTAAGCTCCAGCCAGCCACTCTGGCCCTGCAGCGGCTCCAGAGATGACAGTTTTTTGCTGAACCCCGAGAGGTTGAATTCCACCATGGCCGGGGCTGTGTCCAGCCGGCGACCGCTGTCGAGCACCCATTCGCCGAGCGGGTGACCCAGGCGGTATTTGTGGGCCTGTGCCAGCGGCTGGAGTTGTTTGTTCTTGCTGACCAGCTGATACAGACCGGCAGGAGCATGCAGGCCGGCAGGAGGGCTGGCCAGCTCAAAGCTGAGGGTTGCAGGGGTAAAGGTGGCGCTGGGGGCCAGCATATGTTGGCTGAGGCTCCAGAACATGCGGCTCATTTGATCCAGCTGTTGCTGTGCTTCCTCATGCCTTAGCTTGAGCTTGTCGTGAATGTTGGCGTCGAAATGCTGAAACAGTTTCTCGCGGGTTTCGTTCATGCGCTTGGCGATGTCTTCTTCCAGCTCTTTCTGCAACTGGTCGAAGGCTGCCTGAATGTCGGCGGGCTCGCGGCATTCGTTGTAGATGGCGGCAATACGCTTTTCAATGTCGAGACCGGACTCTATGCTGCCCAGCACATCGTCTGAGGCTCCGAAGAGGCCGTCAAACAACTGAAACTTGTGACTGAGCAGCTCCAGTACACGGCGGTCGGCCTCGTTTTTCTGGTTGAGAAAGTTAATCACCACCACGTCGTGTTTTTGGCCATAGCGATGACAACGGCCTATACGCTGCTCTACCCGCTGGGGGTTCCAGGGCAGATCGTAGTTGATCACCAGACTGCAAAACTGCAGGTTGACCCCTTCGGCGGCTGCTTCGGTCGCGATGAGAATGTCGGCATCGGAGCGGAAATGGTCAATGATGGCGGTTCTTACATCCACAGCCCGGCTGCCGGTGACCTGATCCGTCCCCTGATTCTGCTCCAGCCAGTGCTGATAAATGGCTTTGGTGCCGGGAGTGTTGTTGCTGCCGCTGAACAGCGCTACCTTGCCGGCATGGCCATGCCGCTCCAGATGACTGGCCAGGTATTCCTGGGTACGGCAGGACTCGGTGAAGATGACCGCCTTGCGCTCGGCACCGCGCAGGGCCATTTTTTCAAAGCCTTGCTCCAGAGCGGTGAGCAGGGCTGCAGACTTGGCATCTTCGTGAATTCGGCCGGCCAGTTCGCGATATTGCTCCAGCTCGGCAATTTCCCCTCTCAGCTGGTCGGGATCCAGATCGCGATTGCCAAAAGAGTTCTCATATTCCATGGCCGTTTCGGCGGCTTCCAGCAGTTCGTCGTCGAAGTCATCATCCAGCAGGTCGCCCCAGTCATCCTCGCCGGCCAGGCTTGGGGTGCCTTGTGCTTCCAGCTTTTTCAGACGCTTCAGCAGGCTTTCGAGGGTCTTGCAGACGGCGGCCGTGGACGAGGCCAGCAGCTTTCTGACCACCAGGGTAACCAGGTGGCGTTGCTGAAGGGGAACGCCGTAGGTATCCGGCCGCTGTAAGTAGGCAGACACCAGATAATAGAGGCGCAGTTCGTCTTCCGAAGGCTCAAATTCGTAGGTATAGGCCTTGCGCTCGGTATAGGGCACATATTCCAGCACCTGTTTACGCAGGGTACGGTGTACAAACTCATCCAGCCGTCCTTTCAGACCGAGTAGATCGCTGTCGCTTCGCATGTATTGCTGGCGGAAACTGGCTTTGTCGCCAAACAGGTTTTCATCAATGATGGTAGACAGGCCAAACAGCTCCAGCAGGGAGTTTTGCAGCGGTGTGGCCGTTAACAGCAGCTTTTTACAGCCGGCAAAGGTTTCCCGTATGCAGTTGCCTATGACGTTGCTGTCCTGGTGGGCGTTTCTCAGTTTGTGCGCTTCGTCGATAACGACCAGATCCCAGGGGATCTGACGCAGCTGCTGCTCCATACGCTTGGCAAATTGAAAAGAGAAAATCGAAATAACCGGCCTGTCGAAGGGATCCGGAATGCCTTCCTTGCGCAGTGTTTGCCAGGTTTTGTTATCCAGCACCTGTGTGGGCAGGTGAAACTTTTCGGCCAGTTCGTTGGCCCATTGTTTACGCAGGGCAGCCGGGCAGATCACCACGATATGGCGCTTACGCTCAGCCCAGAGCTGGGCCATGACCAGAGACGCTTCAATGGTTTTACCCAGACCCACCTCATCTGCCAGCACCACCCCTTTGACCAGCGGATTTTGCAGTGCAAACAGGGCGGCATCTATCTGGTGGGGGTTAAGGTCTACCGACGCATCGAACAGGGAACTGCCTAACCGGCCAACTTCGCCGCCCCGACGCTGGCGCGTAAGCTCATATGCAAAATACTTGGCGTGATAATCGGTAACGGGCGATGTCATGACGATTCCTTGCACTCGGGACAGTACTGTTCATTCTGTCTCACCCGAGTACCAAGCGCAAAGATATCACCACTTTGAGTATTTATCGTTTTTAACGCTTCTCCTGCCTTCATGGTTTAGTGGTTTGATAGCAACAATATGGCGAATAACTTGCTGGCTGTTGAAACTGTGCAGTTAGGGAAAGTACCTAAACGGCTATCTGATAATGATTGCTGGGGTACCGACAAGTTCTCATTGGCTTAATATGCTGTGAAAAATTACAAAATTCAGGATAGAACATGACTTCAGTACAATCAGTTAATCCACAGAAAATCTGCGAAGACCTCCTGCGGGAGGAGAAGCGTTACAACATCGAACATCGTATTCTGCCAAGCGAGAACGCCGTCGTGGATCGACTGCTGCGTCGCGGAGTTGAAATGAAAAACGTGTATGAAGAATTGCACGGTAAACTCCATACGTATCCGCCAACACTCAAGCTTTTTCTTGGCTTGGTTCTGAGCGCAGCCGCATTCTGGAGCCCGGAGGAAATTCAGAATGCACGTGCCGCGCGAGACGAGCTGGTCAAGACTAATCGACAAATTGCAGGCAAGGCAGCCGAACTGGCCATACTACTGGAGCTGCGTGCTGAATTGCACAACACATCAGGCTTCAGCAGTGACACCCATTATCATGTTTGCGATGTGATCGAATCTGCCTCTCAGCATAACTATCTGTTTGAGTCTTATGTGCAAGAGCGCTTGGGTGCCTTGAGCAGAGAGTTCGACCTGAAATACTGGCCTAAATTGAGCGAATTTGCCCAGGCTTTGGCATCGGATGCGAAGAACGCGGTCATGACAGCAACAGATCCCTTGACCGCCGCTGCTACGTCAGCGGTTCGTTCTTCCAAGGCAGATTTTATCAAGGCACTGTTCGCCACTATTGAGGAAAATACTGGAGATCAATACTACCAGCTGTCGAGGAGCTTCAAGCTTACCGATAAGGCGCTGGCCTCGTTGGTAAACTGTGCATTGGACCTCGGTCCCGACGAGCTGGTGGATGATGCGTATATCAAGCGCTTTCGTCAACGTGAACGTGAAGGGGCTAAGTCGTAAGGTTTGGAGCAGCAAAAGGTGCTAAAGCTCCGGGGTCAGATCAGGCCACACACACAAAAAAAAGGCGACATACATGTCGCCTTTTCAGTTTATCTACCCAAACCACTCCCGCAGCTTGCGGTCGGCTTGTCGTTCTACCTCGGCGTCTACGTACAGCGAGATGGTGACCAGGGCGGCGCTCAGCACCGCCAGGTCGTCGCTGTAGCCAATCACGAAAATCGTATCTGGAATGGCATCCAGCGGGATAAGGAAGTAGGCCAGAGCACCATACACCACCGTCTTGGCCCAGAGCGGGGTCTCCGGCTTCTGGGCCGCGTAGTGCAGGCACAGGCAGTGGCGGATCACTTCCTTACCTGCCCGGCGCAGGTTAGCCCTGAGCTTGCGCCAGAACCGTTGCTCGTTGAACTGGGGCTCCAGTTCGTTTGAGTTGAACTCCATGGGGGGCTCCTTGGGTTAAATCTGGCCGCGCTCAGCCAGAGACACGCAGCCTTCCAGGCCAATAACCACATGATCCAGAGTGCGGATATCTACCAAGTTAAGCGCATCGCGCAGGCGCTGGGTAATGGCCACGTCCGCCCGGCTGGGCTCGGGATCGCCAGAGGGGTGGTTATGCACAAAGATGGCGGCGGCTGCGTTACAGGTTAAAGCCAGCTTGACCACCTCCCGGGGGTAGACGCTGGCGGCGTCGATGGTGCCGCGAAACAGCTGTTCAAAGCGCAGAATGCGGTGCTGATTGTCGAGCAGTACCACTGCAAAGATTTCATGCTCGCATTCCTGCAGCAGGGTTTGCAGCGCCTCAAAGGTTTTACTCGGGGCGTCGAGTACCCGGCCCTTGGCCAGCCGGCGGCGGGCCAGCTTGTGGGCCATGTGCAGAATGTCGGCCTCGGTCACCGGACCGGGAGCCAGGTAGGTGCCGGACTGTTCGCCGGCGATAAAGGTGTTATTGCTCATGGGATCCTCCAGGCATAAAAAAGCGCCGCTCAGGGGCGGCGCATAAACAGAGACGTTTTATCCGAGTTGGGCTTTTAGCACAGCTTGAGGGCTAGATACGTTTGACTTCGAGATAAATTGAGGTAAAGGCGATGGCGATTAACAGCCCCCAGGCAAGCCATTCAACCCAGTCTTCATTCATGTTGAGTCTCACTCTTATTTTGCGGGCCATGAAAGTAACCACTAATGTCCTGCTTATTTTCATGGAAATGAGCAAAAAAGTACATTTGGTATGCTTGTTATGATATCTCTTTTATCACATTTTTTGTCACACGCCTCAGCGCAAACAATGCAGCTGAAAGTGGTGCTGGCTGATGGGGAATGTCGGCTATTTGATGGTGCCGAGTTTGTTGGTCAGGCGAGTGGCCTTGACCAGGTTGGCGGGTTTGTTGTCAGGCTCTGACTGTTCGGTTTGCTCCGGGTAGAACTCGTCCAGCAACAGCGGGACTTCATCTTCACCGTCTTCAAACTGGCCGTTGTGCAGCAGTTTCCTGGCGGTGTGTTCCAGGCTAGCCATGTCCACCCCGGCCTGTCGGTAGTGCTCTGCCTCCTGTAGTGCGGTGCGCACCGCGTCTGCCAGGTTGTCCTCGTCGCGCAGGGTTAAGTCCACATAGAACACCGGAGTGCGGTAAGACTGGGTGGTGCTCTTGGCCCTGAGCCTGAGTTGTAGTGCCAAATGTCGGGTATGGCCACCGGTCACTGCCTCAAAGTAACGCAGCCGGGCTGCCAGGGTTCGTACCGAGTTGTAACCCGTGGTGCGAAAGATAAAGCTGCCCAGCTCGTCGTTCTGACCTTCCACCTGCAGGTTAAGGCGACCGTAGAGTTTGCAGCCCTGCTCATGAGCAAAGCGGCAATACTCCGGCCCCGGACAACTCACTTCTTCTATTCCTCCTTCATTAACGCGCTTGGCTGTCTCGCCATTACCCACGCACAGCGGCCGTCCGGTACTGCGATCAAAGGCGCTGTACTCGGCCCGCAGGTTCAGATCACTGTCGTTGAACAATACCCGCACCGGGATCGCCCGGATCTTGCCGTTGGCCGCCGTTTCAGCGTATTGCTGGTGCAACGGATGCAGCATCCAGCCGTTACGGTTTTGAACCTGAGTGGTGAGGGTAAAGCTGTCGTCCTTTTCCGGCAGCCACTTGTCGTTCTTGTTGACCAGTTTGCCAATGCTGATCCGCCCGATGATGGGCGGCGTGATGGCCAGTCCCTTGATCATGACTTGCTCCTTTGCAGTTGCACGGTAAAGCGGCGAGAGCCGGGCACGGTTTTGCTGCAATGCTGCAGCCATTCCGGATGGGAGTTACTGAGCTTTTCCATGTCGGGCACCACCCGATCACGGCTGCGTTTCCAGCTGATCTTTCCTTCCTGAAATACCGCCCCGCCGGCATCGCCCAGGGCGGCCTGCAGTTGCTGCTTGAGCCTGGCTTCCCGGGCTTCGGCTTCTTCCTTCTTCTCCTTGGCACTGAGAAAGTGGCTGAACAGGGTGTTCATTTCCGCCGACTCGGTGAGATCCAGCACCAGTGTTTTGTCTTCGGGATAAAGCGCCTGCAGGGCCTGACCGGCGTCTTCCGAACCGTCTGGCTCCGGTTGAGTGTCGTCGAGTACATGCTGCCAGAAGGCATTTTCCCGCCGAATGAGATCGGCAATTTTGTCGTCGTCCCGGTTGATGCGGTAAATACGAAAATCCTGCCCGGCAATCAGTACCGCCACATCGGCCCAGGCATGGCCGGTGACGGCCAGCTGATGCAGCACTTGGCACTGATAGGCGAGGGGAATGCCCTGCTCCCACTGGGGCGCGGAGTGATAGCCGGCGGTCTTGATCTCCAGCGTGCCCACGCCATCGGGGTGTCCCAGCACTTCCCGATCCAGATTGGCGAGCATAAAGGGATGGTCCGGGTGTTGCAGCACCGCATTCACCCGGCGCACCTTGAGCTTGGTGCGTTGGGCGTAAACGTAAGCCAGCACCGGCTCCAGAGTGGTACCCCAGAATACCGCTTCGTTGTTGCTCAAATCTGGTGCCGGGCGGCGACCGGTTTTCTCCAGCCAGAGTGACAAGGGGCTCTTGTAGGGAGAGAGGCCAATGGCCACGGCGGCATCGGATGAGCCAATACCGGACTGGCGCACTTGCAGCCATTGGTCGTGAGTGAGCGCCTTGGTGTCGGCCAGACGTAGGGCTTGGGAATAACGAGTTTTCATGGTGAGTCTCCTTAAACGCATAAAGGCCCTGCTGGCGTTTGCCAGCAGGGCCTATGTGGGTTGTGTGGGTAATTGATTCAGGAAAGCAGGGCCATGGCCTGGCCGTAGGCTTTTTGTTTCAGTTGAGCGCCAAGCCCAAACCAGGCGGAGTCGAGCCGGTTGTCCTGGCTGCGGGCACGGCGGTGATGGTCCACAAACTCGGTCATGGCGTTTACCAGTCCCCAGGCGGTGTTCTTGCTGGAAGCCAGGTCAGCGCCCATACCGGCACCGTCGTAGAGGCTTAGCAGTTGTTGCATGGGTTTGGATGGCAATAGATCGCTGTCGGAGCCGCAAGGGTCGTCCAGCACTTCACCAAAGAATCGGTGCGCTTCTTCTGGCGAGACAGGGCGCTGGCTCATGGCTTTCAGGTCTCGCATAAAGGTATCCCAGTTCGACAGGCCCAGCCCCAGAGCTTCCTTTACCTGCTTGGGGTCAAACACGGTGGAGTGGGGCACCTTGATGGCTCCGGCTTTCTGGTTAACGGCCACCTGCAGAGTGTTGTTGCACACCACCCGCACCGAGGTGAATTGCGCCGTGGTACACAGGGTGCCATCGCAACTGGTGGCCAGCAGCAGATAGCCCTTGATGTGGTCGTTTCCCTTGAGCTTGTCCGCCTGGCCGGTTTTGGCCAGTGCCCACAACTTGCGCCCGCCCTTGAGCACACCGGCGGTTTCCAGCTCAAAGCCACCGGCCTGCACCAGATCTTTATAGAAATGCAGCACCTCCTTGGGCTGCACTACCTTGTAGCGATTGGATACCACCGACAGGGGAGCCAGGGTATCGGAGCGATACAGCACCTGAGCGCCATCGTGACTGCGCAGGAACAGGCCGTCATCGGCGGCGTTGAACATGACATCGCTTTGTTTGATGGACCAGTCCATGCCGGCCTCCTTGAGCCAGACCGACAGTGGCTGCTTGCGGCTAAGCTGATTGCCCAGGCCATGCCAGGGCGTTTGACCTACATAGGCCATGGATTCGATGAGGTGAGACATAACAGCCTCCTGAGAAAATAGGTGAGTGAAATGGCGTTGAGAGTGAGCTGCCAGTACGAGCAGAACACGGGAGTTAGCCTTGCTGGCGGAAGCAATGACCACAGTCGGCGCACTGGAAGTTATCCAGTAACTTGTTGTCGATCTCCTCTCCCAGTTTGGCTCCTGCAGCACCACCGGCGTCACTACCCACAAGCCCCCCGATAATGGCACCAGCAAGGCCACCCAGAGTCATTCCCAGGGGGCCACCTATGGTTCCTACCAGGCTGCCGACTCTGGCTCCACCGGCTGCGCCAGCCATGCCTGAAGCGCCTCCGGCAATAGCGCCAGTGGTGCCGCCAATTTTTCTGGCAATGTCTCGGGTAATAATGCGTTGGGAATTGCAGGAAGGGCATTGAATAGACATAGGTATTCTCCTTGAGGGGCGTTGTTTAACTCAGTGTTGAGTTAGCTCAAGGGAATGAAATATGTCTGAAGTTTCTTTGGTTGCTGGTTGGTTTTGCTTAGTGTGACTTTCCGTTATCTCGTAGTGCTACCTTTTCAAGTATCCAGTCCTGAATTTCGCTTTCAACCCAGGCTACGGCTCTTTCACCCAGTGGAACAGGTTTGGGAAATGCTTGCTCAGATATGTATTTATAGATAGTAGAACGAGCCAGACCAGTGCAGTCCATGACTTCTTTAAGCTTGATGAGTCTCATGATGGTACCCCTTTTAGATGCTGTAAGTATTAGTTCTGGCTCGTGCCGAAAGAGCGGCCGCCATCTGCTGTGTATTTGCTGAATTCTTTAGCAAGGTAGAGGGCTCGATTTACTAGCGAGTTATAATCCTCTTCAAAGGTATGGCGGTCGGTATTTTTATTTATGAGGTAATAAGTGTTTTCAGGGAAATAAACAAGCCTGTAAGCGTCCTCAACACTTAACTCGATAGCACTACCCCACGCGGAATAAATTAAACCACTTAATCCGTCATTGATTAGCCTGTAGTTACCAGGTGTTCGAAAGGTATCTTTGTTAAGCAGTAGGAGAACGTGGTAGTGGCAATGAACTGAGTCATTTATTTCTCTGCACCAAATGTACCGAATGCTTGTTGGATGAACTCGCTTACCCTCTCTTTTTCTTTTTGATAGCGAATGGTTGATTTTTGACTTTAGAGATTTGAAGAATCTAGTAATGACTTCCCGATCTGCTCTGAAGTGTAGAGACGGGGAGTCTGAGTAGAGTGATTCGAGTAGATCCCACGGGAATCTAAGATCAAACCTTATCGCGATGGTTCTGGGATGATCAGCCAATGCACGATTGATAACAGCAGTTACTTTGTCGGCTTGCCTAGGGTTTGTTGCAGTCTTATTTGTTCTCATGGTTTTGTCTCCTGTGTATCTTCCACAGGAATGACTGCTCTGGTTATTAAATATGACTGAGTTCTCTTTAGGTAAGGTCTACTGATGTGCACATATTAAACATACCGACATGTATCTAGGGCCGTGAAGGCGGTTTCGTTCTGGGTTAGGGAGAGGCAGTGCGGGAGGGAAGTGCTCGTAAGTTATGTTCGGTTTAAATCATGCGATGGTTTAGTGGTTACGTGTGGTGGGAAGGGGGTAGAAAGTCTGTATTAAGGGAAAAACTAAGCTAAAAAACCACTTTGATGTGTTTTTTTTCCCTAAAAATCACATGAAAATAGGTTGATTTTACTATGTTTTTTTTGTGATTATAAGATGTTATTAATTTGATTATATTACTGCGTAATTTGTCGAGGTGAGCTCTATGGGTTTTACGGCTAATGACATCAGGCACAAGGCAACTCAAAGATTTAAGGGTGTTGCTGGGGAGAATGAGTTTAAATTGAGGTATATGATTAGGAAGTATGAGCGTATGGAGGGTGTGAAACATTATTTCTCATGTGATATTGACGCTTTATGTCTTTACTTTGCCAACGAGTTTTTAAAGTGGAAGGAAAAGCCTCGTTCACAAGGGCAAGGTGATCCGCTGGATAAATTTGAGGAGGCTTTTAGTAGTGGTTTTGAAATGGATATGCTGGATGCCAGTGATGTTTCATGGCTTGAGGGGAAAGAGGACGAATGCCTTGTTGCTTGGGTTGTCTGCAGAAAACATCACAAAGGAAAAAGATATCATGATTTTGGACTTCCTCTAAATCCCTCTACACATAAGGACATCTATGCTGCTGTAAAAGATTTTTTTGTTTCTCTTGAACAGGGCCCTAGGGGAAGGAAAGAGTTTGCTGATAAAATTCGTGAGGTTCTTGCGCAGCTGGATAAAGCTGGTGGTATGTTCTCATGGGTTAAGGATGATGATGATGATTTTATGTCTTGGTTATTTGATTATCTTGATGGGAAGAGTTTGATGGAAGGGTTATCTTCTTTGCCTATTTCATGTGATAGAGCGAAAGTCTTTAAAGCTGCTTACTTTCTTTGGAGAGCACATCCTGATACGAAAACGATTTTTTTGAGGAATGCGAGAACAGCTTGGTCGCAGAGAAAGTTTAGAGTGAGTAATAAGGATAATGGGCGTTTGAATACTTATATAGGAAAGAAGGCTAAGCAAGCCCTTGTTAATCTAGCTGATGATGACGGAGTTAAAATAAAGGATGTGCTGCAAAAGTTGATTATGAATGAGTATGATAGACGTAAAAAGTAATGGTGTTGGCTATTTTTTTTGTGCTTTTGGAGTGCTGGCTATGACTGTTCTTGATGGAGGTTACTTCTTGCTTTTTTGATGAGGCATTTATGGATTTGCTTTAGGGGCTATTTTAGTGTTTTTTATGGTTAGGCACTTAGACGTTAAAGTGTTCATAGATGTCACATAACCTTTCATACCAGGGCGAGATCGTGAACGTTTATTGAACAAATATAGGTGAT
>AZIJ01016473.1_pt1 | contig 13415 bp, 9 predicted proteins | sample 359151 | NCBI WGS metagenome assembly AZIJ01 (sample SAMN02429718, study PRJNA222666) | marine sediment metagenome | biome: Sediment sample; isolation source: enrichment culture of sample MGS-ElMAX(UA) from oil contaminated site at the... | place: Egypt: El Max | collected 2013-01-23 | depth 9.22 m m | reverse complement strand
CCTGAGAGGCGCCAGCGCCGACCGCTTCGGTGCGAATAGCCCGGCTGACGTCCTCGCCTTCCAGAATAATCTGCTGCTCGCGCCCGTCTTCGGCAGCAACAAACTGCACGTCCAGATGCGCTGCCAAGGCCTCAAGCGCGGCTTCGTTGGTCAGGTCAACCCCGTGATTGCGAGCGGCAAATGCCAGCAAACGATACAGCGCCCCCGAGTCGAGCAGATTCCAGCCCAGTCGGCGGGCCAGCAGACCGGCAATGGTTCCCTTGCCTGAGCCGCCGGGGCCGTCGATGGTAATGACGGGGGCCTGTTGATCAATCACGCGCTTTCCTCCAGTTGAACTTTCATGCCGACCGACTGCGCCAGCTCGACAAAGCCCGGGAACGACGTTGCCACGTTGGCGCAGTCCTTGATGTAAATGTCACCGGTGGCGCGCAGCGCGGCTACCGAGAACGACATGGCAATACGGTGGTCTCCGTGGCTTTCAACGCTACCACCGCCAATCGGGCCGCCGTCGATGATAATGCCATCCGGAGTCGGCTCGGCCTTGACGCCCAGCGCCTGCAGACCATCGGCCATGACCTGGATCCGGTCCGACTCCTTGACCCGCAGCTCTTCGGCGTCACGCAGGATAGTGCGCCCTTCGGCGCAGGCTGCAGCAACAAACAATACCGGGAACTCGTCAATTGCCAGCGGCACCTGATCCACCGGGATATCGATGCCTTTTAGCGGAGCGTAACGCACGCGAATATCGGCAACCGGCTCACCACCTACTTCGCGCTCGTTCAGCAACTCCAGGTTGCCGCCCATTTCGCGCAGGATGTTGATGATGCCGATGCGAGTCGGGTTGATGCCAACGTGCTCGAGCGTCAGATCCGCGCCCTCGCAGATGCTGGCGGCCACCATGAAGAACGCCGCAGAAGAGATATCTGCCGGCACGTCGATACGACAGGCAGTCAGCTTGTGACCTGACTCGATGGTGACGGTATCGCCATCAACTTTGACCGGATAACCGAAGCCCTTGAGCATGCGCTCGGTATGATCACGGGTCGGCGCCGGCTCGGTCACGGACGTGGCACCGGAAGCATACAGGCCGGCCAGCAGAATGCAGGACTTGACCTGCGCACTGGCCATCGGCATCTGATAGTCCATACCCATCATGCGACTGCCACCCTTGATGCGCAGCGGCGGACGACCTTCATCACCGGTTTCGATCTGCGCACCCATCTCGCGCAGCGGCTTGGCCACCCGCCCCATCGGGCGCTTGGACAACGACGCATCGCCGGTCAGCACGGTGTCGAACTCCTGCCCCGCCAGCAGGCCGGAAAGCAGGCGCATGGAAGTACCGGAGTTACCCAGATACAGCGAGCCCGGCGGCGCCTTCAGGCCGTGCAGACCCACACCATTGATCGTGACTCGACCATGATGCGGACCTTCGATAACCACACCCATATCGCGAAATGCCTGCAGTGTTGCCAGGCTGTCCTCACCCTCGAGAAAACCCTCAACCTCGGTCACACCTTCGGCCAGGGAGCCGAGCATGATGGAGCGGTGGGAAATGGATTTGTCGCCCGGCACGCGAATGCTGCCGCTCACCTGCCCGCCAGGGCGCGCGATGAAATTGAATTCTTTGCTTTGCATAGGTTCCATGTAAGCCCTGCGGGCCAGAATAGTGCTGAAATGCTCTCGTGCCGACTTGGCTCGGGTAAACACACCGAGCAGCGTGTTGGCATCGCGGGTTTCCACCGCCTCACGCAGCCGACCCAGATCCTGAGTAAAGGCGTCCAGGCTGCGAAGTACCGCATCCCGGTTAGCCAGAAACACATCGCGCCACATCACCGGATCACTCGCGGCAATGCGGGTAAAGTCCCGGAAACCACCTGCCGCGTATCGGAAAATCTCAAGATTCTCGTTACGCGACGCCAGCGTATCGACCAGCGAAAAGGCCAGCAGATGCGGCAGATGACTGGTGGCCGCCAGGACTTCGTCATGGTCGGCCAGTGACATCTGCTCCACATCGGCACCCAGCGCCTGCCAGCAACGCTGCACCAGCTCGATGGCACTATCGGCCGTCTGCTCCAAAGGCGTCAAAATGACCTTATGATGACGAAACAGATCGGCGCGGGACGCTTCCACACCGCTCTTTTCAGAACCGGCGATCGGATGTCCCGGCACGAAGTTGGCTGGCACCTGTCCAAAAACCTCTTCTACCGCCAGCGCAACCGCACCCTTGGTACTTCCCACATCGGTCATTACCGCCTGACCGAGATCCATCGCAGCCAACTGGGCCAGCACCGCGCGCATGCCCAGCACTGGCACGGCCAGCATGATCAGATCGGCACCCCGGACGGCTTCCGTCAGATCCGCAGTCGTACTGTCAACCACACCAAGGGGAACAGCCTGACGACGGGCAACCGGGTCCAGATCACAACCAATGACTTCCCGACAAAGGCCGCTCTCGCGCATACCCTTGGCAAAAGAGCCGCCAATCAGCCCCAGACCGATAACAGCCAGGCGCCCGATTATCGGCGTGCCCTGTGACAGCGTGGTTACGTTAGACACGCGCCAGCACCTGCTTCAGGGCATCGAGAAAACGCTGGTTTTCGGCCGGCAAGCCTATGGTCACGCGCAGGTAATTCGGCATGCCGTAGTTGGCCACCGGCCGCACGATCACACCCTCACGCAGCAGCCCCTGGAACACCGGAGCAGCCTCGCGCCCCAGATCAATAGCCAGGAAGTTGCCACGGGACGGAATCCAGCTCAGCCCAAGCGCGGCACATCCTTCTTCCAGCTGCTGCATGCCAATACGGTTGATGCGGCGACTTTCGATCAGGTACGTCTCGTCCTCCAGGGCAGCCAGCGCAGCGGCCAGCGCGAGGCTGTTGACATTGAACGGCTGACGCACCCGATTCAGTGCATCGGCAATTGCCGGGTGGGACAGGCCGTAGCCCACCCGCAGCGCTGCCAGGCCGTAGGCCTTGGAGAATGTGCGCGACACCAGCAGGTTGCTGTAGCGCCCGAGATAGTCGACACCGTTGGGAACATCGTCGGTTTCAACGTATTCGGTATAGGCCTCGTCCAGCACGACTATCACGTTCTCGGGTACGCGATCCAGAAACGCTTCCAGCGCATCGCGCTCAATCCAGGTACCGGTCGGATTGTTCGGGTTGGCGATAAAGACCACGCGGGTAGACGGCGTGATGGCCGCCGCCATGGCGTCCAGATCATGCCCCCAGTTCTTGGCCGGCACCGATACTGCCCTGGCACCCACCGCCTGGGTCACAATCGGATACACCGCAAAGGCATGATCACTGAACACCACTTCATGTTCAGGCCCCACGAAGGCACGCGCAACCAGCTCAAGAATATCGTTGGAACCGTTGCCCAAAGTGATACCGGCCGTATTCACCCCCGACTTCGCCGCCAACGCCTGCTTCAGTGCAAAGCCGTTACCGTCCGGATAACGAGTCAGCTCCGGCAACGCAGCGGCAATGGCCTCCCGCACCGCCGGGCTGGGACCCAGCGGGTTCTCGTTACTCGCCAGCTTGACGATATCCTGAGGGCGCAGCCCAAACTCGCGCGCCAATTCCTCTACCGGCTTACCCGGCACATAGGGAGACAGCTTCTGTACGCCTGGACGCGCCAGGCTGAGAAAATCGCAACTCATAGAACACAAGCCTCAAGCTACAAGCAGCAAGCTTCAAGTCACACCAGGCCGCAGTTGCTTGCAGCTTGCGGCTTGCAGCTTGTCGCTGATGATTTATAGCACCGCCTTCGGATACGACCCCAGCACCTTCAGCGCCACCGAATCGTCATTGATTTTCTCCAGCACATCCTTGATCAACGGATCGTGCTGATGACCGAAGAAATCGATAAAGAACACATAGGTCCACTTGCCGCTGCGCGACGGGCGGGTTTCGATGCGACTGAGATCAATACCGTTGGAGTGGAACGGCTCCAGCAGATGATGCAGAGCACCCGGCTTGTTGCGCATGGAGACGATGATCGATGTCTTGTCGTCGCCAGTCGGCGGAACCTGCTGGTTGCCGATGATCAGAAAGCGCGTGGAGTTGTCCGGGCGATCTTCGATCTTCTCGGCCAGACGGGTCAGACCGTAGAGGTCGGCCGCCATATCGCCGGCGATCGCCGCCGAGTTCCACTCGCCCTTGACCCGCCGCGCCGCATCGGCGTTGCTGGCAACCGCAACGCGCTCGACATTCGGATAGTGGGCATCGAGCCATTTGCGACACTGGGCCAGCGACTGGGCGTGGGAGTAGACGCGGGAAATCTTGTCGGTCTTGGTGTTCTCACCCACCAGCAGATGGTGGTGGATACGCAGCTCCACCTCACCGCAGATCACCAGATCGTGCTCAAGGAAGCTGTCCAGCGTGTGATTGATCGCGCCTTCGGTGGAGTTCTCTACCGGCACCACACCGAAATGCACCGCGCCTGCAGCAACTTCACGGAAGATCTCGTCGATTGCCGCCATCGGCACACTGACCACCGAGTGACCGAAATGCTTGAGCGCAGCCGCCTGGGTAAAGGTGCCTTCCGGGCCGAGGTAGGCCACACGCAGCGGCTCTTCAAGCGCCAGACAGGCCGACATGATCTCACGGAACAGACGGGCCATTTCTTCGTTATCGAGCGGCCCCTTGTTCAGCTCCATGATGTGCTTGAGCACCCAGGCTTCACGTTCGGGGCGATAGAACACCGGCTTGACACCAGGTTCCAGCGCCTTCTGCTTGACCTGAGCGACCGTCTGCGCACAGGTTGCGCGCTCACTGATCAGGTCAAGAATCTTTTCATCAATGGTGTCGATGCGCTTGCGCAGCGCCTTCAACTGATCTTCATCAGACATGAGTATCAACCGTGCTGCTGTTCGAACTCGGCCATATAGGCCACCAGAGCGTCAACCGCCGCTTGCGGCACCGCGTTGTAGATGGAGGCACGCATGCCGCCCACCGAACGGTGACCCTTCAGGTTCAGCAGGCCGCGCTCTTCTGCGCCAGCCAGGAAGGGTTTGTCCAGGCGATCATCGGCCAGACGGAACGGGATGTTCATCCAGGAGCGATCGGCCACGTTGATCGGGTTGGTGTACAGCTCGCTGGCATCAATCGCCGAGTACAGGGCTTTCTGCTTGGCATCGTTGACGCGCTTGACCGCCTCCAGACCGCCCTGCTCCTTCAGCCACTGGAAGATCAGGCCAGACAGGTACCAGGCAAAGGTCGGAGGCGTGTTGTACATCGAATCGTTCTTGGCGGCGACGGCATAGTCCAGCATGGTCGGACAGCTGGCACGCGCCCGACCCAGCAGGTCTTCACGCACGATCACCACGACCAGACCGCTCGGGCCGATATTTTTTTGCGCACCGGCATAGATCATGCCGAATTGCGATACATCAACCGGGCGCGACAGGATGGTCGAGGACATATCCGCCACCAGCGGCACCTCGCCGGTCTGCGGCACCCAGTTGAACTCGAGCCCGCCGATGGTCTCGTTCGGACAATAGTGCACATACGCCGCATCGGCGGCCAGCTGCCATTCATTCTGACCGGGAATCGCAAAGTAATCGTATGCCTTGGCGCTACCGGCAACGTTCACGTTACCAAAGCGCGAGGCCTCCTCGATGGCTTTGCGCGACCAGATACCCGTGTCGATATAGTCGGCACTGCCGCCTTCGGGCATCAGGTTCAGCGGAATCTGGGCAAACTGCTGGCTGGCACCGCCCTGCAGGAACAGCACCTTGTAGTTGTCAGGAATGGACATCAGGTCGCGCAGGTCCTGTTCGGCCTGCTGGGCGACGGCAACGAACTCATCACTGCGGTGACTCATTTCCATGATCGACAGGCCCTTGCCCTGCCAGTCAAGCAGCTCGGCCTGAGCCCGCTGCAGCACCGCTTCCGGCAACGCGGCCGGCCCAGCACAGAAATTGAACAGACGCTTACTCACGATTACTCCTGATCATCCACGGGTTGCTGCTCATCACCTGCCGGGAGCTGGGCCTCGCCGTCGGCGGCCGCCTCACCTTCCAGCTCAACATCTTCTTCGTCTTCGTCAGACGGTTCCTGCACGCGCTCCAGACCGACAAGCTTCTCATCTGGCGCCAGGCGGATCAGCATCACGCCCTGGGTATTGCGCGACAGGCTGGATACCTCGCTAACCCGGGTCCGGACCAGCGTACCCTGATCGGAAATCAGCATGATTTCCTCACCGTCAACTACCTGTACGGCACCAACCAGCGGGCCATTACGCTCATTGGACACCATCGCGATCACGCCCTGACCGCCACGACCGCGACGGGGAAACTCTTCCAGCACAGTGCGCTTGCCGTAGCCACGTTCGGACGCGGTCAGAATCTGTGCTTCGCGCTCCGGAATCAGCATCGAGATCAGGCGTTGACCGGTCGGCAGCCGCATACCACGCACACCGCGGGCAGTACGCCCCATGGTGCGCACGTGGCGCTCCTTGAAGCGAATGACCTTGCCGCCGTCGGAGAACAGCATGATGTCGCGCGAACCATCGGTGATGGCTGCAGCGATCAGGGTGTCGCCTTCTTCCAGACGCAGCGCGATAAGGCCGTTGCTGCGCGGACGGCTGAACTGCACCAGCGGTGTTTTCTTCACGGTACCGCGCGCGGTTGCCATAAAGATGTAGGCGCCGGTAGGCTCATCGCTGTCGTCATCGTCGCCATCTTCAGCGTCATCGGACTCGACCTCAACAGCCTCGCCTTCGATCACACTGTTTTCATCATCCAGCTCTTCGCCTTCCTCGGCACTCTGTTGCTGCAACGCTTCCAGATCAATCTGCAGCATCGCGGTAATCCACTCGCCCTCTTCCAGCGGCAGCAAATTCACCAGCGGACGGCCGCGCGCAGTGCGCGAAGCCTCAGGAATTTCGTAGGTTTTCAGCCAGTAGACCTTACCGCGGCTGGAGAACAACAGCAGCGTGGCGTGGCTGTTGGCAACCAGCAGGTGCTCGACGTAGTCTTCATCTTTCACACCGGTCGCCGCCTTACCGCGACCACCACGACGCTGGGCCTGGTAATCGGTCAGCGGCTGGCTCTTGGCATAGCCACCGTGGGAAATGGTCACCACGCGCTCTTCTTCGGTAATCAGATCAGCGATGGTCAGATCCATGCGCGACGCAACGATCTCGGTACGACGCTCGTCGCCGAAGGCTTCCTTGACCTGCTCCAGCTCTTCAACGATGACTTCCATCAGACGTTCATGGCTGTTGAGAATGCGCAGCAGCTCACCAATCTGTTCCAGAATCTGCTGATACTCGGTGAGCAGTTTTTCGTGTTCCAGACCGGTCAGGCGATGCAGGCGCATGTCGAGAATCGCCTGGGCCTGTTCGGCAGACAGGTAGTACTGACCGTCGCGCAGGCCGAATTCCTCACCCAGCCCATCGGGGCGGCAGGATTCGGCACCAGCGCGCTCGACCATTTCGATCACCGTGCCCGGCGCCCAGGCAGTCGCCAGCAGGCGCTCCTTGGCTTCGGCCGGGGTCGGCGACTGCTTGATCAGCTCGATCACCGGATCAATGTTGGACAGCGCAACCGCCTGACCTTCGAGGATATGACCGCGCTCACGGGCCTTGCGCAGCTCGTAGACAGTACGGCGGGTAACCACCTCGCGGCGGTGGCGTACGAAGGCTTCCAGCAGCTCCTTGAGGTTCAGGATCTTCGGCTGGCCATCGAGCAGGCCGACCACGTTGATGCCGAAAACACTCTGCATCTGGGTCTGAGCGTAAAGGTTGTTGAGGATAACCTCGGGCACTTCGCCGCGACGCAACTCGATTACCACGCGGATACCGTCCTTGTCAGACTCATCGCGCAGCTCGGTAATACCCTCAAGCTTCTTCTCTTTTACCAGCTCGGCGATCTTCTCGATCAGACGCGCCTTGTTGAGCTGGTAGGGCAATTCGGAAATCACGATCTGCTGGCGACCGCCAACCTTGTCGATATCTTCGATATGGCAGCGAGCACGGACGTAAATGCGGCCACGCCCGGTACGGTAGGCCTCAACGATGCCGGCACGGCCGTTGATGATACCGGCGGTCGGGAAGTCAGGCCCCGGAATGAACTCCATCAGCTCGTCGATGCTGATATCGGGATTGCTGATCACCGCCAGACAGCCGTTGATCACTTCGGTCAGGTTGTGCGGCGGAATGTTGGTCGCCATACCGACAGCGATACCACTCGAGCCGTTGACCAGCAGGTGCGGGATCTTGGTCGGCAGGACGTCTGGAATCTGCTCCTTGCCGTCGTAGTTGGGTACCCAGTCGACGGTTTCCTTGTCCAGATCGGCCAACAGTTCATGGGTCAGCTTGGCCATCCGCACTTCGGTGTAACGCATTGCTGCCGCGTTATCGCCATCGATGGAACCGAAGTTGCCCTGACCGTCGACCAGCGGATAGCGCATGGAAAAGTCCTGCGCCATACGCACGATAGTGTCGTATACGGCAGAGTCACCGTGCGGGTGGTACTTACCGATCACGTCACCAACAACACGGGCCGACTTCAGGTACGGCTTGTTCCAGTCGTTGCCCAGTTCGCTCATCGCGTACAGCACGCGACGGTGCACCGGCTTGAGGCCATCGCGCACGTCCGGCAGTGCCCGTCCGACAATTACGCTCATCGCATAATCCAGATAGGACTGCTTCAGTTCGTCTTCGATATTGACTGGAAGGATCTCTTTGGCCAGTTCACCCATGAAACGGCATTCCTTTTATTGTCGGCAACCCATTGATGCCAAAAGCATTAGTCACATGCGCAAGGAGGACGAACACGCCGACCAACCCGCACCGCAGGCCGAGGCCCGCAGCGGGACGCGTCCCGCCCGATCAAAGCGGCAGAGGATACCACAGACAACCCGCCGGCGGGAGCATGAAGCACACCTGCGCCAGCGTCTCAGTGCAGCTGACGCACACTCATCAGATTGGCAATTTTGCCCTCGTCCGGTTGCTCGATAATGCCCTTTTCAGTGACGATCGCGTCTATCAACTCGACCGGCGTCACATCCAGCGCCATCTCCCCGCCGCCGAATCCACCGGGCGCACCTCCTCCCAACTGATCCGGCCTCAGATCATCAGCATCAGGCAAACTCGAATCAATGGTGGCCGTGGATGCGACCACCATAAAACGCAGACCGTGGTGCATTGCCAGAATGGCCAGCGCGTAGCAGCCCAGTGGACCGATCACGTCGCCATTGGCCGCAATTTTCTCCGCACCAACCACCACCCAGGTAACCCCGTCATATTTCATCAGCCGCCCGGCTTCGACGTCGGCATGCAAGGAGGCAGATACCCCGTCACGCACAAGCTCGAAGACACCCGCCTCCGCGTGCGGCATGGTTGAACGGGCCTCGTTGACCAGCACCTCGCCCACCAGCCCTGCCGCACTTGCAGAGCGCACTACCCCATAGGTGGTGCCACCACCGCCACCGGACAGGTCGCCACCATAGCCATGCAGCATGATCCGATGAACAGATGCCTTGTGGCGCCGCAACAGCTGCACCCCGAGCCGCGCCATTACCTGATTGGCCTCACGATCGGCGGCCTGAATAGCCTGGGCTGCCTGCAGCAACCGCAGCGCCATGTCATCCCCCGGCCTGGAACTGACAACCGTTTGGCGCATGATGCCCAGCGCCCACTGCAATGCCGCTGCCATCGGCTGTATCGCCGCCAGTTCATCCATCAGCGGCTGCAATGCTTCCATCCAGGCAACCGGAGGAACCGGCCTGCGCGCAGCCAGCGCCAGCGCATAGGCTGCAGCGATCCCCAGCGCAGCACCTCCGCAGACGGCGCCATCACGCATCAGAACCAGCACCTCGGCCGGCGCCGAGCAGGTAGCAACTGCCGGCTGACCATCAAGCGTGCGCAAATCCTGCACCCGGAGCTTTCCCTCGGGCAACCAGAGCAGGCCCTGCAACGGATGGTCTACAGCTACGGTCTCTACATGCAACATGAGCGAATCCCCTATTCCGATGCGGCGGCCTGTCAGCAACCGCCGCCACTTTCACGCTGCATTTGCGCACCACCAGCAGGTATACTTGCCGACCATGATGCAAGGTGAACTGAACATGACCACGCTGCCCCGCGAGCTCGATCTGCTGATCGTGCCACGCTGGATCGTGCCCGTTGTCCCGCACGGCCAGGTCCTTGAAAATCATGCCCTGGCAGTCCATCAGGGGCGCATCGTCGGCATTGTGCCGGTGGTCTCCGCCAACGCGTTGAATCCGCGCGAGCGACGCGACCTGCCAGACCATGTCCTGATTCCGGGCCTGATCAACGCCCATGGCCACGCAGCCATGACGCTGTTCCGTGGTCTGGCCGACGATCTGCCGCTGATGACATGGCTGACAGACCATATATGGCCCGCAGAAGGCCGCTGGGTCAACGCCGATTTTGTCCGTCTGGGCACTGACCTTGCGATTGCCGAGATGCTGCGCGGCGGTACAACCTGTTTTTCCGACATGTATTTCTTCCCGGACGTAGCCGCAGCCGCAGCAATGGACGCGGGTATCCGGGCCCAACTGTGCTTTCCGGTCATAGACAATCCGATACCGGGCGCACGCAGTGCTGAAGAGGCCATTGCCAAGGGATTGCGCCTGCGCGATGACACCCGCCACAACGGCCTGATCAGCGTCGCGTTCGGCCCACACGCTCCCTACACCGTCGGCGATGAGAACCTGGCCCGCATCCGCACCCTGGCGGACGAACTGGACATGCCGATTCACATGCATCTCCACGAGACTGCCGGCGAGGTAGCCGACGCGGTAGCGCAGACCGGCCTGCGCCCGTTGCGTCGCCTGCAACAGCTGGGTCTGCTGAGCCCGCGCCTGCAGGCCGTGCATGTAACCGAGATCAACGACGACGACCTCGACCTGCTGGTCGAGCACGGCGTACAGCTGATCCACTGCCCCGAATCAAACCTGAAGCTGGCCAGCGGCATGATGCCGGTTCAGCGCCTGCTGGACGCCGGCCTGAATGTGGCGCTCGGCACCGACGGCGCCGCCAGCAACAATGATCTCGACATGCTTGGCGAAATGCGCACCGCTGCCATGCTGGCGAAGATCGTCGCCGGCGCCCCGACCGCACTGGATGCCCACAGCGCCCTGCACATGGCTACGCTCGCCGGCGCACGTGCGCTGGGACTGGAGGAGGAAACCGGCTCCATCGAAGTCGGCAAGGCCGCCGACCTGACCGCAGTCAACCTGTCCGGTCTGGCCCAGCAGCCGCTCTATCATCCCGTGTCCCAACTGCTTTATACCTGCAGCGCCAGCCAGGTCAGTGATGTCTGGGTTGCCGGGCGCTGCAAGCTGCGTGACGGACAACTGACCGAAATCGATCCACAACCCATTCTGCAGCAGGCTCGCAGCCTGGCTGAACTCATCGCCAAAGGGGATACCCATGAGTCTTAACGTCGATCGCGCCGAAATCGCCAAGTTTGAAGCGTTGGCCAGCCGCTGGTGGGACCGCAACAGCGAGTTCAAACCACTGCACGAAATCAACCCGCTGCGTACCAACTGGATCGATGAGCGCGTTGGTCTGGCGGGCAAGAAGGTACTGGATGTAGGTTGCGGTGGCGGCATTCTGGCCGAAGCCATGGCCCAGCGCGGAGCCCAGGTCACCGGCATCGACATGGGCGAAGCGCCGCTGGCCGTGGCCCGCCTGCATCAGCTCGAATCCGGCGTCAGCGTCGAGTACCAACAAAGCACCGCCGAAGAGTTCGCCGAGCAACACGCCGGCACCTTTGACGTGGTGACCTGTCTGGAGATGCTGGAGCACGTACCCGACCCGGGCTCAGTGATTCGCGCCTGCACCCGCCTGCTCAAGCCCGGCGGCCAGGTGTTCTTCTCGACCATCAACCGCAACCCCAAGTCATTCCTGTTCGCCATCGTCGGCGCCGAATACGTCCTGCGCATGCTGCCGCGCGGCACCCACGAGTTCGCCAAGTTCATTCGTCCGGCCGAGCTGGGCGGCTGGATTCGTGACGCCGGGCTGGACCTTCACGACATCACCGGCCTGACCTACAACCCGCTGACCCGCACCTACAAACTCGGCAGCGATGTCGACGTGAACTACATGGTCTACTGCCAGCTGGGAGCCGACGCCTGATGCTCAGCGGCGTTCTGTTTGATCTGGACGGCACCCTGTTGGACACCGTTGACGACTTTATGGCCGTCATCGACGCCATGCTGGACGACCACCAGCGTCCACGCGTGGCACCGGCGCTGATCCGCGCCCAGGTATCCGACGGCTCCATCGGCATGCTGTCAGCCGCCTTTGCCACGCGCCCGGGCGAGCCCGGCTTTGATGCCCTGCGGGAGGAATTTCTCAGTCGCTACGAGCAGGCCTTGAGCGTGCACACTCGACCGTTCCCCGGCATCCTGTCGCTGCTCGACTGGCTGGAAGCCGAGGGCCTGCCCTGGGGTGTTGTGACCAACAAGCTGAGTCGTTTCAGCATACCGCTGATGGAACAGATTGGTCTGGCCGAGCGCTGCGCCAGCCTGGTCTGCCCGGATCAGGTCAGTCGAGGCAAGCCGCACCCGGAACCGGTGCTCAAGGCCTGCGCCGAGCTCGGCGCCGATCCGCAACGCTGCGTCTTCATAGGCGACCACCTGCGCGATATTCAGGCGGGCCAGGCAGCCGGACTGACAACCATAGCCGCACTCTACGGCTATCTGCCGCCAGACGAAGACCCTGCAAGCTGGCAGGCTACCCACAGTGTTCAAACCGCCAGCGATCTGCAGCCTTGGCTGCGCGGCCGGCACAACCCGGAGACAATGCATGTTTGACTATACCGCCCCCGCCGACCTGCTGGCCGGACGCGTGATTCTGATTACCGGCGCCGGCGATGGCATCGGCCGCGCCTGCGCGCTGAGTTGTGCCGCCCATGGCGCGACAGTTGTGCTGGTGGGCCGTACCCAGAGCAAACTGGAAGAGGTATACGACGCCATTGAGGCAGCCGGTCATCCGCAACCGGCGTTGTGCCCGCTGAATCTGGAAACAGCAACGGAAAAGGACTACGAAGACCTGGCCGACCAGCTGTTCGATACCTTCGGCAAACTCGATGGCCTGGTACACAACGCCGCCGAACTCGGGCCGCGCACCCTGCTGGACAACGTCAAGGCGGATGCCTGGATGCGGGTAATGCAGGTCAACGTCAATGCTCCCTTCCTGCTGACCAAGGCCATGATGCCGCTGCTTAGAGCGTCCGCGGATGCCTCCGTGGTTCTGCTCTCATCCAGCGTCGGCCGCAAGGGGCGCGCCTACTGGGGACCCTACGCCGTCAGCAAGTTTGCAGTGGAAGGCATGATGCAGGTTCTGGCTGACGAGCAGGACGGCACCAGCCATATCCGTGTCAACAGCCTGAACCCGGGAGCCACGCGCACACGCATGCGGGCCAAGGCCTATCC
>AZIJ01023190.1_pt1 | contig 13449 bp, 10 predicted proteins | sample 359151 | NCBI WGS metagenome assembly AZIJ01 (sample SAMN02429718, study PRJNA222666) | marine sediment metagenome | biome: Sediment sample; isolation source: enrichment culture of sample MGS-ElMAX(UA) from oil contaminated site at the... | place: Egypt: El Max | collected 2013-01-23 | depth 9.22 m m | reverse complement strand
CCCCGAACCGGCGAAGGCTCCCGCAACGGCGGCGGCAAGCGGCGGGGCCTATGTGGTGCAGATCATGGCGCTGCGCGAGGAAGGGGCGGCGCAATCCGCCTGGGCCTCGCTTCAAAAGAAGTACCCCTCGGTGCTTGGCGGTCATGCGCTCGATATCGAGAAGGCGGATCTTGGCGACAAGGGCACCTTCTACCGCGTTCGCGCCGCGGGCTTCGAGACCAAGGCGGCGGCGCAATCGGCCTGTTCGAGCCTCAAGGCTGCCGGTCAGGACTGTCTCGTCAAATCACGCTAGAACAACGACCCGGCAATCCGGACGCCTGCTTGGCGCCCGGATTGCCGGCGTGTAGGTTCGCGCCAAATGAAATTGGCGAGGAATTGACATGGTCGAGGCAGTGATCTGGGATTTTGGCGGCGTGCTGACGTCGAGCCCTTTCGAGGCGTTCAACCGCTATGAAGCGGAAAAGGGTCTCGCGAAGGATTTCATTCGCAGCATCAACGCGACCAATCCCGACACGAATGCCTGGGCGCTGTTCGAGCGCAATGAATGTTCGCTCGACGAGTTCGACCGCCTCTTTGCAGAAGAATCCGAAGCGAAGGGCTGCCGCATTCCCGGCCGCGACATCATCTCGCTGCTCTCCGGCGACATCCGCCCGGAAATGGTGACCGCGCTGAAACGCTGCAAGGAACGCGCGAAGGTCGGCTGCATCACCAATAATGTCTCGGCGGGCGAAGGCGCAGGGATGGCGCGCAGCAGCGAGAAGGCAGCGGCAGTGGCGGAAGTCATGTCGCTTTTCGACCATGTGATCGAGAGCTCCAAGGCCGGCATCCGCAAGCCCGATCCGCGCATCTATCAGATGGCCTGCGAGGCGCTCGGCGTTTCCGCTGCGTCATCCGTCTATCTCGACGATCTCGGGGTCAACCTGAAGCCCGCCAAGGCATTGGGCATGACGACGATCAAGGTCGTCTCGCCGGAACAGGCGCTGAAGGACCTCGAAGCGGCGGTCGGATTCCCCGTTTCCTGAGCTTGAGATGACGCGCCGAAGGGGCCGTGCTCAGAGCGGCGCGCGCGTGAAGGGCAGCTTGAGCTGGCCGACGAAGTCTTCCGGCACGGCGTATTTGATGCCGATATCCGCGGGCGGGCGGCGCCCCGGCGGGTTGATATAGGTGCCGAAAATCATGTCGAAGAGCATCAGGTTCTCGCCGTAGTTCCTGTTACCCTCGGAGAGATCCTTCGAGTGATGCCAGCGGTGAAGTTCCGGTGTGTTGAAGACATAGTTGAGCGGGCCGCAGCGCATCTCGATATTGCAATGGGTGAGTATGCCGAGGACGGCGGTGACGGCGCTCACCATGAGGAGGACGGGCTGCGGCGCGCCGAGAAGCAGCAGCACGGGGATGCCGACAAGAAGGCCCGTGACCGTATCGACCACGTGGAAGCGGCCGGTGTTGAAAAACCAGAGCCTCGTCACCGAGTGATGCACGGCGTGGAAGCGCCATAACCAGGGCCACTCATGTGCCAGGCGGTGCTTCCAGTAGAGCCCGAGTTCGACGATCACGAGACCAAGCGCGACCTGGATGACGAGCGGCCATGTCTCGGGCCAAAGCGGGCCGCCGGCGGGTTTCAGCCATTCGGCAATCCCCATGAAGACGATCACGGTGACAAGGACCTGGGCCACGCCCTTGCTCAGCACCGTATGCGCGAGGTCGGGCCCGATCTGTCCATCCTTTGCCAGCCATTGCCGCTCATAAGGCAGCGCGCGCTCCAGCAGGGCGAGCGCGGCGGCTAGCGACAGATAGACGATATTGAAGACGAGAACACCGTGGCCCGCTTCCATGCCGATATAGATCGCGGCAAGCGAGGCGGTCGCAAGAGCAGGCCAGAGCAGACAGGAAACAAAAGTACGCATGTGATCTCTTCTCCGATGTCCGGGAGTATCACGCATGCCGCGCGCGGACGAAAGCCCACCCTGAACGTGAAAAGGCCGCCGGGTGTTCGGCGGCCTTTCCTGTTTTGTGATGCGTTCGCCGATCAGTGGACCGGCGCGCTCTTCTGGCGAGCGACGGGACGCCTGCGCGGGAAGATCATGTCGAGCGTCACAGCAAGCGCGGGCAGTACGCTGACCGCCATCACCATGTTGACCATGAACATGAAGGCGAGAAGCAGACCCATATCCGCCTGGAACTTGAGGTCCGAGAAGGCCCAGGTGGACACGCCGACAGCGAGTGTCAGCGCTGTGAAGAAGGTTGCCATGCCCGCTTCCTGCAGCGACTGCCGGAAGGCATCCGAGATGCTGAGACCTTCGCCCATGTAATAGGGCACGCGGTTGTAGATGTAGTAGGCGTAGTCGACACCGATGCCGACCGCGAGCACCATCACCGGAAGCGTCGCCACGGTGAGGCCGATCTGCAGCACCTCCATGAACCAGTATCCGAAGAAGGTACCGAAGGTGAGCGGGAGACAACAAGCCACGACGGCACGCCAGTCACGATAGGTGAGCATGACGAGCGCGACGATCACCGCATAGACCCACATCATCATCGGCAGTTCGGTTTCGGTGATCTCCTCATTGACCGCCGCCTGCACACCCATGTTGCCGGAGGCAAGACGGATGTTCACGCCCTCCATCGGGTTCGCCTCGCGCCATTCCTTCACTGCATCGACGGCGGCCTTGATCGTCGTCGCCCTGGCATCGCGCAGATAGAAGCTGTGCGGCAGGATGGTGCAGGTCTGGTTATAGAGCGAACTGGAGTTCGGCACGGTGTTCGATGCCTGGGCGAGCGCCGGCCGGTTACGTGGAATGTCCTTCCATTTCAGGTTGCCCTCGTTCCAACCTGCCGCGGACCCCTTGATAGCGAAGGGAAGCGAGGCGACAAGCGTCACGTCCGGCACGTTCTGCATGTGCCAGGAGAACTGGTTCAGATACTTCATGTAGGAATAGGTCACGCAACTGTCCGGCGGCGTTTCCACCACCGCAATCAGCACGTTGAGGCCGAGCGCGTAATCATCCGCGATGGCCGTCGAGTCGAGATTGTAGCGCGCATCGGGACGAAGCTCCGGCGCACCCGCATGGAGTGCACCGACGTGACGGTTCATCGCCTCGTGAACGGCGATCCCGAAAAGGACCGTCGCAAAAACGAGTACGAAAGGCGCGATCTTCGGATTGGCGACGAAGCCCAGCGAACGCATGATCTTGAGACGGAACTCGCGGGAGCTGTGCACACGTGCGCGGAAATCTTCACCGAACCTCAGATAGCTGACAAGCAGCGGCAGCATGATGAGATTGGTGACGACCTTGAGGATCACGCCGATGGATGCCGTGATCGAAAGTTCGCGGATCATCGGCACGGGAATGAGATAGAGCGTCGCGAAGCTCACCAGCGTGGTGACCAGCGCCATGGAGCCCGGCACGAAGAGACGCGAGAAGGCAGAGCGTGCCGCCGTTTCGGAATCCGCGCCTTCCGCGATTTCCGCCGTCACGACATTGATCTGCTGCACGCCGTGACTGACGCCGATGGCGAAAATCAGGAACGGCACGAGAACGGCCAGCGGATCGAGGCCGTAACCGAGGAAGGTGAGCAGGCCGAATTGCCAGACCACCGATGTGAGCGAAGCAAAAAGCGTTGCCGCGGTGAGTACGACGGAGCGGGCATAGAGATAAAGCGCCAGCGCCGTCAGCACGAAGGCAAGAGCGAAGAAGATGACGACCGTCTTGGCGCCGTCCGCGATATCACCGATCAGCTTGGCGAAGCCGATGATGCGAACGGTGTATTCGTCGGTCTCGTATTTATTGCGGATCTCCGCTTCGAGCTTCGCGGCAAGATCGAAATAGTCGAGCTTCTCGCCAGTCGATGGGTCGAAATCCTGCAACTCGGCAACCACCATCGCGGAGCCGAAATCATCGGCGACCAGGCGGCCGACGAAGCCGCCGCGGATCACGTTGCTCTGAACTTTCTGAAGGTTTTCCTGCGTCATGGAATCGGCGGTGACGCGCCCGGAGATCACGTCATCGGCGCTGATGCCGTCTTCCGTGATTTCGATATAGCGCGTGTTCGGCGTCCAGAGCGATGTCACCGTATGGCGCGATACGCCAGGCAGGAAGAAAATATCGTCGGTGAGGCTCTTGTAGACCTTGAAGAACTTCTGGGACCAGATGTCCCCTTCCTTCGGTTCCAGCGTAATGATTATGCGGTTCGACCCGAAGAGCTGTTCACGATATTCAGTGAAGGTCTGGATGTATTCATGGCCGACGGGAAGCTGCTTGTCGAAGCCCGCCGTCATACGCAACTGAAGTGCATAAAACCCAGTGATGCAGGTGAAGACAAAGAGCGCCACCAGAATTACCGGGCGTAGGCGGAATACAATATTTTCAAGTAACTTTACCATCGGCAGCACCCATCTCCCTTGCCGCTTCCCGCACGGGGACAAGCGGCAGCATTGAACTTCGCGGGCCGGACCGGTGACAGGAGGTGCCTTGAAAGCCCGCCTTCCTGTGCGGTCGGATCGACTTCGATATATTCCGGAGGACAGGACCGTCGAGACGACGGGAGCGGACTTGCCGCCTATCCCCGATTCATGCGGGCCAGCCTTACGGCTTTGTCGCCCAATTTTCAGATCGGGGGGTTTGCCCCCTCCCCCGGATGCCGGTCTCTCATTATTTCCAGCAGCGCCGGTTCCCCGCGCTACCGGCCGAACCGGTCATCCTGTGTTCGATAATTATCACAAGCAGCGGCCATTTGTAACAGTTGCGTAGTGCTAATCCGCGAAGTTCTGCGCATTTTAGCGATTTAGTTAACACATATTCACAAAGTTGACGCCTCCGTCACTTTTTTTCTTGACCCTGCCGCAGCGCCTCCTATTCTATTTTTAAAGAGAGACCGGCAGGGCGAGAGCCCGAAAAGCTGGCGTTCCCCTAATTTCCGGCGGCTTACCGCCCCTCTGGAGGACCCGATGAACGAAGTTCGGCAGATCACCAAAGACGACGCCTATGATGCCGTCGCCCCGGATGACTTTCCCGCGATGATGGAGCCGGAGCGCTATAATTCGCGCTCCACCGCCTTCGACAAGATCATCTCCGCGACCCATGACCATTTCTGGGACCCGCTGGATACGAAGTATATCGACTTCAACGAGCCCTTCGATCTGGAAAACCAGATGCTGATGCCCGAAGAGCTGGTACCGGAACTCAAGCTTCCCTGCTTCGCGAAGCTTACGGAAAAGCAGCGTATCCGCTTTGCCAATGAGAGCACACGCTGGATGCTTTCCTCGATCCTGCATGGCGAAGCCGGCGCACTGGCGCTTTCGGCCTCGCTCTGCCACATCCTGAAGGATCCGGGCGCGCAGGAATATGCTGCGAACCAGACCCGCGAAGAAGCGCGTCACGTCACCGGCTTCTCGCGCTATGTCCAGGCCCGCTGGGGCAAGCCGCTCCCCGTTGGCGCCACGCTTGGTGGCCTCCTCACCGACATCGTGAATGCCAAGGAAGTCTACAAGAAGATCGTCGGCATGCAGATGCTGGTCGAGGGTCTCGCCATGGGCGCCTTTGCCACCTTCTATGCAAAGTCGAACGACCCGCTGCTGGTCAAGCTGATGCAGCTCGTGATGACGGACGAAGCGTTCCATCACAAGTTCGGCAAAATCTGGGCCGACCGCACGATCCCGAACCTTTCGGAAGAAGAGCAGAACATCATCGAAGACTGGGCGGCCGAGTGTTTCCAGACGCTGCTGTTCAACCTTGTGAACCCGGAACAGAAGCAGACGCTCTATGGCGAGTTCGGCATCGACTGGCAGCAGGTGCAGCTTGAGATGCTTGAAGCCTTTGGTGACGAAGACCGTCGCGAAAGCATGAAGGAAGGCACGAACATCTTCCGCGTGCTGATCAAGACGCTTCTCAAGGCCGGCATCATCACCGATCGCACCAAGGCCTTCTATGCCACCTATGTGAACATGGATGAGCTGAAGAGCGAAGGCGACCATATGGTCGGCGACGACATTGCCGAGGATGGCATCCGCTTCCTCCAGAAGATTAATTTCGGCGCCAATGTGGATGCGCTGAAGAATGTCAGCATCTCGGCTGCCGAGTAAGCAGTCGGGCGCAAGACAAGGCGGGGACACTCTCTCCCCGACCGGCGAACAAATCGGGCGGCCCCTGGCGGGGCCGCCCTTTTTATTTGTGCAAGGCACAAAACGACACAAAAAAGGCCGGGTGCATCGCACCCGGCCTTGATTTGATTGTGCAATATTCGCCTAGTGCGAACGCATCAGTGCGAACGCTTGGGCAGCTCGACCATCAGTTCCTCGTAGCCCTTCACGAAGCTGGAATGGACGCGGCGGGGCTCGGCCAGCACCTTGATCTGCTTGTCGGGCCAACGCTTCATGATCTCTTCCCAGATGATGCGGAGCTGCATCTCGGCGAGACGGTTACCCACGCAGCGGTGGATGCCGAAGCCGAAGGAAAGATGCTGACGCGCACGTTCGCGGTCGATCACGAGCTCGTTCGGATTCTCGATCACGGTCTCGTCGCGATTGCCCGAGACGTACCACATGGCAACCTTGTCGCCCTTGGCGATCTTCTGGCCAGCGATCTCCGTATCCTCGAGCGCGGTACGGCGCATGTAAGCGAGCGGCGTCTGCCAGCGGATGATCTCCGCCACCATGTTCGGGATGACCGCGGGGTTTGCCTGAAGCTTCTTGTACTGCTCCGGGAACTGGTTGAGCGCGAGAAGACCACCCGAGATCGAGTTACGGGTCGTGTCGTTGCCGCCGACGATCAGGAGGATCAGGTTTCCAAGATACTCCATCTTGTCCATGTTCCGCGTCGACTCGCCATGAGCCAGCATGGAGATGAGATCGTTACCCGGCTCGCGCGCATTCACACGCTCGTTCCAGAGACCGATGAAGTAGTCGGCGCATTCGAGAAGTTCAGCGCGGCGCTGCTCTTCCGTTTCGATGATACCGCCTTCCATCGGCGTAGCCGTCGCCACGTCCGACCAGCGCGTCAGTTTGCGGCGCTCCTCGAAGGGAAAATCGAACAGTGTCGCGAGCATCTGCGTCGTCAGCTCGATCGACACCCTGTCGACCCAGTTGAAGGGCTTGCCTTCGGGCAGGCTGTCGAGAATGTTGCCCGCGCGCTTGCGGATCGTGCTTTCGAGCTTGGCAAGGTTCGCGGGCGCCACGATGGGGCTCACGGTCTTGCGCTGGTCGTCATGCTTGGGCGGGTCCATCGCAATGAACATCGGAAGCTGGAAGTCTTCTTCCGGGTCGCGCAGCGTGATGCCGCCTTCAGAGGAGAAGACCTGGTGGTTCGTGTCCACCGCCATGATGTCCTTGTAGCGCGTCACCGACCAGTAAGGCCCGACCTCTTCATTGGTGGTGCAGTAATGGACCGGCGCCTCGGCGCGAAGGCGCTCGAAATAGGGCCACATGACATTGTTTTTGAAAAGAAGCGGATCAGCAACATCGATCTCCGCAAGCGGGGTCGAATAGGCTGCGTCGCGCGCTTCGTCGGCTTCGTATTTTACCGCTGCGTCGCTCATAGGATTTCCTCCTCCGGCATGTTCCGGCGTTTGTTATTCCGCTGTGTCAAGCATAACGGAAAGTGCGGACCTGTCATACGTAAATTGACGGTCACGTCACTTTTTATGTGATCAAGCTCAACAGTAGATTAGCAGCAGATAAGGGATTTGAAAATGACGGGTGCGTCATTTTCTGCGACAAATTGACCTTGTATATGGCATATTACGGGAAATTAGTTGCCGAAACGCTGACGGGCCGAGAGGGCCAGCCCCGTGGCAACCGAGGTGAGCTCACCCCCGCCCGCGAGCTTTTCCACGCCGAAACGGGCTGCGAAGAGGTTGCGCACTGCCGGGATGAAGGAAGAACCGCCGGTGAGAAAGACCCGATCGACTTTTTCGGGCGCGGTGCCCGTTTCTTCCAGCAGCTTGTCCACACAGGCGGAAATCTCGGCAAGCTCCGGCGCGATCCACTGCTCGAAATCGGCGCGCGTCACCTTCGCGTCGATTTCGACCGGGCCGAGAGTGAAGCGGAGCCTGGTTTCGTCCGCGCCGGAGAGACCGAGCTTCGCGGCCTCCACTGCCCGGTAGAGCGCAAAGCCCCGCTCCTCTTCGATGAGAGCCAGCAAGGCCTCCACTTCATCGGCCGCTTCGGCGGTGCGGGCGATCTCTTCGAGCATGCGCCGGGTCTTGCGCGTATTGATCAGACTTAACTCGTGCCAGCGGCGCATCGTGTCGTAGGGCCAGGAGGGAACGGGAAGCAGCTTCGTACCGCTTTTGTAATTCGTGCCCTTGCCGAGACGCGGCGCGACGCAATGCTCGATCAGACGGGCATCGAATGCATCGCCCGCCAGGCCAACACCCGAGACGCCAACAATGGTTTCGCCACGCTCTTTCAGAGTGCGCAGGCCGGGGCCGACATGCAGCAGGCAGAAATCCGAGGTTCCGCCGCCGAAGTCGCCGATCAGTACGAGTTCGTCGCGGTCGAGCGATGCCTCATAGGCATGGGCCGCCGCGACCGGCTCGAACTCGAAATGTACATCGGGAATACGGATACCATGCAGCGCTTCGCGCAGACGCGAGACGGCAAGCTCGTCATGCTCACTGTCGGGTATTCCCAGACTGTTGCGCACGAAGCGCGCGGGACGGCCGACGACGACGGGCCCGGACGCCATGCGTTCTGTCAGTTCGCCTGCTTGCGCGGTTGCATCGATCAGCCGCGCCACCACGAAGCCGATCAGATTTTCGAGTGTAAAGCGGCTATTGAAGATGGTGGTCGAGGTGAAATTCGGATTGGCGAGATAGGACTTTACGGACTGGATCAGCCGCCCCTCGGCGCCGCGCTCCAGATAGGCATCCATCGCCGCCGGACCCGCAAAGGCGTGCGGACGCCCGTTCGTGTCGCGCTCTTCATCGTCGAAATAGAGGATGGAGCGGAAGGTCGGGAGCGTTTCCGCCGCGTGGCGGACCGGCACAAGCCGGGAGGGGCCATCCGCGGGAGCAAGCGCCAGGGCGCTGTTGGTCGTTCCGAAGTCGAGACCGATGAACATCTGTTACCTCGTATCCGTCTGGCCGACGCTGCTCCGCAGCACCAGCCACAGCAATACGTTTGAGGAAATCCGCGCGTTTTTTCGAAGTTTCAGGCGCTTTCAGGGCGGAAGGGCCGCGAGGAATACCGAACAGGCAACCCCTTGTCGAGTCGGAGAGCGCCGCATCGGCGGCCAGGGCGCTCATGTGCAAAAGTGACGCAGGCGTCATTTTTGAATTGCTTGTGCGGCGCACAAATACCCACATTACGAGTACGGGAAATTGGCCGGGCTTTCACGGGAAAGCGATCGATGACAGTGGAGAAAAAAATGACCGAAACTCGCCAGATTACCAAGGACAACGCCTATGACGCCGTGTCGCCGGACGATTTTCAGGCGATGATGGACACGGAGCGCTATAACCGCCGCTCCTCCGCCTTCGACAAGATCATCTCTGCGACCCATGACCATTTCTGGGATCCGCTCGACAAGCGCTATATCGACTTCACCGACCCGTTCGACAGTGAAAACGAAATGTTGATCGATCCGGAGCTCGTACCGGAGCTTCGCCTCGCCTGCTTCGAGAAACTGTCGGAGAAAGAGAAGATCCGCTTCGTCAACGAGACGGCGCGCTGGATGATGTCGGCGATCCTGCACGGCGAACAAGGCGCGCTGAACCTTTCGGCCTCGCTCTGCCACATCCTGCTCGATCCGGGCGCACAGGAATATGCCGCAAACCAGGCGCGCGAAGAGGCCCGCCATGTGACGGCCTTCGCGAAATATGTGCAGTCGCGCTTCGGCAAGCCGCTGCCTTGCGGCGAGACGCTTGGGAACCTTCTCTCCGAGATGGTCAACGCGAAAGAGGTCTACAAGAAGATCGTCGGCATGCAGCTTCTCGTCGAAGGGCTTGCGATGGGCACTTTCGCGACCTTCTTCAACACGGCGCGCGATCCGCTTCTCGTGAAGCTCTGCCAGCTCGCCATGACAGATGAAGCCTTCCACCACAAGTTCGGCAAGATCTGGGCCGACCGCACGATCCCGAAACTCGCGCCCGAAGAGCGCGACATCATCGAGGACTGGGCGGCCGCCGTTTTCCAGACGCTGCTCTTCAACCTCGTGAACCCCGAGCAGAAGAAACTCATCTATGCCGATTTCGGCCTCGACTGGCGTGAGGTCCAGGCCGAGATGCTGGAAGCGGTGACCGATGAGGACCGGCGCGAAGGCATGAAGGATGCAGCCAACGTCTTCCGCGTGCTCGTGAAGACGCTGCTCAAGGCCGGCATCATTACCGATCGCACCCGCGCCTTCTATGCGACCTATGTCGATATGGAAGAGCTCAAGGACGAAGATGACCGCATGGTCGGCGATGATATTGCCGAGCAGGGGATCGAATTCCTGAAGACGGTCAACTTCGCCAACAAGAAGAACCCGATGCATAGCGCGGCGGCGGAGTAATTTCCCGAAGGGTCCTCTCCAGAGGGAACCACTCAGGGTGGCCTTCGGGCCACCCTTTTTTTGGCGTCGAAACGAGGCCGAGTGCTAGAGTGCGGCCCCATGAGGGAAATTCACGAAACGCTCACCGACGAAATACCGGACCTGCCAGCAGGACCCTGGCCGCTTCTCAGCGAAGGCATCTGGGGAAGCGTTCACGATCTCGGTGACGGCACGGTGCTGAAGCTCATACGCCGCAATGGCGGGCTTGGCACGGGCGAAAGCAAGCATTACCGCGAAACCGCCGCCCTCACCCTTCTCAGTTCGCTGAAAAGTACGCGTTTCCGCCTGCCCCGTCTGTTGGGCTCAGGGCGTTTCGAAAATGCCTATGGCTTTTCAGGGCCACCGCTCGCCGGCTGGCTCAGGCTTGAAAAGCTCGCGGGCAAGCCCGCAGATGAAGGCGGGCTTTACATCCTCAAAATGGATGAACGCGAAAGACTCGGCGAAGAGATCGGCGCGGCCATCGCGTGGTTTCATGAAGAAGGCGCAAGGCTTGCGGACGGGGCAACGAAGCTCGGCAATCCCAGTATCCGCAGCATCGACGAGGCGCTGGCGCGGATCAGCGCGCCCGACCAGCGCGACGGCCTCCAGCGGCTGAAGGAAATGTGGGAAGCCGAAGAAGGAACGCGGATCGTTCTTCACGGCGACCTGAATTTTTCGAACACGCTCACGGCGCGCGGCGAGAGCCCCGCCTTTCTCGATTTCGCGGAAGCAGGCGTCGGTTTGCCGGAGGAAGATTTCCGGCATTTCGATAATCCAGGCCCGCTGCGCGATGCGATCTTTCGTTCCTATGCCGCCGTCTCCGGCCACGCGATCGACATGCAGCGTTTTCACATGGGCGTCGCGGTCAATGCAGCCTGCTCACTCGCCATCGGCAGCAATAGCGGCCATCCGCGCGAGGCGATGCGCCGTGTCAGCTTTCTCGACGAAGCGTTGCGGCAGGCAGGCATCGAAAGCCGGGTTCGGCAATGACGAAAGACGACCTGTCCCGGATGCCGGACATGGAGATGGATGAATTTCGTCTCTTCGACGGGCGGCAATCGGCGACAGCAGCAAGCGTCCAGCGAGGTGTCTGCCGCCTTCTCGCGCAGATGGGATACGCGCCGGTGACGGAGCTCACACTTGCTACCGGGCGGCGCGTCGACATTCTGGCGCTCGGTCCCAAGGGCGAGATCATCATTATCGAAATCAAGTCGAGCCTCACCGACTACAAGACGGATTCCAAGTGGGAGGAATATCTCGACTTCTGCGACCGCTTCTATTTTGCCGTGCCGCCCGAGTTTCCACGCGAGGTGATCCCCGAAGAAACCGGCCTCATCATCGCGGACCGCTACGGCGCGGAGATATTACGCGAAGGCCCCGTGACGACGCTTGCGCCAGCGCGGCGCAAGAAGCTCACGCTGCATGCTGCCCGTGTTTCGGCGCGGCGGGTATACCGATTTCTCGAACCGGAATAAAACCGGACGAGAGGACATGGCACGCGTTATTCGGGCACGCGTTATTTGGGCACGCGTTATTCGGGCGCGCGCCATCTGGGCAGGCGCTATTTGGGGGCGCGCTTGGCGAGAATGCGTTGCAAGGTCCGGCGATGCATGTTGAGACGGCGCGCCGTCTCCGAGACATTGCGGTCGCAGAGCTCATAAACACGCTGGATGTGTTCCCAGCGCACACGATCCGCCGACATCGGATTTTCCGGCGGATTGGCCTTGTCGCCTCCGGTTGCGAGGAGAGCGGCCTCGATAGCGTCCGCATCCGAGGGCTTCGCGAGATAATCGACGGCGCCGAGCTTCACCGCCGTCACCGCGGTCGCGATATTGCCATAGCCCGTCAGCACGACAATGCGGGCCTCGGGCCGCGACTCCTCAAGCGTGGCCACGACATCAAGCCCGTTGCCGTCTTCGAGCCGCATATCAACCACCGCGAAGCCCGGCTTCTTCAAGCGCGCAAGCTCCTTGCCGTCCTTTACCGTGTTCGCGGTCATCACCTCGAAACCCCGGCCTTCCATGGCGCGCGCCAGCCGCGTGAGAAACGGCACGTCGTCGTCCACCAGAAGCAAGGTGCGGTCTTCGGGTATTACAGGGCTTTCGGCCCCTGCGTCTTCATTCGTCTGGGTCACACCTAGTCCAATCTCCACCGATTTTGCCCAACTTTATGCTGAAGGCCGGCCCAATGCCAAGCCGCGTCTCACTTAATCGGGATCGGACGCCGTCAGCGCTTCCGGCGGGAAAGCCGGGTCGGCCTCGATGGAGCGGCGTGGCCAGCGCATGACAAGCCTCGCGCCCGCCTTGCCGTCCGTGCGATTGCCGATTTCCACCGTCGCGCCCGTGCGCTCAAGCAGTGTCTTGCCGATGAAGAAGCCGAGACCCATGCCTTCATGGCCTGCTTCAGGGTCCTGCATCGCCCGCTTGCGGCGCGGCCGCGTCGTCACATAGGGCTCGCCGAGTTTTTCCAGCACATCCGGCGTGAAGCCCGGCCCGTCATCCGTGATGGTGAGGGTGACGTGCCCCTTGCCGTAATGCGCGGCCACGCGGACCTCCTCGCGGGCGAAGTCGGCGGCATTCTCGATGAAATTACCGAGGCCATAGAGCATTTCAGGCCGGCGCCAGATTTCGGGCTCGCTCGCATCCTCATCGTCCGCCAACACTTCGATATGGAAGCCGACATCCATGTCGCGATGCGGCGCCACCACTTCATCGAGCAGGGCGTGGAGCGGCAGACGCGAATAGATGACATCGGTGCCATCGGGCTGCTTCGAGAGGCGCGAGAGAATATCCTTGCAGCGCTCGGCCTGGCTGTTGAGAAGCGCGAGGTCTTCCTTCATTTCCTCCTCGCTCGTCTGGCCACGCATCAATTCCTTCGAGACGAGCGAAATCGTGCCGAGCGGTGTGCCGAGCTCATGCGCGGCGGCGGCGGCGAGCCCGTCCAG
>AZIJ01023191.1_pt1 | contig 13455 bp, 12 predicted proteins | sample 359151 | NCBI WGS metagenome assembly AZIJ01 (sample SAMN02429718, study PRJNA222666) | marine sediment metagenome | biome: Sediment sample; isolation source: enrichment culture of sample MGS-ElMAX(UA) from oil contaminated site at the... | place: Egypt: El Max | collected 2013-01-23 | depth 9.22 m m | reverse complement strand
CCGCTCCACCGGGCACTGGTAGCCGGCCTGTTCCACCGCCGCTACCAGCTCGCCCGCGGCCGTATCCCGGTCGAGCGTCAGCTCGGCGCTGTTGGACGCCAGGTTCACGCTGGCCGAGCGCACCCCCGGCACCGCTTTAAGGCTTTTTTCTACCCGGGACACGCAGGACGCGCAGCTCATGCCCGCAATGGACAGACGAAGTTCCGCTGTTTGGGTCGTCATGGCCGCCTCCCTGTTACTCGCAGTCGTAGCCGGCGTCGCTCAGGGCCTGGATAATGACGTCACGAGGCAGGCTGGAACTGATGCTCACCTTGTGAGTGGCCAGTTCAAAGTTCAGCTCACAGTCCGGATCCAGCTCGGTCAGCACCGCGGAAATCACGCCCACACAGTGGCCACAGGTCATCTCGGGAACGGTCAGGGTAATCATGGTGGTTTCCTCAATCAGTGTGATGGTCAGTGCCCAGTATTGGGGTTACCGCCACGGTAAGGTCAACCACTTTATTGCGCGGTGCAGGTATCGGGGAAAACCGCCTTCAGGCGTCTCCGGCCAGCCGACGCTGAAGCAGATCGGCGCCATCGGTCCCGTTGGTGCTCTTGGAGAAGTAGACCTCGGCCTCGAAGCCCGGATCGGCTGCACCGCCGGACGCTTGCTTTGTCATGCGATCCCGCAAACGGTCCACACCATCGGTTCCGTTGCTGCCGCCATTGAGAAACACTCGGGCAGGAACACATTGTGGTGCTGCACTGCCGGTGTCGCCGGCGCGGCGCGCGGCCAGTTTCGCATGGTGCAGGTCGACGCCGTCGGTGCCCATATTGACGGTGCTCAGGCAGACGCGGGCCGGGGTTTGGGCATCCAGTGCCAGGGCGGCCTGGGGCAGCATCAGGGTGGTGGTCAGGGCAATCATCAGGGTGCTGAACTTACGCATTGTGTTTCCTCTCAGGGTGAGTGGGCTTGGTCAATGGCGAAAGCATAACAGGGGGGCACTGACGAAAAGCTGACATCCCCATGACATTACTGTCATCTGGGTCAGCAACAAAAAAGGCGGGCACCAGGCCCGCCAAATGATTTGACATCGACGTATCTACCGGCTCAAACGAGCTCGGCAAGCACCTGCTCAAGCAGATCCAGACCTTCACTGACCACCTCCAGCGGTGAGGTCAGGGCGGGCAGGAAGCGAATTACGTTGCCGCGTACACCGCAAGACAACAAAATCACGCCCTTCTCAATGCCCTTGGCCACCACGGCCTTGGTCAGTTCAGGGTTGGGCTGATCCACATCCCCATTGTGCACCAGCTCCATCGCCACCATGGCGCCCAGGTTGCGCACCTGGCCGATATGGTGAGGATACTTGGCCTGCAGATCGCACAGGCGTTTGTTCATCAGCTCGCCCAGGGCCAGGGCCTTGTCGCACAGCTGCTCTTCTTCAATGATGTTCAGCACTTCCAGGCCGGCGGCGCAGGCCAGCGGGAAGGCGGCGTAGGTGCCACCCAGGCCGCCCGGGTTGGCGGCGTCCATGATGTCCGCCTTGCCCACCACGGCAGACAGCGGGAAACCGCCGGCAATGCCCTTGGCCATGGTCATCAGATCCGGCTCGATGCCGGCGTACTCGGTGGCAAACAGTCGGCCGGTACGGGCAAAACCGGTCTGGATTTCGTCGCAAATCAGCACGATGCCGTGCTGATCGCAGAGGGCACGCAGCTTTTGCAGGAAAGACGGCGGCGCCGGGTAGAAACCACCCTCGCCCTGTACCGGCTCGATGATCAGCGCCGCCACGCGGCCAGGCTCGATATCGCAGTGGAACAGCTCGTCCAGGGCCTTGAGGGATTGTTCCTCGGTCACACCGTGGTAGGCGTTCGGATACGGCAGGTGGTAGATCTCGCCCGGGAAGGGGCCAAAGCCGGCCTTGTAGGGGGCAACCTTGCCGGTCAGGCCCATGGCCAGGTTGGTGCGACCGTGAAAGCCGCCGTTAAAGGCGATCACGCCGCTGCGCTTGGTGTGGGCGCGGGCAATCTTGACCGCGTTTTCCACCGCCTCGGCACCGGTGGTGACGAAAATGGCCTTCTTCGGGCTGTTGCCCGGTGCCAACTTGACCAGTCGCTCGGCCAGTGCCACCGCACTTTCATAAGGGGTGACCATGGCGCAGGTGTGGCTGAAGCGCTGCAGCTGCTCGCTCACCGCGGCCACAATGCGCGGGTGGCTGTGACCGGTGTTGACCACGGCGATGCCGGCGGCGAAGTCGATAAAGCGGTTGCCTTCCACGTCCCAGATTTCATTGTTCTTGGCGTGATCCACGTACACCGGCGCCATGTTGCCCATGCCGCGGGCAAAGACGGCGTCCTTGCGCTGCTGAAGTTGCTGGTTCTTGCTCATGATAAGTCTCCTTTGGTCGCGGCTCAGCGAATGCCGCCCATGCACAGGTATTTGGTTTCCATGAAATCGGCCAGGCCTTCGGCGGAGCCTTCCCGGCCGAGGCCGGATTCCTTCACGCCGCCAAAGGGGGCGATTTCGTTGGACAGAATGCCTTCATTAATGCCGATCATGCCGTATTCCAGCTGCTCGGCGACGCGCCAAATACGGCTGTGGCTCTCGGTATAAAAATAGGCGGCCAGGCCGTAGGGGGTGTCGTTGGCAATGGCCACGGCCTCGGCCTCATCGGCAAAGCGGATCACCGGCGCCACCGGACCGAAGATCTCCTGGCTGGCAATGGCCATTTGCTGCGTCACGTTACCCAGAATGGTGGGAGCGTAGAACAGCTCGCCGGCCTCGTGCCGGCGACCACCGGTCACCAGGGTGGCGCCCTCGGTCAGGGCCGCATCCACCATGCCGGCAATCTTGTCGATGGCAGCCTTGTTGATCACCGGCCCCAGGGTAGTGGCGGCGTCGAGGCCGTTGCCTACCATGAACTTCTCCACCTCGGCCTTGAAGCGGGCCATGAATTCATCGTAAATGCCATCCTGCACCAGAATGCGGTTGGCGCACACGCAGGTCTGGCCGGCGTTGCGGAACTTGGAGATCACCGCGCCGGTGACGGCAGCATCGAGGTCGGCATCGTCAAAAACAATAAAGGGCGCGTTGCCACCCAGCTCCAGGCTGAGCTTTTTCACGGTGCCGGCGCTCTGGGCGTAAAGCAGCTTGCCCACCCGGGTGGAGCCGGTGAACGACAGCTTGCGAACGCGGGCGTCATTGGTCAGCACATTGCCCACCACGGCGGCCTGGCTGGAGGTGACCATGTTGATAACGCCATTGGGAATGCCCGCCTGCTCGGCCAGGGCCATCAGCGCCAGGGCGGAAAACGGGGTTTCTTCCGACGGTTTGACCACGGTAGTGCAGCCCGCCGCCAGGGCCGGCGCCAGCTTGCGGGTGATCATGGCGTTGGGGAAGTTCCAGGGGGTGATAGCCGCCACCACGCCGATGGGCTGCTGAATGCTCAGCGCCCGCTTGTCGGCGGTGGGCGCGGAGAACACTCGGCCGTAGGCGCGCTTGGCTTCTTCGGCGTACCACTCGATGTAGGACGCGCCGTACAGCACCTCGCCCCGGGTTTCGAACAGCGGCTTGCCCTGCTCCTGGGTCATCAGCCGGGCCAGGTCTTCCTTGTGCTCGATAATGAGGTCGAACCAGTCCCGCAGCAGGCGGGCGCGCTCTTTCGGGTTGAGCGCACTCCAGGCCGGCAGGGCACGGCTGGCGGCGTCGATGGCGGCACGGGTCTCGGTTTCGCCCATGTCGGGCACCTGGCCCAGGGGTTCGCCGTTGGCGGGGTTGTAAACGCAGATGGTGGCGCCGCTCTCGGCCTGACACCAGCGACCGTCGATATGGCCGCTTTCCCTTACCAGGATGCTGTTGACTGCAGAAATGCTCATATTGGCTGCCTCATGTTGATTCCGTCCTGCCCGTAAGTCCCCTCTTCAGGTTTTGCCGTGAGCGGCGCCACAACGGCACGGGCCATGGTTTGACAACATGCTAGCCGTGAGCGCAAAGTCGGGTAAATCATCTCCTATCAACATATACATTGAAGCAGTTCAAACTATGAGCCAGACCAACCGGCCCGTGCTGGGCCAGATCGGTGACTATGAAATCCGCCTGCTGAAGCTGTTCAAGACGGTGGTGGAATGCGGCGGCTTTTCGGCGGCGGAGACCGAGCTGAACATCAGCCGCTCTACCATCAGCGTACACATGGCCAACCTGGAAAGCCGGCTCAAGCTCAAACTGTGCCGCCGGGGCCGCTCGGGCTTTTCCCTCACTGACGACGGCGAGGTGATTTACGAATCGACCAAGCGGCTGTTCAGCCGGCTGGAAGAGTTCCGCTACACGGTGAACGAGCTGCACGAGCAGCTCAGCGGCGAGCTTAAAATCGTGTCCAGTGACAGCATCTGGCTGGAAGACGAGTTTTCCATGGTGGAGGTGTTCGCCGCCCTGGGCGAACAGGCGCCGGATGTGAACGTGAGCGTGGACGTGGCCTACATGGGCGAGATCGAGCGCCGCGTGCTGAGCGACGACGCCGACATCGGCTTTATTCACTACCACCGGGATCTGGAAGGGCTGGATTACCATCATCTCTATCAGGTGCGCTGTTTTCTGTATTGCAGCGATCGCCACCCGCTGTTTGCCGAGCAGGACGACGCCGTGATTGCCGAACGGCTGCCCGAGTTCAAGCTCATTCACCCGGGCATTCACACCAACCCGGAAACCAGCGCCCAGCATGCGGGCCTGCAGCTGGCCGGGCGCGCCTACCACTACGAGCCCCGGGCCGCGCTGATCCTCTCGGGCCAGTACATCGGCTTTTTGCCCGAAAGCTACGCCCGGCGCTGGGTGGACGGCGGCCGCCTGCGGCCCCTGCTGCCCCGCCAGAAAACCCACCTGCTGGGCATTTCCGCCATCACCCGCAGCCACGGTCGCCAGAGCCGGTTGCGCCAGCTGTTCCTGCAGCTGCTGAAAGAACAGCTGACCCGTTCCTGAGCCTTTGGCCGGCAGCCTGCCGGCCATAACAATATGATCACACTCACAGTTCCCGCCACAAATTCTGCTGCATCAATACTCAAATACGGTGCTAACCACTGTATACATAAGGGTTTTCCGCTTTTTGTTTGAGTGTCATCAAACCTAAGTTGAATTCCCGTGAATTTAACCGGACGTTAACCTGACGCAGACTGCTCACCGCTAACACACCCGCTTCGGGCCTGGCCCGACGCCAATGGAACGTGATAACACAAGGGACTAACCACATGAACACACTCTGGAGCTCTGCCCGCACCAAGATTGCCGCTTCCCTGATTGCCGTGGCCGGCATGGGGGCCACCATGGAAGCCATGGCCGCCGACGTGACCTGGCGCTTTACCAACCTCTACTCCCGCGGCACCGCCTTTGGCGACGTTTATCAGTCTTTTGCCGACAAGATTGAAGCCGACTCCAACGGCCGCATGAAGATCAACATGCTCTACGCCGGCGAAGGCGTCGACACCAAAGGCATCATCAGCGCCACCAAGTCCGGCTTGCTGGACATGGCCGCGCCCTTCCAGCCCATGCACGCCGGTGAAATTCCCTTCGGCGTGGTGGAAGTGGGCCTGCCCGGCTCCGACGGCAGCCTGGAAGAGCTGAACCAGCTGTTCCACGAAAAGGGCTGGAGTGAGGTGCTGACCGAAGCCTATGACCGTCACAATCTGGTGTGGCTGGATCCCTACTTTCAGCCCGGCGTCTACGTCATCACCAAGAAAAAAATCGAGTCCATTGACGACTTCAAGGGCCTGAAAATCCGTGCCCCCGGCGCCTATGGCCGCTTCTTCCGTGAACTGGGCGCCTCACCGGTCAACCTGGCCTGGGGGGAAACCTACACCAGTCTGGCCACCGGCGTGATTGACGGCACCATCGGCTCCAACCTGATCGACCACCGCGACGGCAACTTCGCCGAAGTGGCCAAGTTCATGTACCCGTTGCCGGTGTCCAGCGCCCAGGCCCTGCCGGTACTGGTCAACAAGAACGCCTGGAGCAAGCTGCCGGACGATCTGAAGGACGTGGTGCGCAACGCCGCCAAATGGCATGCCCAACAGCAGGCCGAGAAATCCGCCCTGTGGGAGAAGGAAGCCGTGGCCGACATGGAACAGCTGGGCATGACCTGGAGCCCCGCCGCTTCCGAGGCCGATCAAGCCAAATGGCGTGACGCCGCCGAAGCGGTATGGGCCCACTACGGCCAGACCGACAAGTACAGCGCCCGCCTGGTAGAACTGCTGAAGTAAGCCTTATCACTGCCCCGCACCGCGGGGCAGTCTGCCTGACTCACCCGGATTGATGATGAAAACACTGCTTAGTATCTGGTGCAAGGCCACCGGCTGGCTGGTGTCGGCCACCAGTCATACCATTTCCCTGGCGCTGCCGCTGCTGGCGGGCACCGTCGCCTTTGAGGTGTTCTCCCGCTACGTGCTCGACCGCCCTACCCTCTGGGCCTATGACGTTTCCCTGTTTCTGTTCGGCTACATCGGTGCCCTGTGCGGCGCCCACGCCCAGCTGAAAAAATCCCACATCAACGTCGACATCGTTTATCTGGCGGTGTCTCAGCGCTGGAAAAACGCCTTTGACCTGCTGGCCAACACCCTGGGTGGCTTTTTCCTGCTGGTGATCGCCACCAAAAGCTGGGAAAAGGCGGTGGAAGCCCTGGAATTCGGCTATACCCGCCAGTCGGAATGGGCGCCTTCCATTTCCCATTTCTGGATCATGGTGACCGCCGCGGCCGTGCTGTTTCTGCTGCAGCTCTCCGCCGACATGATCAAGGACGCCTGGCAACTGGTGACCGGCGAACCGCTGCTGAGCGAGGAAGAACAACAATGAGTATTGAACTGATCACCGGCCTGCTGCTGCTGGGCGTGCTGGTGTCCTTTATCATGGGTGCCCAGGTGGGCCTGGCGCTGGGCGGCGTGGCCATGCTGCTGGGCTACGCCACCTGGGGCGACGGCATTTTCAATATCGTGCCCACCACCATTGAAAGCACCCTGTTCAGCTTTGTGCTGCTGGCCATTCCCCTCTACATCTATATGGGTCAGTTGCTGACCCGCTCCGGTATTGGCGATGCCATGTTCAAGGCGAGCCAGCTGGTGATTGGCCGCATTCGGGGATCCCTGGCCATCAGCGTGATCGGCGTCTGCTCGATGATCGGCGCCATGGTCGGCATTATCGGGGCCGGCATCATGACCTCGGGCAGCATTGCCCTGCGCCCCATGCTGGAGCGCGGCTACGACAAAAAGCTGGCCCTGGGCGTGATCATGGCCGGCGGTGGCCTCGGCATTCTCATTCCGCCCAGCATTCCCATGATACTGTTCAGCTCCACCACCCAGAATTCGGTGGGCAAGATGTTTATCGGGGCCCTGGTGCCGGCGCTGATCTCCATCACCGTGCTGGTGCTGTATGTGGTGATCTCCTGCCGGCTGAACCCGGAACGGGCCCCCCTGGGCCACGCCCTGGACACCGTCCCCCAGAACCGGCGGGAGAAGCTGATTACCCTGCGCGACGGCTTTATGGCCCTGGGGCTTATCGTGCTGGTGCTGGGCAGCATCATCAGCGGCATTGCCACCCCCACCGAGTCCGGCGCCATCGGCGTGGTCGGCGCCCTGCTGTTGGCCATCATTTACAAACGCTTCAAGCTCAACATGATGAAACGCTCCGGCGCCGAAACCGCGCTGCTGGTGAGCGTGGCCATCTGGATCGTGCTGGGCGCCTCGGTATTCAGCAACTTTCACCTGCTGATGGGGGTACAGGGCATGGTGGCCGACTTTGCCGCCGGCCTGGATCTGCCGCCCATCGTCATCATCATCATGATGCAGGTGGTGATGCTGCTGCTCGGCTTTATCATCGACGAGATGATCATCGTGCTGATCTGCGCGCCCCTGTTCACCCCCATCGCGGTGAGCCTGGGCTATGACCCCATCTGGTTCGGCATTCTGATGATTCTGAATATCGAGATCGCGGTGCAGACCCCGCCCTACGGCTTTGCGCTGTTCTACCTCAAGGGCATCGCCCCTCCCGGGGTCACCATGATGGATATTTACAAGTCCATTCTGCCCTTTGTCATGCTCAAGCTGGGCGTGCTTGTCCTGTGCATGCTGGTGCCGGAAATCGTGACCTGGCTGCCCAATAAACTGATGGGGTAACGACTCATGTTCAAGGAAATACTGCTGCCGCTCGACTTTGAGCACCAGGATCTGTACGCCCAGGTGGTGGAGTCGGCCCTGCGGCTGTGCCACCCCGAAGGCCGCATTCACCTGCTGTACGTGAACCCGTCCCGGGTACATCACGCCGCCGCGCCCTTCTACTCGGAAGAGTTGCTGAAAAAGCAGGATCAGGCCATTCGCGACCGGCTGGAGGAGTTTATGCAGCATCATATTCCCGCCGAGCACCGTGGCCGGCTGGAAACCCGCCACGGCGTGGTGTACGACACCATACTGGCCCGGGCCAAAAAGCTGGCAGTGAATCTGATCATCATGCCCGCTTCTCGCCCGGGAGCCGAGACCTACCTGCTGGGCTCCAACTCGTCCAAGGTGGTGCGCCACGCCGACTGCGCCGTGCTGGTGGTGCGGTAAAAGGCTGGGGACTGGGGACTGGGGACTGGGGACTGGGGACTGGGATTCTGTAGGCCCCGGTTTATCCGGGGCAACACATCCCTGTCTTTGTCATTCCGGGCTAGACCCGGAATCCATTCTGCAGCCGGCAGAGTTGCTGGCCCTGGACTCCGGCCTTCACCGGAGTGACGGCTTTTTGTCGCCCTTGATTAATGCCCTTTCACTTTCGGCCAGAGCTGCTCCATGGCCAATGCCAGCAGGGTGCCGGTCAGCAGGCCGTTGCCCAGCAGGTATTGCGCCATGCTGGGGAAATGCCGGTACAGGCCGGCAGGCAGGAACATGCAGCCCACCCCCAGTAACAACGCCACGCCCACTATGGTGCTGGCGCGGTTGTCCATGCCGTTTTTGGTAATCAGCTGAAACGCCAGGCTGACCAGCTTGATAAAGGTGGCCAGCAGCGCCGCGTTGGCCACCGGCGCCGGCAACAGCGACAACACCCCCACCGCACTCGGAAACAGCGACACCAGGGCCAGCAGGGTACAGGCCAGAATAAAGGGCGCGCGTCGGTCTTCCCCGCTCAGCTGAATAAAGCCGGCCGTTACCGGCAACGGCACCACGGCAATGGTGGCAAAACTGCCGGCCAGACCGTGGCTGATGCCCGACGCCCAGCTGCTGCGGTTGATCACGGCGTGATCGTCACGCTGGCGTTCACGCACCACTGCCGAGACCGCGGTCACCGCCGCTATCTGGTTGGAAAACAGCAGCAGGGAAAACAGCACCGCCACCACCAGCATGCCCGCATCCAGCCGGGGCAGGCCCCAGGCGAACAGCTCGGGCAACGCCAGCCCGGCGCCTTCGGTTGGGGTTGCCGGCGACAGCTCAAACAGCCAGAACGCCGCCCAGCCCAGCACGATGCCCACCAGCACCGCATAGGTGCGCAGCAGGTTGTGGCGGCTGAAGGAGCACAGCAGCACCCCAAGGAACACCAGCAGGCCAATCAGCAGCACCGGCAGGCTCATGGTGCCGGTACGCGGATCCGTCACCATGCCGCGCACGAACACCCCGGCCAGCTGAATGACCAGCAGCAGAATAAAGCAGCCGGTGACCAGCGGCGTGAACAGAAACAGCAGCCGGTGCACCTGGCGTGCCAGCCCCAGCACCAGCATGATAAGCCCCGCCACCAGCACGCCGCCGGAGAGCAGCCGCAGGGTGTCGAAGCTATCAAACCCCTGCTCACGGCCGATGTAGGCCATCACCACAAACACAATGGCCCAGGAGCCGGCGGGACCGTCGGCGATAGGATAACGGTGCCCCAGCCAGGCCTGCAGCCCGGAGCTCAGGCCCACCACCAGCAGGGTGCGCTGCACCAGGCCCGCCACCTCGGCACTGTCCAGACCAAAGGCCTGACCCAGCACGATGGGCAGCGCCAGGGCGTTGGCCAGCAAAAACACAAACCACTGAGTCACGCTCAGTCCCCACCCCAGGTGGTGTCGCATTAAAAATCTCCCGTGTTGAAAAATGAAGAAAACGCCGTAGCTGCCGCTTCAGCCGGCAGGGCGTGCAACGCACGCCTTTAACTCAGATGTCTGCATCATTGCGCCGGCTAAAGCGGCGCCTACCATTTCTGCAGGCAAAGCAAAGACAGGCCGCAAGCTGCGGCCCTTTTCAGGGGGGCTTAACGGGCGTTATTGTCGGTATTCTCCAGCCGGCCGTCCAGGGCTTCCAGAATGGAGCAGTGCTCGGCGCTTTCCTGACCGCCGCAGCAGGCGTCGGACAGCTGGCGCAGCGAGCGGCGAAACTGCTCCAGCTCGCGAATGCGCTCTTCCACGTCGGCCAGCTTGGTGTCGGCCACCGCCTTCACCTCCCGGCAGGTCACCTGGCAACTGCTGATGCGCAGGGCCAGCAGCTCTTCAATGTCTTTCAGGGAAAAGCCCACCTTCTTGCTGCGCAGAATAAAATGCAGGCGCTTTTTATCGTCTTCGCTGTATTGCCGGTAACCGGTGGGCGTGCGCAGACTGGGCACCAGCAGCCCCTCTTTTTCATAAAAACGCAGGGTATCGGTCTTGATGCCAAAGGCCTTGGCCAGCTCGCCGATGCGATACATTTACTTCTCCTTGCGGACGGTATTAATTAGACGTAAAACCTCTCGACACCAAACCAAATAGTCCGGCAGAAGGCGGCAAAAACGGGTAGAATATGCCGCCTCCGTTCTGGCGTACCAGGCGGTTTGGTAAAGCCGGTGGTGTCCTTTCGCCGATTTTACCAAACCCCCCGATGAATCGTTAAAGGAACGAGAACATAATGGAAACTGCCCGACCCATTCGCCGTGCTCTGCTGAGTGTGTCCGACAAACAAGGCATTGTGGAATTCGCCCAGGGGCTGCACGCCCGTGGCGTGGAGCTGCTGTCCACCGGCGGCACCGCCCGTCTGCTGGCGGAGCAAGGCCTGCCCGTGACCGAAGTATCCGACTATACCGGTTTTCCGGAAATGATGGACGGCCGCGTCAAGACACTGCACCCCAAGGTACACGGCGGCATTCTCGGTCGTCGCGGCCAGGACGACGCCATCATGGCCGAGCACGGCATTGCGCCCATCGACATGGTCGTGGTCAATCTCTATCCTTTTGCCAACACCGTGGCCAAGCCTGACTGCACCCTGGAAGATGCGATTGAAAACATCGACATCGGTGGTCCCACCATGGTGCGCGCCGCGGCCAAAAACCACAACGACGTGGCCATTGTGGTCAACGCCTCCGACTACGATCGCCTGCTGGCCGAGCTCGATGCCAACGGCAACAGCCTGACCCAGGCCACCCGCTTTGATCTCGCCATTGCCGCCTTTGAGCACACCGCCCAGTACGACGGCATGATCGCCAACTACTTCGGCACCATGGTGCCGGCCTATCATGAGGCCGCCGAGGGCTCCAAGTTCCCGCGCACCGTCAACTACCAGTTCACCAAGAAGCAGGATCTGCGCTACGGCGAAAACAGCCACCAGAGCGCCGCCTTCTACGTGGAAAACAACGTGGATGAGGCGTCCGTGGCCACCGCCACCCAGTTGCAGGGCAAGGAGCTGTCCTACAACAACATCGCCGACACCGACGCGGCCCTTGAGTGCGTGAAGGAATTCGACGAGCCGGCCTGTGTCATCGTCAAGCACGCCAACCCCTGCGGCGTGGCCCTGGGCAAGGACTTGCTGGAAGCCTACGATCGCGCCTACCAGACCGATCCCACTTCCGCCTTTGGCGGCATCATCGCCTTTAACCGCGAGCTGGACGAAGCCACCGCCCGCGCCATTATCGAGCGCCAGTTTGTGGAAGTGATCATCGCCCCGTCCATCAGCGCCGAGGCAAAAGCCGCTGTGGCCGACAAGAAGAACGTGCGACTGCTGGAATGCGGTCAGTGGAGCAACCAGACCAAGGGGCTCGATATCAAGCGCGTGAACGGCGGCATTCTGGTGCAGGACCGGGATCAGGGCATGGTGGACATGGCCGACCTCAAGGTAGTTTCCAAGCGCCAGCCCACCGAGGAAGAGCTGAAAGACCTGCTGTTCTGCTGGAAGGTCGCCAAGTTCGTCAAGTCCAACGCCATCGTCTATGCCAAGGGCAGCCAGACCATCGGTGTGGGCGCCGGCCAGATGAGCCGCGTGTACTCTGCCAAAATTGCCGGCATCAAGGCCGCCGACGAAGGCCTGCAAGTGGAAGGTTCGGTGATGGCGTCCGACGCCTTCTTCCCCTTCCGTGACGGCATCGACGCCGCCGCCGCCGCCGGCATCAGCTGTGTGATCCAGCCCGGTGGCTCCATGCGCGACGAGGAAGTCATTCAGGCCGCCGACGAGCACGGCATGGCCATGGTGTTTACCGGCATGCGCCACTTCCGCCACTAATCGGCTAAACGAGGAAGCAACCATGAACGTATTGGTTATTGGCGGTGGCGGTCGTGAACACGCCCTGGCCTGGAAAGCCGCCCAGTCTCCCAAGGTGAGCCGGGTGTTTGTGGCGCCGGGCAACGCCGGCACCGAGCTGGAACCGGCCCTCACCAACGTGGCCATTGCCGCCACCGACATTCCCGCCCTGTTGGCCTTTGCCAAGGCAGAGCAGGTGGAGCTGACCATCGTCGGCCCCGAGGCTCCCCTGGTGGCCGGTGTGGTGGATGCCTTTGAAGCGGAAGGCCTGGCCATTTTCGGCCCCACCGCCGGCGCCGCCCAGCTGGAGGGCTCCAAGGCCTTTACCAAGGACTTCCTGGCCCGCCACCGCATTCCTACCGCCGCCTACCAGAACTTCACCGAAGTGGAGCCGGCGCTGGAATACCTGCGTCAGCAGGGTGCCCCCATAGTAATAAAGGCCGACGGCCTGGCCGCGGGCAAGGGCGTGATCGTGGCCATGACCCTGGCAGAAGCCGAGGACGCGGTACGCGACATGCTGGCGGGCAACGCCTTTGGCGATGCCGGCAGCCGGGTGGTGATCGAAGAATTCCTGGAAGGCGAGGAAGCCTCCTTTATCGTGATGGTGGACGGCGAGCACGTACTGCCCATGGCCACCAGCCAGGATCACAAGCGGGTGGGTGACCAGGACACCGGCCCCAACACCGGCGGCATGGGCGCCTACAGCCCGGCGCCGGTGGTGACCGCCGAAATCCATGAGCGCATCATGGAGCTGGTGATCATGCCGACCGTGCGTGGCATGGCGGAAGAAGGCCATGTGTACAAGGGCTTCCTCTACGCCGGCCTGATGATCGATCAGGATGGCCAGCCCAAGGTGATCGAGTTCAACTGCCGTTTCGGCGACCCCGAAACCCAGCCCATTATGCTGCGGCTCAAGTCCGATCTGGTGGAACTGTGTCTGGCCGGCTGCAAGGGTGAGCTGGACAAGGTCACCGCCGAGTTCGACCCGCGCGCCGCCGTGGGCGTGGTGCT
>AZIJ01014823.1_pt1 | contig 13478 bp, 11 predicted proteins | sample 359151 | NCBI WGS metagenome assembly AZIJ01 (sample SAMN02429718, study PRJNA222666) | marine sediment metagenome | biome: Sediment sample; isolation source: enrichment culture of sample MGS-ElMAX(UA) from oil contaminated site at the... | place: Egypt: El Max | collected 2013-01-23 | depth 9.22 m m | reverse complement strand
CAGGGCGTCTACCGGCAGCAGCAAGGAGCTGAGCGGCTCTATGCGGACCAGCAACTGATTGGCCACGATGCGGGTGTCCGGGCGCAGCCGGCACACCAGCCGCAGCAGGGCCAGGCCGTCCAGGGAGCCGATGGGGTGATTGGCGACGATGACCACGGGGCCGGTGGCCGGAACATGCTCCAGCTCCTGCTCGTGCACCTGCACGTGAAAATGAAAATATTCGAGCACCTGCTCAACGAAGTCGAGGCCGCGTAAATGGGGATAGTCGGCGGCGAAGTTGGCAAAGGCCTGCTCGTGCAAAAGATAACGCAACAGCGCCTTGCAACCGGGCACATGTTGCCACCGGGGCAGAAACTCGGCGGCCAGGGTGTCTACAGAGAACATGGCGGGCTCCTTGACTAGCACTGAGCTCAGCCTAGGCAGGGCCCATGACGCCACCATGGCGTCGCCATGATGATTTGATGACAGGGTTGTCCATGTTAAGGCAAACGGCATTCACGAACAGTGCGCCTTCGACTCCTCCCGGCAGCGAGCCGGAACGGGGCCGGCTGGCCCTGATCTGCGAAGGGGGAGGCCAGCGCGGCATTTTTACCGCCGGTGTGCTGGACGCGTTTATGGCGGCGGACTTTGACCCCTTCGATCTCTTTATCGGCTCCTCTGCCGGCGCTCAGAATTTATCCGCCTATGTGTGCCACAGCCGCGGTTTTGCCCGAGAAGTGATCACCGACTACACCACCCGTTCCGATTTCTTTCGTCCGCTGCATTTTGCCCGGGGGGGAGATCTGGTGGATCTGGACTGGTATTTCGAGGTGCTGCGTCACGAGTTGCCGCTGGACGTGGTTACCGGGCATCGGCGGCTGGGCCGGCGGGAGCTGTTGTTCTGCAGTACCCGGGCGCGGGATCACCTGCCTCACTATTTTCATCCGGCCGACACCGACTGGCTGCTGGGGCTCAAGGCCTCCAGTGCCATTCCGCTGTTCTACCGGGCCGGGGTCGAATGGCAGGGCGAGCGCTATCTGGACGGCGGCGTGGCCGACGCCATACCGGTACGGGAGGCCTGGCACCGGGGCGCCGGCGTTCTGGTGGTGATCCGTACCCAGCCCGGTAACATGCGTTTTTCCCTGAGTTGGACCCGGCGGCTGGAAGGCTGGCTGGGGCGGGACCGGCTGGGGGAGTTGCTGGCCATTGTGCGGGCCTATCAGCGTTGCTGTGATCAGGCCCGTTGTTTTATGGCCCAACCACCGGAGAATGTGCGGGTGTTCGAGATTGTGCCGCCGGCCCCGCTGCACAGCCGGGTACTGGGCTCGACCCGGGCACAGCTGGATCAGGATTATTCAATGGGATTCAGTTGCGGACAGCATTTTCTGTATCAGCATGGCCTGCTGCTGGAGCGGCTGGCGCGCCAATAAAATTCCGGCCGGGGCGGGATCAGTACTGGCCAGCGTCCGGCATGGATTGTACACTCGCCCCCCGATGTTTTTCCGTCGCCGAATGGACTGCGTTTACCCGATAGGGCAGCATGGTTTGCCTTATACTGACGAAAAATCGAATTAAGATCGCACCGGGCCCCAGGCCCGGATTTTCCGTGACCCTGAACTGACAAGGGGACAAAGAGCATGGCTGAATGGTCCGCAAACGATGCGCTCAAGGTGTATAACCTGCCTTACTGGGGCGCCGGTTTTTTTCATCTTGACGAGCAGGGACGGGTCTGTGTAACGCCCGACAAGACCCGGCCCGAGGCGAAAGTGGTATTGGCAGAGGTGGTAGAGCAGCTCAAGGCCGAGGGGTATGCCGCCCCGGTATTGCTGCGTTTTCCCGATATCATCAAAAGCCGCATCGATGCCCTGTTCAACGCCTTTAACGGCGCCATTGAAGATTACGGTTACGAGGGTGATTACCTGACCGTGTATCCGATCAAGGTCAACCAGCAGCGCGGCGTGCTTGATGCCGTTACCAAGGCCTACAAGGACAAGCCCCGGCTGGGCCTGGAAGCGGGCTCCAAGCCCGAGCTGCTGGCGGTGCTGGCCCATACCCACGAGACCGAATCGGTGATCGTGTGCAACGGCTACAAGGACAAGGAGTACGTGCGCCTGGCCCTGCTTGGCACCAAGATGGGCCATCAGGTCTACATCGTCATCGAAAAGCTCTCGGAGCTGGCGCTGGTGATGGAAGAGGCGGCCAAGCTCAAGGTCACGCCCCGCCTGGGCGTGCGTGCCCGGCTGGCGTCCCAGGGGGCCGGCAAGTGGCAGTCGAGCGGCGGCGAGAAGTCGAAGTTTGGCCTGAGCGCCACCCAGGTGCTGAGCCTGGTAAACCGGCTGAAGGACGCCGGCTGTATCGACTGGCTGCAGTTGCTGCACTTCCATTTGGGCTCCCAGATCGCCAATATTCGCGATATTCAGAAGGGCATTCGCGAATGCGGCCGCTTTTACGCCGAGCTGCGCCGGCTGAATGTGCCGGTCAACATTGTGGACGTGGGCGGCGGCCTGGGCGTGGACTATGAGGGCACCCGCTCGCAAAGTTACTGCTCGGCCAACTACAACCTGCGGGAATACGCCAACAACGTGGTGTGGGGCATCGGCAACGTGTGCCGGGAATACGATCTGCCTCATCCGCGTATCATCAGCGAGTCGGGCCGGGCCATTACCGCCCACCATGCCATGCTGGTGGCCAATGTGATCAGCATTGAATCGGCCCAGAGCACCAAGCCGGCGGCGCCGGCCGAGGACGCGCCCTTTTTGCTTGGCAACATGTGGGAAACCTGGGAAGACCTGTGCCGGGACGATCCCCCCCTGCTGGAAATCTACCACGATACCGTGGCGGAGCTGGCCGATGTGCACGAGCAGTACAACATGGGCCTGATGACCCTGGAAGACAGAGCCTGGGCGGAAGAAGTGCACCTCAACATTTGTCTGGGCATCAAGGCGAAGCTGGATCCGGTGAATCGGGCACACCGGCCCATTATGGACGAGCTGAACGAGAAACTGGCGGACAAGTGCTTTGTCAACTTCTCCCTGTTCCAGTCGCTGCCTGACGCCTGGGGCATCGATCAGATCTTTCCGGTGCTTCCCCTGGACGGCCTCGACCGTCCCCCCAGCCGCCGGGCGGTGATCCTCGACATTACCTGCGATTCAGATGGTGCCATCGATCAGTACGTGGACGGTCAGGGCGTGGAAACCACCCTGCCCATGCCCGAGTTCGTGCCCGGCCAGCCCCAGTATCTGGGGTTCTTCCTGGTGGGGGCCTATCAGGAAATTCTGGGTGACATGCACAACCTGTTTGGTGACACCCACAGTGCCGAAGTGGTGCTGGACGAGCACGGCCAGGCGCAGATCACCAACATCAAGGAAGGCAGCAACGTGGCCGAGCTGCTGCGCTATGTGGACATCGATCCCTCGGTGATCAACGCCCAGTACGAGCTGCAGGCCAGTCACCCGGATCTGGATGAGGACACCCGGGCGCTGCTGCTGAAGGAGTTGTCCGCGGGGCTGGAAGGCTACGCCTACCTGGAAGAAGAGCAGTAAGCAAAACGCCCCGGTCCGGGGCGTTTTTATGTGGGCACGGCCATGCCGTCAGCCGTTGTCATCCGCCTGCTGCTCGGCCAGCTTGCGCTCAAAATCCCGGGTCACCATGGCCAGGGCGGCCAGGGCCAGCTCGGGCGTTACCTGGTTGAGTTCAAGCAGTTCAATGAGGTCAACGGCCAGTTGAATGTGGGCGGGGGCGTCTTTCAGGCTCATGATGAACGGAGTAGATAACGAATGGCGTCAGTGTACCCCAATAAAGCCGCTTAAAAAAATGCCCAGCGAAGACGCTGGGCCAAGGCTTAGTGCTTAATTGCAGTGGCACTAAGTATGAACGCCCCGCCGCCAAAAGGTTCCCGCCCACCACAAAAAAACGAACAAAAAATGTTCGCCGGTTTTTGCCTTGACAGCCACCGGGCTCAAACATAGATTTTAAACAAGTGTTTTAATCTGGCCGGGGTGGCGGATGACCCGCAGGGATACCAAGCAAAAAATACTGGATGCCGCCGAGCTGCTGTTTGCCGAACAGGGGTTCAGCGATACCTCTCTCAGGGTGATCACCACTGCCGCCGGTGTGAACCTGGCCGCGGTCAACTATCATTTCGGCTCGCGCAAGGATCTGATCAAGGCGGTGATGAACAGGTATCTCGGCCAGTTTATGCCACAACTGGATGAGGCCCTGGTACGGCTGCTGGCGCAACCGCAGATCAGCGTGAAGCAGGTGTTTGACTGTTTTGTGGCGCCCCTGATGGCACTGACCCGGGTGCGGCCGCGTGGCCCCGCGATCTTTTTGCAGTTGCTGGGGGGCGGCTACATGGACAACCAGGGCTTTTTGCGCTGGTTTATTATCAACCACTACGGTGAGGTGGTTGCCCGTTTCTCCCAGTGTATTCGGCGGGCGGCACCGGCATTGTCTTCCGCCGAGCTGTTCTGGCGGTTGCATTTCACCCTGGGTACCGTGGTGTTCACCATGGCCTCCAGCGAGGCGCTCAGGGACATTGCCAGAAATGATTTTAATGAAGATATCGACGTGGAAGGCCTGGTACGCAAGGTCATTCCCTACCTGGCCAGCGGCATGGAAGCCCGCACCGATTGATACAACCTGGCGGTTGAGGAGGTCATGATGAGTTTACGCAGAAAGTGGATAAGCGCCCCGGCTTTTGCCACCTTCAAAAAGGTGTTGCCCCCGCTGTCGGCAACCGAGCGTGAAGCCATGGAGGCCGGCTCGGTGTGGTGGGACGGCGAGCTGTTCAGCGGCCGGCCCGACTGGAACAGGCTGCTGTCTTACGGCCCGGCCCGGCTGAGCGAGCGGGAGCAGTCCTTTCTCGACAACGAGGTGGAAACCCTGCTGGCCATGCTGGACGATTACCGGATTGTCAGCGAGGAGCGGGAGCTGCCCGAGCCGGTGTGGGATTATCTGCGTAACAACGGTTTTTTCTCGCTGATCATTCCCGAGTCTTACGGCGGGCTGAATTTTTCCGCCTTTGCCAACTCCACCATAGTGGCGCGCATTGCCAGCCGCAGTACCAGTGCCTCGGTGACCGTCATGGTGCCCAATTCCTTGGGGCCGGGCGAGCTGCTGATGCACTACGGCACCGAAGCTCAGAAACAGCGCTGGTTGCCGGGGCTCGCCAGCGGTGCCGAAATCCCCTGTTTTGCTCTAACCGGGCCCGAGGCGGGCTCCGATGCCGGCTCTATCCCCGACAGCGGCGTGGTGTGCATGGGCGAGTTTGAAGGCGAACAGGTGCTGGGGCTGCGGCTTAACTGGGACAAGCGCTACATCACCCTGGCCCCGCGCGCGACCGTGCTGGGGCTGGCATTCAAGCTGTACGATCCCGACCATTTGCTGGGCGATACCGAGGCGCTCGGCATCACCTGTGCCTTGATCCCCACTTCCCACCCCGGGGTTAACATCGGAGACCGTCATCTGCCCATGGGGCTGGCCTTTCTCAACGGTACCACTCAAGGCAAGGAGGTGTTTATTCCCCTCGACTGGATCATCGGCGGCCCCGCTTACGCCGGGCGCGGCTGGCGCATGCTGGTGGAATGTCTGTCGGCGGGGCGGGGTATTTCGCTGCCGGCGCTGGGCACCGCCAGTGGCCACCTGGCCACCCGCAGCACCAGTGCTTACGCCGTGGTACGCAAGCAGTTCGGCCTGTCCATCGGTCGCTTTGAAGGGGTGCAGGAAGCCCTGGCCCGCATTGGCGGCCTGACCTACCAGCTGGAGGCCACCCGGCGACTGACCACCCGGGCCCTGGATCTGAATGAAAGCCCGGCCATCGTCACCGCCATCTCCAAGTATCACATGACCGAAATGGCGCGCACTGTGATGAACGACGCCATGGACGTTCATGCCGGCAAGGCCATTCAGATGGGCCCGAAAAACTACCTGGCCCACAATTACATGGGCATGCCCATCGCCATTACCGTGGAAGGGGCCAACATTCTGACCCGCAACCTGATGATTTTCGGCCAGGGCGCCACGCGCTGTCACCCTTATGTGCTGAAGGAAATGGAGGCTGCCGCCAATCCCGACGAGCAGGCCGGCCTGGCGGAGTTTGATCGCCTGCTGTTCCGCCACCTCGGTTTTGCCACCGGCAACGCCCTGGGTGCACTCTGGCAAGGGCTGACCGGGGCCCGCTTCAATGGCTCGCCGGTATCCGGCGACACCGCCCGCTATTATCGCCAGCTCAGTCGCATGAGCCGGGCCCTGGCCCTGTGCGCCGATGTGTCGATGTTGATGCTGGGAGGGGAGCTCAAGCGCAAGGAGATGCTGTCGGCCCGGCTGGGGGACGTGCTCAGCCACCTGTACCTGGCCAGCGCCACCCTCAAGTACTTTGAGGACAACGGCCGTCCCGCCGAGGAGTTGCCCTTTGTGCATTATGCGGTGAGCCGCAACCTGCATTCGATTGGCGAGGCCCTCACCGGCTTTTTGCAGAACTTTCCCAACCGGCCGGTGGCCTGGAGTCTGAAGGCGCTGATCTTTCCCCTCGGCAACCGCTATCGTATGCCGGCGGACAGGGAGGTTCACGCCATTTGCCGGCAGCTGATGACCCCCGGCGGCGTGCGTGACCGGCTTTCGGCGCTGTGTTACCTGCCGCCGGCAGACGAGCCGGGGCTGGGTGAACTGGAGGCCGCCTTTAACGCCATGGTCGCCGTGCAGGAGGTGGAAAAGAAAATGGAACGGGCACAGAAAGACGGTGTTCTGCCTGCCAAACTGGCCTTGCCGGCATTGCTTGAGCGAGCCCAGCAGGCGGGGGTGATCACCGAGACCGAAGCGCACCGGTTACGGGAGGCGGACGAGCTGCGCCGGCAGGCCATTGCCGTGGACAGTTTCGCCCCCGGTGTGCTCAGCCGCCGGCAGGGGAAAAAGAGCAATGCGGCCTGAGCGCTGTTATGCTGCAGGCCGGGCACGGGCCCGGCCTGCAGCTCTGTTTATGGGATTCACTGCGTACCGACATGATCTTACTCACTGAACGCCTCGCACACCTGAAAATTCTGCCGGTCATTACCCTGGAGCAGGCCGACGCCATTTTGCCCCTGGGCCGGGTACTGGCCGACAACGGCCTGCCGGCGGCAGAGATTACCTTTCGCTCCACCGCCGCCGTCGCCGCCATTCGGCTGCTGCGCCGAGCCCACCCCGAGATGCTGATTGGCGCCGGTACTGTGCTGAGCCGGGCGCAGGCCCAGGCGGCGCAGGCGGCCGGCGCGGACTTTGTGGTGTCGCCGGGGTTCAACCCCAACACGGTGAACGCCTGCCGGGAGCTGGGGCTGCCCATTATTCCCGGCGTCAACAATCCCAGTACCATTGAAGCGGCGCTGGAAATGGGGCTGACCACGCTCAAGTTCTTTCCGGCGGAAGCCTCCGGCGGCATCAGGATGATCCAGGCGTTGCTGGGCCCCTTTGATCAGCTCAGCCTGATGCCCACCGGTGGCATCAATGCCGACAATATTCGGGAGTATCTGGCCCTGCCCGGGGTGATCGCCTGCGGCGGCTCCTGGATGGTGGACCCGTCGCTGATCACGGCCGGTCACTGGGAGGAGATTGCCCGGCTGACGCGGGAGGTGGTGGCCCTGGTGCAATAACCAACGCCAACGGAGCACAAAAAGGCCGGGCAATATGCCCGGCCTTTTGCTGTCGGTGGAGTAAGAGCGGCTTACTCGACGGTGAGGATCTTGCAGGTGTTGGTGCTGCCCACCACTTCCATCATGTCGCCGTGGGTCAGCAGGACCAGGTCGCCGCTGCTGACGTGGCCGGACTGCTTCAGGGTGGCGATGGCCTCACGGCAGATTTCGGAGATGTTCTTGCTCTCGTCGGCCTTGAAGTACACTGGCGTTACGCCACGGTACAGGTTGGCCCAGGACAGGGTTTTTTCTTCCTGGGACAGGGCGAAGATCGGCAGACCAGAGCTGATGCGGGACAGCAGCAGCGGGGTGGTGCCGGAGTGGGTCAGCGCCACGATGGCCTTCACCCCTTGCAGGTGGTTGGCGGCATACATGGTGGACATGGCCACGGTCTCTTCCACCGAGGTGAAGGTAAAGTTCATGCGGTGGTTGGAAACATTGATGCTGGGGTGCTTTTCGGCGCCCAGGCACACTTCGGCCATGGCCTTGACGGTTTCAACCGGGAACTGGCCGGCGGCGGTTTCGGCAGACAGCATCACCGCGTCGGTGCCGTCGAGCACGGCGTTGGCCACGTCCATGACTTCGGCACGGGTGGGCAGGGGTGCGGTGATCATGGACTCCATCATCTGGGTGGCGGTGATCACCACCCGGTTCAGGCGGCGGCTGGTGCGGATCAGCTTCTTCTGCACACCTACCAGCTCGGGGTCACCGATTTCCACCCCCAGGTCACCCCGGGCGACCATTACGGCGTCGGAGGCCAGTACCACGTCTTCCATGGCGGCGTCGGTGGCCACGGCCTCGGCGCGCTCTACCTTGGCCACCATCTTGGCGTTGCTGCCGGCGGCGCGAGCCAGTTCGCGGGCAATGCGCATGTCTTCACCGGTGCGGGGAAAGGACACGGCCAGGTAATCCACGCCGATCTTGGCGGCGGTCTTGATGTCTTCCTTGTCCTTGTCGGTCAGGGCCGGCGCGGACAGACCGCCGCCTTTCTTGTTGATGCCCTTGTTGTTGGACAGGGGGCCGGCCACGGTAACTTCGGTCAGGACCTTGTTGCCTTCCACGCCTTCCACGCGCAGTTGTACCCGGCCGTCATCCAGCAGCAGGATGTCGCCGTTTTTCACGTCCCGGGGCAGCTCTTTGTAGTCGATACCCACGCTTTCCTGGTTGCCTTCTCCCTTGGGCAGATCGGCGTCCAGCACGAACTTGTCGCCGAGGTTGAGCTGGATTTTGCCGTCCTTGAAGGTAGACACGCGGATCTTCGGACCCTGCAGGTCACCGAGAATGGCCACGTGCTTGCCCAGTTTCTTGGCAATGGCGCGCACCTGGTTGGCGCGGTTCATGTGATCTTCCGGGGTACCATGGGAGAAGTTCATGCGAACTACGTTGGCGCCGGCGGCAATGATGCCTTCGAGGTTGTTGTCGCGGTCGGTGGCCGGGCCCAGGGTGGTTACGATCTTGGTGCGTCTTAACATGAGAGACTCCAATTGGAAGAAAGAATGAATACGACAGAAAAAACAGTATTGTGCATCAGACCAGGGGGACGCTGATGCGGAAGAAGCGGGCAAGTGTCGGCAGTCACTGAGGAGATGGCCATATTCAGGGCCGAAACTGACGAATAATGGAAAGGCCAGGGGCTGCTCACGGTTCGACACTTCATCCTTGGTTTATGAAATTGTTATCGATGATAACCGAAGCCATTGTAAAAGTGTAGACGGGATCACAAAAATGCCGGGGTTTTCATACGGACTTGATCGAGGTCAAGGACAGCCGTAGCAGGTCGGGATATGCAGCGGGTGAATTATGGCAAGTTGATGAAAGAAAAGAAAAAGTTAGATTAAATTGGCCATTGTTGTACGACATGAAAACGACCGGTGGTACAAATTGATTATTTATTGTGCTCAGTCTGGCGATATATTGTGGCGGTTTCGCTGTAACATTTTCTACCGCGAATTAACATGGAGGCGGCTTGCCGGCCGGGCGAGATGCCCGGCCCACCTAACCAAAGGCAGCGTCAGTAATGGGGCCCGTCGAAGCGGGAATTCTTGATGCCTTCCTTTACCTTTTTCAGGTTTTCCCGAAAGCGGGCGCCCCGGCGCAGAATAAAACCGGTGGCCAGTACGTCGATCAGCACCATCTGGGCCAGGCGGGAAGCCATGGGCAGGTAGACGTCGGTGTCTTCCGGCACGTCCATCGACAGCACCACGCTGCACTCCCGGGCGAGGGGGGAGTCCTTGGCGGTCAGGCCAATCACCACGGCGTCGTTCTGCCGGGCCAGCTGGGCGATTTCCACCAGCGCCTTGGTGCGGCCGGTGTGGGAGATCAACACCACCACATCCCCTTCGGAGCTGGCGATGCAGCTCATGCGCATCATCACCACGTCATCAAAGCACAGCACCGGCACATTGAAGCGGAAGAATTTGTTCATGGCGTCGTGGGCCACGGCGGAGGAGGCGCCCAGGCCAAAGAACGACAGCTTGCGCGCCTGGGTGAGAATGTCGACGCAGCGGTTCACCGCCTGGGGATCCAGGCTGTGCCGGGCGGAATCGAGGCAGGCCATGCTGGACTCGAAGATCTTGGCGGTATAGGACTCGGGACCGTCGTCCTCTTCCACGTGCCGGTTTACATAGGGGGTGCCGTTGGCCAGGCTCTGGGCCAGGTGCAGCTTAAAGTCGGGAAAACCCTTGGTATCGAGACGACGGCAGAAGCGGTTGACGGTGGGCTCACTGACGTCCGCCAGTTTGGCCAGCGCCGCTATGCTGGAATGAATGGCAGTTTGGGGCGAGGCGAGGATCACTTCTGCCACCTTGCGTTCAGACTTGCTGAAACTGTCGAGATTTTTGGTAATTTTTTCCAAGGTATTCATCTGAACTTCCGGCTCAGTAAGGCGGGGAGAACCCGGCCCGAATGATGAAAAACAACAGGATACACTATACAGCACCAGCCCCTGGGGTAAGAGCCCTGCCATACCAAAGTATGAGAAAATTCTGAAAAAATTACTTGGCGGGCGAAAAAAAAGCCAAAAAAACTGTAGCTAAACAACAAATGAAATGAATTGACGACACGGCGGGGTACAAAAAAGCCCCGTTGCCGGGGCTTAAATCTCTCTTTGGTCATGCTAGCGAAGGCAGGAGTGACCAATAAGGCATGGCTCGTGGGAGTGATCCGTCTACGTCAGGCCAGCTCGGCCCAGAGGTCGTACTCGTCGGAGTGGGTGACGGTCACATTGACCATGTCGCCGGGCTTGAGGCTGGTTTCACCGTTCAGATAGACCATGCCGTCGATTTCCGGGGCATCGGCGCTGGAGCGCCCGATGGCGCCTTCCTCATCCACCTCGTCGATCAGTACCTGTATGGTCTTGCCCACCTTTTGGGCCAGGCGACGGGTGGAAATCTGCTGCTGCAGCGCCATAAAGCGCTCGTAGCGTTCCTGCTTGACGTCTTCCGGCACCGGATCCGCCAGCTCGTTGGCGCGGGCGCCTTCCACCGGGCTGTAGGTAAAGCAGCCCACCCGATCCAGCTCGGCCTGCTCGATAAAGTCGAGCAGCATTTGAAAGTCTTCCTCGGTCTCACCGGGAAAGCCCACAATAAAGGTGGAGCGAATGGTCAGCTCGGGGCAGATTTCCCGCCAGCGGCGAATGCGCTCCAGGGTGCGCTCCACCGCGCCGGGGCGCTTCATCAGCTTGAGAATGCGCGGGCTGGCGTGCTGCAGCGGAATATCCAGGTAGGGCAGGATCTTGCCGTCACGCATCAGCGGAATAAGGTCGTCCACGTGCGGGTAGGGGTAAACGTAATGCAGGCGCACCCACACGCCCATTTTGCCCAGCTCTTCACACAGGGCCTGAATGTGGGTCTTCACCGGCATGCCGCTGGCAAAGCCGGTTTTGTGTTTCACATCCACGCCGTAGGCGGAGGTGTCCTGGGAGATCACCAGCAGCTCTTTCACGCCGGCGTCCGCCAGCCGGCCCGCTTCGGCCAGCACGTCACCGATGGGACGGCTGTCCAGATCGCCCCGCATGGACGGAATAATGCAGAAGGTGCACTTGTGGTTGCAGCCTTCGGAAATCTTCAGGTAGGCGTAGTGCTTGGGGGTCAGTTTGACGCCCTGCTCGGGCACCAGGTTGACGAAGGGGTTGTATTCCGGGCGCGGCACATAGCGGTGTACATGCTCCAGTACCTGCTCGTAGGAATGGGGGCCGGTAATTTCCAGCACCTTGGGGTGCACTTCGCGAATTTGATCTTCCTTGGCGCCCAGGCAGCCGGTGACGATCACCTTGCCGTTTTCGTTGAGGGCCTCGCCGATGGCTTCCAGAGATTCCTGTACGGCGCTGTCGATAAAACCACAGGTATTGACGATCACCATATCGGCATCATCGTAGGAAGGCACCACGTCGTAACCTTCGATACGCAGCTGGGTCAGAATACGCTCGGAGTCGACCAGGTTTTTCGGGCAGCCGAGAGACACAAAGCCGATACGGGGAACAGACATACTCACTAGAATGGACTCACTTTGACGGACAAACACAGGAAAGGGCGCATTTTACACTCAGGGAGCTTGATTAAAAAAGCCCCAATAACAAAAACACCCCGGCGAGCCGGGGTGTTTTCAGCAGATAAAAACTTACTTGGCGAAGTTTTCTGCTACGAAGTCCCAGTTGACCAGGGCCCAGAAGGCTTTCACATAGTCGGGACGTACGTTGCGGTAGTCGATGTAGTAAGCGTGCTCCCACACATCGCAGGTCAGCAGGGGAGTCAGACCGGCTTCGGTCAGGGGGCAGCCGGCGTTGGAGGTGTTTACCAGGCCCACGGTGCCGTCAGCCTTTTTCACCAGCCAGGTCCAGCCGGAGCCGAAGTTAGTCACGGCAGACTTGGTGAACTCTTCCTTGAAGGCGTCGAAAGAACCGAACGCGGCCTTGATGGCATCGGCCAGGGCACCGGTGGGCTCACCGCCGCCGTTGGGAGACAGGCAGTGCCAGTAGAAGGTGTGGTTCCAGACCTGAGCGGCGTTGTTGAAGATGCCGCCGGAAGAAGTCTTGATGATGTCTTCCAGGGACTTGCCTTCGAATTCGGTGCCGGGAACCAGGTTGTTCAGGTTAACCACATAGGTGTTGTGGTGTTTGCCGTGGTGATATTCCAGGGTTTCCTGAGAGATATGGGGTTCCAGGGCATTCTTGGCATAAGGCAGTGCGGGAAGTTCAAAAGCCATGTTCAATTCTCCATTATTATGCGCCGTTTGAAACCGGCGAAGACATTGCTGCTTGCTTCTTGATATGACGGTTACGACTTCAATCAGCTTAGTCGCAGACCGCTAAACTGCTGACAGAATTGTAACAGTTTGCCCGCGAACGAAACAACAACAGCTTTTGTGCGGGTACCGGCGGGGGGATCCGTGTCCGCAATTAATCGGTTGCGGCCCTTGAGACCGGGAAGGGATGCAGTAGAATGAAGCCTTTAGCAACTTTGTCCGAGGTGGTCATGGACACCATTGAAAAAATCAAAACCCAGATCAGTGAAAACCCCATTCTGCTGTACATGAAGGGCTCGCCCAAGTTTCCGAGCTGCGGTTTTTCCGCCCAGGCGTCCCAGGCCCTGATGAACTGCGGTGAACCTTTTGCCTACGTGGATATTCTGCAAAACCCCGAGATCCGCGCCGAGCTGCCCAAATACGCCAACTGGCCAACCTTTCCCCAGCTGTGGGTGGAAGGGGAGCTGATCGGCGGCTGCGACATCATCATCGAGATGTTCCAGCAGGGCGAGCTGCAGACCCTGATCAAGGAAACCGCCGCCAAGCATCCCAAGCCCGAGCAGGCCTGATACTCAAGCCGGCAGTGTGATGCTG
>AZIJ01006464.1_pt1 | contig 13514 bp, 11 predicted proteins | sample 359151 | NCBI WGS metagenome assembly AZIJ01 (sample SAMN02429718, study PRJNA222666) | marine sediment metagenome | biome: Sediment sample; isolation source: enrichment culture of sample MGS-ElMAX(UA) from oil contaminated site at the... | place: Egypt: El Max | collected 2013-01-23 | depth 9.22 m m | reverse complement strand
TACGGGCTTTTATTCGTTCGACATCAACGCCAACAGTAAATTCCGGACTGGCGGCAACAAGAACGGCACCTTTGGTATGACTAATTGAACATTGCCATACTTGACCACCAACGGTAAGTCGTGGCGCGCCGTTTTCTTGGCGTGTAATCGATACGGCCCCTGCTGCACAATGCCAAGTTTTGCACACTAACCAACGTAATAAGCCACGCCCAGCAATGAATTGCTGCTGACGTGGCTCTTGCTTATATGCTTGCGCCGCCTCATGTTCAGCTTCTGTTACCCATGCCTCAAGCGCGGGAAGTAACGTATCAAAGTCTGTCGAGTAAGCGGTCGCAATCATTCATCAGTCAAAGGTTATTTGTTTACGCTAGTGTAACGCAAATAAGGCTTCACCGTTTTAAAACCTTGCGGGAATTTTTTCTCCGCATCTTCCATCGATACACTTGGTGGAATAATCACGTCGCCACCAACTTGCCAATCAGCTGGGCAAGCAACACCGAACTGATCACCCGTTTGAAGTGCATCAATAACGCGTAAGATTTCAGTGAAGTTACGGCCAACGCCCATTGGATACGTCATCGTCAGACGAATTTTGTGGTTCGGATCAATGATAAACACTGAACGAACTGCGGCTGTTTCGCTTTCACCTGGGTGAATCATTTCATACAGCGCTGCAACTTTTTTGTCTTTGTCAGCAACAATTGGAAATTGCAGGTTGGTGTTTTGTGTTTCATTTACGTCGTTAATCCAACCTAAGTGTTCTTCAACGGTATCCGTTGAAAGACCCAAAGGTTTCACACCACGCTTCTCAAACTCACCTGCAAGTTGCGATGTACGTCCCATTTCTGTGGTACACACCGGCGTATAGTCGGCAGGATGACTAAAAAAGAATACCCAAGAACCTTTTGACCACTCATGAAAATCAATTTCACCTTTGGTGGTTTCAATTTTAAAATTAGGTGCGATATCGCCAATACGTAATCCCATTTTCATTTCCTCTATTCTGTTAAGTACCAATCAAAACTTATTCGCTGGTATTTTAAAGTACGATGCACCGTCAGCCTCTGGCTTAGGCAGTTTACCGGCGCGTAAGTTCACTTGCAGCGCGTGTAACATGCGGTCTGGCAAAGCCAACGTGGCATCCCGCGCATCACGTTGTTCACGATACTGCGCTTCGGTTACATTCCCTGCAAGATGAATATTTTCTAACTTATGCTGTTTGACTGTGGCTTCCCATTGTGGCTCACGACCATCTTTGCCATAGTCATGCCCGACAAATAAGCGCGTGTTCTCTGGTAACGACAAAATTCGTTGCAAGGTTGCCCACAGATCTTTGGACGTGCCTCCAGGAAAATCTGCTCGCGAGGTACCGCTATCTGGATACATGAACGTGTCATGCACAAACGCTGCGTCACCAACAATATAAGTAATTGAGCCTAAAGTGTGTCCCGGAGATAGCCAAACTTGCACATCGAGTTCACCGATTTTGAATGTGTCTCCTTCATTGAGGAGATAATCAAAGTCATCACGGGGTGAAAATTGGTTAGGTAAGTTATAGTAGTCGCTCCAAAGCTTCGCAATTTCGTTAACTTTTTCGCCGATGGCATTCGGTGCGCCAGTTTTCTCTTTCAAGTAGTACGATGCCATCATATGGTCAGCATGCGGATGTGTGTCCAGTACCCATTGCACTTCGAGATTGTTTTCATTCACTAACTCAAGCACCTGATTTGCGCTTGAAAAGTCGGTTCGCGCTGAGCGCGGATCAAAATTCTGTACCACATCGATTAAAGCAGCTTTGCGCGTTGCTGGATCAGCAACAACATATTGAATTGAACCAGTGTCGGCTTCATAAACACCCCAGACATCTGGTGAGTTAGAGCCAGTTGATGGGCTAAAACGGATCATGTTTTTCATAACACCCTCCTTATTTCGTATATCCCTAAAGTAAGTGCTATGATGATATTTCGCAAGTTGCAATGGTCGATTTTCGTAATCGGCTCACTCGATTGAAAGATTGTTGTTTTTAGTGTCTCATAGTCGACATAACAAGTAGGAGAAGGCTTCATGATTCAAGCGATTATTGGCGCGATACTAATCGGCTTAAGCCTCGGCATTTTTGGATCGGGTGGCTCGATCCTTACGGTTCCTGTCTTACTCTATCTTGTGAACATGCCTGCCAATCTCGCCATTGCATCGTCTTTGTTGATTGTTGCATTCATCAGTTTGTTTGGCGGGTTATTAAGTGCTCGCAAGAAGATCGTCTCATGGCCACACGTTTGGTTGTTCGGTATACCGGGCATGATTGGTGCCTACGCTGGCGCATGGGGCGGTGCGGCGGTTGATAGCCGCATTCAGCTCTTAGTATTCGTTGTGCTGATGGCTATTGCCTCGGTGATGATGTGGCGCGGTCGCAGCACGACCGATACACCAAATGATGTGAAAGTTGTTCGCGTGATTATTGACGGTCTCGTGGTGGGAGCAATAACCGGATTTGTTGGTGTTGGCGGCGGCTTTTTAATTGTGCCCGCGTTGGTACTGTTAGGTGGCGTACCGATGATTCTCGCTATTGGTACCAGTTTGATGATTATCGCGCTGAAATCCTTTGTTGGCTTTGCCAAATACTATGCGGCTCTTAGTGCACAAGGCTATGAATTCGATTGGGTCATTATTGCGATTATTTCCATCGCCGGCATTGTCGGAAGCTATGCGGGTGCGTGGATTGGCGCTCGTTTACCGCGACAGAAACTGCAAAAGGCATTTGCTGTGTTTCTGATTTTAATGGCTATTTTTGTACTCAGCCAGTCAGTACTGTAAGCCACACTAACGATAGCGTCGCAATAACTAACCATAACACAACGGCCAAAAGCAGCGGACGCCAGCCAGCTGCTTTAAGCCGTTCGACGGTAATGCTCGCCCCCACCAAATACAAACAGAAAACCAGTAACTGCTTACCAACGCTAAACGTAGCAGCGTATAGAGTATCGAATTGCGGCAGCGATGACGCAAACAACATGGCGGCGATATAGCCTGGAATAAACCACGGAACAGTGATGTTGCGTTGTCCTTCGGTTTTCGTCATGCGCTGGTAGACAAGCGCCGAAATGAGTGCCAATGGAATGATCCAAAGAGCTCGCGCCAGTTTTAACGTTGTCGCCACTTGTAATGCGTGGTCGCCGTATGCTTGTGCCGCGCCGACCACCGAACTGGTATCATGAATGGCAATGGCCGCCCACACACCAAATGTTTGTTCGTTGAGACCCAAAGCGGTGCCAATGATTGGGAAAACTAACAAGGCAACAGCGTTGAGAGTAAATACACTGGCCAGCGCTAGAGCCATTTGATCGTTTCTGGCATGAATGGCTGGGGCCACTGTCGCAATCGCACTACCACCACAAATGGCCGTGCCTGAACCCAACAGGTGACTCGTTGTGGTGTCCATTTTAAATAGTCGACCGAGCCCCAGCGCCAACAGCAAAGTCACCACAATGCTAGTGACCATCAATGCAAAATAATCACTGGTCACCTGCCAAGCCACATTGAGTTGCACACCAAAGCCCAACGCCACAATCGCAATTGCGAGTAGCTTTTTCACCAATATACTTGGTTGAATATACGGCGGAATGGCACTGAAGTGGGCCATCAGCGCGCCGAGAATTAAAGCAACCGGCGCACTGATCCAAGGCGTCAACGTTAGAATGCCGACAAGCCAAAACAATGCCGGTTTAATATGAGTCACAACTCACCTTTGCGGTGGAGATTGACGCTTGCTTAGAGTTGGTCAATCGGCAATTTTAAATACACTTTGCCGTCTGCGTCTGCTGGCGGCATGTGTCCCGCCCGAATATTAACCTGAATTGACGGCAAAATCAGCCGCGGCATCTCTAAGGTCGCATCGCGTTCCTCACGCATTTTCACAAATTCAGCTTCCGTCACGCCATCGTGAACGTGCTTGCTGTGTTGACGTTGCTGCGCCACGGTAGTCTTAAACTCATGCTCGCGCCCTTGTGTCGGATAATCATGGCAAATATAAATTTCCGTTGTTTCAGGTAATGCCAAAATTTTCTGAATCGATTGATACAGTGTGCTTGCGCTTCCGCCAGGGAAATCGCAACGCGCGGTACCAACATCAGGCATAAATAACGTATCGCCCACAAAAATTTTCTCTTCATCGACGATGTAACACAAATCTGCTGGGGTATGCCCTGGAGTATGCATGACACGAAACGTCATCGAGCCGACTTTAAACGTTTCACCATCCTTGAATAGATGATCAAACTGATGACCATTCGGTAGGAATTCTTTTTCGAGGTTAAACACATCTTTGAAAATTTTCTGCACATCTTTGATGTGCTCGCCAATGCCAATTTGACCACCAACCTGCTCTTTCACAAACGGAGCTGCAGATAAGTGATCGGCATGCGCATGCGTTTCCAACACCCATTCTACTTGCAATTTTTCAGCTTTGACAAAATCAACTAAGCGTTGAGCGCCGCGTGTGCTCGTACGACCCGACTTGTAGTCAAAATCTAAGACCGGATCAATAACAACGGCTTTTCGTTCATCCTCACGGTAAACCACATAGCTAAACGTTTCGCTGTCATCGTCCAAAAATGCTTTCACTTGTACTGCTGACATCACTCAACCTCATCAAGAAAATTGATTAATTTAGTAAATACTAAACTACTTTTTGCGCGGGTTAAACCCGTTTGGTTCAGATACTACTCAAGCCAAGTTACGACGAACGAGCCGCGCAGATCACCAACTTCAAAACCTGTTGCCGCATCGTTCGGATAGTTCTCAAGCACCGCTTGTTTCACCTCAGGATTAACTGCGCTGCCATGGCACGCGGCACACTGGGGTTGCATAACGATTGCACGCATGTACTGTTGTTCACCGTTGCTTGTGGTGTAAAGCACTTCTGGTACTTGGCTTGGCTCTTTAGCTAGTCGCTCAGCAAAGTACTTCATCACGGCTTTTTGTTCCCCGGTTGGCGCGTTTTTTGGGTTTCTCACACGCAATGCAGTACGAGCAACAATAACACTTTCAGTACTTAGTGATTGAGCAATTTGAGGTGCTTTTTCATTACAAACTTGAATGGCATGAACAGGCCCTTGTGCTTTCATAGCTGCCATTAGCTCAGCGCCAAGTTGTTGCTGCAATGCTTGTGATAATTGACGCGACTTTTCAATCGTTTGACGATCATCGGCAAGCACGGTGGTGCTCAATAAACTAACGGCTAATGCTAAGATTTTTCGTTTCATAATCGGTACCTCACTGCTTTAGGGGTGAATGCTTGCTTAATTTGCGTTGCAAAGTGCGGCGGTGCATACCGAGCGCCCTTGCGGTGGCAGAAATATTACCTTGGTGTTCTTGCATAACACGTTGAATGTGTTCCCACTCTAATTGGGCTGGGGTCAGTGGCTGGTCACTCAACTCAGGCGGCAATTCCTCGTCTGTTGCCAGGGTTTGCAGTAAAACCTGCGTTTGTATTGGCTTGGCAAGATAATCGGTCGCTCCAGCCTTAATCGCTGCTACTGATGTGGCAATGCTCGCATAGCCAGTTAAAATCACTAGATTCTTAGGATTAAACCGCATTTTCAATGGTTTGATTAGCTCTAAACCGTTCGTTTCACCGAACTTTAAATCTAAAAGAATATGATCGACTTGCGCACAAGGCTGCATATCGAGCTCGGCTTTCGTCGCTGCTGTCACCACTTGATAGCCCGCACGTTCCAGCCGACTACTCAGCGCCTGCAGCAGGTTAATGTCATCATCAATAATCAGCACGGTGTCAGCCATGACGAGCCTCCACTGGCATACAAATCTCAGTCACGGTGTGCCCCGACTCAACATGCCAACTTACAGTACCGCCGAACCGCTCAAAGGTTGCATAACTCAGCATCGCGCCAGCGCCAACACCACGGCTACTTGGCAGCAGCTCTCGCCCTAACCCACGCTTTCGAGGAGCATCAAGTGGCTCGCCCTCATTACGAATAATCATCTGCCAAGTGTTCTCAACAACTTGCGTTTTAACGTCGATTTTCGAATCGAGCGGCGCTGCATCGGCAGCGTTGTGCAACAAGCTTAAAATGGCTGGGATTAATGTTCGATCTGCTTGAATAACACAGCCAGGCTGTTCATCGTCATGCCAATGCACACGAATATCGGGACGGGCAATCAGCAATGCATCGCGAACCTGCTCAACGAGTTCGTTTACTTGCAGCTCAAGTACACGGTGAGTCCGAACATCTTCGGCCACTTGCCGCCAATCTAATAGCAAGTTGTGAATACGCTTAATTTGCTGCTCTGCTCGCTGCAAGTCTTCATCGTTTGGATAGCGTTGCCGCACATCTTCAAGCATAAACTGTATGGTCTGGATGGGCGTGGCAACCTCATGACTGAATTGCGCCGCAGCGGTACCAATAGTTACCAATTGTTCGTCGCGATGTTGGCGCTGATGCAAGGCTCGTAAGGCTTGTTGCTGACGCACAATGCGCACACGCAAGATATGTAAGGTCACCCCAAGGAGCAAGCCAGCGAAAATTTGACCATACACCATTGCCCTATAGTGGGTATCCATCTGATGATTAGTGGGTAGTGGCGCCTGTAGCTGCATCAGTTGCCCTGCGACACCCACAACAATGACCAACCATGCTAAACGAAATGGTAAGAGCAACATGGCTGCCGCCATCGGGACCAGAATCAACACGGCATAAGGGTTCGTTGCCGCGCCGTTTAGCCAAATGAAGCTGTTAGCGAGCACCGTAATGAGCAGTAGTATGATTGCCGTTAAAATATCCCGGATGGTCAAATGTTTTAGCTCCTTCTTAAGTACCTCTTAAGTATGCATCAGATTGACGAGAATTCCAGCTGCGACACTTTGCCACATCCTTTTTGAAATCAATCAGTTGATAATTCGCGCATTCACTATTTACAAGGAATGCCGTTATGCTCACCACACTCTATTTAATGCTGTTACTCAGCCAACAAGACGTTGACCAAACCGAACTAGAGCGCATTGTTGTTACCGGCGCTCGCCCGTTAAGCTCAACTGAATTGGTAAAAGATCCGAAAGCGCCGCAGCAGCCTTTACCTGCGCATGATGGCGGAGACTATTTAAAGGCCATTCCTGGCTTTTCGCTGATTCGCAAAGGCGGAACTAGTGGCGACCCGGTTTTTCGGGGCGCGGCCGGTTCACGCTTAACCATTAATAGCGATGACCAAATGGTACTTGGTGGCTGCTCTGGTCGTATGGACCCGCCAACAGCCTATATCAATCCACAAAACTATGATCAGATCCGCATCATTAAAGGGCCGCAAACCGTGCTGTATGGTCCTGCGGCAGGCACAGTGTTATTTGAACGCACCAGCTATCAATTTGAACCTAACCAGAGCCCAGGGCAAGTCAGTGTTGTCGGTGGTTCTTGGGGGCGACTCGAAGGCACTGCCGACTATACCGCCGGCAATGACAATGGTTTTTGGCGCCTCAACGCCAGTTACAGTGAAGCCGACAACTACGAAGATGGTGCTGGTGTTGAAGTCAATAGCGCTTATCAACGTTGGGGCGTTGATACGCAAGTTGGTTGGACACCGGATGATGATACAGTGGTTTTGCTGACCCTTGGCCAAAGCGGCGCAGAAGCCGCCTACGCGGACCGTGCTATGGATGGTGCGCTATTCGACCGCACCAGCGCCAGTTTGCGTTGGCGCGAAAGTTACCCTGTGAGCTGGCTCGCCGAACTCGATACGCACGTGTACTTTGGTTATGTCGACCATGTAATGGATAACTACAGTTTACGAACCTTTACGCCAACTATGGCAATGCTTAATCCAAGCGTGAAAAACCCAGACCGCTATACCCGCGGCGGTCGCATGGTGGCTACTATTGACAGCGATTTTTGGTCGAAGCTTCAACTTGGTATCGACCACCAATATCATAGTCATCGCGAACGCATGACTATGAATCAACCAGTTAAACCTTATGAAGAACGTTCGCGCCTTGCCGATGCCGTTATTGAGCAAACCGGGCTGTTTGCCGAAGCAAGTTTTGCGCCAACCGTCCGTAGCAAGTTGTTTGGTGGCGTGCGCTTAGATAATTGGAAGGCACAAGATCAACGCCAGTTTTTAGGCATGATGCATGCACCACGTCCGAATCCGACCATGGACGAACGTCGCGATGATGACTTAATCAGTGCCTTTGTTCGCTATGAATATACCGTTGACGCGCATCAGTGGTATGCCGGTATTGGTCGTGCCGAGCGGTTTCCTGACTTCTGGGAGCTGATCGGTAATCAAAACATGAGCACCACGAGCGCCAGCTCTTTTCATACTAGCTCGGAGCTTACCCATCAGCTCGACGTGGGTTACCACTACCGCCAGAGTGAAGTTGAATGGATTCTCAGTGGCTTCTATAACCGCGTCGATGATTTTATTCTGATTGAAAACGGCATGATGATGAACCCTGATTTGGTTCGGGCAATTAACGCCGAAAGCTGGGGCGGTGAAGCCATGATCACTTACCGGCCGTCAGCAAGTTGGTTACTGGATGCAAGCTTTGCATACACTCACGGTAGCAATTTAACTGATGAACGCCCGTTGGCACAGCAGCCACCGCTAGAACTAAAGCTTGGCGCAGAATACAAATACCACGATTGGACATTTGCTGGCTTGTGGCGCGTGGTTGATAATCAACACCGAGTTGCCATTGGCCAGGGCAATATTGTTGGCAATGACTTCAAAGAAACAGCGGGCTTTGGCACTTTAGCACTCAATGCCCACTGGCGCATTTCGAACAGTTGGCGGATTAGCTTTGGTGTTGATAACGCACTGGATAAGCTTTATGCCGAGCACTTAAGCACTGCCGGTGCCATGGTTGCCGGGTTCGAACAAACCACACAGGTCAACGAACCAGGTCGTACTTTCTGGTTTAAGCTGGATTATCACCTGTAACTGGGTATAAAATTGCCAACTTCATTTATAACCAAACATGATTGAGAGCAATTTATGGGTCGCGCGTATCAAAACCGAAAAGATTCGATAGCCAAAACGGCCGCTGCAAAAAGCAAAGTTTACAGCAAGTACGGTCGTCAAATTTATGTCGTGGCAAAGCAAGGCGGAGTCGACCCCGATGCGAACTTGCAGTTACGTAGCTTGATTGATAACGCCAAGAAGGACCAAGTTCCCGCGCACGTTATCGAAAAAGCGATTGATAAAGCCAAAGGCGGTGCTGGCGAAGATTACTCGCCAGCCATGTATGAAGGCTTTGGTCCAGGCAATTGTATGGTTATGGTTGACGCGCTTACAGATAACCCGAACCGCACCATTGGTGAAGTACGTAACTGCTTCACCAAAACCAAGTGCAAGCTCGGCGCACCAGGCAGCGTCTCACACATGTTTGACCATTGCGCTATTTTGCGTTTTGCTGGTGATGACGAGGAAGCCGCACTGGAGGCGTTGATGATGGCCGATGTTGACGTAACCGACATTGAAACCGATGAGGGCTTCATTACCGTATTTGCACCGCACACCGAATCGCATAAAGCAAAAGTTGCATTACAGGAAGCCTTTGAGGGCATCGAGTTTGAAGTGGACGAAGTTCAGTATCTACCGCAAATCATGACTGACTTAACGAGCGATGAAGATATTGCGCAAATGGAGAAGTTGCTCGATATGCTGAATGATTGTGACGACGTACAAAACGTCTACCACAACGCCCAGTGGTAGTTTCGTTATTCGTTGTTCGTTGTTCGTTGTTCGTTGTTCGTTGTTCGTTGTTCGTGAAAAAATAACCCGGCGTAAAACGCCGGGCTACGAATTACTAATAACGAACAACGAAGAACGCTTTTCGTTACTTCAGTAGGTTTAAGATGAAGGCGTACTCTTCCGCAATTTCCTTCATTCGTGCAAACCGACCACTACTCCCGCCGTGTCCGGCACTCATATTTGTTTTAAACATCAGCGGATTCGCATCCGTTTTATGAGTCCGTAATTTTGCGACCCATTTTGCTGGTTCAAAATACTGTACCTGCGAATCATGTAAGCCCGTGGTGACTAAAATGGCTGGGTAATCTTGCTTCTTCACTTGGTCATACGGCGAATACGACAACATGTAATCATAGTACGGTTGGTACTTTGGATTACCCCACTCGTCAAATTCATTGGTCGTTAGCGGAATGGTTTCATCCAACATGGTGGTAACCACATCAACAAACGGCACGTGTGCCATCAAGCCGCGATAATGTTCAGGTGCCATATTGGCAACTGCACCCATGAGCAATCCACCAGCACTGCCGCCCATGCCAAACACTTTATCCGGATGAGCGTACTTCTCTGCCACCAAATGTTCCGTCACGTCGATGTAATCAGTAAACGTATTGATTTTCTTCAACAGCTTGCCGTCTTCGTACCATTGACGTCCCATCTCTTGACCACCGCGAATATGGGCAATGGCATACACAAACCCACGGTCAACCAGACTGAAAATTGTGGAACGGAAGTATGGGTCCGAGCTGCTCCCGTAAGAGCCGTAGGCATATTGATAAAGCGGCGCCGTACCATCTTGTTTGAACCCCTTTTTATACAAGAGTGACACTGGAATTTTTGTGCCATCATCTGCGGTCGCCCAGGTGCGTGCGGTTTCATAAAGACTTGCATCGAAGTTCGGTACTTCGTTTTGCTTTAATAACTCTTGCTCGCCGGTCGCCATATTGTAGGCATATATCGTCGAAGGTGTGGTTAATGAGCTGTATGTATAGCGCAAGGTGTCGGTATCTTGTTGCACGTTGCGTTCAAACACAGTGACATAGGCTTCTTCGTCGGAGGCAATAAACTTCGCTTCTTCAGGAGCATTCCAAGGCATGATGCGAATGCGACGCAAGCCATCACTGCGCTCATTAATGGCAAGGTAATTACTGAACACCGCAAAGTCTTGAATAAATACGTCATCACGATGTTCAACTAGAGGCTGCCATTTTGATTTATCGCCAATATTTTCATGCGCGACTTGCATCATCTGGAAATTTGGCGCATTGAGATCGGTACGAATAATCCAACGGCCATTCAAGTGATCCGCACTGTACTGAAAATCGCGCTCGCGCGGCGCTAAAGCCTTGAATTCGCCATTTGGCTCATCGGCGTCTAGTACATGCACTTCGGTCGACACCGTTTGGTCGAGGTTAATTTGAATATATTCGCCGTCGGTGGTGTTATTCACCCACATATAAAAGGTGTTGTCCTTTTCTTCATAGACGAGTTCAGCGGTGTTGGCCGGTTCGCCAATGCGATATTTCATCACCCGAGTTGAAAGCAATGTTTGCGGATCATTTTCAATCACAAACAGTGTTTTATTATCTTTCGCCCAAGCAATTGCTGGCGAAAGTCCAGTTAGCACTTGGCCGTTGTCTTGACCGGTACTTAAGTCGCGAATACGCAATTCGTACTGACGGCGACCGGTATTATCAACCATATAGGCCATTAACTGTTGGTTAGGGCTCACGGCGATATTACCGACGTTCATATAGCTTTGCCCGTCAGCAAGCTTGTTCACGTCTAACATGACTTGCTCATTACCGTCTTTGTCAGCGCGAATATAAATTGGATATTCTTTACCCGCTTCATACTTTACTGAGTACAAATAGTCGCCCTTTTGATACGGCACCGAGGTATCGTCTTGCTTAATGCGACTAATGATTTCCTGTTCGAGCGTTGCCGTTAACTCCGCATAGTCAGCACGATAATCATCATAATATGCATTTTCAGCCTCTAAGTACGCCAACACATCGGCATCCGTACGCGTATCATCTCGGAGCCAGTAATACGAGTCTTGACGATTACCCTGCGGCGACTCGACTACGAAAGGACGTTGTTCAGCAATCGGTGGATTGACAGTCGATTCAGTCGTCGTTTGTTGAGATGCTGGGCTACATGCCGCTAACCAAAGCGCTGAAAGGATTAAACTAGTGGGATATAAACGGTTTTTTAAAGCCATATTGTTATTCCGATTTTGATGGAAATTTAACTATACGGCACATTTTCAAATGCGCCAAAAAACAGTGTTACAAGTTATTACGTTTGCTCAAAAAATGAGGTATCATCGAGCGTATAACACATAAGATTAACAAGCCATCTTACAAACGTTCATAGCGCACACTCGCCGCAATTGCGCATACACGTCCGACCAGTCGTGACAAACTGACGATGTTTTAGGCAAAGTTAACTTGTTCTGGGAGGGCGGATGCCTAAGTTCTTATTGCTCATTGTGCTACTGTTTAGCTTTCAGGTCACCCCTGTGGATGGCCAAGAACTCGCAACGCCGGCTGTTGACCAAACCATCGAAGATCGTTTGGATGCCGTGCTGAACGCTGCAAATACAGAAACCTCACTCCAGCAGTTAACCGATATCCGCAATGACTTAACAGCCGATACGCCGATCATGACACGCGTGCGTACGCTAAGTTATATTGCGCTCGATCATGCGTACCTAGGGAATTACGACAAAGCCTTTGAACAGATTGAAGAAGTCCGTCGTATCGCCATGCAAAGCAATCTTGCAGATGCGCAAGCAGAAGTCGAAGCAACAGCACTGTTAATTGTTGCGATGCAAGGCAAAATTTCCGCCGCCATGGCGAACCTAAATGACGCGTTAATTCCTCTTGAGAAAGCGCAAATCCCGCGTGTGAAGTACTTTGTCAATAATCTTGCGGCCTACTTGTATCAGCAGCGCAGTCAATTTGACCGGGCTCTTGAACATCTCATTTATGCTGCCGACGCCGTCGCCGAAACCGACGATTCGCGTACGCTAATCCGGTTGATTTCAACCAAGTTACAGATCGCTAATTTATATGCTCAGCAAAAGAATTATGCGTTAGCCATAGAACAATTGGATGACGCCGAACAGCTTGCGACAGATAACGGCCTCATGGCGCAGCTAGGTACTGAAATCATGATGCAACGAGCTTATGTTGAGAGCGCTCAAGAGAATTTTGATACGGCGCTCGGCATTTACGAACAATTAAAGCAACGCTTAAAAGACAATCCGGACCAAATTAATAATTACTTGACCGTGTTGAACAACATGGGCGATGTCGATATTCGTATCGGCCGTTATGAAGAAGCAAAAACCGTATTACAAGAAGCTTACTCGATTGCGAAGTTAAATCCACAGCAATACAACCCAGACGTTATCCACTTTAATCTTGGCTATGTCGACGTGTATTTGGGGGATGTCGAGCAAGGCCTTGCTGAAATGCAGACTGTTGTTAAAAATGCTCGCGAGGCTTGGCCTCCTTCCGAGTTCGAGCGGTTATTGGGGGAGTACGCTGAAGCATTGATTCACGTCAATCGTTTGAATCAGGCGATCGATGTGTTGCTCGAGCAACGTCGCTTACGCGAAACGGCTTACAAAGGCGACCAACAAAAAAGTATTGCTGAACTGCAAAACCTCTACGACAGCAAAGACAAAGCAATGCAGATTGAGTTGCTGTCGCAAAAGAATGAACTTAACCAGCAACTCATCG
>AZIJ01008105.1_pt1 | contig 13530 bp, 6 predicted proteins | sample 359151 | NCBI WGS metagenome assembly AZIJ01 (sample SAMN02429718, study PRJNA222666) | marine sediment metagenome | biome: Sediment sample; isolation source: enrichment culture of sample MGS-ElMAX(UA) from oil contaminated site at the... | place: Egypt: El Max | collected 2013-01-23 | depth 9.22 m m | reverse complement strand
GCTGCCGGTGGTGCGCCGGCCGCCGCCGCCGAAGAGCAGAGCGAATTCGAAGTCGTTCTTGCCGCCGCTGGCGATAAGAAGATCGAAGTGATCAAGGAAGTCCGTGCGATCACGGGTCTTGGCCTCAAGGAAGCCAAGGACCTGGTCGAAGGCGCTCCGAAGACCGTCAAGGAAGGCGCGTCCAAGGAAGAAGCCGAAAAGCTCAAGGCGCAGCTCGAGAAGGCCGGCGCCAAGGTCGAACTCAAGTAAGTTCGCCAACTGCGATAAAGGCCGGAACGGCGGGCTCATGCCTTTCGTTCCGGCCGATGCGCTGCGCCGGGTGAGCGCGGCGCCCCCCACGGAAAATACGGGCCTGAGACCGGGCTGCCCCTTTTTCCGACTGAAAGCCCGGCCGCCGTTCTAATGCAGAGCGTTGCGAGGAGCACATATGACGCAGTCCTTCACTGGTCGAAAGCGGGTTCGTAAGGTCTTCGGGCATATCCCGCAGATTGCGGAGATGCCGAACCTTATCGAGGTTCAGAAATATTCATACGACCAGTTCCTGCAGGTTGAGGAGCCGGACGGTGGACGTGAAGAGCAGGGGCTCTATTCCGTCTTCAAGTCGGTTTTCCCGATCAGCGATTTCTCTGAAACCTCGACGCTTGAATTCGTGAACTACGAATTCGAGACGCCGAAGTACGACGTCGAAGAATGCCAGCAGCGTGGCATGACGTTCGCTGCGCCGCTCAAGGTGACGCTGCGCCTGATCGTGTTCGAAGTCGATGAAGACTCCGGCGCGAAGTCCGTCAAGGACATCAAGGAGCAGGACGTCTACATGGGCGACATGCCGCTCATGACAGAGAACGGCACCTTCGTGATCAACGGCACAGAGCGCGTCATCGTCTCGCAGATGCATCGCAGCCCGGGTGTCTTCTTTGACCACGACAAGGGCAAGACCCATTCGTCGGGCAAGCTGCTCTTCGCGGCGCGCGTCATTCCCTATCGCGGTTCATGGCTCGATTTCGAGTTCGACGCGAAAGACATCGTATTCGTTCGTATCGACCGTCGCCGCAAGCTGCCGGTGACGACGCTGCTTTATGCGCTTGGCCTCGATTCCGAAGAAATCCTCAGCACGTTCTACAACAGCGTCTCCTTCACCAAGGTGAAGCAGGGCTGGCGCGTACCGTTCGATGCGGAACGCTATCGCGGCGTGAAGCCGGAGCGCGATCTCATTGACGCGAAGAGCGGCAAGGTCGTTGTGGAAGCGGGCCGCAAGGTCACGCCGCGGCTTGCCAAGAAGCTTGCCGAAGAGGGCCTCAAGGAACTGCTTGTGCAGGACGAGGATCTTCACGGCCGCTACCTCGCGCAGGAAATCGTCAATATGGAAACCGGCGAGATATTCGCCGAAGCCGGCGACGAGATCACGCCGGAGCTGCTGGAACAGCTTGTTGAAGCGGGCCATGACGAGATCGTCACGCTCGACATCGACCATGTGAATACAGGTGCCTTCATCCGCAACACGCTTGCGGTCGACAAGTGCACAAATCGCGAGCAGGCGCTGATCGATATCTATCGTGTGATGCGCCCGGGTGAGCCACCGACGCCGGACACGGCGGATGCGCTGTTCCGCAGCCTGTTCTTCGATAGCGAACGCTACGACCTTTCCGCGGTGGGCCGCGTGAAGATGAACATGCGCCTTGATCTCGACGCAGAGGACACGGTGCGTGTACTCCGCAAGGAAGATATCCTTGCGGTCATCAAGACGCTGGTGGGCCTGCGCGACGGCAAGGGTGAGATCGACGACATCGACAATCTCGGCAATCGCCGTGTGCGTTCGGTCGGCGAACTCATGGAGAACCAGTACCGCGTCGGTCTGTTGCGTATGGAACGCGCGATCAAGGAGCGCATGTCCTCCGTCGATATCGACACGGTCATGCCGCACGACCTGATCAATGCGAAGCCGGCGGCTGCCGCCGTGCGTGAGTTCTTCGGTTCCTCGCAGCTTTCGCAGTTCATGGACCAGACGAACCCGCTCTCCGAGATCACGCACAAGCGCCGTCTTTCGGCGCTTGGGCCTGGCGGTCTGACGCGCGAACGCGCCGGCTTCGAGGTGCGCGACGTGCATCCGACGCATTATGGCCGTATCTGCCCGATCGAAACGCCGGAAGGCCCGAACATCGGCCTCATCAATTCGCTGGCGACCTTTGCCCGCGTCAACAAGTACGGCTTCATCGAGAGCCCGTACCGGCGCGTGAAGGGCGGTAAGCTCGACGACGAGGTCGTCTATCTCTCGGCCATGGAAGAAAGCCGCTACCGCATCGCGCAGGCGAATGTGGAAGTGAGCCCGGAAGGCGAGATTCAGGGCGAGCTCGTAAACTGCCGTATCGACGGCGACTTCGAGATGGTGCCGCCGGATCAGGTCGATTTCGTCGACGTGTCGCCGAAGCAGATCGTATCCGTGGCTGCGGCGCTCATTCCGTTCCTGGAAAACGACGACGCGAACCGCGCTCTCATGGGCTCGAACATGCAGCGTCAGGCTGTGCCGCTTATCCGTTCCGAGGCGCCGCTCGTTGGCACCGGCATGGAAGAGGTGGTGGCACGTGACTCCGGTGCTGCAATCGGTGCACGCCGCACGGGTGTCGTCGATCAGGTGGATGCGACGCGTATCGTTATCCGCGCGACGGACGAAGTCGACAGCTCCAAGTCGGGCGTCGATATCTACAACCTGCGCAAGTTCCAGCGCTCGAACCAGAATACCTGCATCAACCAGCGTCCGCTGGTGCGTGTGGGCGATATCGTGAGCAAGGGCGACATCATCGCGGACGGTCCTTCGACCGAGCTCGGCGATCTCGCACTCGGCCGGAACGTGCTCGTCGCGTTCATGCCGTGGAACGGCTACAACTTCGAGGACTCCATCCTCATTTCCGAGCGCATCGTGCGCGATGACGTGTTCACCTCCATTCACATCGAAGAGTTCGAAGTGATGGCGCGCGACACAAAGCTCGGACCGGAGGAAATCACTCGCGACATCCCGAATGTCGGCGAGGAAGCTCTCAAGAACCTCGATGAAGCCGGCATTGTCTATATCGGCGCCGAAGTGAACCCCGGCGACATCCTTTGCGGCAAGATCACGCCGAAGGGTGAGAGCCCGATGACACCGGAAGAGAAGCTTCTTCGCGCGATCTTCGGCGAAAAGGCTTCGGATGTGCGCGACACGTCGCTGCGTCTGCCCCCGGGCGTTACGGGTACGGTTGTCGAGGTGCGAGTGTTCAATCGCCACGGCATCGACAAGGACGAGCGTGCGATGGCGATCGAGCGTGAGGAAATCGAACGTCTCGCAAAAGACCGCGACGACGAATTCGGTATTCTTGATCGCAACGTCTATGGGCGTCTCGCCGAGCTTCTTCTCGGCAAGCAGATCGCATCCGGCCCCAAGGCTATCGAAGGCGAGAGCAAGGTCACTCAGGCCACTCTCGACGAGCTGAGCCATGGGCAGTGGTGGCAGATTGCGCTGACCAATGAGAAGGCGCAGGCCGAGATCGAAGCGCTGAAGAAACAGTACGACGAAAGCAAGGAGCGTCTCGAAGCGCGCTTTGCCGACAAGGTCGACAAGCTTCAGCGTGGCGACGAACTGCCGCCTGGCGTCATGAAGATGGTCAAGGTCTTCGTGGCCGTGAAGCGCAAGCTGCAGACCGGCGACAAGATGGCCGGTCGTCACGGCAACAAGGGTGTCATCAGCCGTATCGTGCCGATGGAAGACATGCCTTATCTCGACGACGGTCAGCCGGTCGACATCGTGCTCAATCCACTCGGCGTGCCGAGCCGGATGAATGTCGGTCAGATTCTGGAGACGCATCTCGGCTGGGCCTGTGCGGGTCTTGGCAAGAAGATCAACACGGCGCTGGAATCCTATCGCCGCGAAAACAAGATGGAAGATCTGAAGAGCCTCGTTCATCAGATTTACGGCGATGACGAGACGGTTGCCTCTCTCGACGACGAACAGCTTGTGGAGATGGCCGGGAATCTGACCAATGGTGTGCCGATCGCGACACCCGTCTTCGACGGTGCCCGCGAACCGGAAATCGTGGAGATGCTGGAGCTTGCCGGGCTCGATCATTCCGGGCAGGTCACCCTCCATGATGGCCGGACGGGTGAGCCTTTCGATCGAAAGGTCACGGTTGGTTACATCTACATGCTGAAGCTGCATCATCTTGTCGACGACAAGATCCACGCACGCTCCATTGGCCCGTACTCGCTTGTTACCCAGCAGCCGCTGGGTGGTAAGGCGCAGTTTGGCGGTCAGCGCTTCGGCGAAATGGAAGTGTGGGCGCTCGAAGCCTATGGCGCCGCCTACACGCTGCAGGAAATGCTGACGGTGAAATCGGACGACGTCGCAGGCCGTACCAAGGTCTACGAAGCGATTGTTCGCGGCGACGATACGTTTGAAGCCGGCATTCCGGAAAGCTTCAATGTGCTCGTGAAGGAAATGCGTTCGCTCGGCCTTAATGTCGAGCTGATGACACCTTCAGCGAGCTGACGAGAAACTGGCGATGCGCCCATTGCGGGGCGCATCGCAGCTACCTTCAACAGGTGGCTATCGATATTCGATATACGGGGTACGCGGACGGAAGGCCCCACCGGACGCACAAATCTTTCCCCGTTGGCTTTGAGGCCGAGCTCAGGAGAAGTCCATGAACCAAGAGGTCATGAATCTTTTCAATCCGACGGCGCCCACGCAGACCTTCGATCAGATCAAGATTTCGATTGCGAGCCCGGAGCGGATCCTTTCCTGGTCTTATGGCGAGATCAAGAAGCCGGAAACGATCAATTACCGCACGTTCAAACCGGAGCGGGACGGTCTTTTCTGTGCGCGTATCTTCGGCCCGATCAAGGACTATGAATGCTTGTGCGGCAAGTACAAGCGGATGAAGTACAAGGGCATTATCTGCGAAAAGTGCGGCGTTGAAGTGACGCTCTCGAAGGTCCGGCGCGAGCGCATGGGCCATATCGAGCTCGCAGCGCCCGTTGCCCATATCTGGTTCCTGAAGTCGCTGCCCTCGCGCATCGGCCTTCTGATGGACATGACCCTGAAAGACCTCGAGCGTGTTCTCTACTTCGAGAACTATATCGTGCTCGAACCCGGTCTCACTCCTCTCAAGGAGCGTCAGCTTCTGACGGAAGAAGAGTTCATCGACGCACAGGATCAGTACGGCGAAGACAGCTTCACTGCCGGTATCGGTGCAGAAGCGATCCGTGAACTGATGATGGCGCTCGACCTGGAAAAGATCGCGGCGGACCTTCGCGTGGAAATTGCCGAGTCGACCTCGGAGTTGAAGCCGAAGAAGCTTGCGAAGCGCCTCAAGCTCATCGAAGCCTTCATGGAATCCGGCAATCGTCCCGAATGGATGATCATGACGCAGATTCCGGTGATCCCGCCGGAACTTCGTCCGTTGGTTCCGCTTGATGGCGGTCGCTTCGCAACGTCGGATCTGAACGATCTCTATCGTCGCGTCATCAACCGTAACAATCGCCTGAAGCGTCTGATGGAGCTGCGCGCGCCGGATATCATCATCCGCAACGAAAAGCGCATGTTGCAGGAGTCGGTCGATGCCCTGTTCGATAACGGCCGCCGCGGCCGTGTCATTACGGGTGCCAACAAGCGTCCGCTGAAGTCGCTCGCCGATATGCTGAAGGGCAAGCAGGGCCGGTTCCGTCAGAACCTGCTCGGCAAGCGCGTCGATTATTCGGGCCGTTCGGTTATCGTCGTGGGGCCGGAGCTGAAACTTCATCAGTGCGGCCTGCCAAAGAAAATGGCGCTCGAACTGTTCAAGCCGTTCATCTATTCGCGTCTGGAGGCCAAGGGCCTCTCTGCCACGGTGAAGCAGGCGAAGAAGCTGGTTGAAAAGGAGCGTCCGGAAGTCTGGGAAATCCTTGAGCAGGTAATCCGGGAGCATCCTATTCTCCTGAACCGTGCGCCGACGCTTCATCGTCTCGGCATTCAGGCTTTCGAGCCGGTGCTGATCGAGGGGAAGGCCATCCAGCTTCACCCGCTCGTTTGCGCCGCCTTCAATGCCGACTTCGACGGCGACCAGATGGCCGTTCACGTGCCACTGTCGCTCGAAGCGCAGCTTGAAGCCCGTGTGCTGATGATGTCGACGAACAACATCCTGCACCCGGCCAATGGCTCGCCGATTATCGTTCCGTCTCAGGATATCGTTCTTGGTCTCTATTATGTGACCATCCAGAAAGATAACGAGCCGGGCGAGGGGATGATTTTCTCGAGCACCGCCGAGATAGAACATGCGCTTAACTCGAAAGCCGTGACGCTGCACGCGAAAGTCAAGGCGCGCTACACGACGAAGGATGCCGACGGCAACGACTTCACGCAGGTTGTGGATACGACACCGGGCCGCATGCTGGTGGGTGAACTTCTGCCGAAGCACCCGAATGTGCCGTTCGATCTCGTGAACAGGCTGCTCACGAAGCGCGATATCTCCAAGATGATCGACGTGGTTTACCGCCACTGCGGTCAGAAGGAGACGGTTATCTTCTGTGATCAGATCATGGCGCTCGGTTTCCGCCAGGCGTTCCGTGCCGGTATTTCCTTCGGCAAGGACGACATGGTCATTCCCGAAGAGAAGGCGCAGCTCGTCGAAGAGACGCAGACGCTCGCCACCGAATATGAGCAGCAGTACATTGATGGCCTCATCACGCAGGGCGAAAAGTACAACAAGGTTGTCGACGCCTGGGCGAAGTGCACCGATCGCGTCGCCGATGTGATGATGCAGAAGATCTCGGCCGTTCAGGTGGACGAGGAAACGAAGCGCGAGAAGCAGATCAACTCGATCTACATGATGGCCCACTCGGGTGCGCGTGGCTCGCCTGCCCAGATGAAGCAGCTCGCCGGCATGCGCGGTCTCATGGCCAAGCCGTCGGGTGAAATCATCGAGACGCCGATCATCTCGAACTTCAAGGAAGGTCTCACCGTTCTCGAGTATTTCAACTCGACCCACGGTGCGCGTAAAGGGCTTGCCGATACGGCGCTCAAGACGGCGAACTCGGGATATCTTACCCGCCGTCTTGTCGACGTGGCGCAGGATTCGATCATCACCGAAGAAGATTGCGGCACGGATGGCGGCATCACGGTCCAGACCGTGATAGAAGCCGGTGAGGTTATTGTTTCGCTGGGCACACGTGTTCTCGGCCGCACCACGGCTGAAGACGTGTTGAACCCCGCGACGGGCGAAGTGATCGTTCCGAAGAACCACTTGATCGACGAGGCAGATGTCGACCTCATCGAGGAAGCGAACCTTCAGGCGATCAAGATCCGCTCGGTGCTGACATGCGAAGCCAAGAACGGCGTTTGCGGCGCTTGCTATGGCCGCGACCTCGCGCGCGGTACGCCCGTCAACATGGGTGAAGCGGTCGGCGTCATCGCCGCCCAGTCGATCGGCGAGCCGGGCACGCAGCTCACCATGCGTACCTTCCATATCGGCGGTACAGCCCAGGTGGCGGACAACTCCTACATCGAGTCCAACCATACGGGCACGGTGAAGATCGTTAACCGCAACGTGGTGAAGGACTCGAACGGCGTTCTTGTCGTTATGGGCCGCAACGTGCAGGTTCAGGTGCTTGATGAACATGGCACCGAGCGCGCCTCGCACAAGCTCACCTATGGTTCGCGTCTGCGTGTGGACGAGGGAGATACCGTCAATCGCGGTCAGCGCATCGCGGAGTGGGATCCCTACACCATGCCGATCCTCACGGAAGTGAACGGTACGGTCGAGTTCGAGGATCTGGTCGACGGCGTGTCGATCCGCGAAGTGGCGGACGAGGCGACGGGTATCTCCAGCCGTGTCGTGGTGGACTGGCGTGCGTCTCCGCGCGGCAGCGATCTGCGGCCTGCGGTTATCCTCAAGGACGATAACGGGAATATCCTGAAGCTCGCCAATGGTAACGAAGCCCGCTATCTGCTGTCGGTCGACGCCATTCTGTCGGTCGAGAACGGTGCGACGGTTCATGCCGGTGACGTGCTGGCGCGTATCCCGACCGAAGGCGCCAAGACGCGCGACATCACGGGCGGTCTGCCGCGTGTGGCGGAGCTCTTCGAAGCGCGTCGTCCGAAGGATCATGCGATCATCGCCGAGGCGACGGGCCGCGTTGAGTTCGGGCGCGACTACAAGAACAAGCGCCGCATCATCGTGCATCCGGTCGATGAGAGTATGGAACCGATCGAGTATCTGATCCCGAAGGGCAAGCATATCGGCGTTCAGGAAGGTGACGTGATCGAGAAGGGTGAATTCATCCTCGATGGCCATCCCGCACCGCATGACATTCTTGCGATTTCGGGCGTGGAGGAACTGGCCGCCTATCTCGTGAACGAGGTTCAGGACGTCTATCGTTTGCAGGGCGTGTCGATCAACGACAAGCACATCGAAGTGATCGTCCGCAACATGCTGCAAAAGGTCGAGGTCACGAACCCCGGCGACTCCATCACGCTTCCAGGCGAACAGATGGACCGTTCGGAGTTCGACGACATGAATGCGAAGCTTGTGGAGCAGGGCAAGACCCCGGCTGTTGCGAGCCCGGTTCTGCTCGGTATTACCAAGGCGAGCTTGCAGACGCGGTCCTTCATCTCGGCAGCTTCCTTCCAGGAGACGACCCGAGTGCTCACCGAGGCGGCTGTGTCCGGCAAGGTGGACCAGCTTATCGGTCTCAAGGAAAACGTCATTGTCGGCCGGCTCATCCCGGCGGGTACAGGCGGTATGCTCCAGCGGATCCGGGGCGAGGCCCAGCGTCGCGACGAGCAGATCCTCGAGGATCAGGGTGGCGTCACCGTTGAGGCGTCATCGCAGGAAGCCGAAATTTCCGAGGCTGCGGATGGCTCTGCCTGAGGCGAACTACATATATAAGTGATGTAGACAGGCCGCTCCCCAGGGGGCGGCCTGTTTCGTTTCGTGGCCCTAACGGTTGAGGCATTGCCCCGGCAAACCGGTAAAATTTACGGGCCGCTTTTTTCGAAACTGGTTGCGGTGGACCGAATATTCGGATGTCGAGATGACGCCGTCCTTGTTGTCGTCGAAAGCCGCGAATATCGCCCGGCCCATGTCTTTCAGTTCTTCCTGTGTCACGCGCCCATCGTCGTTGGGATCTGCCGCCAGGATATCGGAGGGAATGCCAAGATAGGGCAGGCAAGCTGTGGCCGTTTGGACGCTCGCAAGCGTCTCCTCCAGCGTCAATTCGCCGTCATGATCGGTGTCATCGGCCATGAGCCGGTTGATTTTTTGCTCTATGTTTGTGGCTGACTTGCGGGCACTGCTCCAGAACGCCGTGGCTTCCTCTCTCGTCACCTTGTTGTCGGCATTGAGGTCCATCTTCAGCATTTCATTGGCTTTGCTGGCGCGGTGCCTGGCCAGCTGCCTCTGGCGTTCCCGTTCGAGGTCGCCTCTGTCCAGCCCGTCACCGTCGCTGTCATAGCTTTCGATCAGGCGGGGTAGTTCCTCGATGTAATCCTTCTGCTCATTTCCGGCCCGAAGCTTTCCCACCACGTGTTGAGAATAGGCGGGGCCTGTCTCGCCGGCCTGTGCGGCGAGCGCGAGCATCGCGACGCCGGGCAGGGCGACGAGAGAAACGAGGAGGATGCGGTTGAGCTTGGCCATGGTGATCGCTTCATTTTGCCAAAGGGGGCCGTGCAGTCTTGCCCTCGAGTGTAAACGATTGACTAAGCCGGGGTGGCGCCTTTCGAAGCGGTCCGTTTCGTTTCAGGAGGGGAGGCTCGCGGGAATCAGCGAATCTTCCGGCCCGCGCCTCAAGGCAAGGCCCGCCCGATTGCGCCGGCCGGGCGGTTAAAACCATGTCTTTGCCGCCCTTTTCGGCCCGGCGGAGGCGGATTTTGCCCCTGTCTGGATCGATAGCGGGGTGAAACGTCTCTCCAGCCCGGAAATCCTTGTCTTTCTTAAGGATTGGGGTTGACGGATCGGGGGGGCGCCAGTAGGTTCCGCTCACTTTCGCTCCAGGTAGTAGAGCTTCCCGGACCGCAGGCCATCAAGCCCAGACAGGGCAGGCCTTTCGGTCGGATCTAGACACTGGGGCCGGTAAACAGAATACGAGGAATGGCGCAAGATTCCGGGCGCAAAGCCGGGAATCCTCTGCAAGTAGGCGCAAGACCCCCCTTAAGGGTTTCGTGTCTCCAAGTGCGCGCTGCCTATATCGGACATGTTCCGGGAGGCGGCGTGGCGTCTTTTTTGTTTGGACAGACAGGATCGAGCAGGCGAATGCCCACCGTCAACCAACTCATCCGCAAACCGCGCAAGCCGCTGGTGAAGCGTAATAAAGTACCGGCCATGCAGGCGTGTCCGCAGAAGCGTGGCGTATGCACCCGTGTCTATACGACAACCCCGAAGAAGCCGAACTCCGCTCTGCGTAAGATCGCCCGTGTGCGGCTGACCAACCAGTTCGAAGTGTCGAGCTACATTCCGGGTGAAGGGCACAACCTTCAGGAGCATTCCGTCGTGCTTATTCGCGGCGGCCGCGTGAAGGATCTTCCCGGCGTGCGCTACCACATCGTTCGTGGTGTGCTTGATACGCAGGGTGTGAAAGACCGCCGTCAGCGCCGTTCGAAATACGGCGCGAAGCGTCCGAAGTAAGGAACAGAGATATGTCCCGCCGCCACCGCGCAGAAAAGCGAGAAGTTCTTCCGGACGCCAAATATGGCGACGTGGTTCTTGCGAAGTTCATGAACAGCTTGATGTATCACGGCAAGAAGTCTGCCGCTGAAAGCATCATCTATGGTGCATTCGATCAGATGCAGCAGAAGGCCAGTGTCGATCCGCTGCGTACTTTTCACGAAGCTCTCGAGAATGTGATGCCGGCGCTTGAAGTGCGCTCACGCCGCGTTGGCGGTGCGACCTACCAGGTGCCCGTCGAGGTGCGTCCGGAGCGACGCAAGGCTCTCGCGATCCGCTGGATCATCGCCGCCGCCCGGGCTCGTAATGAAACGACGATGGTGGGGCGCCTTTCGGGCGAGCTGCTTGATGCAGCGAACAACCGTGGTTCTGCCGTCAAGAAGCGTGAAGACACGCATCGTATGGCCGAAGCCAACCGCGCCTTCTCGCACTATCGCTGGTAAGCGTTCACGACCCCTAAAGGCAGACTGTCATGTCACGTAAAACGAAGCTCGAAGATTACCGCAATATCGGCATCATGGCTCACATCGATGCCGGTAAGACGACGACGACCGAGCGTATCCTGTTCTATACGGGCGTGAATCACAAGATTGGCGAGACGCATGACGGCTCGGCCACGATGGATTGGATGGAGCAGGAGCAGGAGCGTGGCATCACGATCACCTCGGCTGCGACGACCTGCTTCTGGAAAGACAAGCGTATCAACATCATCGATACACCCGGTCACGTGGACTTCACGATTGAAGTCGAGCGTTCGCTCCGTGTGCTCGATGGTGCCGTGACGGTGTTCGACTCGGTTGCCGGTGTGGAGCCGCAGTCCGAAACCGTGTGGCGCCAGGCTGACAAGTACCGCGTTCCGCGCATGTGCTTCGTCAACAAGATGGACCGCATGGGTGCGAACTTCTATCGCTGCGTCGACATGATCGTGACGCGCCTCGGTGCGGTGCCGCTGGTGGTTCAGCTTCCGATCGGTGCGGAGTCCGAGTTCGAGGGGGTCATCGACCTCGTCACGATGAAGGAAATCATCTGGCTGGACGAGTCTCTCGGTGCCGAATTCGAGTATCGCGACATCCGCGACGACATGAAGGAGAAGGCCGAGGAATATCGCGCCAAGCTCGTCGAGCTCGCGGTCGAGATGGACGATGATGTGATGGAGGCGTATCTCGAGGGCAATGAGCCCGACGAGGCGACCCTCAAGAAGCTTATCCGCAAGGGGACGATCACGCGCAAGTTCGTGCCGGTGCTCTGCGGCAGCGCGTTCAAGAACAAGGGCGTGCAGCCCATGCTCGACGCGGTTGTGGATTTCCTTCCTTCGCCGCTCGAAGTGGAGCGGATGCAGGGTATTGATCCGAAAACGGAAGAGCCCGCCACGCGCGGAGCCTCCGATGAAGAGCCTCTTTCTGTTCTTGCCTTCAAGATCATGAATGATCCCTTTGTCGGTTCGCTTACCTTCTGCCGTATCTATTCGGGTGTTCTCGTCACGGGCGCGAGTGTTCTGAATTCGACGAAGGACAGCCGGGAACGTGTTGGCCGCATGCTTCAGATGCATTCGAACCATCGCGAAGATATCAAGGAAGCCTATGCTGGCGACATCGTCGCGGTTGCTGGTCTGAAGAACACCACGACGGGCGACACGCTCTGCGATCCGCTGAAGCCGATCATTCTGGAGCGTATGGAGTTCCCGGAGCCGGTTATCGAGGTTGCGGTCGAGCCGAAGACGAAGGCCGACCAGGAAAAGATGGGCATCGCGCTCAACCGCCTCGCACAGGAAGATCCGTCTTTCCGCGTGTCCGTGGACGAAGAGTCCGGCCAGACCGTCATCAAGGGCATGGGCGAACTTCACCTCGATATTCTCGTGGACCGTATGCGCCGCGAGTTCAAGGTGGACGCGAATGTGGGTGCGCCGCAGGTGGCCTACCGCGAAACGCTCACGAAGCGCGCCGAGATCGACTACACGCACAAAAAGCAGACGGGTGGTTCGGGGCAGTTTGCGCGTGTGAAGATCATTTTTGAGCCGGGCGAGCCGGGTACGGGTTTCCAGTTCGAGAGTAAAATCGTCGGCGGTGCCGTGCCGAAGGAATACATCCCCGGTGTTCAGAAGGGTGTCGAGAGCGTGAAGGATAGCGGCCCGCTTGCCGGCTTCCCGATGATCGACTTCAAGGCGACCCTTGTGGACGGCGCCTACCATGACGTCGACTCGAGCGTGATGGCGTTCGAAATCGCTGCTCGCGCTGCCTTCCGTGAAGGTGCGCAGCAGGCGGGGGTGAAGCTTCTTGAGCCGGTCATGAGTGTCGAGGTTGTGACGCCGGAAGAATATATGGGCGATGTGATTGGCGATCTGAACAGCCGTCGAGGCCAGATCAGCGGTACGGAGCAGCGCGGCATTGCGCAGGTGATCCATGCCATGGTCCCGCTCGCCAATATGTTCGGCTACGTGAATACGCTGCGTTCGATGAGCCAGGGCCGTGCCCAGTACACAATGCAGTTCGACCACTACGAGCAGGTGCCGCAGGCGGTATCCGATGAAGTCCGGGCGAAGCTCGCCTGATCCGTTAATCGAAGTTAGTTCCAGAGGAATGGAGCGCCGAGATGGCCAAAGAAAAGTTTGAGCGGAACAAGCCGCACTGCAACATCGGAACGATTGGTCACGTTGACCACGGCAAGACGTCGCTGACGGCTGCGATCACGAAGGTGCTTGCCGAGACGGGCGGGGCGACGTTTTCCGCGTATGACCAGATCGACAAGGCGCCTGAAGAAAAGGCGCGCGGCATCACGATCTCGACGGCGCATGTCGAGTATCAGACGGAGAACCGTCACTATGCCCACGTCGACTGCCCCGGTCATGCGGACTATGTGAAGAACATGA
>AZIJ01003368.1_pt1 | contig 13542 bp, 10 predicted proteins | sample 359151 | NCBI WGS metagenome assembly AZIJ01 (sample SAMN02429718, study PRJNA222666) | marine sediment metagenome | biome: Sediment sample; isolation source: enrichment culture of sample MGS-ElMAX(UA) from oil contaminated site at the... | place: Egypt: El Max | collected 2013-01-23 | depth 9.22 m m | reverse complement strand
GGCCCTGCGCTACTCGCCCACGCAAACGGGGACTTCTAGTCCGCGCTACGACATAGGTTTGCGTAGGGGCGCGGCATGCCGCGCCCGACTCACACGAACACCAAGCCGTCACCCAATCGTCACACTCCCCTGCCACCATCGGGCTATCCCACGCCCGAGTGCATCATGAGCGACGCGCAACACCTGATTCAACGTCACCTCCCAGAGCACACCCAGCTCGAAGCCTTGTTGCATCAGGCGGCACGTCATCTGCGCGTTACCACCCCACTCAAGGTGCCTGTCAACGGTCTGGATATCCCAATCCGGGTGATTGAACTCGGCAGCCGCTCACCGCAGGCGCCGGTTATCGGCTTTTTTGGCGGCGTACACGGGGTTGAACGGATCGGCACGCAGGTGCTCATTTCCTGGCTGCACAGTCTGGTCAACCGGCTGGACTGGGACGATCAGCTGCGCGAGCAGCTTGAGCGCGTGCGGCTGCTGTTCATGCCGATGATCAACCCCGGCGGGATCTGGCATCACCGGCGCAGCAACCTCAATGGGGTGGATTTGATGCGTAACGCGCCAGTGGATGCGATGGGGCCGGTACCCTGGCTGGTAAGCGGGCATCGCATCAGCAGACGTCTGCCGTGGTATCGCGGCAAACTGGGCGCCCCGATGGAAGCCGAGTCAGCGGCGGTGGTCAGCGTCGTGCAGCAACGGTTGCTGTCAGCCCCCTTCGCAATGAGTGTCGACTGCCACAGCGGCTTCGGTCGCCGCGACCGGCTCTGGTGCAGTTACGCACGCAGCCACAAGCCGATTGAGCACATCGCCGAGGTGCTGAGCCTCAAGCAGCTGTTCGAGCAGACCTACCCGCACCACCACCCGTATATCATCGAGCCGCAGTCGATCAACTACACCACCCACGGCGACCTCTGGGACTACCTCTACGACCACGGTCTGGAACACCACCCACAAAACCTGTTCCTGCCCTTTACCCTGGAAATGGGCTCCTGGCTGTGGGTGCGCAAGAATCCCCGGCAGATGTTCGACTACTTCGGCTACTTCAACCCGGTCATCAGCCATCGAAAACGCCGGGTCCTGCGCCAGCATCTGCCACTATTCGAGTTTCTTACCAACGCCACCCGCTGCTGGCAAAACTGGATTCCAGCTGCTCGGAACCGCGATCTACTCACCCGGCAGGCAATCGACCTGTGGTTTGTCGACAAGCCTTAACCATCCCGTCGTCAGCCTGTCACACCACACTGCCACCCTTCTGCCCCAGCCCTAACATCATCAGGAGCAGGAAATGAGCGGACTCAACCGGCGTGATTTTCTTCGTGCATCAGCGCTCGCTGTCGGCACCATCGTGGTATCCAGCGGCCTTCAAGGCTGCCTTTCCAGCAGTTCTTCAGACGACGCTGCTCGCGAGCTGAGCTTCAATCACGGCGTAGCCAGCGGGGACCCGCTCGCTGACCGCGTCATCATCTGGACCCGTGTGACTCCGCTCGATGGCCGCAGCGCCGACATCAGTGTCGGCTGGGAAATAGCGACTGACGCGGCATTCACCGACCTGGTTCACAGCGGCACAGCAACCACCGGCGCTGCGCGGGATTACACCCTGAAGGTCGATGCGCAGAACCTGTTGCCAGGTACCACCTACTACTACCGGTTCAAGGCTGCTGATGTAATCTCGCCGGTCGGCCGAATGAAAACCCTGCCGGCAGGCAGCATCGATCAGGTGCGCTTCGCGGTAATGTCCTGCTCCAACTACCCGGCCGGTTATTTCCATGTCTACGCCGCGGCAGCAGCAGAGTCAGAGCTGGACGCAGTCATTCACCTCGGCGATTACATTTACGAGTACGGCAACGGCGGCTACGCCACCGAAGACGCCGCAGCCCTTGGCCGCTTGCTGCCCGACAACAACGGTGGCGAAATCCTCACGCTGACGGACTATCGTCGCCGTTATGCGCTGTATCGCACCGACACCGACTTGCAGTCGCTGCACGCCGCTGCGCCCTTTATCGCCGTGTGGGATGACCATGAAGTGGCCAATGATACCTGGCGTGACGGCGCAGAAAACCACAACGAGGGAGAAGGCGACTTTACCGCCCGCAAGCTGGCGGCCCTGCAGGCTTATTTTGAATGGATGCCGGTGCGCCCTGCTTCTGCTAACGACGAGGAAACCATCTATCGCCGCTTCGACTTCGGCGACCTGGTCAGTCTGCATATGCTGGACACCCGGATAATCGGCCGCGATGAGCAACTGGACTACGCCAACTACATCGGCGCCAGCGGGTTTGACGCAACGGCTTTTGCAGCCGATGTCAGCGACAGCAACCGCACCCTGCTCGGCCAAACGCAGCTGAACTGGCTGCAAACCCAGCTCGCGACCTCGACTGCCATCTGGCAGGTGCTGGGCCAACAGATCCTGATGGGCCGCATGCTGCTGCCGGCGGAGATGCTGACCGCGCTGCAGAGCCCGGGCTCAGGTGACCTGACCACGATGCTCACCGAGCTGGTAACCATCAAACTGCGTCGGCAGGCCGGCGATCCGACTCTGACCTCTGAAGAAATAGCGCGTATCGAGACCGTTATCCCGTACAACCTCGATGCCTGGGATGGCTATGCCTATGAGCGGGAAGTATTGCTGGGCACCGCACGCGGTCTGAACCAGAACCTGATTGTGTTGGCGGGCGACACCCACAATGCCTGGGCCAACAATCTGGCCACCCTCAGCGGCGATGCCGTCGGTGTGGAATTTGCCACCGCCTCAGTCAGCTCGCCCGGGCTCGAAGAGTATCTGGGTCTGAGCGATGCCGAAGTGCCGGGCGCCGAACAGGCGATCACGACGCTGGTCGACGGTCTGGAATACCTGAATGCCAATCAGCGCGGATATCTGGTCGTCACCTTCACCACCAATGATGCAGTCGCAGACTGGCGCTTCGTGGATACAGTGAAGTCGTCAACCTGGAATCTGGACACTGGCCGGGCCAAAAGCCTGCGCACCTTGCCGGGCGCTGCAAACCGGGTTCTGGTGCCGACGCTCAGCTGAAAATCAGATGTCGACCCTGCCGCGCAGCTGCTTGGTCTGACCGCGCTTGACCTTGCCTTCTACCCGTTTGACCTGCGAACTGCGGGTCGGACGGGTCGGGCGGCGCTTCTTCTGCACTACGCCGGCAGCCAGAATCAGCTCGCGCAGCCGGTTGATGGCGTCTTCGCGGTTCATTTCCTGGGTACGGAATTGCTGAGCCTTGATGATGATCACGCCATCACTGGTAATGCGCGAGTCACGCAGCGCCAGCAAGCGCTCCTTGTAGAACAGCGGCAGGCTCGAGTTATTGATGTCGAAGCGCAGATGGATCGCGCTGGACACCTTGTTGACGTTCTGACCGCCCGCGCCCTGTGCGCGCACAGCGGTCATCTCGACTTCCCAGTCGCCGAGCTGAACCTGGTTGGAGATATAAATCATGACGCCACCGTTGGTGTATGAGCTGAAACACCGGCGCTCCCGCGCAGATGTCAACCCGCGCAGCATACGCCGATGCTGCGCGACAGGCAAAACCCTATCAACCGCGGGCTTGCTGAACGAAGTTGATAATCCAGTCGAACATCAGGTCGCTGTCGACAGCTGCATGCAGCGACGCCTTGCCGGCGCGTACCCGAGCGGGCGGTATTGACGCCGAGCGCATATCCATCAAGGCCTCGGAATAGGCTTTTTCGAACTCCGGATGGCCTTGAACACTGAGAAAGTGATCGCCGTACTGCAACAGGTAATTCGGGCAGAAATCACTGCCGGCGATAACTTGCGCATGGGGCGGCAACTCAACGACCTGGTCCTGATGACTGACGATCAGATCGATCTTGTCCTGGATCGGCTGCATCCATGGCTTGGGCTCATGGATCTGGTTAAAGGACACGCCAACGCCCCAGCCACGCTCAGACTTGCGAACCTCGCCCCCCATTGCCGTGGCCATAACCTGATGCCCGAAGCAGACCCCGATCAGCGGTTTGCGCTCGCTCCACAGAGTGGCGATAAAACCTTCAAGTGAGCGAATCCAGTCCAGCTGCTCGTAGACGCCATGCTTGCTGCCGCTGATCACATACAGATCGCACTCATGCGGATCGCCGGGCAACTCACCCTTGTGGGCCGGGTAGATACGGTAGTCCATCTGCGGCAGACGCTTGCGCAGTGCCAGTTCGAACATCTCCGGGTAGTTTCCGTGCGCGGGCAGCAGGAGCTCGTTCACATCATCACACTGCAACAGACCTACTTTCATGCTAATTCCTTCCATCAAAACGGCGCCGTCACGCCAGCAGCTTGATCATGGCGTCCTGCCTTGTACTCATCCTCACAGCCCGGCACGCCCTTGCGGATGCAGGCTGAGAAATCCTCGTCTCCAGTCACCGCCCTTGCCCGTTCTGTTATTCGCCCGAGCCGCTTTAACTCGGCCAGCGAATAACCGGGCTGCAAGCCACCCTGATGGTATACGTAGTTGTCCAGAAAACCACTGAGCAGCAAGCGGATATCCGAACGCAGATCAGGACGAATGCGTTGCATCAGCCGGAAGACAACGTTGGTGCAGTTGGCGTGCAGCGTGTGATAGAAGCGCGGCGACACCGCCAGCCGATTGGCAACCTCGACGTAGCCCAGCAGCAACGCGCGGCCGGCGGCAGGTGTCAATCGGGTGCGATACAGGTACATATCCTCATCCCGGTGGTTGGTGCGTACCTTGACGATATCCTGCTCTTCACTGGCGACGATGTTGAGTTCGAAGTGTTTGAAGAAGCCTGCAATCGCCGAGTAATCACCACCGCGGGCGCGGCGAATTTCGACCGACCAGGTCGAATATCGGCCATCGGCAAACCCGAAGGAAACCAGCATGTGCGCGATTGAGCGATGGCCCCAGAATGACAGAAACATGTCTACCGATTGCAGCGTCGAAAGCGCGTATTCACGACTCTGCCAGCGGATATCGTAATCGTCGGCACTACGCCACTCGAAGCAACGCACCCGCTGCAATCGCAGAACGTCCCCGTCGACAGTCCCAGTGGTCGTATAGGCCATATCGTCCGCCCAGTCACAGTTGCCTTTGGGCAGCACGCCTCGCCACCACAGCAGCAAGGGGCCAAAAGCAGCCAGGAAGCACAGCAGCGCGTCAATGGCCTCGCCGCGTGAGGTCAGACTGAGTACCAGCGTCATGACCAGCACCCAGCAACCGAGTGGCACATATCGTAACCACAGACGTCGCGGGCGATGGAACCACAGCGCGGGGATCGCCCAAAGCGATACCAGCACTACCATCAAAGCCTGCACTGTCTCCAGCATGACGCCTCCCCAACGGATCGCCGTTGAATACAGCGCCCTACAGGAGCGAAGTCTACACCCTTGGCGCCCCGGTGCCATCTGCCTTAGTGGCTATACTGCAGCCAGGGGAAAGGAGAAACAGCATGGGCAGACAGATCTTTGCATTGATGTTGCTGTTAACCGCCGGCGTGACCGGCGCAGACGAAACGAATGATTCCGATCTCTCCCCTTGGGCGATCGATACCATTACCCCGATCCACGACAGCGTGACGCGCTGGGTCGACAACACCGCCCGCAACATCGACGGTTTTTTTGGCACCATCGACAGCGACAGCGTCGACAACGAGTCCTACCTGCGCCTGAGTACCGACTTCGACTGGGCCGAATCCGAAGAGTTTGATATCGACCCCGGCATCCGCTTCAAACTCGATGTACCAACCACAGAAGAGCGGCTGCGGCTGATTATCGAGAGTGATCCCGAGGAGAGCCGAGGCACCCTTGAAGAACAAGGCGCCGAACGGCTGCGTAATGACACCGATGGCCTTGGCGATACCGTCGCTGGCCTGAGCAGACTGGGCAGCCGCGACAAACGCGAAGGCTGGCAAACCCGTGTTGGCGCGGGGGTAAAACTGCACTGGCCGGTCAATCCGTACCTGCGCTACAGCGCTGAGCGGCTCTGGCAACTGGGCGACAGCCCGTGGCAACTATCCAGCTACAATCGCGCCTCCTGGTTCGAGCATGACGGCTACTCTGCTCGCTCGCGCTGGGACGTTGGCCGACCACTGGACAGCACACGCCACCTGCGCTTTGTCAGCCAGCTGCAATGGCAGGAGGATTACGACCAACTTGAATTCTCGCAGAGTGCGCAACTCAACAAGGTATTGGGCAAACGCAGTGCCATTCGCTACTCGGCGGTCATAGTCGGCGGCAGCTCCTCAAACCCAAGGGTCAACGACTATTACCTGCAGGCCGACTATCGGCGCGACATCCATCGCCAGTACCTCTACTGGGATATTGTGCCCGCGTTGCACTTCCCGCGTGAAGCCGATTTCAAGCCGCGCTGGGCCATCAGTCTGCGACTGGAAATGTTGTTCAGGGCACACCTGACGCGTGAATAAAATGCAGGATCAGAGGCATAACCTATACTGAGCGACGATTGTGACTAGCGTTACTCACGAGCTCCAGGGATGAAGATACGATGCCGATCCGCATGGAACAGGGTAAATACGTACTTCAGTACTTTTTCCTTATCTGGTTGCCACTGACCCTACTGACCGTCATCGTGACCAGTGCCTTGATGCACAACCAGCGCCAGATGGCGCGGGCCACCGCGGCGATAGAGCAGCAGGCACAGGTAGAGTCCGCACAGAGTCTGCTGAGTAGTCGGTTGTCCCGCATTCAGGCCGATGCCCTTTACCTCGCCGGCCAGCTCGCCTTGATGCAATCGGACGAACAGGCAACGTCAACTTTTGAGACCTTCCAGCGATACCACCCGCAGTACTACCAGATCCGCCTGCTGGACCTGAACGGACACGAACACATACGCGTGGAGCTGACCGACGGGCAGCCTTTGGCTCTGCCGTCGACACGCCTGCAGGACAAAAGTCAACGCTACTATGTTCAGCTCGGTCTGCAGCAGCCAGTGGGCAGCGTTTACCTGTCTCCGTTCGACCTCAATATGGAAAACGGCGAAATCGAGCGCCCATTTCAACCGACAATTCGCGTCGCCACCCCAATTGCCGATGCCGACGGGCAAACCAGGGGCCTGCTGGTCATCAATTACCGCGGCCAATATTTGCTCGACGCGCTGGCCTCGCTAGACAAGCCCAATAAGGCGGCACTCTGGCTGGTGAACGCCAACGGTTACTGGCTAAAGGCAAGCGATCCCGCAATAACATGGGGGTTCATGCTGCCGGAACGTAGTAGCGCCAACCTGTCACAGCAGCACGTGTCCCTGTGGAGCCAGATGATACGGGAAGACAACGATGGCAGTGCCGTGTCCGACGATGCCATGTACCGCTTCGTCAGCGTCGACTTCGACCCCCGCAACGATATCCCCCTGAGTCAGTCGCTAGGCAAGCTGTACATCGTCTCCGAACTCGCTAATAAACAGCTATTGGGCACCAGCCAACACGCCGGCCGGATTTTCTGGCAGGCTGCAGCCCTCGTCATCCTCTTGTTCGCCATGCTCTCGCTGCTGCTGGCCCGTGCCATCGCCCAGCGCCGAGCCACTGAACAAAGTATGGCAAGTAATGAAGAGATGTTTCGCGCGATGATTGAAGCGGCACCGGATGCCATCATCATCACCGATACCGACGGCAATATCACCCTGGCAAACGAGCAGACTACTGTCATGTTCGACTATGCGGAGCAGGAACTGGTTGGCCAGAAAGTGGAAGTGCTTATTCCGACAAACCTTGCCGAGCGCCACGTACAGCACCGCAGTGGCTACATGATGGAGCCCAAATCCCGTCCGATGGGCCTGGGGCTCAGTTTGTATGCACGACGTAAGGATGGAAGCCATTTGCCCGTTGAAATCAGCCTGAGCTCTATTCAAACAGCCGATAGCAAGCTGGTTTTCTGCGCCATTCGGGACGCTACCGAACGCCGCACCACCGAACGCAAGATCCGCCAGCTTAACGAAAGCCTGGCCCAACAGAACAACGAACTGCAGGCCGTTAACAGTGAACTGGAAGCTTTCAGCTACTCGGTATCCCACGACTTACGCGCGCCACTCAGGGCGATAGACGGTTTTAGCAAGATTCTCCAAAGTAGCCTTGAAGGCAAACTCGACGCCCAGGAAACCGACTACTTCAATCGGATCCGCAAGGCTGCGCAGAACATGAGCCGCCTGATCGATGACCTTCTGATGCTGGCCCGAGTAACGCGCGCCGAGGTCAAGCTTGCCAGCCTCGACCTGAGTCGCACTGCTGCAGCAATAGCCGAGCGGCTGCAAGAAAGCCAGCCGGAGCGCCGGATTGACGTGCAGATAGAACCGAACATCAGAGTTCAGGCAGATCCAGCGCTACTCGGTGTAGCGCTGGATAATCTCCTCGGTAACGCGTTCAAGTTCACCGGCAATACCGCAGAGCCGCGAATCGAGATCGGCCGTATCGACGACCCTGAAGGCGACGTGGTGTTCGTACGCGACAATGGCGTCGGGTTTGACATGAGCTATGCTGACAAACTATTCACGCCGTTTCAGCGCCTGCACAGCGCAAGCGCATTTCCCGGGACCGGAATCGGTCTGGCCTCTATCGCGCGGGTCATGAACAAGTTGGGTGGCAGTATCTGGGCCGAATCCAGCGAGGGCCACGGAGCGACATTCTATATGCGATTCAAACGCGCAAGGAGCGAGCAATGATGGAAAAGCCGATATTGCTTGTGGAGGACAATCAGGACGATGTGGCCTTGATGCTGCATGCTCTGCACAACAACCGTATCCGGACGCCAGTGGTCGTTGCAGAGGATGGCGAGCAGGCACTGGCGAAGCTTTTTGGCGCGCAGAATGCTCAAGTACAGCTTGCGCCTGCACTGATCTTGCTTGACCTCAACTTGCCCAAGCTCAATGGGCTGGATGTCCTGCGCGAACTGCGTTCCAACGACAGCACGCGTATGGTCCCGGTGGTAATTCTGACTTCTTCGCTAGAGGAAAGCGATCGCTTGCAGGCCTATCAATCGGGTGCCAACAGTTACGTTCGCAAACCGGTGGACTTTGAAGAATTTATCGCTGTCGCCCAGCAGTTGGGCAGCTATTGGCTTGGCCTCAATCAACCCGCAATGGACACCTGATCGGAGCGCTATCATGGGTGGAGACGTAACAGGCAGCCGCTGGAAGGTCCTGATGCTGGAGGACAATGAAGACGATGCTCTGCTAATCGTCCATCACATGCAAACGCATGGCATTGTTCTTGAGTGGGACCGTATAGAGTCCGAACCAGAACTGCGCCAGCGCCTGGCATCCGAACAGTGGGACGTAGTGCTGTCCGACCACAGTATGCCGCTGTTTGACGGTGTCACTGCCCTGCGCATAGTGCGCGAACTTGATCCAGACATACCTTTTGTATTCGTATCCGGCACCTTGGGTGAAAAAGCCGCAGTCGCCGCAATCAAGGCCGGCGCCCAGGACTTTATCGGCAAGCACGACCTCACGCGCCTGGCGCCCTCGGTAGAACGGGCCATCACCGAACAGGCCCTGCAGAAAAAACATCGTATTGCGCAAGACGGACTGCGCAAACTGTCCCAGGCGGTAGAACAGGCTGCAGACAGTATTTTCATCACCAGCCGTGACGGCCAGTTCGAATATGTAAACCCCGCTTTCGAGCACATGACAGGCTACACCGCCGAAAGTACCCAGGGGCAGACACCTGATCTGCTCAAATCAGCCGATCAGGACCCATCCGCCTATGCCGAGTTGTGGAATACCATCCTAAGTAAACAGGTGTATCGGGGCACGCTCATCAACCGCAAGAAAAGCGGCGAGGCGTTCTTCGAGGAAAAGGTAATAACCCCTCTAGTCAACCCCGCCGGGCAGATAACTCATTTCGTATCCACTGGCCGCGACATTACCGAGCGCGTGCTCGCCGAAGAGGACCGCTCCCGCCTTAACGCCATTCTTGAAGCGACCACTGACATAGTTGCCGTAGCCGATGCCAGTGGCGAGGTGCTCTATCTCAACAAGGCTGGCCACGCGCTGCTGGCCAGATCGCTGAGCCTGCCTGACGTCGCGACCGGTGAAGCAAAAACTCACAATGCCCTTAACGCAGCAAAAGTACTGATTCGTGGAGCCCTCGCCCAGGCCGAAAAGCACGGAGTCTGGGAACGCGAGTCAGTGCTTCAGGATAGTGCCGGGCAACAGATTTACCTGCACCAGGTTGTCATGTCGCATCGTGATCAGAACGGGCGTATTGCCTACTACTCGACCATCGCCCGCAATATCAGCGAGCGTAAGCAATTCGAGGCTCAACTTCAGCATCAGGCGACACATGACTTGCTGACCGGGCTGGCCAACCGGGTTCTGCTGGCCGAACAGTTGCAAACGGAAATCCAGCGCTCAGCACGGCTCAATCACCTCACAGCTGTCATCTTTCTGGACATGGACAACTTCAAGCGGGTCAACGATAGTCTTGGCCACAGCATCGGTGATCAACTCCTGCAGCAGGTAGGTGTTCGGCTTGGCCGGCACATTCGGTCAAACGATATTCTTGCCCGCTATGGTGGTGATGAGTTTGTCATCGTAGCTAACGACCTGAACGACGCAGACACCATCACCAGCATACTCGACAAGGTAAAAAGGGCTTTTGAACAGCCGGTACGTATTGCCCGTCAGGATATCTTCGTCAGCTTCAGCGCCGGTATTGCGGTCTATCCGGACGATGGTGATGACGTCGAAACCCTGCTGCGCAATGCCGACTCCGCGATGTATCAAAGCAAGGCGCTCGGTGGACGCTCTTTCCGCTTTTATGCACCAGCCATGAACGAGCGCCAGCAACGGCTGCTGGCACTGGAGTCAGAGCTCCACCGGGCACTGGAACGTAACGAGTTTGTACTGCACTACCAACCCCAGGCTGATCTCGAATGCGGAAAGGTAACCGGTGTTGAAGCCCTGATTCGCTGGCATCACCCCAGACACGGACTGGTTGCACCGAATGATTTCATTCCCTTGCTGGAAGAAACCGGGCTGATCGACGACGTTGGTCTGTGGGTTCTGCGCCAGGCCTGCCAGGACATGCTCCGCCTTGCAGCAGAGCTCGGACAGGCGCCACGGGTGTCGGTCAACCTGTCAGCGCGCCAGTTTTCCTCTCAGCGCCTTGCCGAGCAGGTAGCGGCGGTGCTGCGCGATACCGGGCTGCCGGCAGAGCAACTCGAGCTGGAAATCACTGAACAGATGCTGATCAATGACCTTGAGTCTTCCCGCTCCATACTCGGGGCGCTCAGGGATCTTGGCGTTACTGTAGCCATTGACGACTTTGGTACAGGCTACTGCTCGCTGGCCTACCTCAAACGTCTGCCACTGCATGTCTTGAAGATAGACCGCACCTTCGTATCGGGGCTGCCGGATGACCTCAACGATCTTGCTATTGTCGAAGCCATCACCCTGCTTGCCCACAAGCTGGACCTGCAGGTCATCGCCGAGGGCGTAGAGACAGCGGCGCAGCTCGAAACTCTGCGCGCGCTCGGCTGTGACATGGTACAGGGCTACTACCTGAGCAAACCCGTGCCTCTGGACAGGCTTGCCAGTGCTGCTGCACTGACTGTCTGAGCCGAACTCAGCATTTCCAGCTTACTCGTCTTCACGCAGCCGATAACAGAAATCGCCCGCATCCAGCTCATTGAGTTCCTCCCCCTCAAGCGGGCCTTCCCAACGGCTATGCGGCGGTTCAAGCTCAGGTAGCGGTGAATGCGGCAGGTTATTCTCTCCCGGGTGCTGTTGATCAAATGACATGGCGTACCTCCTGACAGAATCGACGTGTACCTGTTAATTCAGTCAAGCAAACCCTGCGTCAGGTTCCAGCCCACTGGATGAACGGTCAACAGCTCAGCCGTGGGGGTTACAGCCAGTTCCAGGACACCCCCGTGTAAACTCCAAAGCCTTCACCGGGCGTCAGGCGTGCAGCTTCCAAACCATTGTCGTTGTACCCGGGAGTCACGGTCGCAGCGTAGCGCTCGTCAGAGAGGTTGCGCAGCTCCAGCCAGGTCTGCCAGTCGCCCTTGGGCGCATCGTATCCCAAGGTAGCGCCAAAAATCGTGTAGCTATCGGCATTCCAGGAGTTGGCGTAATCCACCGGCACCTTGGATGCAAACTGGGCATTTAGCCCTACGTAAACACCGACCGGATGCTGATAGCGCAGTTCTCCCTGGTAGTAATGACGCGGGAGTCCCGGCAGCGCATTACTGCCAAAGGTGTCGTCGTCACGGTAGTGGAAATCACTGAAGGTATACGCCTGACGCAGCGCCAGCGCGCCCAGCTCGTCGCCCTGCCACAGGGTGCTGGTCAATCCCGCCTCGATACCCTGATGCACGGTCGCGCTGGCATTTGACTCGGCAAAGATGTTGGGCTCGATCTCGATGGTCAGCAGTTCGTGATTGACCCGCGAGTAGTACCAGGCCAGATCCCACAAACCGACGAGCGAATCTCCACGCGCACCCACTTCAAAGGTCGTCGCGGTCTGGTTATCCAGACTGACCGGGGTGCTTTGACGGTTGCTCCAGGGCTGGTTGCTGACTGGGAAGCGCGTCGGTGAGCCCCAGATCATCGACCACGGGTGCGGCGGCTCAACCGAACGGGACAAGTTGCCGTAGACCTCGCTACCGGACTCCAGCTGATAACGCAGCCCCAGCCGCGGCGCGTAGTCCCAGGTGCCTTCGTTGAGCTTCTCATCGGTGTCCGGCCAGGTCACCTCGACCTCACGCTGGGTGTAGATCAGCGCCAGTCCGCTGCTCAACCACAGGCGTGGTGCCAGCTCCAATTCGTTGCTGACGTGCAATACGTTGTCCGAGCCCTGATGGGTGTACTCGCGCATCAGCGTACCGACCGGATAGATCGTGCCGCTGGCATTAAGCAGCTGGTACGCCGTTTCCTTAGCATCGCTGCTGGGCAGATTGGTCGTGGTGCGCCAGCCAACCGTAGTGTTCGAGTTCAAGCCAAACAGTTCGTGCTCACGCTTGTAGTTCAGCGTCGCGCTGACGTCGCTGTAATCCACCCGGATGCGGTACGGGCTTTCCATCAGGTCCATCGGGTAGTGGTGATACACCAGCCCCATTTCCAGCGTGCTGACGTCATCCAGGCGCAGCGTGGTCTTGTTTGCCAGCCAGGTGCTGCCCGGCTGCTCACGCTTGGCATCACGGGCGATATTTCCGGCGTTGGCTTGAGTCGGATCATCGTCGATCTGCGACTGGGTCAGGCGGCCCGGCGTCTGATGCTCGGTCTCCCGATAACGCAGGTAGAAACGGGTTTCCAGATCCGGAGTCAGCTGCAGGCCGACGTTGGCGACCACACCCTTGCCGCTGCCGGCGGCGTGATCCTGCTGACCGTCGTAGTGCAGGTCGGTGATACCCACGTAATAATCCAGATCACCGATTACCTGACCGGATGCGATGTGGCGCTTGAGGTAACCGTCGCTGCCCGCCTCCATGCGCAGCTGCAGACGCGGCGCATCAAACCCGCTGCGGGTGATGTAATCAACCGCCCCGCCCAGTGCCAGCGCACCGCGCTCAAAACCGTTGGCACCGCGCAGCACCTCGGCGCGACTGAGCCA
>AZIJ01002356.1_pt1 | contig 13652 bp, 15 predicted proteins | sample 359151 | NCBI WGS metagenome assembly AZIJ01 (sample SAMN02429718, study PRJNA222666) | marine sediment metagenome | biome: Sediment sample; isolation source: enrichment culture of sample MGS-ElMAX(UA) from oil contaminated site at the... | place: Egypt: El Max | collected 2013-01-23 | depth 9.22 m m | reverse complement strand
ACACATTAAAAAAGGCCGCTATTATAGCGGCCTTTTTGTTAATAACGCTGTTTAACTTATTTAAAAAATAAGCTACTAAAAGGATTCAATAAACGACTCAGACCAGTCGTGAAATACAACGGCCCTTCGAGCGCAGCAATAGTTAAACAGTCATGGTCTTGTGTCGCTGGTGAATGCTTATGCTGTTCATCCAGCAGCATAAAATCACCGTCACGATACTCGTTGTTTTCATCGTTAAACACGCCATTAACCACTATCGTAACTTCGTTACCTTTGTGGGTGTGTTCAGGAAGCGATGCGTGCTTATCCATATAGATGAAGTTCAACATTTCTTCGCCGCCGACACGAACCGGCGCACGCCACAACTTACCAGGTAAACGACTCCACTCACCGATGCGGTGTGAGTTACGAGCCAGCGTTGGCGGCAGGGCGAAGCGATGACCTTCTAAGAAGAGGCTATCGTTTGCCGCAGCTGTATTATTGACAGCTGGTTGCTGCGAATCAAAGATTGCTTGCAGCATCGCTTGCTCATCAAAACCATGAACAATGTTCGCTGTTTCCGATTCACCAAATAGTTTGGCGGCCATGTGTTGCTCGATATCTTGTACATGCGCTTGGCACTTCGGACACATGTCAACGTGGGTTCCAACCATCATTAACATGGCGGGGCTGAGTTCACCAGCGGCATAGAGCACCAAGTGCTGTTCTGAAGGGTGGAATTTAATCATCGTGCTGTATCAACTCTTTCAATTTCTGTAGTGCTAACCGGGTGCGTGACTTGACGGTACCCAACGGAATCTCCAAGGCATCAGCGACTTCTTGCTGCGATTTACCTTCGATATAAATAAGCTCAATTACCGTACGTTGTGCTTTTGGTAACTGTTCACAATAAACGGCCAGTTGTTGCATCAACAAGTCGTTATCTAACGCATAATCGTCATCAAGTGAATCATTTGTTTCCGCAAGTACCGGCCACAAATCATCCGCACTTAAATCGTTTTGGCGATGCTTATTTTTACGCAACAAATCAAAGCGAATGTTACGTGCGATGGTGAATATCCAAGTAGCCGCTGAACCACGATCGGGCTTAAACAAATGGGCTTTATGCCAAACATTTGTCATGGTTTCTTGAACCAAATCCATAGCGGTTTGTTCGTTACCAAATTGGCGCGTGGCATAGGCTTGAAGACGTGGGGCGAAGTAGCGAAATAATTCACTAAATGCGGCCCGCGATTGCTCTGCAGCTATTTTCGCGAGTAATTCGGCAGCGTGTTCGGGGTTATCCGGCTGCGCAGAAGACATAGTTTTCCGTTGTGTTATTCTATGAGTTGCTGTCTGCATAGTAGTTTATACCCACCGGGATATTCAACATATTGTCTGATTTAAACGTAATTAATTATTTCTTGGATCACTGCACTGATTAAATCTTAACCAGCCGCTTGCTGGTTACTCTCCATAACCAAATTACGAAGAAAGTCTAATGCCGCATCTGCGGTGTCTTCGTGCAATAACTCCTGCTTCGTTTTTGCTGATACGGGTAGCAATTCTAACCAACGCAAACACACCCAATCCGCGTGTTGAAGTTGCGAGTCATCGTAGGCAATGGCCATTTCTGGATAGGTGTTGTATATCTCAATCAGCTGTTCTGCTAAAAATTTATCATTGGGTTCAAGTTGTTGCTGCGGCCATTCTTGCACGCGTTCGGTTCGCCCAACACGTAAACCGTCTTCATCTACTTTTACATCAGTAATACGAAATAGATGATGTCCAGCAACAGTAATACCAAGCAAACCATCGGGTAGTTGTTCAAAATCGACGATGGTTGCTGCGGTACCAAGCGGATGAATGTGGGTATTTGTTTGACGGTCACCGTCATCGTTCAGCATACACATACCAATTGGACGACAGTCGCGTCCGTTGCACGCTTCTTTGACCATACGAATGTAGCGAGGCTCAAAAATGCGCAGGCGCATTGTGCCGCCTGGTAACACGTGCCCCGAAAGCGGAAATAAAGGCATTGTTTGGTGCGCATCAGTCATTGTTGCTAACCTCATAAATAACAGATACAGCAACTACGCAGGGAATTTTGTTTTGGATTAATTTGCAATGAACTTTTTTAGCTATTTTTCGTAATTTTCTTCAGTCTAAGTAAAACGCTATAAATTTAGCGCTTTTATAGAGCAGTAATGCAACCGAAAAGGAGTGTCACGGTGGCGATTAAAGTAGGTATTAGTGCTTGTTTGCTGGGCGATCAAGTTAGATTTGATGGTGGTCATAAAAGATCAGATTTCTGCGCCAACGAATTGCAACGTCATGTTGAGTTCGTCAAATTGTGTCCAGAGGTCGGAATTGGTATGTCAGTACCGCGTCCGACGATTCGATTAGAACAGCATGACAATGGCGTTCGTGCTGTGGTTCCCAAAACCGGTGAGGACGTTACCGAACGATTAAGCAATTTTGCCGATAAGGCGCAGCCACATTTAAAACAACTCAGCGGATATGTATTGTGTGCTAAGTCACCCAGCTGTGGTATGGAGCGCGTCAAACTTTACGACCCAGATACAGGCTATGCGCGCAAGGAAGCTGAAGGCATTTTCGTTAAACGTCTGCGCGAATTACATCCAGCACTTCCACTTGAAGAAGACGGCCGTTTAAATGATGCACCGTTGCGGGAAAATTTTGTCATGCGAGTTTTTGTTTACCATGCATGGCAACAATTACCAAAACCATTGCGCAAGGCAGATTTACTGAACTTCCATACCGAACTGAAACTGTTGTTATTAGCGCACAATCAAGCTGAATACCGGCGCTTAGGACGACTCGTTGCCGAACAACAAGAAATTGATGCAGCGTTCGCGAGACAGTACATCGAAGCGATTATGGCTGCACTTGGTAAGCCAGCAACGCGGGCGAACCACACCAATGTATTGCAGCATATTCAAGGCTATTTCGGACAGCATTTATCAAAAGATCAGAAAGCTGAACTCAGCGGACTCATTCTTGATTATCACGATGGCGTGCAGCCGTTATTAGCGCCGCTGACTTTGTTGCGCCATTACTTGCGCGAGTATCCAAATGATTATTTGCAAGGCCAGCGATATCTCAATCCATATCCTGCCGATTTAAAATTGAGGTATGCACTATGAGTTATGCCGGTGTGTGGTTTCGCGGTGACGTTCGATTAACTGCCAACCCAGCTGTCAGTGCAGCAAGTAAAGTGAACGGTCGCGAACAGGCAATCCCAGCATTACTACTCATATGCCCACAACAAATGAAAAACCACGATTGGGCGCCAATCAAGTGGGACTTGTTACGCCGGCACTTAGAGGTATTTGCCAAAGACGCTGCGCAGCAAGGAATTCTATTATCTATTGAAATGATTGAGTCTTGGTCGATGGCGGCAAAAGCTGTAAAACGCTTTGCACAGCACCATGAGTTGACTGAACTGCACTTTAATACGGAATATCCGGTTCATGAACAACGTCGTGATCGCGCTGTAACTGCCGTATTAGAAGAGCAGCACATTAAGGTGCAGCAGCATCACGGTAGTCTTGTGGTACCGCCTGTGCTAACGACTCAGGCAGGCAAGATGTATCAAAAGTTTACGCCGTTTGCCAAAGCGTGGCGTGAGTATGTGGCACAAAATGGTTTACCGGTAGTTGAGGCTTTGCCCAAACGTGAGTCGGTAGCGCCAGCGAAAGTGCCAGTTGTTGATTACCCAGTGCGGGATTCGAGTGCATGGCCCGTTGGCGAAGCGGCGGTTCGTGAATTGCTGACAAACTATGTGAATAAAACTGTTTGTGGTTACGCAGATGAACGAGATATCCCTGGTCTTGATAGCACTTCGCGGTTATCCCCATACTGGGAACTCGGCATTCTTTCGCCGTGGCAAGCTGTGCATTTATTGGCGCAACAAAGTGCTCAGTTCCCATCAGGTTTAGACAAAGGAGCCGACACGTGGTTAAACGAGCTCATATGGCGCGAGTTTTATTTGCACCTAATGAAACATGTGCCACGCTTGAGTTATGGCAAAGCATTTTTGCCGCATACCGACGCCATGCAGTGGCGAAATAATGAGACTGAGTTTGATGCCTGGTGCCGCGGCGAAACAGGCTATCCTATTGTAGACGCTGGTATGCGCCAATTAGCAGCCGAAGGCTGGATGCATAATCGTGTGCGCATGATAGTGGCTCACTTTTTAGTGAAAGATTTAATGATTGATTGGCGCTGGGGCGAGCAGTTTTTTATGCAACACCTCATTGATGGCAGTTTCGCAGCAAATAACGGCGGCTGGCAGTGGAGTGCTTCAACAGGAACAGATGCAGCGCCGTATTTTCGCGTATTTAATCCGACCTTACAGAGCGAAAAAGTTGATCCCGATGGTACCTATATTCGTAAATGGGTCAAACAATTAGAAGATTGCCCGGCTAAGCAAATTCATGCTCCTGCGGCATGGTTAAAGCAACGCGGTCGAGACGACTATCCAGCTGCTATCGTGAATCACAAACAAGCAAGGGAGCGATTCTTAGCAGCATTTAAAGCCTTATAAAACGTGTTGAACAACAGGGGGATTCATGACTAGTGTAGCAAATATCGTAGAACAGCTTGAGCAGCTCTATGACAATCTAAATGAAGAAAGTATAGCTGCACTCGATACATTGTATTGTGACGATGTAACGTTTGTTGACCCGATTCACCATGTGCAAGGCTTAGATAGTCTCAAAACGTATTTTCGCAATACCATTAAAGGAATTGAATACTGCCATTTCGCGTTTGCTGAGCGAGCGCGACAGGGTGATGACGTGTTCGTATCATGGCAAATGCGATTAAAGCATCCTAAATTGGCGCAAGGGCGTGAGATCTTAGTGCCGGGCACTAGTCATTTAAAACTAGAAAACGACAAAATTTTATCGCAAACCGATTATTACGATGCCGGTGCGATGCTGTATGAACATATTCCAGTGATTGGTTATGTGATTGAGAAAATCAAAACGCGGGTAAAATCGTCATGAATATTTTAATCACCGGCGCAACTTCAGGCATCGGCAAACAGGTTGCAATGGACTATGCGAGTGAAGGCCATACTGTCATTGCCTGCGGTCGCAATACGGACGTACTTGCTGAGCTTGAACAGCGATTCCCCGATAACATTGCGGCGCAACGACTCGATGTGAGCGATGCAGACCAAACTCAGCAGGCATTAGCGGCCTACACCGATGTTGACGTCGTTATCTTGTCCGCGGGGGTGTGTGAATACGTTGATATTGAGAATTTTGAAGCTGCAATGTTTGAGCGCGTCTTTGAAGTAAATGTATTTGGCATGATGCGTTGCGTTGAAGCCTTATTACCGAACATGAAAGCGGGGAGTAAGTTGGTTTTGGTTGGTAGTACTGCGCGCCTATTACCATTTACTCGAGCCGAAGCGTATGGCGGTTCAAAAGCAGCTATTCAGTACATTGCGCGAAGCTTACAAGTTGACCTCGAAAGAAAGGGCATCAAGGTGTTGACGGTATCTCCCGGTTTTGTCGAAACGCCAATGACCGATGCCAACGATTTTGAAATGCCAATGCGAGTATCCGTTGAGTTTGCTTCTGATCGAATCCGACAGGGCATTCGTAAAAATAAGACTGATATCACCTTCCCAACAATATTTGGAATGTTTTTAAAATTAATGTCGCGATTGCCGCAAGCATGGCAGGTGGCGTTGTCTAAACGTATGTCCTAAGTGGCGGCGTAGCGAACAGTTCATCCAATGGAGTAGTACTTGCATGAAGATTGCCATAATCGGCTCGGGGATTGCGGGCTTAACATCAGCCTACCTTCTAAACAAACAGCATGATGTTGAAGTCTTTGAAAAAAATGATTATATCGGTGGCCATACGCATACCGTTCCGGTTCATGTTCATGGCAAAGACTATGCGATTGATACCGGTTTTATCGTTTTTAACGATCGCACGTATCCACACTTTAGAAAATTAATGAGAGAACTCAATGTGGCTTGGCAAGACACCGAGATGAGTTTCAGTGTGCGCGATCCTGACACTGGTTTAGAGTATAACGGTCACAATCTCAATACCTTGTTTGCTCAACGTGGTAATTTGTTTTCTCCAAAATTCTATCGTTTAATCAATGGTATACTGCGTTTTAATAAGGCCGCAAAAGCAGCGTATGAAAGCGGTGATAACTTAGATGAAGTCACACTAGGCGAATTTCTTAAGCGCCAATCTATTTCGAACGAAGTGAGTGAACTGTACTTACTACCTATGGTTGCGGCTATTTGGAGTGCGAGCTTAAAAGAGGCAGAAGCGTTTCCATTAGGCTTCTTTTTGCGCTTCTTCTCGAATCATGGTCTACTCAATGTTGCCGATAGACCCCAGTGGCATACCATTATTGGTGGCTCAAGTGCATACATCAAACCGCTAACAGCCAGTTTTGCTGACAAAATCACCCTAAATGCCAACATAGTTGCGGTGCATCGGGCACTATCAGATCGCGAAAGCCCGGTCACGTTAGAGTTCGCTGACGGCACCTTACAAGATTTTGATGAAGTTGTGTTTGCTTGTCATAGTGATGAAGCCTTGGCTCTTCTGGCACAACCAACGGCAGCGGAACAGCAAGTACTTGGCAACATTCCGTACCAAATGAATGAGGTTGTATTGCACACAGATGTTCGTTTATTGCCTCGCAATAAGCGCGCATGGGCAAGTTGGAACTATTTATTACATAACGATGACGACGCCCGTACACGACCAAGTTCTGTGAGCTACAATATGAACATATTGCAGCGTATTAACGCACCTGAGGTGTTCTGTGTGACTCTGAATAACACATCTGCTATTCATCCCGATAAAATTCTGGGGACTTATCATTACGCTCATCCAGTTTACACTGTGGCGTCGATGCAGGCGCGCGCTCAACGTGATCAGATCTGTGGTCACCATCATTGTCATTTTACCGGCGCATATTGGTATAACGGTTTTCACGAAGACGGTGTGCGTAGCGCGGTGGATGTAGCGAAGCGTTTAGGAGTCGAGTGGCATGCTGGCTAGTGCCATTTTGAAGGGGCGAGTGCATCATGCACGGTATCGTCCCACGCAACATGCCTTCAGTTATAGCATTGCGCAGTGGTGGCTTGCCCTTGATGAACTCGATCAGGTTACCGCACACAGTCGCTGGTTTTCTGACAAGCGTTGGGCGCCACTCTGGTTTCGACGAGAAGATTATCTGCGCGGCACCCACGGTGATTTAGCCCAAGCGGTGCGCAACAAACTCGCCGAATTGACCGGTCATGAAATCAACGGGCGGGTATTTTTCTTGGGTGCTGTACGAACGTTTGGACTGTACTTCAGCCCACTGAACTGCTACTTCGTGCAACCAGAAGGGCGCAGCGAGTATAGCTACATGCTCGCCGAGGTAAGCAATACGCCATGGAATGAGCGTCATTATTACGCCTTAGACCTGTCCCAAGCACTGGTGCATGAGAAAACATTTCACGTTTCACCATTTAACCCGATTGATATGCGTTATCACTGGCAATTGATTCCGCCGCAGCCGATGGCTGATCACCATGCCATGGTGCATCTTGATGTTCATGCCAAAAAGCGCGATTTCAGCGCCACAGTGAAATTAACTCGAGTTGAATTGAACTCGAAATCTATTCGTAACGTATTACTAAGATATCCGATAAACACGTTGGGCACAGTAAGTGCTATTTATTGGCAGGCGTTACGGTTGTGGTTGAAACGTACACCTGTGTACACGCATCCCAACACCGATAAGTCTAAATAAGGGTTTGTTTTAATGTACAAAGAGAACGCATTGACGGTTATGCAAAACGATTTAGGTAGCATTGATAAGATTTTGCGAAAGACGGTATTGAGCTTGCTCAATCGGCTTAGTGAAGGCTATTTAGTAGTAAAAGAACGCGGCCAGGTTGTTGGGCGTTTTGGCAAAGAAGCCAGCTCGTTAAAAGCTGAAATAGATATTCAAAAGCCGGGTTTTTATCGTCGCTTTTTGTTTGGCGGCAGTATTGGTGCAGCTGAGTTGTTTATGGATGAGAGTTGGACGACGCCGAACTTAACTCACGTTATTCAAGTGTTTGCGCGTAATTTGCCAGCACTTGATGCCGCTGAAGCCAAACTCAGCTGGATTTTATTACCAATACAAAAATTTCAGCATTGGCGCCGCAATAACAGCAAGCGTCAGGCAAAAGAAAACATTTCTGCGCACTATGATTTAGGCAACGATCTGTATCAGGCGTTCTTAGATCCAGCATTGCAATATTCTAGCGCCGTTTACCCGCACGATGATGCAACCCTTGCGGAAGCCCAACAGCATAAGTTAAAGCGTTTATGCGACAGCCTTGAATTAACTGCAGCTGATCATTTGCTTGAAATCGGTACGGGTTGGGGTGGGCTTGCCGTTTTTGCAGCGAAAAATTACGGTTGTAAGGTCACCACGACAACGATTTCAGAAGAGCAGTACAGCTATACCAAAGAGCTCATTGAACGCGAAAACTTGGGGCATTTGATCACGCTACTCAAAGAAGACTATCGTGATCTGACCGGTACCTACGATAAGTTGGTATCAGTGGAAATGATTGAAGCAGTAGGGCGTAAATATATGCCCACGTTCTTCAAAACCTGTAATCGTTTGTTAAAGCCAAATGGCAAAATGGCGTTGCAGGCAATTACGATTGCCGACCAACGCATGAAGAGTTACGCCAACTCAGTGGATTTTATCCAAAAATATATTTTCCCTGGTGGCTTTTTACCATCATTAACCATGATGGCAGAGATGTTTACTGAAGAAACCGACATGGTCATTCGTCATATTGATGATATCGGCTATGACTACGCCCAAACGCTTGCAGATTGGCGTGTGCAATTCAATCATGCGCATCCGCAACTGATGCAACATGGCTATGATGAGCGCTTTGGTCGCATGTGGAATTATTATCTTTGTTACTGCGAAGGTGGTTTCCGTGAACGCACTGTATCAGCGGTGCAACTTGTGGCAACCAAACCACAGTGTCGTTAAATGAAAAAACGCGCCAAGTTGTTCGAACTTGGCTTCCCAAGTTAGCTGGGCTATTTCTCTTTGATTTAGTCTGGCTAAGTGCTGTCGGCGGTCGCGACGACTGGTTGGCTTTAACAGCGATTCTGGTCGCTCTGCAAGTTATATTGGCAATCCGTAGCAGCGAGTTCAATTGGACGCTCTATGGCATTTTGGTATTGCTTGGGTTAGCGCTTGAAGCAACTGTTGTCGGGATTGGCATCCTTAACTTTACTGGTGGCTTCTTACCTCTATGGCTGATTTTGCTGTGGTTAGGTTTTGTCGGCATGCTGATGAACACGCTCAGCGGTTTAGCGAATCGTCTTGGCTGGGCAGCTGTGCTCGGTATCGCGTCAGGGCCGCTGACCTATGCGATAGGCATACGACTTGGTGCCGCTGAATTATTCGCGCCTGAATGGCAGCTTTGGGTAATCTATGCGGCACTTTGGGCCGTATATATGGTGATATTTGCTTGGTTAATGCCGCGCTTTGTCAAAGTGGCAAGCTAACCAATCGGGAGGTTCATCATGACAAAATCATTTCGTTTATATATTCGCAAAGGTTTGGTGACGTCAATTGCCTTAGTTCTTGGTGGCTTTCACTTTGTCGCCGCGGCGCAGCAATGCACAGTCGATGCTTTCGAAAATTTACAAAAAGTCGGTGAAACACGCTTAAGCGTTTGGTTTTGGGATGTTTATGATGCTGAGTTGCGCACTGATACCGGCGCATTTGAAAATGCCGAGCAACGAGCACTGCAGCTGAGTTACTTACGTGATATTCAAGCAAAGGACTTGGTTGAGACGACGGCAGAGGAATGGCAACGACTTGGTATAACGCTAAGTGCCGAGCATGAACAATGGCTCCAAGAGCTACGCGAGATGTGGCCGAATGTAAATGAAGGCGATTGCATCACGTTATTAGAAACCGAACAAGGGCATGCAAAGTTCTATGGTCCTAAAGGAGAGCTTGGCGAAATCGCTTCAGCACAATTTACAGACGATTTCCTAGCCATTTGGCTTGATGAAAATTCTCGCTTTAAAAAAGAGCGCAACCAATTAATAGGAGTGCAGCAATGAAATTCTTAAAAATGTTAGCCGCAGTCAGTGCGTTAAGTTTTTTGGTTGGTTGCTCGGCGAATATCGAAGACTATCAAAACGAACAGCCGCAATTGAAATTGGAACAGTTCTTTAATGGCGAACTTGTCGCTCATGGCATGGTTCAAGATTATAGCGGTAAGGTCATTCAACGCTTCCGAGCTGATTTAAAAGGCACCTGGGATGGCAATGAAGGCGTGTTGGATGAACAGTTTTATTACGCCGACGGGAGTGAGCAAGAACGTATTTGGTACATTACCAAAACCGGTGAGAATAGCTATGAAGGGCGTGCCAGTGATGTCGAAGGTGTCGCCAAAGGAACCACTGCTGGCAACGTATTAAATTGGAGTTACACACTGATCATTGAGCGCGACGGCGAACCGTTTGCAGTCAAGCTTGATGATTGGCTTTATCTTGTGGATGAAGACAACATGATTAACCGCACGCAGATGTATAAATTTGGTCTGCCAGTTGGTGAAATCACGCTCTACATTGGTAAAAAAGACCAGTAATTTCGAGTTCAAGCTTTTAGCCAGCGCTCCGTCACGTCGCGCGCGTGTTGCAAGTTGCGGCAATAAGTAAGTTGACTTGATTGTTTCTCGATACCGGCGCGGCTGAGTTTGACCACCATTCGCGCTGGTAAACCCACCAAAATAACTTTGATACGCTGACGTTGCATTTCATCAACGAGCGCATGCAACGCATTGATAGCGGTACCGTCAATACTCGGCACATCCTGCATATCTAATATGAGAATATTGACCTCGCCCGGAACGCGTTCGAGCGCGCTCAATGCTTTTTCAGCAACGCCAAAAAATAGCGGGCCATTGACATCATAAACGATAACCGATGGTGGTAGTCCTTGTGTTGCAGGGTGCGCTTCGTTATGCCGCGTTTGTGAGCTGGTCAGGTTCGCCATGCGCTGTATAAATAGGGCGCCGGCTAAACCGATACCAACAGCGACGGCAAGCACCATATCGAATAATACAGTTAACCCGAAACAAACCAGTAAAATTGCGACATCGCCGCCAGGAGCAGTCCGAATCGTTCTGACAAAGTGCCGTGCTTCACTCATATTCCAAGCAATAATAAACAGCAACGCTGCCAATGCAGCCATAGGCACTAGGCCTAACAAGCCAGCTAATGCCAAAACTGCAAGTAAAACCACCAGCGAATGGACTACCGCGGCAATAGGGGAGCGAGCGCCGCTACGGATGTTTGTGGCGGTTCGAGCCAGCGCTGCCGTGGCCGTGATACCACCGAATAACGGTGCGGCAATATTGCCAAACCCCTGACCAATCAGTTCGGCATTTGGATCATGTTTGGTCTTTGTCAGGCCATCCGCAACAACGGCACACAACAACGATTCGATAGCACCAAGCATTGCAATCGCAAACGCTGGGCCAGCAAGGTTTACAATCAAATCAAAAGATATTTCCAATGGTTTGCCATCAGCGCCTGGTAGATTCCAAGGTGCAACAAAAGTCGGCGGAATTGGCGGAATACCCTGACCCGTTTCGCCATTGGCTGTCCAGCTAAAGCGCGACGCAATAGTCTCGATAAGCTGACTACCATCGGACAACAGATAATGATTCATCAAGTAAGCTAAAAATGCAGCGGCAATTAAACCCACTAAAGCAGCTGGTATCGGGAGCTTGAACTTCGGCCAAACTATCAATAGTGCGAGCGTAAAGATGCCAACGCTCAACTCTGCGTTATTGGCTGTTGGCAACGCTCGTATAATAGCGGTCAAGTTGGTGATGAAGTGTTCACCCATTCTATCTGTCGTTAAACCGAAAAAGTCAGGTAACTGTAAAACGGCGATGACTACGGCTATTCCTGCGGTAAATCCCAGAATGACAGGATAGGGCACAAACTGAATCAGGCGACCCATGCGGGCAATACCAAGCGCAATTAATATTACCCCCGCCATCATGGTTGCGATGAGCAAACCACCCAGCCCATATTGTTGAACAATGGGGAATAGAATAACGACAAACGCTGCCGTCGGTCCTGAAACGTTGTAGCGCGAACCGCCGGTAATAGCGATGATCGCGCCAGCGATAATTGCTGTATATAGGCCGTGTTGTGGCGGTACGCCGGTAGCGATAGCCAATGCCATGGACAAGGGTAAGGCGACCGTACCGATAGTAATTCCGGCGAGAATGTCTTGGCGCAAATCAGCTAGCGAATAGCCAGCCAACCAAGCTGCCCTAAGACCACTAAAGAGTTGCGGTAGAGTGACAATGCGTTGCGGTTTCACCATGGGAAGTTACCTTTGCCAAACAACAAGATAAGTTCACAAAGTATACGCCAGTTATCGGTGTTTTGATGCGCAGTTGATCAAAAAAGCCGACAGTCATGTCGGCTTTTGTTTACAGCGTGTCGTGGATGATTAATTAATCATACCCACGAGGCAAGCGTGATAACGTTTTGTCTTGCTCAAGACGCTGACGCCATAGTTCTTTCGCGGTTAAGCCGCCTGTGGCTGATTTCGCCACTTTAGCGCCTTTTGAATCAGATTTGGCTGCCGCTTTTGGTGCTGTTTTGTTTGGCGTTTTCTTAGCTGGCGCTGCTTTTTTAGCTGGCTCAGCTTTTTTGTCAGTTTTCTTTTCCGCTTTTGCTGCTGGCTTTTTAGTTGCGCCACCAGCCAAGCTTTCAGCTTCTTCCGCAAGTTGTGCAAGACGCACGTTTTTGCCGCCATCAACGCTATACCAGCCGCCTTTTGCCTCAATTTTCGGTTTTTTACCGTGAGCTTGCTGGTATGCTGCAGTAAAATCAGCAAGCACTTGGTCTTTATCAAGTTTGCTCATGGATATTATCCTATAGCTATATAATGTATGTGTGCGTCATTTTTATACCGTTTTTTAAGCATATTGTCTAATGTCTGACTTATTTGTCGAAAATATATGCTAAAAACACACCGTATGACTCAATTTTCAACAGAAACGAGGACATCGTGCAACGTTCTGAACTCCAGCATTATCTCAATGAATTATTACAAGTTGACCGTATTCGGGATTATTGTCCAAATGGTTTGCAGGTGGAAGGCCGGCAATCGATTCGCAAGATTGTCACCGGAGTTACAGCCAGCCAAGCACTCATTGACGCGGCGATAGCGCAGGGGGCTGATGCTATTTTTGTTCATCACGGTTACTTTTGGAAAAGTGAACCAGCGGTGATTACCGGCATGAAGAAACGCCGGATTCAAGCTTTGTTGCAGGCGGATATCAATTTGTTTGGTTATCACTTGCCGTTAGACGTTCATCAGGAGTTGGGAAATAATGCGCAACTGGCGCAACTCTTTGGTTGGCCGAAGCCTGAACCGTTATCGAGCGTTGAACCCACGGGGGTGGTGATGGGCTGCACGTTGCCGCAACCGGTGACATCGCAAGAACTTGGTGAACATATCGGACGCTGCTTAAAACGGCCATTGACCGTACGGATTGATTCGAGCCAGCCGATTTCACGGATTGCTTGGTGTACCGGTGGTGGGCAAGGCTA
>AZIJ01011886.1_pt1 | contig 13663 bp, 8 predicted proteins | sample 359151 | NCBI WGS metagenome assembly AZIJ01 (sample SAMN02429718, study PRJNA222666) | marine sediment metagenome | biome: Sediment sample; isolation source: enrichment culture of sample MGS-ElMAX(UA) from oil contaminated site at the... | place: Egypt: El Max | collected 2013-01-23 | depth 9.22 m m | reverse complement strand
TGTCAGGGGTCGCTGGTTCAAATCCAGTCACGCCGACCAATTTTAAAGGGCTGTAGCCTACCTACCTTTCTTCGAATTCTTCACTTTTAAAATCTGGGGCCAATTTGGGGCCAGCAACTCAAGTTGCTATTTTTCTATGGGCGTCGGTTACCATCACTGAATAGCGAAACCAATCAAGAACAATGTTTGGGCTGATGGTCGTTTTTATCCCCAGAAATCGCGATTCGTTTATACCCCCCACCCCAAAACCACCCGGGGGTATGCCATAAATCGTTGGCCAGGGCGATGTTAGATATGTGGCTCCCAGATTTTTTAACGCATCAAAAACCTGCTGGATTTGCTCAAATAGTGCAATGGCTTCCATATCTTACGGAGAAAAGTTATATTTTCGTAAGCGAAGTTCAATAAGCGATGAGTCGCAGGACGCAATAGGTCGGTGCCGATGGATAAGAAGAAGCTCACAGAGCGCGATATTTGTACGAAGTTTATCACCCCCGCATTGGTAGCGTCGGGTTGGGATATACAGCGACAGGTGCGCGAGGAGTACCCGATCACTAAGGGGCGTATCATCGTTCGTGGTCGCATGCATACGCGTGGACATCCGCGCCGTGCGGATTACGTTTTAAGCTACAAAAAGAACCTCCCAATCGCGGTAATCGAAGCCAAGGATAACAAGCATCAGCTGGGTGACGGAATGCAGCAGGCGCTCGATTATAGCGATAATCTAGATGCGCCTTTCGTGTTCAGCTCCAACGGCGATGGATTCCTTTTTCACGACCGCACAGGCCTTTTCGGACAAACCGAGACGCAACTGGGTTTAAGCGAGTTCCCGTCTCCAGATAAACTATGGCAGCTATACTGCCAATACAAAGGTTTGGACGCTGGAGCTCGAAAAACAGTCGAGCAAGCTTATTACGATGACGGCAGCGGACGAGTTCCCCGCTACTATCAAACGGTCGCTATCAATCGAACTGTTGAGGCTGTCGCCAAAGGCCAAAATAGAATTCTGCTGGTAATGGCCACCGGAACCGGCAAAACGTTCACAGCCTTTCAAATTATCTGGAGGCTTTGGAAAGCGAAGCAAAAGAAACGGATTCTGTTCCTGGCTGATCGCAATATCCTCGTTGACCAAACTAAAAACAACGACTTTAAGCCGTTTGGCCAGGCGATGACAAAGGTCACCAATCGAACCATTGACACATCATTCGAGATATATCTCTCACTCTATCAAGCGGTAACCGGTACTGACGAAGAGAAAAATATCTATAAACAGTTTTCGCGTGATTTCTTCGACTTGGTGGTCATTGATGAGTGCCATCGAGGTAGCGCTGCTGAAGCTTCCGCATGGCGCTCGATTTTGGATTACTTCTCATCTGCAACACACGTCGGCTTAACGGCCACCCCCAAAGAGACTAAAGACGTTTCGAACATCGATTACTTTGGCGAGCCCGTCTACACCTATTCACTCAAGCAAGGTATCCAGGACGGCTTTTTAGCGCCTTACAAAGTGATTCGCATCGATTTAGACCGTGACTTACAGGGTTGGCGACCAGACAAAGGGCAGCGCGACAAGCATGGAGAAGAGATTGAGGACCGTATCTACAATCAGAAGGATTTTGACCGAACATTAATCCTGGAGCGTCGGACTCAAGTTGTCGCAGAAAAAATCACCGAGTATTTGGAAAGCACTGACCCCTATCAGAAAACCATTGTTTTTTGCGAGGACATCAATCACGCAGAGCGGATGCGCCAAGCCTTAGTCAACTTGAATCCAGTCAGAGTTCGCGAGAATCGCAAATACGTTATGCGTATCACTGGTGATGAGGCTGAGGGAAAAGCCGAGCTCGACAATTTCATCAATCCAGAGGAGCGTTACCCGGTCATCGCGACGACGAGTAAATTGATGACCACTGGCGTCGATGCGCAGACTTGTAAACTGATTGTTCTGGATCAGCGCATTCAATCAATGACTGAGTTCAAACAGATTATCGGTCGTGGCACCCGCATCAACGAAGACTTTAAGAAGCACTGGTTCACGATATTGGACTTTAAAAAAGCGACTGAGCTATTTGCTGATCCAAATTTCGACGGTGACCCAGTTCAAATTTATGAGCCAAAACCCGGAGATCCCATAGAACCAAATCCCGAAGATGGTATCGATGAAGAAACACCGGGATATGGGGTTCCCGATGATGCAGAATGGGAAAATGATAGTCCTGAGCCTTTTGAAGAGGAAACATCGACAACAGGTGGCCAGCGTTACTATGTAGATAGTGTGGATGTGAAAATACTTGCTGAACGTGAACAGTATCTCGGACCTGATGGCAAGCTCATTACCGAGAAGCTACGGGATTACACGCGCAAGAAAGTCAAAGAGGAATATGCATCACTGAATGACTTTTTGCGACGCTGGAACTCGAGCGAACGCAAACAAACAATCATCGAAGAGATGGCTGAAATTGGAATCTTTTGGGATGACCTCATTAGTGAAGTCGGCAAAAAGCTCGGCGACGACCCGGACCCATTCGACGTTATCTGTCACATCGTATATGATCAGCCGCCCTTGACTCGAAAGGAACGCGCGGAGCAAGTGCGCAAGCGCAATTACTTTAGTCAGTATGAGGGTGCAACTCTCAAGGTCCTAAACGCGCTCCTTGATAAGTATGCCGATACGGGCATAGAAGCCATCGAAGACGTAAAAGTGCTCACATTAGACCCTTTCAGCAAAATCGGCGCTCCAATGGAACTCGTCAACGCTTTCGGTGGAAAACCCGGATACGAAGAAGCCGTCAAAAAACTTGAAGACGCACTCTATCAAAACATTTCATAGAAGACCGCATTCGACTTAGGGAAGTAGTACATGGCGATAAGCTCTACCATCAAATCAATTCAAGATATTATGCGCAAAGATGTCGGTGTCGATGGTGACGCACAACGCATCGGACAGCTCGTTTGGATGCTCTTTCTCAAAATATTTGATGACCGAGAACAAGAGTGGGAGCTGTTCTACGATGATTACAAGTCGCCGATCCCCGAACATCTACGCTGGCGTAACTGGGCTGCCGATCCCGAGGGGATGACGGGCGATGAACTCAAAGAGTTTATCGACAACACCCTATTTCCTGGCTTGCAAAATCTCGAACCCGTCGGGGACGATTATCGAGGCGTCGTGGTGCGTAACGTATTTGAAGATGCATACAACTACATGAAGTCCGGTCAGCTCATGCGACAGGTCATTAATAAGTTGCAGGAAGGCATTGATTTTAACAAGGCGACCGAACGTCACGAGCTTGGCGATATGTACGAGCAAATCCTCAAAGACCTGCAAAGTGCCGGTAATGCGGGTGAGTTTTATACACCTCGTGCGGTTACTGAATTTATGGTTGATCGTGTCGACCCGAAACTCGAAGAAAAGGTCATGGACCCAGCATGCGGCACCGGTGGATTCCTAACCTGCACAATCGAGCACAAACGCCAGCGTTATGTGAAAACGCCACAGGATGAGCAAATCCTTCAACGAACAATACATGGCGTTGAAAAGAAGCCTTTGCCTCACTTGCTCGCCACCACGAACATGATTTTGCATGGTGTTGAGGTACCTAATCAGATTAAGCACGACAACACCCTAGCCCGCCCTCTCATCAGCTGGGGACCAAAAGAGCGGGTTGACGTCATCGTGGCCAACCCGCCCTTCGGCGGCATGGAAGAAGATGGCATTGAGACGAACTTCCCGAGCGCCTTCCGCACCCGAGAAACCGCCGACCTGTTTATGACCTTGTTCATCCACCTGCTACGGGACGGTGGTCGCGCTGCTGTAGTGCTGCCAGATGGCTTCTTGTTCGGCGAAGGGATGAAGACGCGCCTCAAAGAGAAGCTGCTTGCCGAGTGCAACCTACACACCATCGTTCGGCTGCCCAACGGCGTGTTCAACCCCTACACCGGTATAAAGACCAATCTTTTGTTTTTCACCAAGGGGACGCCCACAAAAACAGTTTGGTTTTACGAACACCCCTATCCCGAGGGATATAAGAACTACAGCAAAACTAGGCCAATGAAATTCTCGGAGTTCCAAACCGAGATCGACTGGTGGGGCTCTGAGACAGATGGCTTCGCCAGCCGCGAGGAGACCGACCAGGCATGGAAGGTGTCTATCGAAGACATCAAAGCGCGCAACTATAACCTGGATATCAAGAACCCTTGGCAAGGCGAAGAAATTGATCACGACCCGGACGAATTGCTTGCAAAGTACCAACAGCAACAGGACGAAATTCAGGAGATCCGTGACCAGCTTCGGGGTATTCTAGCCGACGCACTCGCTAACAATAGCGAACCGAGCAGCGATGGAGACGCTGTATGAGTGCGCAGAAGTTCATTACAGAGCATCTAGATATATGGACTGGGGCGGTCACAAAGAGGTCAACTAGTGGCCGAGGAAGCAGCAGCAAGATTGAGCTTGCCGGGATCAATAGGCTTCGTGAGTTGATTCTGGAGTTGGCTGTACGAGGGAAGCTTGTCGAGCAAACAACTGTTACAGAGACTGCTCTAGAATTACTGGAACGAGCGAAATTATCGCGAGAACGACTTGTTCGGGAACGTAAAATCCGACCGGTAAAGCAAACCTCATCAGCTAAAGAAATCGAAAGGCCATTCAAAATTCCAGACAGCTGGGTATGGGCTAATCTTCCAAGTGTTGCAAGCTATAACCCAGGAAAAACGCCGTCAACTAAGGACCCTAAGTTTTGGGCTAACGGCGCGTCTGGTCTTCCATGGATCAGCATTGCTGACTTGAATCACAACGGAATGGTGCGTGAGACAGCGAAAACGATTACCAAGATCGCTGCCGAGGAAGTTTTCAAATCAGACCCGGTTCCCCCTGGGGTCATTTTAATGAGCTTCAAACTCACTGTCGGTAAGGTATCGATATCTGAAGTTCCGGCATACCACAATGAAGCTATTATATCGATAAGTCCTTTTGACGGAATTCTCCGCGATTACCTTTTTAAGGTCTTACCCATGCTTGCTCTCGGAGGCAATACCAAACAAGCAATAAAAGGAAAAACGCTAAACGCAACTTCGTTAGCCCAGATAATGATTCCAATCCCGCCGGAGGAAGAACAACACCGCATCGTGCAAAAAGTCGATGAGCTCATGGCCCTGTGCGACCGTTTAGAACAGCAAACCCATGATCAGCTCGAGGCACACGAGACGCTCGTTGACACCCTGCTCGGCACCCTCACCCAATCCGCAGACGCAGTAGAGCTCGCCGACAACTGGACACGCCTCGCCGCCCATTTTGACACTCTGTTCACCACTGAGCAGAGCATCGATAAGCTCAAGCAGACTATCTTGCAACTAGCGGTGATGGGACGCTTAGTGGAGCAAGATATGAAGGATGAACCTGCAAACGACTATTTGAACCAGCTATTGGAGACGGCTCAAGTTAATCGAAAGGAAAAGCGCAAGCCACGGGTTTTAAATGACAAAATATCTCCCGAGCAGGTATCGATTTTTTGTCCATCATCGTGGACGCTTTGTCACCTTGGGCAGCTAGCAGAGTTTGAGAATGGGGACAGAAGCTCTCGCTATCCCAATTCAACGGATCTGGTCGAGGATGGCGTACCTTTTTTCGGCGCCAAAGAAATCGTAGATGGAAAACTACAATTTACAGATGAGTTACGATACATAACTCATGAGAAATTCGAATCACTAAGCAACGGCAAGTTGCAAGACAACGACTTCGTAATCTTGTTAAGAGGCACGGTTGGCAAGATTGCAAGATTTCACGCATCAGAGAAATATGAAACTGGTTTTATAAACGCCCAGATGCTCATTATCAGGCTACCAACTACCCAACTTGCTGACTATTTTGAGGTTTATTCTTCATCAGAAATATTCAAGAAAGCGATAGCAGAAAAGATTACTGGTTCGGCAGTTAAGCAAATGCCAGCGAGCGTACTTCCCAGTATAACTTTTCCACTTCCACCTCAGGAAGAACAAGCGCGCATCGTGCAAAAAGTCGATCAACTCATGGGCCTATGCGACAAACTGAAAGAACGATTGAAGCAAGCTAATGATACTCGCTGCACTTTAGCCGAAGCCGTCACGAAGCAAGCAATGAATTGACCCGACATACTGTCGATTTAATCAACAGAACTTCCGTTTTTCCGTGTCTGATTAGCAAGGTAGATAACTTTTTTGCACTCTCTCGAAATAAACAGATGAAGCTAAAAAGTATCACTTAATAATCGTTACGGAAAAACGGAAATTTATGATGAACAGCTCGGCAAAGCCTACCCTTCAAGCGACTGCTTATTCCGACCGATGTTGCGCCTCGTCGGAATAAGCGGTCATTTTGCGGAATTATTCTTCGGCGTTATCGATAGTATCGAGATCGATGACGTAGAAACTTCGCTGTTTGGCTCCAAAGTTTTTCGTCGAGGTCGACGCAAACTTCTTCTTGTTCACCTGGCGACGCTTCCCATCACGCATCTCTGATTGCGTAACCAAGCACCCGTTCTCTCTGAGTGCAGCCAATATCTGTGCTACCGAATACTCGTTATCGAGAACCGACCGAAGCGTCTCTGGGTCCGGTATCAGATAATACACTCCGAGATCGCATTCTGCCGCTGGGTCTACAGTATCGTCAGCAAAATCCTCGGCCATGCGACTATTGAGATATTTTAGAAACGCCGTTTCGTCTTTTGGAAGTCGATAACCCAGCTGCCCTACCACATTCTCCTGGCTCATATAGTGAGCAGGCATCAACGACGATGCAAAGGGATATGGGAACCGCTTCGGTTGTCCGATGAGCTTCGCATAGAGACGACGCATGATACGTTGCGACTCGGTATCTTCGATCGTTCCGCGTTGCTCGAAGTATCTCTTCGCCATAAATATCGCTGCGTTAAGCGCCTCACCTTGTGGCCAGCCGGTAATCCCGTATTCGGTTGCTAACTCTCCCGCTGCGGCCACTAGCGCAAAACGGTCGATAACGCGTAGCTGCTGCGAACCTAACGTGCCAACCTTTTCAGTTATTTCGCTCACGAAGCACTCCATAAGGCTCTCAACCTTTCTTTCTAAGCCACCTCTATGCTCAACCAGCCACTTCAACCATTTTAGACCCGGTGCTCCATACAGGCGGCATGTGTTTGCTTTAAGGTGCTCAATCATCGTTTTGTGGTCACCATCAAACATGCTCGCATCATGTACGACGCCAGCTCTGAAAACGATGTCTATGTTGGGCAGTCGAACCTCGGTCCCAGCGTCAAATGGCTTGTTTTCGGCTTCAATGAATGCTTGGGTTGGCTTCTCTCCGGTGGAGAGAACCAGCGTTCGAAAGTTTCGTTTCGACTGGGCATCGCCATTTTTATTCGCTCGTCCTTTGCCCTGGTTGTTACCGAGCATCATAATTGTGTCGATGAGCGCCTGAGCATTTCTAATCTGCCGCATATCATCAAGCGGAAGCAACAGGTTGTTGTATCGCGCCAATGACACTTCGATACTGTTGTCAGTTTGCCGCCAGGTTTGAAGGTACGTCGGGTGAAGTGATGCGCCGCCACTGCTTGGCTTGCCGTATATGGACGCAGCGACTTGCAAGGCTGTTGATTTGCCTTTACTCGACGCTCCAAAAAGGTGAAACCCACCGCCGTCTTGACCGACAATTTCGAGTAACGGAGCAGCAAATGCTACGGATGCGCTGAAGGCCAAAACCGGATTCCCGATACACACGCGTCCAACCTTTTCTCGCCAGTCGTCTAAACTGCCCGAGACAAACAGTGGAACCGCCTCTTCGTTGCTCGAGAAAATGACCTCGTCCTCACACTCCAGCGGTTTCAGGGTTTCGTCGGGCAGAACGAAGCAAGCGTCAAACCAACCGACTTGCGATGTTGTATGCGCTATTTTGTTGGTTTTGAAGCCGCCCAAATACTTTGCGAAGGCATTCTGTTCACCAGGCATGACTGATAAGCCATCGCTCTCTAGTCTCTTCACGAGATCGCGCGGTTCGTGGAGTAGGCTCCGGTCGTAAACTCGCGTAACCAACTTGCCGCTGAGAGTGCGAAAACTCAATACAAACCCACCTTTGCCACTCTGACGAGACTCGGTCCAAGCTTTTATGTAGCAGTGATTGCATATCTTGATACGCAGAGTGCCGCCGTCGTCATGTTGTTTGACGTCGCGATAGACCCCATCTTCTTCGATTTGGAACCCAGGAGAGTAAACCTTTGCGGGGTTCAACCAGCCCGCGTCAGATGCTCGTTTAAAGAGCGAGCCTTCGGTGACTTTGGCACCTGTATATCCCTTAGCGAAAGACTTCATGCGTTCGAGCTCGTCCCCCGTGCTCCCCGGGGCGCTTAGGCATAACTCTTCGAAGAGCTCTTCGGACGCTTCCTCGTTTGAGCTGCCCTGGAAGTTGGAGAAAACCGCCGCAAGCTCCTCAAAAGTAGCGTTATCACTGCAATAGCCAGTTTCACTAATAAGGAACTTTGCTGCTGATTCCAGGCGTTTCAGTAACCGGCGACCAGTCTCCCCCTGGTACCTGAAGATTTGAGCAAAATTGTCTTCAGGCGCTGAATGACTCTCAAACTCAGCTCCCTGCTCAGAGTTACGTAACGCACCCCCAATAAAATCAAGAATCTCCTGGCGAGTGTATCGAGTCTCATTGACCCGCACTAGCCGACTGATGAACCTATTTTCATTTTTACCGATTTCGGGACTGTGCAGGAATCCTGGGACCCGCATGATGCGTGCTAAGTCTTTGATTGAAACGTCCGGCTGCAACTCTGTGAATTTGTTCTGCAATGCGACCTGAAACGGTGTGAATTCCGCGAGCGTGATAACTTCGTTAGATTCTAAAAGCCAATAGCAGTGGTATCTACCGGGGCTCGTCTCAACGACAATCGATGGCGGTAAACTCATTGCGTCAATTGCCTCTAGTGAAATAACGTCAGGTTGATCGAAGTCCAGAAAGAGAGCGCTAACCCCGACAATATGTTGGTTTGTAACGGCTCTGAATCGGTTTTCTTTCGCAAACTTACGCTCAACAGGATTCACGGTCATATAAACCGCTAGTCCACGCTCATTGAGCGATTTCAAAATGTCATATAGCGACTCACCATGATTACCTGATTGCCACTTGGTCGGAGCAAAAATTCGATTTAACGCTGGTCGCTTATCAAGAGCCGACTTTGGTGACAGCATCCTAAAGCAACGGGGTCCAGTAGGGTTTATTAGATCAACAAATAAACGCGCCTGTTGTTCGGGCGACAAGTCTTGAGTATTTTCTGGTGCTAATAACTTTGTGGTTGCCATGCGTTAGCCCTCCTTCTTTGCTTCGAGCCAAGCGTTCAGCTCTGACACAAGGTAAGCAACGCCCCGTTTGCCGAGCTTAATTCGACGCGGGAAGCTAGAGTCCGTTTGCTCAATATCCCACAGTGTTGTCGGAGAAACTCCGATATAGCGAGGGACATTTACTCTGCGGATGGTAACGGTATCTTTCGGAATTGAAGGATTCATATTTAGAACTCCTGTAGTTGCTAGACTGCCCGCAAGTTCTTGTGAATTCGCGGGGCCAGGAGGACTATCTGATGGGGTTTCCACACAGCGGCCGAAGTGTGGGAGAATGACTAAAATATTTATAAAATTTCGCTACTGGAATATCGGTCGTAGGTGTTCTTTAGTGTTTTTTCTTTATAAAATTTTGGCTTCGATTTGCTCTTTCCTAGGCGCCACAAAAAGATGCCGTCAGTCGTGGGCTCACCATTTTCATTCTCTAGTATCAACTCAAATTCAACTTCAGGGAGCCTCCGCACATCTGATGTCTCACCAATTCTCAAATCCACAGCTGGTAGGGTAATTGTCTCTTCCACGGGTAGATTACGACACCACTGGTAAAAATCAGATGGGGAACGTGCGCCTCGAGTTCGCAGAAACTCGAAAACTAATCGTGCTGGAATTCCAAAATCACGACCATGTGGCATAGTTTCATTATTGAGAACTCGTAAGCTACGATTACGCTCTCTTGCGTCCTCGAGAGAAGCTCTGCTCCTGCGGAACGTATATTCTTCGAAAGCAAATTGCCGATAGACTGGATTAATGTGGGTGTTTGTTCGAACCTCAATAAGTTCGTCATCTTCCATTCTAGCCAACGTAATCATCAGCTCAGCTCGTGAACGCTCATCACTGGTACGAGCATTAGCAAGAGCTTTTAGTAGCATGTTGAACTCATATGGAGTGCGAATTTGTCTCGAGTCCCAAACGGCTAATGAACGCCTACGGTAGGAAGCGACCTTCTCTCCGTCCTCTTCTTCGAAGTAAGGTTCAAACTCGGTATCTCTAGCTTTAGGCATTGAAAGCCAACGAACACTGTCTTCGCCTTCGTGAGAGGTGCCACTAGCTTTTTCATTCGCCATACTCACCACTTAGCTCCTTTCGTCGTCTGAGGGGCGCTGTGTTTCTCAGAAATCGAGTTACTGTAGTTTTGAATCACCGCCTCGGCGGTATCCGGCAATAGATGGCCGTAATTTTGCTCGATCATGTGCGTCGACTTATGCCCGACGAGCTTTGCGATGTGCAGAAGCGGGACTCGATTCATGACCAAAGACGAAATGAAGTGGTGACGAAGGCTATAGAAAGCCAAATCGGGTGTTAGTCCGCCGATACGTTTAACGTGCCGCCAGTGTTTGTCATGCGACTTTTTAGCTAAACGACCACCCGAGCCATTCGGAAATACGTACCCTTGATCAGGATGCCCTTGCTGCTTGTGCCATGCTTTCAATACGGCACGTAAACCTTCGGACATCGGATGTTTCACCGAGACCGGTTGGTCCCCTTTGTCCCGCGTCTTCTCGGGAACCGCAGTTACGATGTTGAAGTTGAAGTTCACCGAGTTCGCACTCGTCGGTTCCCAACGCAATCCATAAATATCCCCTGGTCGCATGCCGGTGTAGAGTGCGACCCAGGCAAACGGAATAAACCAATGAGGGTATGCAACCTGGTCGAGATCGCGAAGGTGTGGCTTACCGTGCTTGATGCTTCGACGTCGTTTGGCTCTTAGCTCCTCAGCGTAGCCATCAAGCCCTTTGATAAGGCTCGAAAGCTCTTCAGGTGTCAGCATTCGCCGATTGTTGTTGGTTGCGAGGTAACGCTGGTCTCGCTCTCCTGCGGACAGCTTGCGGACATAGACATTATCCAGGGGATTAGTCTCAATCACGGGATAATCGATGGGGTCATCTTTTTTACGACCAGCTGCGTAGTTCAGCATAGCTTTGAAAGCACCCAAGTCGCGAACGAGCGTCTCTCGACTGATGGTTTTTCCGATCTCAGCTTTCTCTTTGCGCCGCATCGTCTCCCACTCTCGAATATCTTCGGCACCGAGCTCATCCATGTTGCGATGGAAAAGGTGTGAGAAGTTAGCCTCGATGATTTGGCATGTTCCATAGCCGTAGCGCGAACGCATCTTGTGCGGCTTGTAGATGTGCTCAAAGAAATGTCCGACCTTTTTGAAACGACCTATCTGACGCGCTTCCTCAGCGGCTATCGTTTCGGATTTGAGCTTAGAGCGATGCTGTGCTGGGTCTTCGCCTCGTGCAAGCATATGGGAATACTCAAGAGCAATGCTCGCCATAGCTTGGATATGCGCGCCCTGCCCGTCACCTGTGAGCAACCGACCGAGCTTCAGCTTTCTACGCTTGCCGGTAGCATCGGTGTAACGGAAATACCAACTAGCGCCCGATTTCCCCTTACGCAGAAAAAAGCCATTGATACGAGTGCAACCAAGCTGAGCATCTAGGGTCGCTTGGCTTAGAAACTTACCAATTGCGCTGATAGTGATTGAGGTGAGCTTTTCTTTTACCGGCCGCATAGTCTAACTCCAAATCAGCGGCCCCAAATAATTTGGGGCCAATCTGGGGCCAGTATAGACGAATCTTATAGAATTCGGCAAGATTCAAAGAGATTTATCAAAACACCTCAAAGCCACGTATTATTTAGCTCTGAGCAAAAAAGTATATGAATTTTAAGGGGTGCAAAGAATACAAAATCTCGTCATGGGGTGTCAGGGGTCGCTGGTTCAAATCCAGTCACGCCGACCAATTTCCTTCTACTCAGCGAAAAAGAACTGGTTTCGTCCAGCCTCTTTTGCCCGATACATTGCCGCATCGGCAATCTTCAGTAACTGTTTCGGCGTGTCAGCGTGCTCGGGATATAGCGCCACACCCATTGATGCGCCAATTTGCAAGGTCAGCGAACCAACACGGAATGGTCGTTGGAGTGCGTCAATAACCTCGTTAGCTATTTTTTCTATATCGCTACGCGTCTGAATATGTTCCAACAAAATAATAAATTCATCGCCGCCTAAGCGCCCCACAATATCAGTTGAGCGCAGGCATTCCCTAACCCGCGGTCCGACAGCCTGTAATAACGCATCGCCAACATCATGACCATGCGTATCATTCACTGGTTTAAAGAAATCTAAATCAAAAAATAATAACGCGCAGGATCGTTTTGATGTGTGGGTTCGTTTTATGGCATCGTCAAGGTGTTGCAACACCGCAAATCGATTAGGTAAATGTGTCAGAGTGTCAGTAAGCGCGAGTTGTTGCATTCGCTCTTGGTCATGTTTCTCCGCTGAAATATCATTAAAAATATGAATGAGCTGTAATGCCTCACCTTTATCATTACGCACAGCGGTAATCGTTTGCAGCGCTGGAAAACTATCACCATTTGGCTTCTTATACCAAACCTCACCCTGCCAGCTATCGTTCTTCACAATATGCCGTCTTACTTGGCGCTGAATATCGTTAGTCATGCGTTCTTTATCAAGGAATGCTAAAAGGCTGGTATCCCTAAAATTATCAACGCCAAGATTAAACAACTCCGCAAAAGCTTGGTTGACGCGCAAAACCATTAACCCATTATCCGTAATCACAATAGCTTCTTGCGCTTTTTCAAACACCGTATTGGCGAGTTTCAGCTTGCGGTTTGATTCATGTAATTGTTTGTGTTGCGCCAATTGCGCGCGAATAATCGGCTGCGAGTATTTGTGCAGCCACCAAGCGCCAATAGCAACGGTCATAATAATGACGAACCCAACCGATGCAAATTCGGTGATCAATGCGCCAAAAAGCGAGGTGTCCGCATGAATAACAACCAAACCCCAAGCGGAATCGTTGAACGGAATAAAGTAATGTAAGCGCGTGTCATCCTTAGATGTATCGCGATATACAAACGGCGCGCTGCCATATGCGGCGATATAGAAATTCTCACCAGAACCGAACTCTCGTTGTTTTAATTGATTTGATACCTGATCAAACTCGATATATAAACGTTCACGCGAGTTTACCAAACGAAAATTTGTATCCTGTCCAAAAGTATTTAACTCTCGCAAAATATCAAGAACTTCGGTTGGTCCGAATAAGAGAATGTCGATACCGATTATTCGATTATCATCGTCAACAATCGGTGCGGCGGCAGAGATGAATAAGTTGTCAGCCAGATTGACATAATGAAGACCATACGCACGTAGTAGCTGTATATTTTTACTTAAATCAAAGTCTAATAAATCACTTGCTGGGCCTTTATATTCGGCAATGGTTTCACCAGAATTGGTAATGCGAATGCCGGCAGCAAGATTAGGAATAAAGGCAGCAGCATCAGCTATACGGTC
>AZIJ01015705.1_pt1 | contig 13692 bp, 11 predicted proteins | sample 359151 | NCBI WGS metagenome assembly AZIJ01 (sample SAMN02429718, study PRJNA222666) | marine sediment metagenome | biome: Sediment sample; isolation source: enrichment culture of sample MGS-ElMAX(UA) from oil contaminated site at the... | place: Egypt: El Max | collected 2013-01-23 | depth 9.22 m m | reverse complement strand
CGGCACCGAGCGGCTGGCGGAAGTGGTGGAACAGCTTGCCCTGGCCCCCGACGACATCGTGGTCAACGTGCAGGGGGACGAACCCCTGCTGCCGCCGGCGCTGGTGGATCAGGTGGCCGGCTTGCTGGCCGCCAGCGACGCCCCCATGGCCACTCTGGCCACGCCCTTGCTGCATGCCCATGAGCTCACCGATCCGAACGTGGTCAAGGTGGTGCACAGCCTGCACGGCAAGGCGCTGTATTTCAGCCGGGCCTCCATTCCCTTTGACCGGGACGGCACGAGCGAGGACAGGCCCTGCCTTGAGCACTGCCTGCGCCATATCGGCATCTATGCTTATCGGGCGGGCTTTATTCGCCGCTATGTGGCCTTGCCCGCCGGCCCCCTGGAGCGGCTGGAAAAACTGGAGCAGCTGCGGGTGCTCTGGCACGGTGAAAGCATTGCCCTCGGCGTGGCCCGGGAAGTGCCCCCGGCCGGGGTGGATACCCCCGCCGATCTGGACGCCGTGCGCCAATATCTGGCCCAGGCCTGAGCCGGCGCTTGCTTCGCCGACTAAATTAACTGCAAAAAAAAAGTGAAACGGGTACATTGCCCGGTAAACGGGGTGGCGCTGCCGCCCGCAACGGAAATGTTTGAGGAAAAGTATGATTACCCTGGGTGAATACATCGTAAAGACACAGTCCGAACACCCCAGCGCCACCGGTGAGCTGACCTCGTTGCTGTCGTCCATTCGTCGTGCCGCCAAGATCGTTAACCGGGAAATCAACCGGGCCGGTCTGGCGACCGAGATCATTGGCGGCAGCAACGGCAGCCAAAACGTGCAGGGTGAAGTGCAGCAGAAGCTGGATGTGTTCGCCAACGACAAGTTCAAGGCGGCCCTCGAAGCCCGGGGCGAAGTGTGCGGCATCGCCTCGGAAGAAGAGGACTACTTCGTCTGCTTTGACAGCGCCAAGCGCAGCGATGCCAAATACGTGGTGCTGATGGATCCCCTCGACGGCTCGTCCAACATCGACGTCAATGTATCGGTGGGCACCATTTTCTCCATCTACCGTCGCGTCAGCGAGCCGGGCACCCCGGTGGTAATGGAAGACTTTCTGCAGCCGGGGGTGAACCAGGTGGCCGCCGGCTATGTGGTGTACGGTTCCTCCACCATGCTGGTGTATACCACCGGTAACGGCGTGCACGGCTTTACCTATGATCCGTCGCTCGGCTCCTTCTGTCTGTCTCACGAGAACATTCGCATTCCCGAAGAAGGCAGCATTTACTCCATCAACGAGGGCAACTACATCAAGTTTCCCGAGGGCGTCAAGAAGTACCTCAAGTACTGCCAGGAGCAGGATGAAGCCACCAAGCGGCCCTATACCTCCCGTTATATCGGCTCTCTGGTGTCCGACTTTCACCGCAACATGCTGAAGGGCGGCATTTACATTTACCCTTCCGGCACCAGTGCCCCCAACGGCAAGCTGCGCCTGTTGTACGAGTGCAACCCGCTGGCGTTCCTGGCCGAACAGGCCGGCGGCAAGGCCAGTGACGGCTTTCGGCGCATCATGGAGATCAAACCCACCGAGCTGCACCAGCGCACGCCCTACTTCGTGGGCTCCACCCGCATGGTGGAAAAGGCCGAAAGCCTGATGGCCGAGTTTTCTTCCCCGGTTGGCGAGTAAACGCCATTGCATGTTCAAAAGGCGCTTCGGCGCCTTTTTTGTTGGTCGCGCCGGCGGATTCCCGCTGCCGGGCTTGGTGTACCTGCCTTGATCTCCATCAAGCCGGCAGCCTTGAAATATGACATGGCCGGTCAATAATTGAACAGCGGTCATCATTGCAAGGAGAATCATCATGACGGACAAGCAAAGCCGCGGTTCCAGGCTGATGCCCTGGAACTGGTTTCGGCATGAACAGGAAGACGGCGGCGAGCAGGAGGCTCATCCCATTTTACGGTTGCAACGGGAGATGGACCGGCTGTTCGACAACAGCCTGCGTGGCGGACTTGGGCTGAAAGACTGGCCGGAGATGAACCTGCTTAGACCCAGCCTGGACATCAGTGAGCGGGACGACAGCTACCTGATCAGTGTTGAAATTCCCGGTGTCAGCAAGGAAAACATTCAGCTGACCCAGCAGGGGGATCAACTGGTGATCCAGGGGGAGAAAAGTCAGGAGCATGAGGAGAAAAACGACAAACTGCATCGTATCGAACGCAGCTACGGTCATTTTCAGCGGGTGCTGACCCTGCCGGCCGACGCCGACAGCGCGGCCATCAAGGCCGACTTCAAGGACGGGGTGCTCAAGGTGACCGTGCCCCGCAAACCGGGTGGCAGCAATAACGGTCGGCAGATCGGGATCAGCGGCTGAGCCGGCAGAGGTATCGCGCCACCCAAAAGCAAAAAGGCCGGCGAATGCCGGCCTTGTCACGGTTGCAGCAGCCCGACTTACTTGTCGGCTACCTGACTTTTGAAGTCGCGCTGAGGAGCACCGGTGTACAACTGGCGCGGACGACCGATCTTCTGCTTGGGATCGGACATCATTTCGTTCCAGTGGGACATCCAGCCGACGGTACGGGCCAGGGCGAAGATCACGGTGAACATGCTGGTGGGAATGCCGATGGCCTTCAGAATGATACCGGAATAGAAGTCGACGTTCGGGTACAGCTTGCGCTCGACGAAGTATTCGTCGGACAGCGCAATGCGTTCCAGCTCCATGGCCACGTCCAGCAGCGGATCTTCAATCTTGAGATCGTCCAGCACTTCGTGGCAGGTTTCCCGCATGACCTTGGCGCGGGGGTCGAAGTTTTTGTACACCCGGTGACCAAAGCCCATCAGGCGGAAGGGATCGTCCTTGTCCTTGGCGCGTTCGATAAACTCGGGGATACGATCCACCGAGCCGATCTCTTCCAGCATCAGCAGACAGGCTTCGTTGGCACCACCGTGGGCCGGTCCCCACAGGGAGGCAATGCCGGCGGCAATACAGGCGAAGGGGTTGGCACCGCTGGAGCCGGACAGACGCACGGTGGAGGTGGAGGCGTTCTGCTCGTGATCCGCATGCAGGGTAAAGATGCGGTCCATGGCTTTTTCCACCACCGGATTGACCCGGTAGTCTTCACAAGGCACGGCAAACATCATTTGCAGGAAGTTGCCGGCGTAGCTCAGCTCGTTGCGCGGGTACACGAACGGCTGACCGACGGAATATTTGTAGGCCATGGCGGCAATGGTCGGCATCTTGGCGATCAGGCGCTGGGCGGCCAGCTCGCGGTGGACCGGATCATTGATGTCCATGGGGTCGTGATAGAAGGCCGACAGGCCGGCGATCACGCCACACACGATGGCCATGGGGTGCGCATCGCGGCGGTAGCCCTTGAAGAAGGAAGACAGCTGCTCGTGCACCATGGTATGGCGCATGATGTCGCGGCTGAACTGCTCATACTGCTTGGCGGTAGGGGCTTCGCCGTACAGCAGCAGATAGCATACCTCCAGGTAGCTGGCATCCTGGGCCAGTTGCTCGATGGGGTAGCCGCGGTGCAGCAGGATACCCTGGTCACCATCGATATAGGTGATCTCGGACTGGCAGGACGCCGTTGCGAGGAAACCGGGGTCGTAGGTGAAGTAGCCGTGTGAGCCGAGAGAACTGATATCGATCACATCATAGCCGGCAGTGCCGGAGGCGATAGGAAGCTCAACGGGTTCCTTGCCGGGCAGATGCAGAGTGGCCTTTTGGTCAGCCATAGCACGTCTCCTTTGCTTTTATAATTAGGTCCATGAGTAAGGCATTTTTACACAGAATGAGTGAATTTTTAATCATTTCTGCTTCTCATGGTGCCGGCATATTGAAAACAAAGCGGGGTGCAAAGTCAATTTTACTCGCCGCGCGCAACAGGCTGTTAACCCCGTTGTGCGATCGACTTTACAGAATTCGCAATTGATTCAGGTGCTTCGTTGTATTTGTTGATTCCCTCCTTATACTGGCTTTCCGAGGGTATAGGACGCAGTTGTGGCCATGCCGCAGTCGTACTGCTGGTACTGAATCGAGCCCGCTCAGGGCATGGGCAGTCGCAGCAGCTTGTTCTCGGTCATGAGCTCAGTCCGTATATCCGGGTAAAGTCTGTCAAAACAATAACTAACGTGCTCCATGGAGCTAGTGGGCAAGACCGTGACTAAAAAACAGAGACCTGTAAACCTCGACCTACGGACCATTCGCCAGCCCGTCGCCGCCATCTCATCCATTCTGCACCGGGTATCCGGCGTGATCACCCTGTTCGCGCTCGCCATCCTGCTGTGGCTGCTCAGTGAATCTCTCGCTTCCGAGCAGGGTTTCAATGGGGTGGTGGAGATCCTGGACGGCTTCTTTGTCGGCTTCATCCTCTGGGGTGTGCTGACCGCTCTGGCCTATCACATTGTGGGCGGCATTCGCCACCTCATTATGGATCTGGGCTATTGCGAGGAGCTTGAATCGGGCGCCCTGAGTGCCAAGGTGGCATTCGGTGTGACCATTGTTCTGTCACTGCTGGCGGGGGTACTGGTATGGTAACCAATTCTGCAACTTTTGGCCGCAGCGGCGTGCACGATTTTATGCTGCTTCGTGCCACTGCTGTCCTTCTGACCCTGTACACCCTGTATCTGGTCGGCTTCATTGCCTTTAACGACATCACCTATCAGGTGTGGACGGGCTTTTTTGACCGTACCTTCACCAAGGTGTTTACCCTGCTGGCGCTGTTCAGTGTGCTGATGCACGGCTGGATTGGTGCCTGGCAGGTGCTGTCCGACTATGTCAAGCCGGCGCTGTGGCGCGGCCTGGCCCAGTTTGCCGTGGTGGTATTGCTGCTGTCCTATCTGCTGACCGGTATCGTTGTATTGTGGGGTGTATAAGGTGACTATTGCTATTCGAGAATTCGACGCCGTGGTAATCGGCGCCGGCGGTGCCGGTATGCGCGCCGCCCTTCAGATTGCTGAATCGGGCAAAAGCTGTGCGCTGCTGTCCAAGGTATTTCCGACCCGTTCCCATACCGTGTCCGCCCAGGGCGGCATCACGGTGGCGCTGGGCAATGCCCACGACGACAACTGGGAATGGCACATGTACGACACCGTCAAGGGCTCCGACTACATCGGTGACCAAGACGCCATTGAATTTATGTGCCAGACCGGCCCCGAAGCCATCCTCGAGCTGGAAAAAATGGGACTGCCCTTTTCCCGCTTCGACAACGGCAAGGTGTACCAGCGCCCCTTCGGCGGCCAGTCCAAGGCCTTTGGCGGCGAGCAGGCGGCCCGTACCGCGGCGGCGTCCGACCGTACCGGTCATGCCCTGCTGCACACCCTGTACCAGCAGAACGTCAAGCATAAAACCACGGTGTTTTCCGAGTGGTACGCCCTGGATCTGGTGAAGAACCAGGACGGCGACGTGGTCGGCTGTACCGCCATCGACATCGAAACCGGTGAAGTGGTCTACTTCAAGGCCAAGGCCACCATCCTGGCCACCGGCGGCGCCGGTCGTATCTTCCAGTCCACCACCAACGCCCACATCAACACCGGTGACGGTGTCGGCATGGCGCTGCGCGCCGGTGTGCCGGTGCAGGACATGGAAATGTGGCAGTTCCACCCCACCGGCATCGCCGGCGCCGGCGTGCTGGTGACCGAAGGTTGCCGGGGCGAGGGCGGTTACCTGCTGAACAAGGACGGCGAGCGCTTTATGGAGCGTTATGCCCCCAACGCCAAGGATCTGGCCGGTCGTGACGTGGTGGCCCGCTCCATGATGATCGAAATCCGCGAAGGCCGCGGCTGCGACGGCCCCTGGGGTCCGCACATCAAGCTGAAGCTGGATCACCTGGGCAAGGAAGTGCTGGAAAGCCGTCTGCCCGGTATCTGCGAGCTGTCCCGCACCTTTGCCCACGTGGATCCGGTGAAAGAGCCGATTCCGGTTATCCCCACCTGTCACTACATGATGGGCGGTATCCCCACCAACGTGCACGGCCAGGCCCTGAAACAGGATGCCAACGGCAACGACGTGCCGGTGAAGGGGCTGTTCGCCGTGGGCGAAATCGCCTGCGTATCGGTGCACGGTGCCAACCGCCTGGGCGGCAACTCCCTGCTCGACCTGGTGGTGTTCGGCCGTGCCGTGGGTCGTCACCTGACCGAGGCCCTGAACGAGCTGGGCGAGGTGCGCGGTGCATCCGAGTCCGACCTCGAGGCGTCACTGGCCCGCTATAACCGCTGGGAAAATACTCGCAGCGGCGAAGATCCGGTACAGATCAAGAAAGACCTGCAGCGCTGCATGCAGAACAACTTCTCGGTATTCCGGGAAGGGGACGCCATGGCGGCCGGTCTGGCTGAGCTGAAGGAAATTCGTGAGCGTCTGAAGTCCGCCCGTCTGGACGACACCAGCCGCGACTTCAACACCCAGCGAATTGAGTGTCTGGAACTGGATAACCTGATGGAAACCGCTTACGCCACCGCCGTGGCCGCGAATTTCCGTACCGAGTCCCGGGGCGCCCATTCCCGCTTCGATTATCCCGAGCGGGATGACGAGAACTGGCTGTGCCACTCGCTGTACAGCCCCGAGACCGAGTCCATGACCCGACGTTCCGTGAATATGTCACCGGTTACCCGTGACGCATTCCCGCCCAAAGCACGTACCTACTAAGGGGAGGCGATAATGCAAGTTACCATTTCCGTCTATCGCTACAATCCGGAAACCGATGCCAAGCCCTACATGAAGGACTACCGGCTCGATGTAGCCGAAGGCTCCGACATGATGGTGCTCGACGCCCTGCTGCAGCTGAAAGAGCAGGAGCCGAGCCTGGCGTTCCGCCGTTCCTGCCGTGAAGGCGTGTGCGGCTCCGACGGCCTGAACATGAACGGCAAGAACGGCCTGGCCTGTATCACGCCGCTGTCCGATCTGCTGGGCAAAGACAACAAGGTGGTGATCCGGCCGCTGCCGGGCCTGCCGGTGGTGCGCGATCTGGTGGTCGACATGAGCCAGTTCTACACCCAGTGGGAGAAGGTCAAGCCCTTCCTCATCGCCGAAGACAAGCAGCCGCCGGCGCGCGAGCGTCTGCAATCCCCGGAAGAGCGGTCCAAGCTGGACGGGCTGTACGAGTGCATTCTGTGCGCCTGTTGCTCCACCTCCTGCCCGTCTTTCTGGTGGAACCCGGACAAGTTCATCGGTCCGGCCGGCCTGCTGGCCGCCTATCGCTGGCTGATCGACAGCCGCGACACCGCCACCGACGAGCGCTTGTCCAACCTGGATGACGCCTTCAGCGTGTTCCGCTGTCACGGCATCATGAACTGCGTGAACGTGTGTCCCAAGGGCCTGAACCCCACCAAGGCCATTGGCAACATCAAGTCCATGCTGCTGAAACGGGCAGTATAAACGTCCCGAATAAAATGTTGCCGCCCGCAAGGGCGGCATTGACTCGACGACCAGAACGACAGTAGCCCTGTCGAGACGTGATAAAGGGATAAAAATGCACAATGGCGTAATGCAAGCCTGGCTGGATTCTTCTCACCTGGCCGGTGCCAATGCGACCTATGTAGAAGACCTGTATGAGGCTTACCTGGCCGATCCCGAATCGGTTTCCGAACAATGGCGTGCCGTCTTCGACGGCTTGCCATCGGGAACCGAACCCACTCCGGATCAGCCCCATTCTCAAGTGAGAGACTATTTTCGCCGCCTCGCCAAAGACACCTCCCGTTATGCCACCCCGGTCAGTGATCCCCACACTGATGCCAAGCAAGTCAAGGTTCTGCAACTGATCAACGCCTACCGTTTCCGGGGCCATCAGAATGCCAATCTGGATCCGCTCGGGCTGTGGAACCGCGAGCCGGTGGCCGAGCTGGACCCGGCCTTTCATAACCTGACCGGCGCCGATCTCGAGGCGACCTTCAACGTGGGCTCCTACGCCATCGGCAGCGAGACCATGAAGCTGAAGGATCTGGTGGCGGCGCTGAAGAAAACCTACTGCGGCTCCGTGGGTGCGGAATACATGCACATCACCAGCACTCGGGAAAAGCGCTGGATTCAAAGCCGCCTCGAGCCGGTGGTGGGCGCGCCCCAGTACACCGATGAAGACAAGCTGCGCTTCCTTGACAGCCTGACCGCTGCCGAGGGTCTGGAAAAATACCTGGGTGCCAAGTTCCCGGGCGCCAAGCGTTTCTCCCTGGAAGGGGGCGATGCCCTGATCCCCATGACCAAGGAGCTCATTCGCCGCTTCGGTGAAAAGGGCGGTCGCGAAGTGGTGATCGGCATGGCCCACCGGGGCCGTCTGAACATGCTGGTCAACGTGCTGGGCAAGCGTCCGCAAGACCTGTTCGATGCCTTCGCCGGCAAGTACGAGACTCAGAGCTCCGGTGACGTGAAGTACCACATGGGCTTCAGCTCCGACTTCGACACCCCGGGCGGCCCGGTGCACCTGGCGCTGGCGTTCAACCCGTCACACCTGGAAATCGTCAACCCGGTGGTGATCGGCTCGGTCCGTGCCCGTATGGACCGTCTCGACAACCCGGACGGCCGTCAGGTACTGCCGGTGACCATTCACGGCGACTCGGCCTTTGCCGGCCAGGGCGTGGTGGCGGAAACCTTCAACATGTCGCTGACCCGGGGCTACGGGGTGGGCGGCACGGTGCGGATTGTGATCAACAACCAGGTGGGCTTTACCACCTCCAACCCGCGCGACACCCGCTCCACCGAGTACTGTACCGACATCGCCAAAATGGTGCAGGCGCCCATTTTCCACGTCAATGCCGACGATCCGGAAGCCGTGGTGCAGGTGACCCAGCTGGCGCTGGACTTCCGCAACGAGTTCGGTCGCGACGTGGTCATCGATCTGGTGTGTTACCGCCGTCACGGCCACAACGAGGCCGATGAGCCCAGCGCCACCCAGCCGCTGATGTACCAGAAGATCAAGAAGCACCCGACCCCGCGCAAGATTTACGCCGATCGCCTGATTGAAAAGGGCACCGTCTCGGCGGAGCAGGTGACCACTCAGATCAACGAGTACCGGGATGCCCTGGATCACGGTGAGTGCGTGGTCAAGGAATGGCGCCCGATGCAGAAACATTCCGTCGACTGGTCGCCCTACCTGGGCCACGAATGGGACATGGCCTACGACTCTACCTATGATCTTGAACAGCTCAAGGATCTGGGGGATCGCCTGACTCGTTATCCGGAAACCCATACCCTGCAGCGCCAGGTGGCCAAGATTTACGCCGACCGCAAGCTGATGGCCCAGGGCGAGAAGCTGGTGGACTGGGGCTTTGCGGAGACCCTGGCCTACGCCACCCTGTGCGACAACGGTTATGAAGTGCGCCTGACCGGCCAGGACTCCGGCCGGGGTACCTTCTTCCACCGTCACGCGGTGTTGCACAACCAGAACGACGCCAGTATTTACACCCCGCTGTGCTACCTCTCCGAGGATCAGGGCCAGTTCCAGGTGTATGACTCGGTGCTGAGTGAAGAAGCGGTGATGGCCTTTGAATACGGTTATGCCACCGCCGAGCCCGTGGGCCTGACCATCTGGGAAGCCCAGTTCGGTGACTTTGCCAACGGCGCTCAGGTGGTGATTGACCAGTTCCTCGCCGCCGGCGAGCAGAAGTGGGGCCGCATGTGCGGACTGACCCTGCTGCTGCCTCATGGCTACGAAGGTCAGGGTCCGGAGCACTCCAGTGCCCGTCTGGAACGTTATCTGCAATTGTGCGCCGAGCACAACATGCAGGTGTGCGTGCCCACCACGCCGGCGCAGGTGTTCCACATGCTGCGCCGTCAGGTGCTGCGCCCCATGCGCCGGCCGCTGGTGGTGATGACGCCGAAGTCGCTGCTGCGTCATCCGCTGGCGGTTTCCGAGCTGGAAACCTTGGCCCAGGGCACATTCCAGAACGCCATTGGCGAAATTGATGATCTGGATCCCAAAGGCGTCAAGCGCGTGATTCTTTGTTCCGGCAAGGTGTATTACGATTTGCTCGAAGCGCGTCGCAAGAACGAACAAACGGATGTGGCGATCATTCGAATTGAACAGCTGTATCCCTTCCCTCAGGACGAGGTGGCCGCGATTCTGGCCGACTACCAGCACGTGACCGATTTCGTCTGGTGTCAGGAAGAGCCGCAAAACCAGGGAGCCTGGTATTGCAGCCAGCATCACTTCCGGGCGGCCATTCCGGAAGGCGCCAAACTGAGCTATGCCGGTCGTGAGGCTTCGGCTTCTCCGGCGGTGGGTTACACCTCGGTTCACTTACAACAACAAAAAGCGTTGGTGGAAGCCGCACTGACGCTGACCAAAGCATAATGCACTAAGGACATATTGATGAGCATCGAAATCAAGGTTCCCGACCTCCCCGAATCCGTTGCCGACGCCACCATCGCCACCTGGCACAAGCAGCCCGGCGACAGCGTAGAGCGCGACGAAGTGATCGTCGATATTGAAACCGACAAGGTGGTACTGGAAGTGCCGGCCCCCGAGGCCGGTATTCTGGAAGCCATCATGGAAGACGCCGGCGCCACCGTGCTGGGTCAGCAGGTGATTGGCAAGCTCAAGCAGGGCGCCAAGGCCGGTGAAGAGACCAAGGACAAGCCCGCCAGCAACGGTGAAGCCAAGGCCGAGGCCGCGGCTGCCGAGAGCGACGATCTGAGCCCGGCGGTACGCCGCCTGGTGGCCGAGCACAACATTGACGCGAGCAAGCTGTCCGGCTCCGGCAAGGGTGGCCGCATCACCAAGGAAGACGTGGAAGCCTTCATCAAGGACGGCGGCAAGGCCAAAACCGCCGACCAGCCGGTCGCCGCCAAGGCCGAGCTGCCGCTGGTGGCGCCGGGTCAGCGCGATCAAAAACGCGTACCCATGACCCGTCTGCGCAAGCGGGTGGCCGAGCGTCTGCTGGAAGCCAAGAACACCACCGCCATGCTGACCACCTTCAACGAGGTCAACATGAAGCCGATCATGGATCTGCGCAAGCAGTACCAGGACATCTTCGAGAAGCGTCACGGCATTCGCCTGGGCTTTATGTCCTTCTACGTGAAGGCGGTGGTGGAGTCGCTCAAGCGCTTCCCGGAAGTGAACGCCTCCATTGACGGCGACGATATCGTTTATCACAACTACTTTGATGTCAGTATTGCCGTGTCCACGCCCCGTGGCCTGGTGACCCCGGTACTGCGCGACTGCGATCGCCTGAGCCTGGCCGACATTGAGAAGAGCATCAAAGAGCTGGCCATCAAGGGTCGCGACGGCAAACTGACCGTCGATGACATGACCGGCGGTAACTTTACCATTACCAATGGCGGCGTGTTCGGCTCCCTGATGTCCACCCCCATCATCAACCCGCCGCAGAGCGCCATTCTGGGAATGCACAAGATCCAGGACAGGCCCATGGCGGTGGACGGCAAGGTGGAAATCCTGCCGATGATGTACCTGGCCCTGTCTTACGATCACCGTCTGATCGACGGTCGCGAGTCGGTCAGCTTCCTGGTATCGATCAAGGAGCTGCTGGAAGACCCGACCCGTCTGCTGCTGGACGTGTAAGCCAACAATAACAAGAGGGCGGACCGGTTCCGCCCCATGCCCTGAACCCAACAACAACGGAAACACAACATGAATTTGCATGAATATCAGGCAAAACAGCTGTTCGCCGAATACGGCCTGCCCGTATCCGAAGGCTACGCATGTGACAACCCGCAGGAAGCGGTAGAAGCGGCCAGCAAAATCGGCGGCAACATGTGGGTGGTCAAATGTCAGGTCCACGCCGGTGGCCGTGGCAAGGCAGGCGGTGTCAAGCTGGCCAAGAGCAAGGAAGAGATCCGCGAGTTCGCGGAGCAGTGGCTGGGCAAGAATCTGGTCACCTACCAGACCGACGCCAAGGGTCAGCCGGTGGCCAAGATCCTGGTGGAGTCCTGCACCGACATTGCCAAGGAGCTTTATCTGGGCGCGGTCGTGGACCGGGGTACCCGTCGTGTGGTGTTCATGGCATCAACCGAAGGCGGCGTTGAGATTGAGAAGGTGGCCGAAGAGACCCCCGAACTGATCCACAAGGCCGCCATCGATCCCCTGGTGGGCCCGCAGCCTTATCAGGGCCGTGAGCTGGCATTCAAACTGGGCCTGAAAGGGGACCAGATCAAGCAGTTCACCAAAATCTTCCTCGGTCTGGGACAGATGTTCCTGGACTACGATTTCGCCCTGCTCGAAATCAACCCCCTGGTGATCACCGATGCCGGCAACCTGCACTGCCTGGACGGCAAGATCAACATCGACTCCAACGCCCTGTACCGTCAGCCCAAGCTGCGCGACATGCATGACCCAAGCCAGGACGATGCCCGCGAAGCCCACGCCGCCAAGTGGGAGCTGAACTATGTGGCGCTGGATGGCAACATCGGCTGCATGGTCAACGGTGCCGGTCTGGCCATGGGCACCATGGACATCGTGAACCTGCACGGCGGCAAGCCGGCCAACTTCCTGGATGTGGGCGGTGGCGCCACCAAGGAGCGGGTGACCGAGGCGTTCAAGATTATTCTCTCCGACAGCAATGTGAAAGCGGTACTGGTGAACATCTTTGGCGGTATTGTCCGTTGCGACATGATTGCCGAAGGCATCATCGGTGCGGTGAAGGAAGTGGGCGTCAAAGTCCCGGTGGTGGTCCGTCTGGAAGGCAACAATGCCGAAGCCGGCACCGCCAAGCTGGACGAGTCCGGCCTCAACATCATCGCCGCCACCAGCCTGACCGACGCCGCCGTTCAGGTCGTTAACGCCGCACAGGGGAAATAACAGCATGAGCATTCTGATCAACAAAGACACCAAGGTCATCTGCCAGGGATTCACCGGCGGCCAGGGTACCTTCCACTCCGAGCAGGCCATCGAATACGGTACGCAAATGGTGGGCGGTGTGTCTCCGGGCAAGGGCGGCACCACTCATCTGGGTCTGCCGGTATTCAACACCGTGCGGGAAGCCGTGGAAGCCACCGGCGCCACCGCCACCGTGATCTACGTGCCGGCGCCGTTCTGTAAAGACGCCATTCTGGAAGCCATCGATGCCGGCATCCAGCTGATTGTCACCATCACCGAGGGCATTCCGACCCTCGACATGCTGGACGTGAAAGTGAAGCTGGACGAAACCGGTGTACGCATGATCGGCCCCAACTGCCCGGGTGTGATCACCCCCGATGAGTGCAAGATCGGCATCATGCCCGGTCACATTCACAAGAAGGGCAAGGTGGGCATCGTATCCCGCTCCGGTACCCTGACCTACGAAGCGGTCAAGCAGACCACCGACGAGGGTTTTGGTCAGTCCAGCTGTGTGGGCATTGGTGGTGACCCCATTCCCGGCTCCAACTTCATCGATATTCTGAAGCTGTTCCAGGAAGATCCGGAAACCGAAGCCATCGTGATGATCGGTGAAATCGGCGGCACCGCCGAAGAAGAAGCCGCGGCCTTTATCAAGGCCAATGTCACCAAGCCGGTAGTGTCCTACATCGCCGGTGTGACCGCGCCTCCGGGCAAGCGCATGGGCCACGCCGGCGCCATCATCTCCGGTGGCAAGGGCACTGCAGACGAGAAGTTTGCTGCCCTGCAGGACGCCGGTGTGAAAACCGTGCGCTCCCTGGCCGACATCGGCGCTGCCCTGCGCGAAGTAACCGGCTGGTAAACGCTAGCTGTCAGTCATCAGCGTTAAGCAGTAAGAAAAAAGGAGCCGTAAGGCTAATGCCGATCAGTTAAGCCAAATCGCTTGACGATCCCGC
>AZIJ01004596.1_pt1 | contig 13718 bp, 14 predicted proteins | sample 359151 | NCBI WGS metagenome assembly AZIJ01 (sample SAMN02429718, study PRJNA222666) | marine sediment metagenome | biome: Sediment sample; isolation source: enrichment culture of sample MGS-ElMAX(UA) from oil contaminated site at the... | place: Egypt: El Max | collected 2013-01-23 | depth 9.22 m m | reverse complement strand
ATGCAGGCACCATTAAAGCGATCGAAAAAGGTTTTAAACAACCACAGCAAGGCGACGTGGTGATCGACCGTCGAGACGGCACGGTGATGCCTGGTTTCATTGATATGCACACGCATTTAACCTCACAGCTCGGCCCTGGTAGCTATATGAATAAATTTACCAAAGGTGCGCCGGATGTGACTTTAGATGCCGTTAATTATGCTCGGAAAACTTTGATGGCTGGGTTCACGACAGTTCGTGATTTAGGTGATTCATACAATGCGAGTATCGCGCTGCGTAACGCTGTGAATGCCGGTAAAGTGATTGGCCCACGTATTTATACTGCAGGTAAATCGCTCGCAACCACCGGTGGTCACGCTGACCCAACCAATGGCGCACATGCTGGTTTATACGAAACGCCAACACCAGCGGATGGTGTTCTTAACGGCCCATACGAAGCTCGTCAAGCCGTTCGCGCTCGTTATCAAGACGGCTCAGATTTGATCAAGCTAACCGTGACTGGTGGTGTTCTAAGCGTTGCCAAAAGTGGTCATAACCCGCAGTTCATGATGGATGAGCTAAAGGCCGTTGTTGATACTGCAAAAGATTATGAAATGAAGGTCACAGTACACGCGCATGGTAAAGAAGGCATGCTTCGCGCTATTGAAGCCGGTGTTGATTCCATTGAGCACGGCACTTATATGGACGAAGAAGTCATGCGTGCCATGAAGAAAAAGGGCGTGTATTACGTGCCAACAATTACGGCCGGACGCTCGGTTGCTGATCGAGCCAAAATTGATGGCTTCTTCCCAGAGTTAGTGCGTCCAAAAGCTGCGGCAATTGGTCCAAAGATTCAAAGTACGTTCGCTGAAGCCTACAAAGCTGGTGTTAAAATCGCCTTTGGTACTGATGCCGGTGTCTACGATCATGGCGAAAACTATCGCGAGTTTATTTACATGGTCGAAGCCGGTATGCCGCCATTAGTTGCTATTCGCAGTGCAACCGCAGAAGCTTCCAAACTTCTTGGCGTGACGGATATAGGTACGATTGAAGTGGGTAAACGTGCCGATGTGGTTGCCGTACAGGGAAATCCGTTGAACGATGTATCCCTGCTTAGCAATATCAATTTGGTAGTGAAAGACGGTACTGTTTACAAACAATAACCTAAGCGAAATCTTTCAAGAGCTGGCGGACGTCTTGTAAAATGACGTTCTCCAGCTCTTTTTCGTAGCCCTCTCGCTCATTGTCCATTTTGCGAATTTCAGCTTTTGGATACTGCTTGCGCGCCTCATGAGTCGGCATGTGCTTTATCCGTTCATACATATCGTGTAACGACGGATACTTTTTAGCATAACCGGCTTGCGTAGACTCGACGCGTAAATCAAGCAATACCACCAAGCGCAACGCGCCCTCGGACAACGGGCATTGTCCCTGCTCCATCGCCTTTGCAATTGTGACAATACTTTCGTGTAGGTTTTTGTTACGCTTTGCCAAAGCTTGGTCGCGACGCTGGTTTTGTGCCTTTAGTTGCGCCAGCAAACGCCCAGCATAAAAAGCTAGGCCAACAATAATGACACTGCCTAAAGCAATGGCAAACCACACCCACATTGGAAAGTTAGTTTCTGTCATCGTCATCCTCAAAGTCGTCATCGAAGTCTAAGTCGTCGAAATCGTCATCTTCGCCGTCATCCAGCTCAATACCGAGCTGTTCGGCAAGCTGTGCGAATCTCTCAGTACGCTCTTCCATGTACTTTGTATCACTGGCATTTAGTGTTTCGCCGTCTTCTGCGCGTTCTAGTAGCGCTTCGAGACGCTCGTCGTTCTCAATAGCGGCTAGTTCAGCCAGCGCGGCTTTACGATCAAAGCTAGGCTGCTGCACAACATGTGGTGCTTGATTTGGGTCGACGAGAGTAATTGGCTTCTTACTACCATGACGCGGGTCTTGTGGTTGCTGTTTACCACCTGCGCCCTGACCTTTCGTCTGATTTGACGGCAGATTAAAACGACTACCTGGCTTACGCCCTTTGGTTTTGTGCGTCGGTTTCTGCGGTGCTGATTTTGCCTTCGGTTGCTCCCAATCCTTTTGAACTTTTTTGGCTGGAGCGAGCGGGCCGGTTTTGCGGGTTTTCTTGACGCGTGTCATGTGTGTTTCCAGAACAGTTAAATTGAATACGTTGGCTTAAGCTTATTATGCTTGCAAACGTCTCGTATAGTTTAACTGATCTAGCAGGCAATAAAAAAGGCGATGTTGCCATCGCCTGATTTATTCTCATTCTTTCACACAGCGCACGTGCGATTTCGAGAACGGTTGTCATTATCTTCCATGTTTTTAATTATAACGTCCGTGAGTCTTTTATTATTATTGTTATTATCTAAGCGCATTAACCGAGCTCTATTATTTTTATTCTGCTTGGTTAAAAGTCGGCCTCCTGGCCGTGTTGTTATTCCCTGGATTTTAAATCTGATTACTGGCGAAGCCTTATAATATGTGGCTTCCAGAAAATCCAATGGCATTCAGAGTACTGATTCGTGCCGAATTATCAATGATTATTATGTTCTAAAAACAAAAATCTTTATAACTTTTTAGACAAACCCACTATTTTCAAAGGATTTTCTTACATTTTTTTGCAACAAAAAAACAAAAAAGGCAGCTTTCGCTGCCTTTCTAATCGCTTGATTAATACAAGCCTTGAATATATTGAGATAGAATTTCGATATCTTTATCGGTTAGCTTGCTCGCTACATCACGCATCATATTGTTCATGTCGTTAGCGCGCTCGCCACTACGGAATAATTCAAGCTGTTGCTTGGTATATGCAGCGTGTTGACCTGAAATATTTGGGAAGTTAGCTAACGCCATGCCGTCGCCGCGCGGACCGTGACATGCTGCACAAGCGGCGATACCGCGAGACTCATCGCCTGCTGCAAACAATTTCTTACCTGCAGCAATCACGTCTTCTGGTGCTGCACCACCTTCCATTTCTTGTGACGCAAAATATGCCGCTAAGTCAGCCATATCTTGTTCACTGAGCATCATCACTTGGCCCTGCATAATCGCGTTAGCACGACCTTGCTCACCGCCAGTATCTGCAGCGAGTTTATAATCTTTCAGCTGCTTCAACAGGTAGCTTTCGTGCTGACCAGCAATTTTCGGATACATATCAGATGCCGCATTACCATCCGGCCCGTGACACGCAGCACATACTGCGGATTTCTGTTGTCCTGCTTCCGCATCGCCAGTTGCTGCCATGGCAATACCAGTTAAGCCAAGGTACAGGCCTACGAACATTGCGATTTTTTTCATGATCGATATCTCTGCTCTGGGTAGTTGTAACAGACGCTATTTTACACAAAAGTTGTAAGGATTAAACGTCTAATCATGCTACTATGTGGTTTCAAATGAGGTCGCCTAATACGTTTATGAATACCACGTTAAACTTTCAGCCCACAAAATTTATCACGAGTGCCGCAAATATTCGACAATTGCCTGAAGATTCAGGGGTCGAAATCGCTTTTGCGGGGCGTTCGAATGCCGGGAAATCCAGTGCATTAAACACCATCACCCGCCAAAAAGCTCTCGCGCGCACCAGTAAAACACCGGGGCGAACGCAGCTTATTAACGTTTTTGAGGTGCAACCGAATAAACGTTTAATCGATTTGCCAGGCTATGGCTACGCCAAAGTTCCACTTGAGGTGAAAGAAAAGTGGAACCTCGCTCTGAGTGAATATTTACAAAAACGTCAGTCACTGCGCGGTCTCGTATTATTGATGGATATCCGCCATCCGTACCGTGATACCGATCAGGATTTACTGCATTGGGCAACCGATTGCGGTATTCCGGTGTTGGTATTGCTGACAAAAGCCGACAAGTTAAAGCCAAGCCAACGTAAAAGCACGTTACTGCAAGCACGCGAAGCAGCGCTGGTGTTTGGTGACGGTGTGCAAGTAGAGATGTTTTCCTCGCACAACAAAATCGGCCTTCCGCAAGTTGAAGTCATTCTCTCTAACTGGCTCAACACGCCAGCAGACGCAACGGTTAACACCGATGCAGCAGAATGAAACGCCACCATTAAAAGCTTGGTTATTACTATTGCTGCTCGCTATGATTTGGGGCAGCTCGTTTATTTTGATCAAAAAAGGTCTGATTGCATTTCGGCCTGATCAACTCGCGGCTATTCGCATTGCCTCAGCGGGCTTTGTGCTGTTACCGTTTTTAATGCAACGCTTTAAAACCGTTCAACGTCACCACTGGCCTAAGCTCATTTCCGTGGGTTTAGTGGGTAGTTTTATCCCGGCTTTTTTATTTGCTTTTGCTCAAACAGAGCTACCGAGCGGTGTGACTGGTGTGCTTAACACCTTTACTCCGTTGGCCACGTTGTTGATAGGCGTACTCGTTTTTCATCAAATCGTCGTGGTACAGCAATGGATTGGGGTTTTGATAGGCTTGGCAGGCACAGTTATTTTAATCACCGCTAATGCGAGTGGTGAATTTCAATTCAATACTTACGCTTTGCTAATTGTTGTGGCAACGATTTGCTACGGCATAAATCTTAACCTGATTAAGCATCATATACCTGATTTAGGCGCGCTCACGATTACTGGGGTTAGTCTGTTTCTCGTGGCTCCTCCGGCATTAGTTTATTTGCTATTCGCTACACCGTTTATTGAGCAACTCGGAACCCAGCCCGACGCATACTTCTCGCTCTCGGCCATTTTAATCCTCGGTGTTGTCGGCACGGCAATGGCATTGGTAATTTTTAATACCGTCGTAAAAGTGACAGATACCACATTCACAAGCTCTGTTACTTATCTCATTCCGATTGTTGCATTAATACTCGGGGTCATTGATGGTGAGCCGTTCTTGGTTGAGCACGCTGTTGGCATGGCGGCTATTTTAGCGGGTGTATTTATTGCGAATCGCCGCGCTCGAAAACCTCGCGTTGCACCGACCGCATAAACGTTTGGGCTATAGAAAGAAAAAGCCCGGCATGAAGCCGGGCAAAAGTTCTTACAATCCAGGGAGAGAACATCTCAGAAAGGTAATGACAAACGAACTCGATTCGTTTAATGCGCCTTTCACTGATTCAGACTGGCTGTTCAAAAAATAGTTCAAAAAAATTTTCATTTTTCTGAAATTATTTTTAGTGCGCCTCGTCCCAGTTGTTCCCAACACCTGCTTCGGCAATTAACGGCACTTTAAGTTCCGCGGCTTGCTCCATGATCTCGGCAAGCTTTTGCTGATATTCAGTTACTTTGTCATCTCGTACTTCAAAAACCAATTCATCGTGCACTTGCATGATCATATGCACATCTTCTTTAGGTACCTGTGTATTAATGTAGTCCGCCACAGCAATCATGGCGCGCTTAATAATATCAGCTGCTGTTCCTTGCATAGGTGCGTTGATTGCCGCTCGCTCAGCCGCCTTACGACGCATCCCGTTCTGCGACTTAATCTCTGGAAGTTGCAAACGGCGCCCATAAATTGTTTCAACGTAACCGTCACGCTTCGCTTGCGCTCGGGTGTCTTCCATGTACTTCAATACGCCCGGGAATCGGTCAAAATATTTATCCATATAATCTTGTGCTTCTTGGCGAGGAATATCGAGCTGACGCGCAAGCCCAAACGCAGACATACCGTAAATCAGACCAAAGTTAACCGCTTTGGCACGGCGGCGTTGTTCACTCGTGACCTGCTCTAATGCCACACCAAACACCTCTGAGGCTGTCGCTTTGTGAATGTCTCTACCTTTTGAGAACGCTTCAACCAGCGCTGGGTCTTGCGACAGATGTGCCATAATGCGCAACTCAATTTGGCTATAGTCAATCGCCATAATCTTATAACCGGCCGGCGCAGTAAAAGCCTGGCGAACACGGCGCCCCGCTTCAGTACGAATCGGAATGTTCTGGAGGTTCGGATCGCTCGATGACAACCGCCCGGTCGCTGTGACTGCTTGGTGATATGAGGTATGGATGCGATGCGTGCGCGGATTGACCATTTTCGGTAACTTGTCCGTGTACGTTGACTTCAGTTTACTCAATCCGCGATGACGCATAATGACATCCGGTAGCGGATAATCGAGTGCTAATTCTTGTAACACCTCTTCGGCCGTTGAAGGTGCACCCTTTGGCGTTTTTTTCAGCACTGGTAATTGCAGTTTGTCGAACAAAATCGTCTGTAATTGCTTGGTTGAACTCAGATTAAATTCCTCACCAGCAATGTCGTAAGCTTTTTTCTCGAGCTGCTGCAGCTCCATTGCGATTTCATGACTCTGTTTTGCCAGTAACGGGGCGTCAATTTGCACCCCACGCTGCTCCATATCTACCAGCACCGGTAATAAGGGCAGCTCAATGGTTTGCAGAACATTCAATAACGACTTCGCTTGGCTTACTTCGTGCCAAAGCTTGTGATGCAGCTGTAAAGTGACATCAGCATCTTCTGCCGCATAAGGGGCGGCTTGATCTAAGCCGATTTGATTAAAGGTTAATTGCTTCGCGCCTTTGCCAGCAATGTCTTCAAACGAAATCGCTTTGTGACCTAAATACTGCAAACTCAAACTGTCCATATCGTGACGCGAGCCAACACTATTAAATACATACGACGCCAGCATGGTGTCGTTATGAATGGCGCCCACACGAATGTTGTAACGGCGCAGTATATGGCTATCGTATTTTAAGTTTTGACCAATTAACTTCGGCTGCTTTGATTCAAGTAGCGGTTTCAATTGTTCGAGTACCCAAGCACGATCGAGTTGCTCAGGCGCGCCAGGATAATCGTGAGCGACTGGAATGTAACAAGCTTGACCAGGCTTGATAGCAAACGAGAGACCCACAAGTTCAGCTTCCATGTAATTTAAGCTGGTTGTTTCAGTGTCAAAAGCGAAGTATTCCGCTTGCTCTAGGTCCTTCAACCAGTGCTTAAAACGCGCTTCGGTCGTCACCGTTTCATAGTCGTCATGACTCACCGGTGTATCATTATTAGACGCCGTCGGTTGTTCGTGTCCCAACACTTGGTCCGTGACCGCACCTTCATCCATCACTTCTGCTAGCCAACGGCGGAATTCGCACTGTTTATAAAGCTGAATAAGCTCATCTCGATTCGCTGGCTGAATCGTCAGCTGGTCAGGACTCAATTCCAACGGGACATCGAGTTTAATTGTTGCCAACTCGCGCGATAACAACAGAATATCCGTATTTTCGCGAAGCTTATCAGGCATGGTTTTCGCACCACGAAAATCCAACTTAGCGATTGCCTCTGGGTCCGCCAACATCGCATCGATAGACGCCATGCCTTGTAACATTGCTAACGCTGTCTTCTCGCCTACTTTAGGCAATCCTGGAATATTATCTGAGCTGTCTCCCATCAATGACAGGAGATCAATCATCTGCTCTGGCTTCACACCATACTTGGCCACTACACCGTCATAATCCAATAACGTGTCAGTCATGGTGTTAATTAGCATGACGTGATCATTTACTAACTGCGCCATATCTTTATCGCCGGTGCTAATTAGGGTAAATCGCCCCTCTTTTCCCGCTTGCTCGGCTAAAGTGCCAATCACATCATCGGCCTCAACATCATCTATGCACAGTAGCGGAAGCCCGAGCGCTTTGACGATTTGATGCAACGGTTCAATCTGTTGACGCAAATCGTCAGGCATCGGCGGACGATGAGCTTTGTATTCAGCGTAAATTTCATTGCGAAATGTCGTACCCTTGGCATCAAACACCACCGCCATATGCGACGGCTTATATTTTTTCAAAAGGCTTCTGAGCATGTTGACGACACCGTATATTGCACCCGTCGGCTCACCTGCCGAATTGGTCAAGTGCGGGGGCGCATAAAATGCTCGAAATAAATACGATGAACCGTCTACGAGAATGAACGGGTTTTCGGGTACTGATGGTGTTGCTGTTGCCATGGATGCAATCTCAAAATTTGCGACTAAGAATTGCTGTGTAGCATGCCACAGGTTCACGATCTTCGCCACTTGGCGCCGTTGAGCAAACTGTGAAAAGGCTGTGGATAAGTCTGTTGAAAACGACAAAACCCACCAGCGAAAGATCTTAGATCTCTGGTGACTTGGATTTGATAAACGTCTTGAAATACAAGGGGTTCGCAGTACGTCTGAATCCCTGACAGCGTTTTATTTTTATTTTGGTTCAGTTGTGGAAACTGATTTTTAGCACATACTTGGAAGGTAACGGCGTGCTCTGTCAATTCTCGTTGAATCGAAATAGAAGACTATCACATTAATCGGCGATTGCTAGTGCCAAATGCGATTTTCTTAGAACAATTTTTGCGCGTTATCAAAAAGCCATATGCGTAAAAGGAATCAACATCGTCTTACTTTTTCTATATACTGCTTGTCATAGTTCTTGCAAAAGCAATCTGAACTAGTGTTGAATGAGTACTATCTATATGATGCTTGTTACTGATGAATACTTAACCAAACGTGGCCCCATGGAAATAGAATCGATGAAGTTGACAAAAGATGAGCTGCGCCAACTCGAGGAGTTTGAGCGGCGTCGCATTGCTCTGAACCAGTCGGAGTGGTGGGATCGATTGTCGATGGACCAAAAATTTGGGGTTTATCAGTTACAAAAATTCGGCTTTGATTTAGCCTTTATTCGTAACACCGAAGACGGCCCAACGGCGGTAGTTCGGCGTGGCAGTGAGTTCGCCACGGTCAATCATGAGGGCGACGTCGACCTCAGTCCTGATATTGTTTTGCGCGACTAAACGTCAACCAACGAGCCTTTCACGTATTTCCTGAATAACTTTCTGCGTATCTAGTTCGGCGCCTTCATGCCACATTTGAAATGCCGCGCCTGCTTGTTCAACCAGCATACCTAATCCATCATTTATGACTGAAACGCCGGCTTGCTGTGCTTGCTGCATAAATACGGTTGGTTGTGCGCCGTAAACCATGTCGTAAGCACAGGTAGCATGCGCTAACTCGGTGGGTGCTACGGGAAGTTTCTCACCAGCGAGACTGGCGCTGGTTGCATTAATCACGATCGCTCCGGTTGGAATCGCTAATTCATAAAAGCGACACGCTTGAAGTTTTGAGTTGGCAAACTGTTCAACCAAAATTTGGGCCTTTTCCTCAGTGCGGTTGGCAATGATTAAGCTACTGGGCTCCTGCTCCAGCAAGGGTGCAATGATGCCACGTGCCGCGCCGCCAGCTCCCAAAATAACCACATCGCGGTGAGCAAGAGTCTGCCCTAAATTGCGTTGTAAATCACGAACCAGACCAATTCCATCGGTGTTATCGCCAAGCAATTGGCCGTAGCCTAACGGCACCAAAGTGTTCACAGCACCTGCTTGTTGTGCGCGCGCGGTGACATAAGTGACCAGTTCAAAAGCTTGTTGCTTAAATGGCACGGTGACATTGGCGCCTGCACCACCATGTCGAAAAAACTCTGCAACCGCTCGGCGAAAGCGAGCCTGTGATGTTAAACTGCGCGTGTAATTCAGTTCTACCCCGCTCTGCTGAGCAAAGGCTTGGTGTATTTGGGGTGATAAACTATGCGCAATCGGATTCCCAAAGACAGTATATATCGCCATGTTTAACTTCCTTCGTAAGGGCACAGGCCCAAAATCAATTTATGACCAGCTTGGCGGTGAAACAGCAGTTCGCGCCATGGCAGAGAGATTTTATGATGTCATGGAGAGTGACCCACGCGCAAAAGATTTGTTAGCCATTCACCCACAGCCAATGACCGCAATTCACCAGAAATTTTATGAGTTTTTAAGTGGCTGGTTCGGTGGTCCGCAACTATTCGAAGAAAAGTATGGTCATCCGCGCTTACGTGCTCGTCACATGCCCTTTACCATTGACGTAAAATTGCGCGATCAGTGGTTGCTGTGTATGTACCAAGTGCTTGATGAACAAGTTGACGACGAGTTACTCAAAATGCAACTGCGCCAACGCTTTACGCAATTGGCGCATCATATGATTAATACCGACTAAAGCTCAGTTAACCAGTCACGCGGGCGTAAATAGTCCGTATAAAGTTTTGCTTCGGGGCTGCCTGATTCAGGTTGATAACCATATTCCCAACGCGCTAGCGGCGGCATTGACATGAGTATTGACTCAGTGCGTCCACCCGTTTGCAAACCAAACAGCGTTCCTCTGTCCCAAACGAGGTTGAATTCAACGTAGCGACCGCGACGATACAGCTGAAACTCCCGCTCGCGTTCACCATATGGGGTGTCTTTGCGACGAGCAATAATTGGCAGGTAAGCCTCAAGATAGGCATCACCCACAGCGCGCATAATTGCGAAGCTTTCGTCAAATCCACGCTGGTTTAAATCATCAAAAAATAGGCCACCAACGCCGCGAGTTTCGTCGCGGTGTTTCAGCCAAAAATAATCATCACACCACTTCTTAAACTTAGGATAGAGCTCATCACCAAACGGCTGCAGCGCGTCGTAAGCAACCTGATGCCAGTGTTTGATATCATCATCAAATGGGTAAAACGGGGTGAGATCAAACCCACCCCCAAACCACCAAACCGGCTCAGCACCCTCTTTTTCAGCAATAAAAAAACGAACATTGGCGTGACTAGTGGGTACATAGGGATTGCGCGGATGCATCACCAAGCTCACCCCGCACGCATTGAAATTTCGTCCGGCAAGCTCTGGTCGGTGTGCGGTTGCCGATGCCGGCATTTGTTCGCCGAAAACATGTGAATAGCCGACGCCACCCTGCTCTAGCACAGCACCATCGCGCAACACGCGCGAGCGACCACCACCGCCACCTGGGCGCTGCCAAGCTTCCTCTTTAAAGGTACTCTTACCGTCAGCTTGCTCAAGTGCATCACAGATTTTGTCTTGCAAACTTTTCAGGTAGTGATTGACCTGTTCTAACATCGAATCATGCATGCTTAATCCCGAATAACCTTGTTCGTCAATGGGTCGATAATCCGCGAAGGTTTCAGTGCACCGCCGGTTGGCGCATCCATGACCCAAGCGATATTGTCGCCAAAGGTTTCGCGCACCTCTGATGCTGTGGTCAGCGCAGGTTGTCCCGAAATATTCGCACTAGTTGAAACAATAGCACTGTCGAGTGCTTTACAGAGCTGGCGAGCGGGTTCATGGGCAGTAACGCGCACAGCGATTTGATCGTGCGCGCCGCGCAACCATTCCGGCACGTTATCTGCCGCTGGTAATAACAGGGTGACTGGGCCCGGCCAATTAGAAAATACGCTGAACCGTTTATCCTGTGGAATTTTATGATCGGCAACAAAACCCACCAATTGACTATAATCGGCGGCGAGTAAGATCAGTCCTTTCTCTTGCGGACGCTGTTTCGCTTGCAGTAGTTTATTGACCGCAGCGCCGTTGCGCGGGTCGCACCCCAAACCAAAAACGGCTTCGGTGGGGTACGCCAGCAACTCGCCGCTAGCGAACGCTTGCTTCGCCAATAACCATGGGTCTGTTTGTTCAGTCATGTCGGTGGTCTCTTCCAATACTTCAAAATGCCGGATTATTCGTGAAAGTTGGGCTATTTTAACGAAGATTTGTAATCACAGGAATCATTTGCGCAAATCAGCCGTTCGCCAGCTGCTGTTTTCTTCTTCAATAGCAGTGGAAATTGACAGGTTGGGCAAGGTTGGGAAACGGGCGGTAAGTTCACCGAGTATTTGCATGTAGGAAAATGGTCACAAGCGTAAAACGAGTTACCAAAACGGCTCGTTTTCTGCACCAGTTTACCGGTTTGGCAAACTGGGCAAAGTGCATCGGTACCAGGGTCAAAATCAGCCGCCGTCATATAATCGCAGTCGGGATAACCACTACAACCAACAAACAAGCCATAACGGCCCTTTTTAAGTTGCAGATCGCGCTGACACCGGGGGCAAGGCACGCCCAGCGACTGTGGTTCCAAGAAGTTATCGGTCATTTAATGCAATAAACCCTCGGGTTCCTCAAACAGTAAGCCTTCCATTTGATCATAGGCGTCTTCGTGGCCTGGTACATTAAACAGCACCATCAGCACAACCCATTTCAAATCGTCGAGCGTAAACTGTTGGGTGTCGAGCTCCATCACTCGGTCAATAACCATTTCGCGAGTTGTGAAGTCCAATACCCCAAGGCTCTCTAGGTACATTAAAAAACCACGGCTGGCACAATCCAGTCGCGCAACTTCATCGGCCGTAAAGACCCGTGTACTTTTGCTCTCAGACTTATTGACATACGGTGAGGTTTGGCTGTCTTGCAAGTCAGCCAAGCGTTCTAACCAAGCGAGTGCCTTATGAATCTCTTGGCGATGGAAACCAGCGCGGGTGAGTTCGTCAGTTAGCTCGTCGTGGTTAACTACAACCTCCATGTCCGAATGTATATAGTTCTCGAACAAGTACATGAGGATATCAAACATCGTTAGCGCCTCCCCATTTTTATATAACCGCCTGATACTGAGACCACACTGCCCTCAAGCTCTAACAACACCAACTGCTCTGTAACAATCGCAACCGGCAGTCCACTGCGCGCCACAATGGTGTCTATTGAAGTGACCTCTGATCCCACATTAGCCAACAATTGGCGGTTTGCCAAGCTTCGTTTCGAATTTATTTGATGATGTTTTTCTGACAATTGAGATGGGGGCAGTTCTGGCAAATTCAACTCATGGAGAATATCATTCACACAAACTGCAATACCGGCTCCTTCTTGCAATAACTTAAAGCTCCCCGTAAATGCCGCATCCCAGATTGAACCGGGTACTGCCATAATCGTTTTTTGTTGCTCTCGCGCCAGCCCTGCCGTGATCATCGTACCGCTATAAAGTTTCGCCTCAATCACGAGAACTAATTGAGAAAGTCCGCTTAAGATTCGATTTCGACGGGGGAAATGATCACGTTTTGCCGGCGTGCCTGGCGCAAACTCAGTCACCACTAATCCTGATTGCATGATTTGCTGCTGCAATTGCCGATTGCGCGACGGGTAGTAAACATCCGGGCCAGCTGCCAATACCGCTAAAGTTTTTCCTTCATCTAAAGCGCCACGGTGCGCAGCGCCATCAATACCCAGCGCAAGCCCACTGCTGACAACCACACCTGAACGCGCCAAACCGCGCGCAAAATAATCCGCAGTATGCTGCCCCACTGGCGACACGTTGCGACTGCCAATAATGGCAACACTCATGGCATTCAAACAACTCAAGTCACCCTGCGCGAATAGCACTAACGGTGGGTCATGAATATGTCGTAACGTTTCTGGATAGCGTGGGTCACGCAAATGAATAGCATAACAATTGGGCTGCTCAGCCCATAGCCGTAATCGCTCGATACGAGCAGGAACAAGATTCGCACCGGCCCACTTCGCATGAGCTGAAATTTGTTCAAACGAACTTAGGCTACGTAAAAACTTCCGATGTTTGCTCGGCGCACTGGCAAGCGCCAGTAACGTCGTTGCGGTTTCAGCATCCATGCTGATAACCTCCGATTGTTGATTAAGACGACTCGTGTTTTAGAGTTGCTTAGGAATATAGTAATCACCTACCGACAGCCACTCGCGTGAGCGCAACACTATCGCGAAGCTGGTTTCTTCTTGTACTTCAAGTACCATCATCTCAGCCGTTGCCGACGCTGGTAATTGCACTGTGTTGCGCCAAAAACGTGATAAATCATCTGCTGGTTTATAGTAATTCACCAAGCTTATTTCTTCGCCCTCAACAAAAATAGTCGAGCCCGGACGAATCGCTTGATACATCTGTCCCACAGCAACACCATGATTGGCG
>AZIJ01023192.1_pt1 | contig 13838 bp, 14 predicted proteins | sample 359151 | NCBI WGS metagenome assembly AZIJ01 (sample SAMN02429718, study PRJNA222666) | marine sediment metagenome | biome: Sediment sample; isolation source: enrichment culture of sample MGS-ElMAX(UA) from oil contaminated site at the... | place: Egypt: El Max | collected 2013-01-23 | depth 9.22 m m | reverse complement strand
TCGCCGGCGTCCGCCGCTCCCGCCACGCGAAAACCCAGCCCTTCGAGCATGTGGCTCGCGGCATGGCGCGCTTCGGCGGTACGATCGGCAACAAGGGCGGTAACCAAGGGTCCATCTCCTGAGATTCGGGGCTGAGCCCGTCCACAGGTGGGACACTAGTCACTGAGTCTTAAACCAATCGTTAACCGTGGTGCCGTCAGCCGTAAAAACCGAGCCGCAGCTTTTCCACCAGTGCCCGCCCCTCGTCTTCGCTGTAGGCGTCTGCCGTCCCTACGCCCCATACCGGCCCCGGCCAGGCCGCATCCCCGGAAAACCGCGCAATCACATGAACATGAAGCTGGGGCACCATATTTCCCAGTGCCGCCACGTTCATTTTCTCCGCCCCCGCAGCCTCGCGGAGAACCTCCGACGCAAGGTCAATCTCGGCGTGAAAATTCGGCTTCTCGACAGGCGCCACATCGTCGAAATCCCTCAAGCCCTCGCGCCGCGGCACCAGAATGACCCACGGAAACCGTCGGTCATTCATCAAGAGCGCCCGGCAGAGCGGCAGGTCGGCAATGAGCAGGGTGTCCGCCGCCAGCCTCTCATGTAGTGCGAACGCCATTTCCGTTTCCTCAGTAAGACTTCGGCAGGTCGAGCACGCGCTCTGCGATGTGGCTCAGAATAAGTTCGCGGCTGACGGGTGCGATGCGGGCGATCATCACCTCGCGCATATAGCGTTCCACATGGAATTCCTTGGCATAGCCCATGCCGCCATGGGTCATGATTGCGGTCTCGCAGGCCTTGAAGCCCGCTTCGGCGGCCAGATATTTCCCCGCATTCGCCTCCGCGCCGCAATTCTCGCCCGCGTCGTAAAGCGCAGCCGCCTTGAAGACCATCAGGTTCGCCGCCTCAAGCTCTGCCCAGCACTGCGCCAGGGGATGCTGGATCGCCTGATTCTTGCCGATGGGCCGCCCGAAGACCTCGCGGTCCCGCGCATAATCCGTCGCCTTCTTCAGCGCGATCCGCCCGACACCTACCGCCTCGGCGCCGATCAGCACACGCTCGGGGTTCAGCCCATGCAGGAGGTAATGGAAGCCCTTCCCCTCCTCGCCGATCAGGTCTTCCTTCGGCACCCTGAGGCCGTCGAAGAAAACCGCATTCGAATCCACCGCTTTTCGCCCCATCTTCTCGATTTCGCGCACTTCCGTCGCGCCGCCGCGATCGAGGTTCGTATAAAAGAGTGATAATCCCTCGGTCGCCTTGGCGCATTTCTCCTTCGGCGTCGTCCGCGCGAGCAGCAGGATCTTGTTCGCGGTCTGCGCCGTCGAGGTCCACATCTTGCGCCCGTGAACGACGTAGCTGTCCCCGTCCCGCTCCGCCCGCGTCGAAATGGCGGTCGTGTTGAGCCCGGCATCGGGCTCCGTCACGCCAAAGCAGCAGCGGTCCTCACCCTTGATAAGCGGCGGAAGATTGCGCTCCTTCTGCTCCTCCGTCCCGAACACGACCAGCGGCATCGGCCCGAAAAGATTGATGTGAATGGCAGACGCGCCGGAGAGACACGCGCCCGATTGCGCGATGGTCTGCGCCACGATGGCCGCTTCCGTCACGCCAAGCCCCGAACCGCCGAAGGCTTCGGGCATGGCCACGCCGAGCCAGCCGCCACCCGCAATATCGCGCACGAAATCTTCCGGGAAGCCGCCATCGCGGTCATGTGCCAGCCAATAGGCATCGTCATATTTGGCGCAGATGCGTTGCACCGCTTCGCCGATTGCCTGCTGGTCATCGCTGAGCCGGAAATCCATTATACCTCCTTCGGTCTTTTCGTGTTCTGCCACGCGAGGCTATAACCTAACCGACAGGCGCGAAGCGAAACAGGCTGCGGATAAAAAGGAACAGGGATCAGATGCCGGGACTTTATTTCGAGGAATTCGAAGAGGGGCACATCTTCAAGCACCCGATCAGGCGCACGGTGACTGAGACTGACAATGTCCTCTTCTCCACCATGACCATGAACCCCGCCGCGCTCCACCTTGATCACCACTATGCCGAGACGGAAACGGAATTCGGCAAACCGCTGGTGAACAGCCTCTTCACCCTCGGCCTGATGATCGGCATCTCCGTGAACGATACCACGCATGGCACCACCGTCGCCAATCTCGGCATGACGGATATCTCCTTTCCCAAACCCGTCTTTCAGGGCGATACGCTGCGCGTGGAAACTCGCGTCGTCTCGAAACGCCGCTCGAAGTCGCGGCCGCTTGCCGGCATCGTCACTTTCGAACACAAAGCCTACAATCAGCATGGGGTTGAGGTCGCGACCTGCATCCGGCAGGCCTTCATGCACGCGAAAAGCACGGAAGAGGCCTGACAATATGCGTTCTTTCCTCTTCGTCCCCGCCGACAGTGAAAAGAAACTGGCGAAGGCGGCAAGCTGCGGTGCCGACGCACTTGTCCTCGACCTTGAGGATTCCGTCGCCCTTTCCGCCAAGGATACCGCGCGCAACACTGCCGTGGCTTACCTCAAGACCGCCGATCGCTCGGGCCCGAAGCTCATTCTCCGCATCAATGCGCTCGACACGCCCTTCTGGGAAAAGGATCTCGAAGCCGTTATCCCCGCAAGGCCCGACCTGATCGTTGTGCCAAAGACGCTTTCCGGCGGCTGCGTGACAAAGGTCGGTGACCGCATCGACCGCATGGGCGGTGCCGACGAAATCGGCATTGGCTGTGTTGCAACCGAAACCGCCGCATCTCTGTTCACGCTTGGCACCTATGCCGGAAGTCACAAGCGTCTTTCCTTCCTCACCTGGGGTGCCGAAGATTTGTCCGCCGCGCTCGGCGCGCGCAACAACAAAGACGAGAATGGCCTTTATACCGGCCCCTACCAGCTCGCGCGCACGCTGACATTGCTCGGCGCCGTGGCCGCTGGTGTGCAGCCAGTCGATGGCGTCTGGACTGACTTCCGTGATGAAAAAGGCCTCGAAGCCGAGGCCCGTGCCGCAGCGCGCGACGGTTTCACCGGCAAGATGGCGATCCATCCGGCCCAGGTTGCAATCATCAACGAGGTCTTCACGCCGAGCGAGGCAGACCTCGCCCATGCACGCGCTGTTGTCGCCGCCTTTGAACAGGCGGGCGATGTTGGCGTCGTCGCGCTTGATGGCGTCATGCTCGATATTCCCCACCTGAAACAGGCGCGTGCCCTTCTCGCTCGCGCCACACAGTAGAAATGTGTCAATGAAACCCCACGTCTTTCTTGCCGTGCCCTTCGGCAAGGTCTTCGAGCAGCAGGTCGCCGCGCGCTATACGATCATCAAGGATTCCGAACAGCGCGCAGAAGCCGAAGCGCTCATCACGGTCAGCACGACCGGCGCGAACGGCGCCTATATGGACGGCATGCCGAAGCTGAAGCTCATCTGCTGTTTCGGTTCGGGCTATGAGGGGATCGACCTCGCCGCAGCGGAAAAGCGCGGCATCAAGGTGGCCAATACCGGCAGCGCCAATGCCTCTATCGTCGCGGATTTTGCGGTCGCCCTTCTTCTCGCCTCCATTCGCAAGGTCGTTACTGGCGACCGGCTCACCCGCGCCGGCGAATGGCGCGGCGAGAACCCCGCCCCGCTTCTGTTTTTGCGCGGCCTCATGGGACGCAAGGTCGGCATTGTCGGTCTCGGCGCCATCGGCCTGAAGATCGCGGAACGCCTCGCCGCCTTCGAAACGGAGATCGGCTATCACAATCGACGCCGCAAGGATGTCGCCTACCCCTATTTCGACACCGTCCTCGACCTCGCAAATTGGGCGGATGTGCTCATCCTCGCGCACCGCGCCGACGAAACGAACCGGCATATGGTCGATGCCGGCGTGCTGGCCGCGCTTGGCTCCGAAGGGCACTTGGTCAACATCTCGCGCGGCTCGGCCGTCGACGAGGATGCGCTCATCGCCGCCTTGAAGAACGGCACCATTTCAGGCGCGGCCCTTGATGTCTTCGAGAACGAACCGACCCCTCGCGCCGATCTCGTGAGCCTGCCCAATATCGTCGTGACCCCGCATCTGGGCGGCGGCACCTCTGAGGCCATCACCGCGACGGGCAATGCCGTCATCGCAAATCTCGATGCTTTCTTTGCAGGAAAACCCCTGCCAAACCCCGTCACCACCTAAATAGATCAAAGCCTATTTTTGGCTGGCGTCTGCCCTGGAGCGCGCGTCGCTACGGCCTCAACGACCGGGCGTTCTCGCGCCCGCCATAAAGGCGGACGTCAACGTGATCGACATGGGCAAGCTGCGCATCCTGCCCCGGAAACGGTCTTCGACCTGCCCGCCGAAGGCTACCGCGCGCCCATCGTCAGCGGTGCCGCCACCTTTGAGCATGTGAACGTCAGAAAAACCGGATCGCAAGCCCGAGCCCGGCGGCGATACCTAGCACGGGCAGCATCCCCGCCTTGAACCTCAGCACGGCAACAAGCGCCGCCGCGCTGAGGCCAAGCGCGTAAAGGTCGAGCGTTGCGATGTCCGGCGCATAAAGCCTGAATATCGAGACCCGCACCTCCGTGACCTCCCCGAACAGCACATGAAGTCCGAACCACACGGCCAGGTTCAGGATCACGCCGACCACCGCCGCCGTAATTGCCGTAAAGGCCGCGTTGAGACTGGCCACGTTGCGCATCCGCTCCAGATAAGGCGCACCGAGAAATATCCACAGGAAACAAGGCGCAAAGGTCACCCATGTCGTGATGAAGGCCCCCGCCACACCGGCCAGCATCGGATCGGGCCCCGTCTCCGCGCGCAGAGCGCCGAGATAACCGACGAACTGCAACACCATGATGAGCGGCCCCGGCGTCGTCTCCGCAAGTCCCAGCCCGTCCAGCATCTCGCCCGCATTGAGCCAGCCGAAATTCTGCACCGCCTCCTGCGCGACATAGGCGAGCACGGCATAGGCCCCGCCGAATGTCACCACCGCCATCTTGGAAAAGAAGACCGCTTCCTGCGTGAAGACATGGTTCGCGCCGAAGACAAGCAGCAGCGCGGCAACGGGCCCGAGCCATACCGCCAGCCCGATCGCGAGTGTCGCCACCGTTCGCAGCAGGGAGCCGCCCGCCAGCGCGGAAACCCTTCCCGTCTCCTCTTCTCTCTCCGGCGTCTCGCCGAATATCGCAGGCGAGACGCGTATGGCGGCAAATCCGAACAACGCCGCACTCAGCACGACAAGAGGAAACGGAATATCGAGGAAGAAGATTGCCGCAAAGGCCGTCCCCGCAACCCCGTAAAGAGCACCCGTCTTCATCACCCGCTTCGATATGCGGATAAGCGCTTCGATAACGATGGCAAAGACCGCCGCCTTGATGCCGAAAAAAAGCGCCTCCACGAAGGCCAGTTCGGCATAGGCGCCATAAAGCATGGAAAGTCCGAGCATCACCGCCACGCCCGGCAGGATGAACATGAGCCCGGCCGCCAGCCCGCCTTTCACGCCATGCAGCAGCCAGCCCGAATAGGTCGCGAGCTGCTGCGCTTCCGGTCCCGGCAGCAACATGCAGAAATTGAGCGCATGCAGGAATTGCGGCTCGGAGAGCCACTTCTTCTCTTCCACGAGAACACGATGCATGAGCGCGATCTGCCCCGCCGGTCCACCAAAGCTCAGCAGGCCGATTTTTGTCCAGACCCGAAAGGCCTCACCGAAGGAAACGCTCATCTTCTCGTTCATAGCGTTAATTGGGGCTCCGCCCGGCGAATCGCGTGTCGAAGCGCGGAATATGACACTGAATTATGACACTTGCAGTCCCGTGTTCCGCCCCGCGACGGTAACGAGCATTGACCTTCCGCCCCGCGCTGTGCAGTTTGAGCCCGAATTCGGAAAGGGCATCGAATTGACGACGCAATCCCCGGAGGCACCTGCGCTTCCCGAGCATTATCGAGAAATCCTGGTTCTGATGAAGGAAGGCCGGCGCAAGGTCGCGGAGGAGCGCTGCCGCACCTTTCTCGCCGATGCGCCGACCGATGCCGACCTCATGGCCCTCCTCGCCTCCATCGTCGTGGAGCGCGGCGAGATTCGCGAAGCCGAAACATTGCTGGGCCGCGCCATCGCTCTTGCCCCGACGGAGCCCGTTCCCTGGATCAATCTCGGCCGCATCCTCCAGCAAGGCGGCCGCTGGGGCGAGGCCATCACGCATTACGAACACGCGGTGAACCTCTTCCCGACACATCCGCAGCTTGTCGCGACCCTCGGCCAGCTTTACCAGCGCGCAAACCGCTTCGCCGATGCCGAAAAACAGTATCGCGCCGCCATCGAAAATGGCGCCAAGCCCGCCATTCATGTTCAGCTCGGCATGGTGTTGCTGCGTCAGGATCGCGTGGACGACGCCATTGATGCCTTCAATACGGCCATAAGGCTCAATCCGAAGCTCGCCGCCGCCTATGGCAATTTGGGCAACGCCCTTCAGAAGAAGAACGACATGCCCGCCGCCGCCGCGGCCTATGAAAAAGCCGTCGCGCTCAACCCGAAGGACACGATTTCCTTTGTGAGCCTCGGCATGGCGCAGTTGAAGCTCGGTCAGGCCCGCGACGCTGTGGAGGTTTTCGAGCGCGCCCTCGCCCTGCACGGGCCGGAGCGTCGCGCTGCCGCCTGGCTGCCTTATGCCCGCGCACAGGAATTCGGTGAAATGCCTGCGGGCTATCGTGCCGAAATCGCGGAACTTGTTTCCCGCCAGCCGCTCGAAGTGCCGGAAGGTTATGCCTCGATGGCCGAGCTCAATGCCGCGCTCGCCGCCGCACTCGAAGAAGACCCGACAACCGTCTGGGAGCCCCTTGGCAAGGCGACGCGCAAGGGCGGCCAGACCGGCCTTCTCCTCGATGCGCCCCGCGAACCCTTCATCGCTTTCGAGAAGGTCCTGCGCAAGGCTATCGACGCGCATTTCGACGGGATCAAAATCCAGCCGCGCCATCCCTATCGTGGCATGGTCCCGAAGACCTATCACCTCGACCTCTGGGGCACGCTGCTATCGGAAGGCGGTCATCAGCATTCGCATATTCATGTCGGCGGCTGGATGAGCGGCGTCTATTACGTCTCGCTCCCCGCGACGCTCGGCAGCGGCGGTGAGAGCAAGGATGGCTGGATCGAATTTGGCCACCCGCCGCCGGAATTCGAGGCGGTATTCGAGCCGCAGACCGTCACCTATGAGCCGCGCGAGGGAGACGCCTTCTTCTTCCCGTCCTATCTCTTCCACCGGACACTGCCATTCACGGGCGAAGAGCGCCGCATCAGCCTCGCCTTCGACGTGAAACCGACAAGCTGGCGCTAGGCCTCCACGGCCAGACTTTCGAGCAGGCCGGGCAGCAGCGTGATATCCGCGATGACGTGATGCGCGAGCGGCGCAAGATCGGCCGCCGCACTCGCTCCCGTCAGCACACCGACGCAAACTCCGTCAGGATCGGCCCCCAAGTGCCGTGATAATCGAAAAGCGTGCCGTCCTTGTCGAACAGCACTCCCTCTATGCGTGTGGTCCCCACATTTCCCTCGATTTCATGCACCCTGTTCCGTTCTGAAACATTTCCGCTCTATAGTAGGCTCCGATGCGCAACGCGAAAGCACGAGGAAACCGCCATGCGGACCTTCAAGATTGTTGTTCTGTGGATGCTGGTCGCTCTTTGCCTCGGCCTCACAGGGGTAATCTACCTGCAAAGCGAAGGCGCGGCGCTTGCTGTCGGCTCGCTGCTCCTCCTCGTGATCGTCTCTTTCCTCTACGATCACCGCGCATCGATTTTTGCCAAGAGCGAAACCGCCGCGATACGCCACGACGAAGCGGTCGGCGCATCCGTCGGCCATGCCGTCGCCATGTCGCGTTTCGCGGATGGGGAGGTGCGCGGAGCACCGAACTTCAAAGGCAATTCGTAAACGCCAGTTTGTTCAGCTTCCGGGCTTCCATTCCGATGTGATATCGGAAAGATCCGGACGCGGACGTTCATCCTTCGCAACGCTTTCGCTGCCGAAATAGAGATAGCCCGCAATCTTCTCGTTCTCGCCAAGACCGAGCGCCTGGTTCACCGCATCATCGAACGCATACCATTCGGTAAGCCATTGCGCCCCGAAGCCAAGCGCCGTCGCCGCAACCAGCATGTTCTGGCAGACCGCACCGGCAGAGAGAAGCTGTTCCCATTCCGGGATCTTGATGCCCGGCGTCACCCGGGACACCACGGCAATAACGAGCGGCGCACGGGTGAGGCGTCCCCGCTCGAACGCCACCTGTTCGTCCGTCGCGCGCGGCTCGGCCACCGCATAGACCCGCGCCAGCACATCGCCGAATTGTTTGCGCGCATCGTCCTTGAAAAGAATGAAGCGCCACGGTGCAAGCTTGCCATGATCGGGCACCCGCGCGCCCGCCCGCAGGATCGTCTCTATATCGCTGTCGCTCGGTCCCGGCTCCACCATGGTAAGCGCCTTGGCAGAGCGTCGTGTCAGCAACAGATCGATTGTTTCCTGGGACTTCGCCACGTCGGTTCCTTCAAGTCTCGTCTGGAGGTGCCGGTTTTACTTAAGTTGCCTGCTTTACTTAGGCAAGCCCGGACGCCACCATGTCCCTCTGGGGTATGGGGGCTTTGGGTGCGGCAATTCATCTGGCGCGGGACGATTGTCCTGTTCTGCGCATTTATTTTGTCATTCCAGATAAACAATGTCCGCGCGGGCGGCTGGCCGCTCGCGCCCGGCACGGGCGAGCTTATCACCACCGTCACGCGCATGCGCGCGAATGAAAGAACGGAAGACAAGGTCGACCTCACTACCGGCAAGGTCTCGCCCTATCGTTACCGCAAGACGGAAATTTCCTCCTATCTCGAACTCGGCCTTTTCGACAGCCTGACGGCGATAGGCGAAGTCGCTCATACGAAGGAAAGGTCCGAACTGATCGTCGGTACCTTCGAAAATAACGGCATCTCCCGCCTCAAGGCCGGCTTTCGCTATTCAATCGGCACATGGGAAGACATCCTCTTCTCCGTGCAGCCGCTGGTGACGCTTCACCTTGAAGATATCAACGAGAATCCCGTCGCAATTCACAATGGCGACATGGATGCGGAACTGGCATTCGTTCTCGCGCGCGGCGACGAAATTTTCGGCCTCGATACCTTCTCGGTGCAGGAAGTCGGCTGGAGCTTTCGCGACAGCGGCAGGCCGGACGAATTTCGCGCCGATGTCACTTTCGGCATCAAGCCCCGGCCCGGCACCATGTTTCTGCTGAAAAGCCTGAATGCCGCAGCCATCGAGGCTCTGCCGAACGAGAAGGTCTACCGCGCAAACAAACTCGCTTTCTCCGTGGTCCAGACATTGCCGAAGGAAATCATGCCGGGCGCGTCCATTGAGGCCGGCATCGAAAGGCTGATCGATGGCGAGGGTACCATCGAGGAAACGGCATATCGCATCGGCCTCTGGTACCGCTTCTAGCTCAAGGCGCGTTGGAGGCCCGCAGCCGGACGGCAGGCTCCATTCCCCTGCCCTCTTCTATCGCGCTGAGGACATCCGTTTCCGGCGGGGCATCGCGCCCGCTTCCCGGCACGCCCGCGCGAAGCTCGGCGAGAGAAAACCCCATCCGCGCGTCATAGGTCCGCTCCATCTGGTTGCGAAGCCTTTGCTGCGCGTCATACCAGGCGCGTTTCGTCCGCCCGTCCGGGCAGGTGCGAAGCTCATTGGCATCGCTCGCGCCCCAGCGCAATTCGGGACAGTGATAGGGATCGAAAGAGAAATCGAAAAGCCGCGCGCGGGCTTCCTCGAATGTAAGCCGCCGCGCCTCACCATTGCTCGCCGTGTAGATTACCGTGCAGGCCTCCGCTTCCTCCCGGTAAGCAGCGCCGAGATCGCGCGGCAGGTCTTGTCCGTCATAAGCAAGTTTCGGATCGTCCGCCTTCCACATTTCAACAAATTGCAGCGTCCGGTCGCGCAGCTCCACAAAGGAGGTTTTCAGCCGCGCATCGCGCGATGGCGTGGAATAGGTCTCCCAGTCGCCGGATGTGCCATAGATATTATCCGGCAGCCGCGCGGGCTGTGAGCGGCCATTGAGGCCTGCCTTGACCGCAATGTCGATGGATTGAGCGCGATAGTGCAGATCGTCGCAGAGCTCGCGCACCATCAGCCGCGTCTCCTTGATCGGATCGTAGACGACGTCGCCCTTCGCAACCGCCTGACGCACATAGTCGTAATAATCGAGCGCCTCACCCTTGTAGACGAAGCGCGCGTCCATCCACTGTTTCGCGCGTGGGCTTTCCGTGCCGAAGAACTGCTCGTCCGACCAGTCGGCAAGTTCGCTGTCCGGTGCAAGCTCGATATGCCCGCCATGCCATGCACCGTCCGCGCCCTGTGTCGCGCCCACGAGCTTCGATGGCCGCCAGTTCTTGAAGCCCGCGCCCATCGATGCGGAGGCGCGCACGAACCGCTTGCCATAGCTGCCGCGCGTCAGTGAATTGTCGGGATGGGAATCGATGAAGAGAATGCGCCCGTCATCCTCCACCTTGTAAACCACGGCGACATGCCCGTTCGGATCGTAAATCACAGTGCCGGGGCGGATCGCTTCGCGAGAGATTTCCACCGGATAGAAATCGAATAGCTTTCCCCGCGTCGTTCCCGGCGCAAAACGGAACATGGCGCTCGACACAACATTGTTGATCGCGTTGAGCACGCTCCGCCCGTTCGGGTAGGCACCCTCCTGCCCCGCCAGCACATCGGTGCGTGCATAGACATAGTTGCCATAGCGCGAATAGCGCAGGTCGCGGGAGCGGCCCACAGCGGCGACACCGCTCGCATAGGAGAAGGGCAATCCATTCTTCCATGCGAAATAGGCGCGCAGCGCATAAGGCAGGTCCGCGCAATCGGCATAGAAGAACATGCCCTTCGGGTCGCTCGCCCGGTAGATATTGTGCTGCCCCTTCAGGCACTCATCGAATGTGCGGCAGTCGCTCTCGCCAATGGCGGTAACCAATTCGCCGAAGGCGCGCTCGTCGCTCTCGCTCCACTGCGTCTTGGTGATGCGCCAGCGAAAGCCTTCCGGCGTCTGGTAATAGGCAGGGTCGACGGTCTCGGCCCCGCTTGCAACTGGCGCCATGGACGCCGTCCCCGCATTTTGCGTGTCCGCCTCAGCGGGTGTGAAAGCACAAGCCAGAGCGAGCGCGAAAGTCGCACCCTGCCAGTTTCTCAAGCGCATCATGCGTGAAAGCCCCTCAACGGCGTCTTGCGGCTGTACCCCGGCACAAATTTAACCACAACCACGCGCGGCTTGCCTGTTTTTCGGCAAGGCTCTCCCTTGTTTTTGCATTCGCCCGGTGCGGCCACGATGTCATGGCAGTTGAATCTGCAGCAGGGCTTACGGCGTCCGACAAAACACGACATGCCCGGGCCTGACCCGGGCATGACATTATTCGGTTAGATGCCTTCTCACCTCAGATCAGGCGGCGTCGCTTCTTCCGCCAGCGACTTCACAACATCGGCAAGCGACATCGTCTGCTGCTGTTGCGAGCCGAGGCGGCGAACCGAGATCGTGTTCTCTTCCGCCTCGCGCTTGCCGGCAACGAGGATCGCCGGCACCTTGCCGACCGAATGCTCGCGCACCTTGTAGTTGATCTTCTCGTTCCTGAGATCCATCTCCACGCGAAGCCCCGCCGCGCGCAATTCTGCGGCAACCTTCTCCGCATATTCGTCGGCTTCCGACGTGATCGTCGCAACGACCGCCTGCACCGGCGCAAGCCAGAGCGGGAACTTGCCCTCGTAATGCTCGATCAGAATACCGATGAAACGTTCGAGCGAACCCAGCACCGCACGATGCAGCATCACCGGGCGATGCTTCCCCCCGTCCTCGCCGATATAGCTCGCGTCCAGCCGCTCCGGCAGGTTGAAGTCGAGCTGCAGCGTCCCGAGCTGCCATGAGCGCCCGATGGCGTCCTTCAGGTGGAATTCGAGCTTCGGCCCGTAGAAGGCGCCCTCGCCCGGCGCCAGCGTGAACTCGCGGCCGAGATCGTTCAGCGCCTCTTCCAGCGCCTTCTCCGCCTTGTCCCAGCTCTCATCGGAGCCGACGCGCTGTTCGGGCCGGAGCGCGAGCCGCACCTTCAGATCCGTAAAGCCCATATCGTCATAGACGCTTTCAAGCAGCGTCACGAAGGCTTCCGTCTCGCCCTTGATCTGGTCTTCCGTGCAGAAGATATGCGCGTCGTCCTGCGTCATCTGGCGCACGCGCATGAGCCCGTGCAGCGCCCCGTGGGGCTCGTTGCGGTGGCAGCAGCCGAACTCGGCCATGCGCAGCGGCAGGTCGCGATAGGATTTTACGCCCTGCTTGAAAATCTGCACATGCGCCGGACAGTTCATCGGCTTGATCGCCATGAGCTTCGCCTTGCCGGAAAGCACAGGCGCGTCCTCGTCCGTCGAGGGCACTTCGTCGGGCACCACGAACATGTTTTCGCGATACTTGCCCCAATGGCCGGATTGCTCCCAGAACTTGGAATCGAGAAGCTGCGGCGTGCGCACCTCTACATAGCCGGCTTCATCGATCCGCCTACGGACATATTGCTCGAGCGCCTGCCAGATGCGCCAGCCCTTCGGATGCCAGAAGACCGAGCCCTGGGCCTCTTCCTGCAGATGAAACAGATCCATCTCGCGTGCGATCTTGCGGTGGTCGCGGCGTTCCGCCTCTTCCACCATCGTGAGATAGGCCTTGAGGTCGTTGTCGTTTGCCCAAGCCGTACCATAGATGCGCTGAAGCATCTCGTTGCGGCTGTCGCCGCGCCAATAGGCACCGGCAAGCTTCGTCAGCTTGAAGGCCTTGCCCAGTTTTCCCGTGGACGGCAGATGCGGCCCGCGGCAAAGGTCGAGCCATTCGCCCTGCCGGTAGACCGAAACCTCCTCGCCCGCCGGAATGCTCTCGATAAGCTCGGCCTTGTAGTCTTCGCCGATCTTCTTGAAATAGGCGATGGCCTCGTCGCGGCTCCAGACTTCGCGCGTGATCGGCTCGTTGCGGTCCACGATCTCGCGCATCTTCGCCTCGATCTTTTCGAGGTCTTCGGCCTTGAAAGGTTCATCGCGCGCAAAGTCGTAATAGAAGCCGTTCTCGATCACCGGCCCGATCGTCACCTGCGTCCCGGGAAAAAGCTCCTGCACGGCTTCCGCCATCACATGCGCGCAGTCATGGCGCAGAATTTCGAGCCCGTCATCCGTCTGCGCCGTCACCACTTCCACGATGGCGTCGTGGTCGATCACCGTCGACAGGTCCTTCACCTTGCCGTCGATCTTGATCGCCAGCGCCTTCTTGGCCAGCGACTTCGCAATGCTCCCGGCAAAGGCCAGCCCGTCGATCGGCCCTTCCACTTCACGTACGGAACCGTCGGGCAGTTTCAGATTTATCATTTCACTTCTCTCATTGCGTTCCGTGCGTGTGCGGCGCGCCTTCCGGCATCCGCCACCGTCCATATCGCCACGGCGCCCAGAAAGGCTGCTTCTCCAGCCGCTCGGGCACAGGGTCGAAACCGTGGCTCCCCCAGGGATTGCAGCGGAGGATCCGCGACAGTCCCAGCCAGCCGCCGCGCCACGCTCCATGCCGCTCGATGGCCTGCATCGTGTAGTCCGAGCAGGTCGGCAGATGGCGGCATTTCGGCCCGATCAGCGGCGATATGAACCACTGATAAAACCGGATCAGGCCGCGCATCGCGAGCGATAATGGGTCGCGCCGCATGGGAAAACCCGTTTTCAAGTCACACGCACTTGTTAGCTTCTAATTGGAATCGGCACAACTTGCAGGCGCCATCGGCACCTTCTGGCCAGCCGTCCAGTTCATCTCGGGAAAAAGCCGCCCGGGCATGTCGCGGGAGCGGCCGGGCCCGTCGCTCAGGCGGACGGGCCGGTGCTAGTG
>AZIJ01016630.1_pt1 | contig 13894 bp, 12 predicted proteins | sample 359151 | NCBI WGS metagenome assembly AZIJ01 (sample SAMN02429718, study PRJNA222666) | marine sediment metagenome | biome: Sediment sample; isolation source: enrichment culture of sample MGS-ElMAX(UA) from oil contaminated site at the... | place: Egypt: El Max | collected 2013-01-23 | depth 9.22 m m | reverse complement strand
CGCCACGGCGCCCTGGTGGACACCCTGATGGAGCTTGAGCCCAGCACCCGGCTGCTAGTGCTGGGCCGCCACGGCGAGGCCTCCGGGTCGGCCCATGCTCACCTGGGCAGCCATGTGGAGCAGGTGATCCGTGCCCTGCACCGGCCCATTCTGGTGACCCTGGAGGAGTTTCGCTCTCCCGAAAAAGTCATGCTGGCCTTTGACGGCAGCGCCACCACCCGCAAGGGCGTGGAAATGCTGGCCGCCAGTCCGCTGTTCAAAGGGCTGGAGCTGCACCTGGTGCTGGCCGGTGCCGACACCGACGACAACCGGGCCCAGCTGGAATGGGCACGGCAATGGCTGGCACAGGCGGGGATCTCGGCCGTGACCGCCATCGTACCCGGCGAGGCCGACAAGGCCCTCACCGGCTACCAGCAACAGCACGGCATGGAGCTGATGATAATGGGCGCCTACGGCCACTCCCGCATTCGCCAGTGGCTGGTGGGCAGCACCACCACCGCCATGATCCGGGATGCCCAGGCGCCGTTGCTTGTCTTGCGGTGAGCTGTAGCGGACTGCCGCCCCGGGCGGTGCTGGCGGGTTTTCCTTTTCACCGTTTGGAACCCAGAAAAGAACAAAGGAGCCGCAATGGCTCCTTTTGTATCCGCATCAGCGGTATCAGGGCGATCAGGGCCGGCAGAAACCGGGCAGTTTTTTGCCCTGTTTTTCCATCATGCGGCACTGCCGGTTATCGGCACCATCGCCTCTGGAAGAAAGGGTATCGACCACCGGTTGGCTGGCGGTAGCCGCGCTGGTATGAAGCGGCACCATGCTCAGCGCAAATACGGCGGCAAGCATGACTGACATGACGGTCTTCATGGTACATCTCCTGTCAAGACCCGCGCCGGCACCCGCCATCACAGGCAGTCAGCACGAGTGGCCTTCGGGCACATCCGGACGTTGGCTAACCCAACGCTTACCCTATAAGAGTTGACCTGCATCAAGATAATTACAATTATTTTGACATTTTTTTTGCTTTTTTTATTGATCTATGCCAAACGAGTCGTTCCCGCAAAATGGGCCCGGTTCAAAAGCCATGGCGGGTACTTTTCTCCCCCGCAAACTGTGTTAGAGTGCTGACTCATAAGCCCCCGCAATTCTTTTTCACATCAATCACCTATCAGGATAAAAAAGATGAGCACCAATGTACTGGCCGGTATCGATGGCTCCAAACACACCGCCTGCGTTTGCGATTATGCGGCCTGGGCCGCCCAGCAGCTGTCCGCCTCCCTGGTGCTGCTGAACGTGTTGCACAAGCCCGAGCCCACCATGTTGCTGAACATGGGTGCTGCCGCCAGCCTCAGCGCCCAGGACAGTATTCAGGCCGAGCTGGTGGAACTCGATAAAAAGCGGGCCGAGCTGGCCCGGGAGCAGAGCCGGCTGGTACTGGCGCAGGCCAGCGAGCATGTGCAGCAGGCCGGCTACCCCGAGCCGCGCACCATTTCCCGCGAGGGCCGCCTGGTGCAGGTACTGGAGCAGTATGACGACTATGCCGATCTGGTGGTACTGGGTCGCCGGGGCACCAACGAAGACGACAGCCCGGAACGCCTGGGCAGCCATGTGGAGCAGGTGATCCGCACCACCGACAAGCCGCTGCTGCTCACCGACGGCGAATTCACTGCGCCCCGACGCATCATGATTGCCTTTGACGGCAGCGACACCACCCGCAAGTGCGTGGACTACATCGCCAAATCCCCGCTGTTCAAGGGACTGGAGTGCCATGTGGTGATGGTGGCCGGCCCCAGCGAGGAAAAACAGGCCCAACTGGAAGCCGCGCGCCAGCTGCTGGAAGATCACGGCCACCAGGCCACCGCCGCCCTGCTGCAGGGAGAAGTGAAGAAAAACCTGCTGGCCTATCAGGAAAAGCAGAACATGGATCTGATGGTGATGGGCGCCTATGGCCACTCGCGCATTCGGCTGTGGCTGCTGGGCAGCATTACCGATCTGATGCTGCAGGAGTCCCACAAGCCCATGCTGATCCTGCGCTGATACACTCGCACGCCAAATAAAAAACGCCGGACACTGTCCGGCGTTTTTTGTTGGTTAAGCTGTGGCTCCCGCCTTCGCGGGGGCGACAAAACGGATCAGACCACGCCCTGCTCGCGCAGGTAGTCGTCGTAGCTGCCGCTGAAGTCGCGAATGCCGTTTTCACTCAGTTCCAGAATGCGGGTGGCCAGGGACGACACAAATTCCCGGTCGTGAGACACGAAGATCAGGGTGCCGGGGTACATTTCCAGCGCCATGTTCAGCGACTCGATGGATTCCATGTCCAGGTGGTTGGTGGGCTCGTCCATCACCAGAATGTTGGGCTTGTGCATCATCAGCTTGCCAAACAACATGCGCCCCTGCTCACCGCCCGACAGCACGCCCACCTTCTTCTTGATGTCGTCCTGGCTGAACAGCAGCCGGCCCAGAATGGAACGCACGGTCTGCTCGTCGTCTCCTTCCTGCTGCCACTGGCTCATCCACTCGAACACGGTGAGATCGGTGTCAAAGTCGGCGGCATGATCCTGAGCGTAATAACCAATGCTGGCGTTTTCCGACCACTTGATGGTGCCGCTGTCCGGGGTCAGCTCGCCCACCAGGGTTTTCACCAGGGTGGATTTACCGATGCCGTTGGTACCCAGAATGGCAATGCGCTCGCCCACTTCCACCATCATGCTCAGGTTTTTAAACAACGGCGTCTCGCCATAGCCCTTGGCCAGGCCTTCCACTTCCAGAATGTTGCGATAGAGCTTTTTGTCCTGCTCAAAACGGATGAAGGGATTCTGGCGGCTGGACGCCTTGACCTCTTCCAGCTTGATCTTGTCGATCTGCTTGGCCCGGGAGGTGGCCTGGCGTGCCTTGGAGGCGTTGGCACTGAAGCGGGACACAAACGACTGCAGCTCGGCGATCTGCGCCTTTTTCTTGGCATTGTCGGCCAGCAGCCGCTCCCGGGCCTGGGTGGCAGCCAGCATGTAATCGTCGTAGTTGCCCGGATACACCCGCAGCTCGCCGTAATCCAGATCCGCCATGTGGGTGCAGACGCTGTTCAGGAAATGGCGGTCGTGGGAAATGATGATCATGGTGCTGTTACGGTCGTTCAGCGCCCCTTCCAGCCAGCGGATGGTGTCGATATCCAGGTTGTTGGTGGGCTCGTCGAGCAGCAGCACATCCGGATCGGAAAACAGCGCCTGGGCCAGCAGCACCCGCAGTTTCCAGCCCGGTGCCACCTCGCTCATGGGTCCCTGGTGCTGCTCCAGCGGAATGCCCACGCCCAGCAGCAGTTCGCCGGCCCGAGCTTCGGCGGTGTAGCCGTCGTATTCCGCCACCAGGCCTTCCAGCTCGGCGGCGCGCATGTAGTCTTCGTCGCTGGCTTCCAGGTTGGCGTAAATGCTGTCGCGCTCGTGGATGGCGGCCCACAGCTCGACATGCCCCATCATCACCACGTCCAACACCCGCTCGTTTTCATAGGCGAACTGATCCTGGCGCAGCTTGCCGATGCGCTCGTTCACGTCCAAGCTCACGTTACCGGCACTGGGCTCCAGATCCCCGCCCAGAATTTTCATAAAGGTGGACTTGCCGCAACCGTTGGCGCCAATCAGGCCATAACGGTTGCCGTCGCCAAACTTGACGGAAATATTTTCAAACAACGGCTTGGCGCCGAACTGCATGGTGATGTTGTTGGTGGAAATCAAGAAACAAACTCGCTGTAGTAAAGATGGGAAAGGCGAAACGCCAAAGGCCGCCAAGGATACCGGCGGCCGAGGGAAAGTTCAAAGGCTTGTTCAGGAATTAATCAGGCCGGCTAGCGGGTGATCAGCACGTCGCAGGGCGGTGCGCTGAGAAAGCTCATGGCCAGGTTGCCAATCAATAACCGGCTGAGGCCCTGGCGACCATGATAGCCCAGCGCCAGCAACTGGGCGCCGGTTTGCTGTACCGCCTGAGTCAGCTGCTGGTGAATATCCCCGGTCATGATCCGGGTGGTGACCCGATCCCGTTCACCGGCTTGCAGAAAATGAGACATTTCTTCCCGCACTTCCTGCTCGATACGCTGTTTCTGATGGGCCATCAGGCTGTCGGTATGGGGCTGCTCCTGGCGTAAAAAGCGCAGCAGGGCCGGCGGCTCAAATACATGCACCAGGCTGATGTCGGCATCGGGGGCCAGCGCCAGCGCCGCCCCCAGCGCATGGTGCGAACTGAGAGAAAAATCGGTGGCCGCCACCAGCCGCTGGTAGGGTTCATCCTGGTCGCTGGCAACCACCAGCACCGGCATGGTGCAATGGCGCAGCAGCCGCTCCACCGTGGTGCCGAGAAACAGCTCCTGCATCGGCTCGAGGTGATGTTGGCCGGCGATCACCAGCTCCGCCTTCAGCTCACTGGCCTTGCGGGCCAGGGTCAGATCGGGCTTGCCCAGCACCACATGGCGTTTCAGTTGCGGGATCTGCGCCAGGGGCAACCCTTCAAGCAGCGCTTCCATGGCCTGCTCGGCTCCCTGTTTCAACCGCCGCCGCACCGAGATTTCAATCATCGGCTCATACAGCACCATGGCTTCGTCGATCACGTGTATCAGATGCAGTTCGGCCCCCAGGCTGGACGCCAGGGCCACCGCCCGCTGCACCACACGGCGGGAGCCCGCCTCCAGATCGACCGCCGCCAGTAACGTTTTCATTGGCTCATCCTCTAGGCAAACGTGAGAGATCACTGAGTCTTATTGCCAGCATTTCCTCTTTCTGCCGAAAAAGCAAATGGGCGGCCTTGGCGTTTGAATTTTCCTGCGTACCGGCTTTGGTTTACAATACCGCTCCTTAGCGCTTTATTTTATCGGGACATCACGTGTTAACAGCAGAAGTTGCCATGCGCTGGCTGGTTGCCGGCCACATCGATCACTACATTTGCGAGAACTGCCATGGCATTCACCTTGCCGAGCTGCAGGGGCTGGATGGTGTGCTGGAAAGCCGGCTGTTCGTGGAGCACGAAGATGCCATTCTCACCACCGAAGTGGAAATTCGCCCCACCGGCCTGCTGACCCTGGTGGCCGATCTGGGCCGGCTGAACATGAACTACCCCAGCCTCAAGATCTTTGTGGACATCGTCGACGACAACCTGCCCCGGCTGATCGTGGCCGACTACCTGCACACCCAGGCCGGTATGGAGCAGCATCAGTTCCAGTGGATTGTGCAACAGACCATGATGGCCACCCAGCAACTGGTGCAGGAGCTGGGCGAACTCGGTTACCTGATGCAGGACGAGCCCCAGAAAATGCCGGCTGCTGTGCATTAAGGCGGCAGACTGTGCAGGAATGCGGCAGTTAAATCCTGAATGCGCAAAAGTACTTGAACCCGTTCGCAACTGCCAGTACATTACGCCCCGTTCCCAAGGGCAAGGCCCGCACGGGTAACAACGAAAAATGTGGTGAGGTGTCCGAGTGGCTGAAGGAGCACGCCTGGAAAGTGTGTATACGGCAACGTATCGAGGGTTCGAATCCCTCCTTCACCGCCAGCATTTTTAAACCCCGCGCAGCAATGCGCGGGGTTTTTCGTATTGGGCAGGTCTGCCATTGCCCTTTTCCCTGCCATTTGGCACCATTCTCTAATCCACTCTTTCTGACGGGAAAAATTTCTCGCTGTTCCCCGCGTTGTTGAAGGTGTACATAAGCGCTCCACAGGAGGGTTTTGCCATTGAATACAGCACCACTGGTCACTTGCGTTGGTGACGACATCATTACTGCGATTGCCGGCCCCGGCATCGGTATTTTTCCCCACTTTCTCACTGCCGCCGATACCGCTGCCCTGCGCGACGACTTTGCCCGTCTGCCCGACTGGCAGCTGACCCCGGCCGGCATTGGCCGGCATCAGTCACACCACAACAACGAGCGCATCCGCACCGACAAAACCCGCTGGCTGGACGGCACCACCGCCCCCCAGCAAGCCTATCTGGCGCTGATGGCCGACCTTCAGCAACAGCTGAATCGCCAGCTGTTTATGGGGCTCAAGGATTACGAGTGCCACTACGCCCGTTATGACGATGGGGATTTCTACAAAAAACACCTGGACGCCTTTCGCGGCCGCGGCAACCGCCGGGTAACCACTGTGCTGTATCTGAACGACGGCTGGCAACCGGACCATGGCGGCGAATTACTGATCTATGGGGAAAAGGGCGGGGAGCCGCAGTATCAGGTCATGCCCGAGGGCGGCACCCTGGTGTGTTTTTTGTCGGAGTGCTTTCCCCATGAGGTATTGCCGGCCCGCCGGCCGCGGCTGAGCATTGCCGGCTGGTTTCGCATTGACGATCCGGTGGCGCCGGTGCTGAGACTATAGTCACATTCGAATTAGTGATCCGTTGATTTATTGGAGTTTATATTAACGGATTACCAAAAAAGGGCAGGTAAATCATCGAAATAAAATCACAAGCCGTTTTATTGTGAGATTTCATTATTTCCCCTTTTCACCGCCGTCATCCTCTGTCAACCTGAAAGCATTCGGCTCACCACGTTAAGGAAAACGCCATGTGCTCCATTTTCGGTATTCTGGAACTCAAGTCTGACCCCGCCGTTCTGCGCCACCGGGCGCTGGAGCTGTCGCGCCTGCTGCGCCACCGGGGCCCCGACTGGTCGGGTATTTACAGTAACGACAAGGCCATTCTAGTGCATGAGCGCCTTGCCATTGTGGGACTGGACAGCGGCGCCCAGCCCCTGCTCAACCCCGCCCGCACCCACGCCCTGGCGGTGAACGGCGAGATCTACAACCACAAGGAGCTGGAAGCCGGCCTGACCTGTGGCTTTGAATTTCAGACCCACTCCGACTGTGAAGTGATCCTCGGGCTTTATCAGGAAAAAGGGCCCGAGTTTCTGGACGATCTCAATGGTATCTTCGCCTTTGTGCTCTACGACGAAGAAAACGACGCCTACCTGATTGGCCGGGATCACATGGGCATCATTCCGCTCTATACCGGCCATGACGAGGCCGGCAACTTCTACGTGGCTTCCGAAATGAAGGCGCTGACCCCGGTGTGCAAAACCATCAGTGAGTTTCCGCCGGGACACCTGCTCTACAGCAAGGAAGGAAGCCCGCGCCGCTATTACCAGCGCGACTGGGAAGAGTACGGCGCAGTAAAAGACAATACCTCCAGCGTAAGCGAGCTGCGCGAGGCGCTGATGGCGGCGGTGAAGCGCCAGCTGATGTGCGACGTGCCCTACGGCGTGCTGCTCTCGGGCGGGCTCGACTCCTCCATTATCTCCGCCGTGGCCAAGCTCTACGCCGACAAACGTATTGAAGACGACAGCAACAGCCAGGCCTGGTGGCCCCGGCTGCATTCCTTTGCCATTGGCCTGGAAGGGGCGCCGGACCTGATTGCCGCGCGCAAGGTGGCGGAACACCTGGGCACAGTGCACCATGAGCTGCACTATACGGTGCAGGAAGGGCTGGATGCCCTGCGCGAGGTGATCTACCACCTCGAAACCTACGATGTCACCACGGTACGTGCCTCCACCCCCATGTATCTGATGGCCCGGCGCATCAAGGCCATGGGTATCAAGATGGTACTCTCCGGGGAAGGCTCCGACGAGCTCTTTGGCGGCTACCTGTATTTTCACAAGGCCCCCGACCCACAAGCCTTTCATGAAGAGACGGTACGCAAGCTCAAGGCCCTGCACCAGTTCGACTGCCTGCGCGCCAACAAGTCCATGGCCGCCTGGGGGGTGGAAGCCCGGGTGCCCTTCCTCGACAAGGCATTCATGGACGTGGCCATGCGCCTCAACCCCGCCGACAAGATGTGCGTGAACGGGAAAATGGAAAAGCACATACTACGTGAGGCCTTTGCCGACCTGTTACCCCATGAAGTGGCCTGGCGCCAAAAAGAGCAGTTCTCCGACGGCGTGGGCTATTCCTGGATAGACAGCCTGAAGGCCATGGTAGAAGAGCAGGTCACCGATCAGATGATGGCCACGGCCGCCTTCCGCTTTCCGCTCAACACCCCCACCAGCAAGGAAGCCTATTACTACCGGGCCATCTTTGAAGGGCATTTTCCGCAAGACTCCGCCGCCCGCTGCGTGCCCTGCGGCCCCTCGGTGGCCTGCTCCACCCCCACCGCCCTGGAGTGGGACGAGCAGTGGAAAAACATGGCCGACCCGTCCGGCCGGGCGGTAAAAGGGGTGCACAGCCAGTCGTACTGAATAGCAAACGCGACAGGCCGCGGTGAGTCCGCGGCCTGTCAACGCTTAAGGCTGCCATACTAACGAGGTTATTGCCGCCCCTGCTGCAGCAGTTCCATCAACCGTTTTTCCACCCACTGGGCCGTGACACCCAGCCTTCGCCCCTGACACCACAGTATCCGCACAGACAACTGCGGCAAGTCTAAAGACGGACAGGAAACTTGCTGCAAAGGCTTGTCGTCACTGCCATAGGCAGCAATGTGAGCCGGCAGAATCGCCCAGCCGAGATCGTCGGCGACCATTTCCGCGATGGTATGAAAGTTGTCAACACGCCAGACCCTTGGGCTGTATACATTTTCTTCAATGTCTTCGGAATGCATGACCAGCTGCCGATAGCGGGCCAGATCGGTGCGTTTGACCTGTTTTTTCTGTAACAAGGGATGACCAGAAGCGACAAAGAGGCCCTGATTCAGTGCGCCGATATGACGTTCGTCAAAGCGATCCCGAAGCGGTCCTCGATTAAAGTGAAACCCCAGGTCTGCGCGATCCTGACTCACGTAGTCTGCCACTTCGGTTGCCGTGCCATTCAGCAAGGTTAACTCCAGTTCGGGGAAGTTCCGGGAGATCTCCCGGGCCAGCGTGCCGATGGCCGTGCGCGGAAGCACCTCATCCAGCGCCAGCGCCAGCTTGCCGTCGTTGCGTGCGGCAAGGGAGTGAGCACGCTGCTCCAGCGCCTGGGCTTGCCTCAGTAACTCACGCGCTTCCAACAGCATCACCTGGCCTGCATCGGACAGTGTGGCGCGATGCGTGCTCCGGTCAAACAGCACTATCCCTAAATCCGCTTCCAGCAGACCAATCGCCGTGCTCACGGCCGATTGTGCCTTGCCTAAATGGCGGGCGGCAGCACTGATTGAGCCATGATCGGCGGTGGCCACAAACTGCCGTAATTGTTCAAGATTCCATTGCATGCCGTCACTCTATCAACAAAGTTGATAGAGTCAAACTTTGGAACTGTATTGATTGTGGTAAAAATGGCGTCATTCATATTTGCAGGGAACAAGGAGAGCCATTGTGTTGTTAGGACCATGGGGGTTTTTGATAGCCGCAATCGCAGCCGAAGTGATGGGCGTGTTCACCATGAAAATAGTATCCGACAGCGCCTCTGTGCCGGCACTGCTGTTTATGTACGCCATGATCGGGCTGTCTTTTTATTTTTTGGCGCTGACCGTGAAGCACATGCCAATCGCCAGGGCGTATGCCACCTGGGAGGCACTGGGTCTGATCAGCATCACCTTCATTGGCGTGCAGTTCTTCAACGAAAGCCTGAACTTTATCAAACTGCTCGGACTCACCGTGTTAATCACAGGGGTGCTATTGACCACCCTGGGTGCCCCTAGTGCGGAAGCCAATAACAGGCAGGAGCGTTAAGCAATGCAAAACGCCGAACTTATTCATTATGTTTTTATGATCATGGCCATTTTTTTGGAAGTGACCGCCAATATACTCATCAAATATTCTGATGGTTTTCGCAAACGGATGATCGGTACTTTGGGCATCATCAGCATAATGGTCTCGTTCACGTCCCTGTCGCAGGCAGTCAAAGGCATTGATCTGTCTGTTGCCTATGCCTTGTGGGGCGGCATAGGCATACTGCTTACTGCATCTACTGCCCTGGTGCTCTTCAAGCAACGGCTCAACCGCGTGGAATGGTCCGGCGTCGCCGCCATTCTCCTGGGTGTGGTACTACTTAAGCTGGCGTAGAAGCCCGCTTAAACGTTCACACGCAGAAAACGTTCACGATTCATGAACACGGTACAATCATGAACACCCTCCAAAACAAAAAGCCCCTGCACTGCAGGGGCTTTTGTCATTAAGCTAAACCGAATTATTCCCACTCAATGGTCGCGGGCGGCTTGCCGGAAATGTCGTACACCACGCGGCTGATGCCGTCGATTTCGTTGATGATGCGGTTGGACACATGGCCCAGGAAATCGTACGGCAGGTGGGCCCAATGGGCGGTCATGAAGTCGATGGTTTCCACCGCACGCAGAGAAACAACCCAGTCGTACTTGCGGCCATCGCCCATCACGCCCACGGAGCGGACCGGCAGGAACACGGTGAAGGCCTGGCTGACCTTGTTGTACAGATCGTGCTTGCGCAGCTCTTCAATGAAGATGGCATCGGCCCGGCGCAGCAGGTCGCAGTATTCCTTTTTCACTTCGCCCAGCACCCGCACGCCCAGACCCGGACCCGGGAAGGGGTGACGGTAGAGCATGTCGTAGGGCAGGCCCAGCTCCAGGCCCACACGGCGGACTTCGTCTTTAAACAGCTCGCGCAGCGGCTCCACCAGCCCCATCTTCATGTCGTCGGGCAGGCCGCCCACGTTGTGGTGAGACTTGATCACGTGCGCCTTGCCGGTGGCAGAAGCGGCGGACTCAATCACATCGGGATAGATGGTGCCCTGGGCCAGCCACTTGGCGTTTTTGAGCTTCTTGGCTTCTTCGTCGAACACTTCCACAAACACTCGGCCAATGGCCTTGCGCTTGGCTTCCGGCTCGTCGATGCCCGCCAGGGCGGAGAGAAAGCGATCTTCGGCGTCGGCCTTGATGATGTTCAGGCCAAAGTGATCGCCAAACATTTCCATTACCTGCTCGCCTTCGTTCAGGCGCAGCAGGCCGTTGTCCACGAACACACAGGTGAGCTTGTCGCCAATGGCGCGGTGCACCAGCATGGCGACCACGGAGGAGTCCACACCGCCGGACAGGCCCAGGATCACTTCATCGTCGCCCACCTGCTCGCGAATGCGGGCAATGGCGTCTTCAATGATGGAGGCCGGGGTCCACAGGGCTTCGCACTGGCAGATATCACGCACAAAGTGTTCCAGCATGCGGGCACCCTGGCGGGTGTGGGTCACTTCCGGGTGGAACTGCACGCCGTAGAAACGGCGGCTTTCGTCGGCCATGGCGGCAAAGGGGCAGCTGCCGGTCTGAGCCACCTTGTGGAAGCCTTCGGGCAGGGCCACGACCTTGTCGCCGTGGCTCATCCAGACGTCCAGCAGGGCGTTGCCATTGTCATCGATGGCGTCTTCAATGTTGGCGAACAGGGCACAGTCGGCCACCCGCTGCACCTGGGCGTAACCAAATTCGCGCTCGCTGGAGCCGGCCACGGCGCCACCCAGCTGCTGGGCCATGGTCTGCATGCCGTAGCAAATGCCAAACACCGGCACACCGGCGTTGAACACGTATTCCGGCGCCCGCGGGCTGCCTTCCTCGGTGACCGACTCCGGCCCCCCGGACAGAATGATACCGTTCGGATTGAAGTCGCGGATCTGCTCCTCGGTGACGTCCCAGGCCCACAGCTCGCAATACACGCCCAGTTCACGCACACGACGCGCGATCAGCTGAGTGTACTGTGAGCCGAAGTCCAGGATCAGGATCCGGTTATCGTGAATGTTCTTGGTCATCGTTTTCCTACTCGTTACAAACACCGCCTGTGGGGGGAGCAGACGGCAATAGAAAAACGGGGGGACCAGCCCCCCGTTCGTCGCGTTCCGGGATCAACCCAACCGGTAGTTGGGCGCTTCCTTGGTAATGGTCACGTCGTGGACGTGCGACTCCTGAATGCCCGCGCCGGATATCTTAACAAATTCTGCCTTGGTGCGCAGGTCATCTATGGTGGCACTGCCGGTGAGTCCCATGGCGCTGCGCAGACCGCCCATCTGCTGATGAATGATCTCCTTTAGCTTGCCCTTGTAGGGTACCCGGCCTTCAATGCCTTCCGGCACCATTTTATCGGCGGCGTTGTCGCTCTGGAAGTAGCGATCGCTGGAGCCCTTGCTCATGGCGCCCAGAGAGCCCATGCCCCGGTAAGACTTGAAGGAGCGGCCCTGGAACAGCTCGATTTCACCGGGGGATTCCTCGGTACCGGCAAACATGGAGCCCATCATCACGCAGTGGGCGCCGGCGGCCAGGGCCTTGGCGATGTCGCCGGAGAAGCGAATGCCACCGTCGGCGATCACCGGAATGCCGGTGCCTTTCAGGGCTTCCACCGCATTGGCCACGGCGGTAATTTGCGGCACACCGCAACCGGTGACGATACGGGTGGTACAGATGGAGCCGGGACCAATGCCCACCTTCACCGCACTGACACCGGCCTCGGCCAGGGCCAGGGCGCCGGCGGCGGTGGCCACGTTACCACCCACAATGGCCAGTTCAGGGTAAGCGGCACGGGTTTCGCGAATGCGCTGCAGCACGCCCTCGGAATGGCCATGGGAAGAGTCAATCAGCAGCACGTCGAGACCGGCAGCCACCAGGGCGGCAATACGCTCTTCGTTGCCGGGAGCGGCTCCCACGGCGGCACCCACCCGCAGACGACCCTGGTCGTCCTTGCAGGCATTGGGCTTGCTCTCGGCTTTCTGGAAGTCTTTGGCGCTGATCATGCCCGCCAGGCGGCCATTGTTTTCCACCACCAGTACCTTTTCAATACGGTGCTGCTGCATCAGGGCTTCTACCTGATCCCGGCCGGCGCCCACCGGCACGGTCACCAGCCGACTCTTGTCGGTCATCACCTCGTGCACCGCCTTGCTCATGTCCTGCACAAAGCGCACGTCGCGACCGGTAATGATGCCCACCAGCTCGCCGTCGGCAGCCACCACCGGATAGCCGGCAAAGCCATTCTGCAGGGTGAGTTCGCGCACGTCGGCAATGGTCATGTCGGGGTTCACGGTAACCGGATCGGATACCATGCCGCTTTCGAATTTCTTGACCTTGCGCACCTGGGCGGCCTGGGCCTCGATGGACATGTTCTTGTGAATAAAACCGATGCCGCCTTCCTGGGCCAGGGCGATGGCCAGATCGGCTTCGGTCACGGTATCCATGGCGGCGGAGACGATGGGGATGTTAAGATTGATTTCCCGGGTCAGCCGGGTGCGAAGATCCGCCGTGTTGGGCAATACGGTGGAATGAGCTGGGACCAGCAGTACATCATCAAAGGTCAGGGCGTCTTGGGCAATCCTAAGCATCGCAATATTCACCATAGGTTTGGGGGGGGGGGGGGGGTAAAATATTGCCAAAGAATTTTAGGCACTCCCCTCCCCCGGGTAAAGCGATTTTTTGTTATTTTGGCCAATAAGACGAAAAAACCTCGCCAAAGGGGTTTATTTTCAAATAAAAATACTCGCCAGAGGTGATTTTGCAGCAGGAAAAGTTAACCAATATCTATACCGTCAGCCGTCTTAACCGTCATGCCCGGCTGCTGCTGGAAGGCGACCTCGGTGCGGTCTGGCTCACCGGCGAAATCTCCAACCTGTCCATGCCGGCCTCGGGCCACTGGTATTTTTCCCTGAAAGACAGCCAGTCCCAACTGCGCTGCGCCATGTTCAGGGGCAACAACCGCAGCGTGGGATCCAGGCCAAAAAACGGCGATCAGGTACTGATCTTCGGCAAAGTCACGCTCTATGAGCCCAGAGGTGACTTTCAGCTGGTGGCCCAGACCATGGCTCCCGCCGGCGAGGGCCTGCTCAAGCAACAGTTTGAGGCGCTTAAAAACGCCCTGGCCGCCGAAGGCCTGTTTGCCGCCGAGCGCAAGCGGCCGCTGCCGGCCCATCCGGCGCGCATTGGCATTATCAGCTCCCCCACCGGAGCGGCGGTGCACGACATTCTCACCGTGCTGGCCCGGCGCGCGCCCCAGCTGGAAATCATCCTCTACCCCAGCCAGGTGCAGGGT
>AZIJ01018690.1_pt1 | contig 13925 bp, 20 predicted proteins | sample 359151 | NCBI WGS metagenome assembly AZIJ01 (sample SAMN02429718, study PRJNA222666) | marine sediment metagenome | biome: Sediment sample; isolation source: enrichment culture of sample MGS-ElMAX(UA) from oil contaminated site at the... | place: Egypt: El Max | collected 2013-01-23 | depth 9.22 m m | reverse complement strand
TGAGTCTTCTTGCCCGTTATTACGGACAACAGAACTTAAGCTTCTTCGCTGGTTATAGCCGGTTAGATAGCGAATCGAGCAGCTTGAATGTTGGTGTGAGTTATCATTTCTAGATGTTGAATAGCCTCGGCGTGTTAGCGCTGAGGCTTTCTTTAAACCTGCGAGATTTTCAATTCGGTTATGTGCGAGAAAGGTCTGCTTAGTGCCAACAGCGGACGTTTACAACGCCTAAGCTCAGGTGCGTTTGAGGCGACGACGGTTTTTACGGCAGCAAAAATCGGCGGCGGGTCAAACGTCACCTGCAGCGCCTTGTTGGGCGTCACCGGCACTCACCTTGCAGCCAGGAATGAAAACGGCCGAAATGACGGACTTCGATCCGCCAGCCCATTTACCGCGAATATCAGCGACCCTAGTAGATACGCCCCTACAACCACGTTGAGTCCAGGCACTGCTAGTGCGGCAAAAGTAGCACCGTATTTTGCCGCCTTGAGACCCAAGGTCTTGAAAGATAGGGCTTTGAATTCCTCGAACGTGATTCGACCCGATCGGTAACGCCTCCAAAGCTCGAAGACAATGATCCCCGCTGAAGCGGCCACAAGTGGAGGAAAGTAGTTCCACAGGGTGTCTTCTGCGTCATCGCCGATTTCGACCATGCGATCGACGAAATCCTCGACGCGCATAGTCAAATCTTCGTTGCTCAATCCGGACGATGGCAACCCCATTCGCTCCGAAAGCTCTTCCGTGACGATGACTTCCGTATTCGGATTCGAGTCGACCCACGCGCCGATAGCGCTCATGTCATCGGTGGCTTTAAGTTGTACTTCCCATGCGTCTCCCGTTTTCTCATCAAGCAACTGAACGTCAACCGTTCTGTGATTGGTGTCGGGAAACAGCGCCGCAACTACTGAATCACCATCCTCATTCTCGAGCCGCTGAAACTCCATTTCATGGAGAATTCCTTTGACGTTATTTACAAGACCTCCGATCTGAGAGTCGTCATAGGACGCCAACCGTTCTGCGGTGTCAGAGACAGACAAATCCCATTCAGGGGAAGAGCGCCGCAACGCCGCCAATACGGCATAGTCTTGTTCAAGCAACTCGGGATCTGATGTGAACGCCAGTTTTCCCAGCGTCGCCAAGATTACCGCCTCGTCGAAGCGCTTAGATATGTAGGAGTGCTTGATCAAAACTGGTCCTTCTTCGACATGACCTCGTCCTTCGCAGTCTTGGCCTGTTTCTTTCCTTCCTCCCGAAATTTTTCCCACATGCTTTTAAGGTCGGCGTTACTGACAGTTTGCCCCTTGGACTTTTTCTCCAAATAGAAATCCATGATCCGGCCAATTGCATAAGTGAGTCCGTACACAAGTGGAATCGTTGTAAATCCAGCGAAGAACGGCAGGCCAACCTTGTACAAACCCAAGGCGACTTGTTGCGCGGCCATACCCAGCCCAACGATTCCGGCGATTTCCTTCAATAAATCAGTCGCTTCAGCATCTGATAATGGCATGCCGCGGATGGCACTGAGCCTGACACCCATGTACGCCTGGATTGGCGTGAGAACGAAAATATCGGCAAACGGAATGGGTTGGACCGCAACCGCTGCGCATGTGACGGAAAAGATGTGAATGATCCGTGAGCGCTTCTGGTCATCGGACAGGTCAGTCCGATTTTCGATGTCTGTAATTTCCGCTGCGATCTTCTTCTTCGCAATATCAATGATGTCCACCAAACCCCTCCATCGTTTCGTACTTGTAAATCCGTATCAGTGACGCCCAACGCCCTTGTTTAGCGGCGCCCATGTAGCGCAGCGAAATGGGCGTCCGGTGTAGGGCCGCGAGGCCCGAAACGTACTACAACTATTTGTTAAAGGCTTTTGCAGTAAGCGCTCGGTAGCCACTACAACACCGACGATATTGTCTGAAAGACGCTCACAACTGTCAGGAACCCGCCAATGACGATCAGTCGTCTTTGAGAGAGATCGATGCCCTGAATCAGAACAAAGGTTCCGACCAAGCCGCTGAAAAAGCCTCCGCTAAACTGGGTACCACCAACCGCATAAACAAACACCAAGTAAACCACTGCCAGCAAATACAGCAATACTCGTAACGGCTTAAACTCAAAACGCTTGTAGTAGGCTTGGTCTTCTGGAGAAAGATCTTCCTTGTTCACCGGGAACTCCCTTTAGCCTTTAACATTTGTATATTGTGCGTGCGCATTTATAACCTCGCCTAATTAATAACTTTCGGTTAATAACTTTCTGATAAAGCAGCCATTCCTGATTTGAATGCGTTCCGAGTTAGCAAAGGCAATTTGAGCATGCTCAGTTACGGACTACCTAGCGCACCATATCCAACCTTTATTTTTTGTTATGTCATTGACAGTAAATGACTTAAATACACAACACAACAACAAAACGCGCAATATTGTCGAAGTGAACGTGCCGTGCATCGTTGGCATCACCCATACTTACTGGTAACGGGACGGCTAGTCACTAATTGAGTGGACCGAAAGTCAGAAGGTCTGCTGCTCGCTCATTTCTGACCTTCGGCTTTGTGCCAGGAGCGGACGCTAACGCAAAGCACACGGGCGACGAGCCGCGAAGCGGGTTGGTGTCCCAGCGGTCGAAGGCCGCGAGTGATGCGCCTTGTTATGCATTTGCTTTCGCCGCCAGTTTATAGCCAGCTAACAATGCTTCTGATTCTTTTAAACTCATAGAGCCGTAATGCTCTGCAAGATATTTTGTAGCCTTTGATGAGTTAGTTGGCTCTGTATGCCCTAGCTCAGATTTAAAGTTTCCAACTTTAGCCTTCAAAGTCCCGCTATCCAGTTTGCACCGACTAGCTAATTTTTCGCATAGCTCAGTTTGCAGTCCATGAGGGAAGCCGGCACTTTCCAACTGCTTGTATATAACAAAGCACTCTAGCTCTAATTCAAGTGACCAACCTGATTCTGACTTGAAATTAAACATTGATCCATCCTGCAAATGCACAACGCCAAGCTAAGCGGCGCAGCTTTGCTGCGTCCTTGCTTGAGCGCCTTGTTATGTTTTTTGAATTACTCGTTTGATGCTGACAACAACTGCCCCAAGAGCAATGAACTGCAGTGACAGCCTGCCTAGGTCTATTAGTCGGCTGCGAGACAAATCAAATACGAACTCATACCCCCTAAAACTTGATCCATCTTCATATAGTGCGTATACAGGCGGAAAAATTATCATTAACAACACTAAAATTGTTGCTATCGAATAGAGGTTATCGAGAGGTGTGGAAAATAGTTTTTTCATTTTGGCTCCTTAATGGCTGAAAACATAACGCCAAGCTAAGCGGCAAATTTGGAGTGGCTGTTTTTGTGCTAGCGTAGCGATTAAGCACAAAAATCGGCCACGGAGAATTTGTCCTTGCTTGAGCGCCTTGTTAAATTTATTCACTTATATTTATAAAACAAGCAGACTTGAGGCTATCAAGATTGTCTTGATGAACTCCTAACCAGTTTGAAAAGAGTAAAACTTTTTCTTCTTTGGCTTTTTCAATTAGCTGTTCACATTCAGACTTGGGGTGAAGCTTTCTATATTTATTTTCGAAAACAACATATTCTCCAAGTTTGCCTTCCATTGAATACACTGTTCGTTCAATGGAATCATGGATTTCGAAAATATGAGTTCCTGATTGAGAAAACCTCTCTTCAATTATCCAGATCAACTCAGACCGATTAACCCTGTATCTTGAATCTCGCTCTGGTTTGATATCCATATACACCTCTTGGAAATTTAACATTTGTATATTGTGCGTGCGCGTTTAGCAACTCGTCCAATTGATAGTTTTCAGCTCTTAACTTACTGAGCAAGCAGGCATTCCTAACTTGAAAGAATCCGAGTTAGCAAAGGCAATTTGAGCATGCTCAGTTACGCTCTACCGAGCGCACAGTATCCAACCTTTATTTTTGTTATGTCATTGACAGTAAACGACTTAAACACACAACACAATAACAAAACGTGCAATATCGCCGAAGTCAATATGCCGTGTATGGCTAGCGACATCCACATTTACTACTAACGGGACGGCTAGTCACTAACTGGATTAGGCAGAAGGTCCGCTCCTCGCTCGTTTCAGACTTTACTCTTGCCTCGCGAGGCTGGTTTGTGCCAACAGCGGACGTTGACGCTGAAATAAGCGGCGGCCCGACAGGGGCGTCCGGTGGATGCCGCCGGCCGGAACGAACTTAATTGACTAGTTAACTGGCGCTGCCACCATAATAAGACCTTAGTACCTGATGACGGTGCTTAAAGATGAACCGGTAAACAGGTGCCAGAACATATGCCAACACGGGCAACCTACACTGAAATTCGACGGTATCGGTGACCCGGCATGATGTCCCGTTTCTACTAATGTCCCGTCGATGGTGCCAGAGCCTATTGGTTAAAGAGCTCGACGCCTCCGCAAAACCACTTTGGCGATCAATGGATTGAAAGAAGAACGTGTGCCGATCAATGGGAAAAATGCCGAAAAGGAGTATCCAGCTAGAGAAGAGCACGTTACCCGTAGGCCATTCAAAGATTGGCTTGCTTGACCATTCTGAGGGAACCGTCATGCGGATGAAAGGGTTCAACTCCGTATTCACGCCCTTCATGGTGAGCAATCCATCGATATCTTCCGGACTGATTTTAAGATTACTCGATACTTCAAATTTCACTGGTGCCTTCCGTGACAGTTAACGCCTTGCACAAGGGCGGTTTACCCAGAGCGAAGCGGCGGGTAAAGCGTCCCAGCCCGGCGATTTTTTTGCCGGGCGATTGCTGCAACTTGTTAGATGCCATATTCACAAACCTAGCTGAGCGCGGCCTAGCGATAACGCTAGCTCTTTAATCAGCGAAAACGGCACATCGGCAATAGCGCCACCCAACCTTTCTTTAACCTGAGAAGCTACAGTTTTGCTTTTCATTGAATCGTGAAACTCATGCCCAGCCCATGACAAACCGAAAGGAAGGACATTAATCAATCGTGACTCTGTTGTGGATGATACGACGGCTTCAGCATCTAGCAACCCGGCTTCGTACATTCGACGCAAATGATAAGCCACGACGCGGTCATCATAGCCTTCGACCTCCATTCGCTGGATAACTGAGATATCTTCTCTTTCAGCGAGTATGTCGAGGATTTTAATGACTAATTCCATATCTCGTTTCACGGTTTAAATCCTCCTTGCATCTAACGCCAATATTAAGCGGCGCCCGACTAGGGCGTCCGGTGGACGGCCGACAGGCCGGGAACGAACTTGAATGACTGGTTATGTGCTCTGACCCTCGAAATAAGCCCTAAGCTCCTCAAACACCTGATTGGTACCCGAGAAAAACCCAGTTTTCGGCTTCACTCCGTTAAGCTCAAGAGCCACAGCATTAATCAAAATTTTCCTTCCATCAGCCAGGTGGACTCCCATTCTTCTGGGACCTGCGCCCCCACCTGAGACAAAGAGTTTCTTCACGTCATCACGAGTGTAAAGGGTATCTTTGTAGTAAAAGCCCTCGTCGGTAACGGTGAGGAGGTGCTTCGAGAAAAAGCCTAGGTGTCTCAGGCTATAAACTTGATCCATTATGCTCCCTGCACACATAACGCTGGAGTTAAGCGGCGCGCGGATTTTCGCGCGTCCGCTTGGACGAATTGTTAAGTGCGGTTGCGCCAAAGTACACGAGCGTAACCCACAAAGCGCCGCTTAGAAAGAGTATCCACTCACAAGCGGGACCAAGCTCAACGAGCACATTGCCTTTAGTAGTCGCTGAAAGTACTGCCAGTAAAAGCAAATTGAAGATGCCAAGTAATGCCAGCTTATGCTTACGATCTTGATGAAGGAGAACCAACATGCCAGCACATGCGACAGCTAAGAATATAGCCGCAATAACAACCAACAAATTGTGCATTGGCGTCGTAACTGCAATGAATGCATAGACCATCGAGCCAACACCAAATATCTGCACCGTCTTGCTGGCGATAGACTTCGGATACGAAGTGGATATGACCCAGAACATGATGCTGACGCCGGCGGCGTATAGCAGCATTGCAATAAATGCGAAGAATCGCGCGGTGTTAACCATGCCGTTCAAAGCAAGTGGCTGAAATAACGACGAAACGTAATTGCTTGTGAAGCTGAAACCTTGGGTGGTCATATCCCAGCTCGTGCCGCCTGGATAGTTCGAAGTGGCAAGAGCCCAGAAAGGCACAGATATCAGAAGCGTGAGAATTGGAATGTATCGCTTACTCATCATTATTCCTTGGCCCTTCTGAGCACTTAACGCCCGCATTTGCGGCTGGTTTGGAGCGCAGCGGAAAACCAGTCCGACAACATGCGCTTGTTAAGTTTTGTCTGCATTTGCAACAAAGTGATCATAATATTTTCGCGCTTCTTCCTCTGGCCCTAGCGCAACGTCAATAAGCATTTGAAGACTCCATACAGGGCCGGGAATCACCTGCTCTAAGTCTAGGTCTTCGGGGTAAGCATCTGGGTCTATAGCCATTTCTAGGTTTTCAAACCACCAAATTTCTATTTTTCTTAGTAGACCGACCATTTCTTCAAACGCTTCAGCGACATCAAAGTCTACACCTGACGAAGCAAAAGTGAGCATTTCGTGAGCTAAGGTGTTACGACACCTTTTAATATGTTCGAATCTCTCTAAATCTTTATCATCAATAGCATGCATATCTTGCAACCATTTCAATGATGCGTAGAGAGGACTTCGATTTAGGCTAAGCACCTTTTCTTTATATTCAGGACTAACAATCATCCCATTTTCGTCAAATCCATTTGTAAAAAAGCCTTCTATCTTTTCAATAATGCTGCTCTTGAGCATTTCGAAGGCCATCGAAAATATAGAGGCGGTAATAATATTTGTTTTAAGCGTCTCAGGGTGAAGTGCCCGTTCCCATGACGCTTTTACTTTTTCATCCATGTTCGATCTCGATAAAGAAACTTAACATTTGTATATTGTGCGTGCGCGTTTAGCAACTCGTCCAATTGATAGTTTTCAGCTCTTAACTTACTGAGCAAGCAGGCATTCCTAACTTGAAAGAATCCGAGTTAGCACAGGCAATTTGAGCATGCTCACCTACACTCTAGCGAGCGCACGATATCCAATCTTTGTTTTTTGTTATGTCATTGACAGTAAACGATTTAAATACCCAACACAACAACAAAACGCGCAATATTGCCGAAGTGAATGTGCCGCACATCGCTGGCGACACCATCACTTACTAATAACGCGACGGCTAGTCACTAGTTGCAGTAACCTGAAAGTCAAAAGGTCCGCTGTTCGCTCAAAGCTGACGGTTCGGTTATGCCGCTTATACTGTTAATCAACACTTTACGAATCCGATTTAATTTAGTTTTTTTAAAGCTTCAGTCACACAACTATTGACGTTCAACAAGTCTGATTCCGATTGTATGGAAATATAGTCACAACCTTTGTAAACCAAATGCATGTAGTTAGCAGTCAGTTCAAATGGCTGCGCAAAACACAGAGGTAATTCAATGTCGAAGCCCGTTGACAAGACTGAACATGACTTGCCTTTTAGTTGCCGACCAAGCTCTTTGTTCACAGTTAAAAGATCTGACAAACGATCGAAGAACGTCTTTAGTTGTGCTGACATTGAATACCAATAAACGGGTGAGGAAAACACTAGATGGTCAAATTTAACCAGTTCACGAATAAGTGGTAAAAAGTCATCGTCTTTATTTGCGTGCGTATAATCGTAAGCTGATATTTCGTAATCCGCTAAGTTAAAGAAGACAGCATTGGTTTGCTCTACAAATGTATCAGTGAGGTGTCGGGTATTTCCGTCCGAACGCGAACTTCCTAGTATGACTGCTATCTTCATTAAAGCCCCTATTGCGTTACACTCTTAATAACTCTCGTTAATAACTGCCAAAATCAGATTGGGAAAACCTGATACTAAACGACGCATTTGCCTGCTGCAAATCGATTGAAACGGCTTGAGTTTTAGTATGCGATGAAAAAGAACTCCCGCTTTTCGCTCGAAGCCAACATCATTGCGGTGTAACTAAAAAACCGCGCAGAAAATAAGCTGGAAACTATATTTTTTACTCAATAGGTAAATAAATGTCGGTAATCATTTCGTTTTCTGGAACGTCCGGGAAGAAGCTGACTCGCTCGAAGTAAATAGGAAAGTCTCGTAACTCAGCACCAGCATTTGAAAGCCATGTGGTATAAAGAAAATTCACGATTTCACCGATCGAATCATCGCTACCTTTATGCCGAACAACAGCACACCGCCCTGCCGGAATAACTTTGTTAACTATACCGAAGTCATTAGCCGCTATAGGCGTATCAACAGAACACGCGATATCGAACCGATAGTCTTCGGGTGCAGTAACATTCGGATCGTCGTACACCAAATTAAACGTCTTACTTTTACTTGGCGGTAGCTTATTACGCTTTCGCCACTCAATAAATTTTTGTATTGAGTGTCCCATCAAGTTCGGTGCCCCTCGATGCTCCATCACCGCGATTAGAGTTTCGGGAAACGCTTTTACTTCAACGTTAAAATTCGTATCACCACTCATCATATTCTTCCTTAGCTGTAATATCGGTTCGTATTTTAATTGCCAAGGATCCCAATTAGGCTCTTTCCTGAATTCGGACGGGCTTTGCTCAAAATATTTTTTAAAAATCCGAGAAAAAGCTTCGTGACTCTCGTAGCCGTTCGCTAACGCAACATCCAGAACTTTCTCATGCTTTCTGTAGGCTAGCTGATATGCCGCTCTTTTAAGCCGCAGCAATCGAATCAGCTTAATAACCGACACGCCCATAAATGTCGAGCACTGCCTGTGAAAATGATACTTCGATAAATACGCAAGCTTGCACAACGTATCAACATCAAGCTCTGAATCTAGATTCGCCTCGATATGATTTATAACTGTCTCGAACCGGTCTTGATAGTCAGACATAAAAGTAGCTCTCTCCTTAGCGGTTCAATCCTAAAACTGAATCAAAGACGGATCTTGATTAAAGTTGCTCAATGTTGACCAACTGCCGAGCAGTCATTTACAGCCGCAAGCCCCAAATCAATATGTGCCACAATATAGCCGTATTCCTTGGCGGAAATTAAACCTTCGTCATACTGAGCTTCCGCAAGGTCATGATCCCAAGCTCGTCCGCATAGTGCGTCTGGAATTGATGTTTCGAGCGTTAATAAATATTGGTCATCATCTTCCAGCTGATGACCCTTACTAACCACACTTTTAGCGCAGTAACTTAATGCATATTCCACGGCGAATTTATCAACGCTGGGCAATCCGACAAACTCGACGTCACAGCCTAATACACGTTGACCCGACTGGTCGGTGTAATACAGTTGCCCTGTAGTGCAGGCTGAAATGAAAAGTGTTGCTATGAAAGTCAGTACAAATTTATAAATCAAAATCAAATCCCTTGTTAGTTATCATCAACTTCACGCAACAACTCAATCACCGCATGAACATAATTTGGCCAATATTTTCTAATTCCCATGTGCTCGTCCCTGTTGAAATCTGAAATATTTGTAATCAGCCAAATTGAGCATCTCTATATCTTCTTCTGTATCACCATATGCATAGACATGCTCATATTCGCCAAGGTCAACGACTTCCCGAATTCGTTCAACCTTTTTGATACCTGAACAATCGCCTTTTACATACAGACCTGTGAGCAAACCATTATTGTGTTCAAGCTCTGCGCAACAAAGTTCATAGCCCATATTTTCACACCACGGTTCGAGATAAACATTGAGCGAAGCGGAAACAATTAAGATGCGATCACCGCGTTCTTGATGCCATTTTAATCGCTCTACTGCCTCTGGGCGCAGTACTTTGGGAATAAATTTCTCGGCGTGTTGACGGCCAATCTCATCGATTTCCTGCCGTTTTAATCCTTTAAAACCAACATGAACGATTTTTTGACGCAAATAAGAAGAAGAAACCAAGCCATATCGATGACCAAGAATTAACGGGCCTAGTAATAGTCGTCCAACTCTCAATCGCTTTCGAGGAATAGCCTTTTTCACAAAAGCCGTGAACGTATCACAATCCGTTATGGTTCCATCGAAATCGAATAGCGCAATATCCATTGTTCACTCAGCCAGCTTGCTCTGAAACTTCATAAGGAGCTTTTTCAACATGACTTTCTCGTCCTGCGAAAACTCGCTCATTATTTTTCCAGCTAATTTAAATCGCGCTTCGGTGATTGATTCAATTAACGTCATTCCTTTTTCAGTTAATTGAATAGGTTTAGAGCGCTGATCATTTTCACTGGCCAGACGAATAATCAAGCCACGCTGAATTAAACGGTTCAAACATGTGGTTAGGGCACCGGATGTAATGCGTACCTCTTCTAATAATTTCGAGGGCGTCACGACATGGGGTGCTGACTGACGGCGCGCGCAGGCCAATACGTCATGTTCAGTTTGTCGCAAGCCAAAAGGTTTCAGTAACGATAAACCGACTCCATCGGCGTTGGTGCCGACCCCAATTAATAATCCAATTAACGCCGCATCGGCAACTGGAAGATCCGGATATGCGTTTCGCCATTCTTGTTCTGCCCGCTGCAATAAAGCGGGCACCTGATTAATTTTATTAATCGCCCTATTCCCTAACGTTGTTGACCAATAATTTGGTTACCATTTACCGAGATAATCATTCGGCGAGGTTTCAGCTCGATGATAATTTCATTGGTATAAGTCAGCCCTAGAGTATCACCTTCTTTTTTCGCCAACAGCTCATCATTAAGAAATAAACGCCCGTCAATATCTTGTAGCGTCATGGTGTTACTATCGGTCATTAAATGTTTTCTTAGCTCGTCTCGGTTGAAAGTATAAGTACCTAAGGCATCAGAATATTCACTAGGCTTGGCTAAGACATTGTGATCAGGAATATCATAATCTAAGTCATGAATAATCATAAATAAGCCGGCCATCAGCTGTAATATTGGCGTATTGCCCCAATTCGATGTTACGGCAATAAAATTGTCAGAATCGGCGTCGCGTACCAGCACACTTTTCGTGCCGTAGCCGCTGCCCGAGGCGAATCGGAGCGTCTTATCGCCAAACGGCTTCAACGTCCAACCATAGGTAGCAGCATCGCCACCATCGATCTCGCTATGCGGTGCAAACATCAACGCGGTCGTTTTTTCAGACATCAACTGATGCTGCTCAAGTGCCATCACAAATTGATATAAATCACCGACGGTTGAATACATGCCACCACCCGCATTTTCTCCTAAATGCTTGGTTCGCTGCGCTGACGCGACACCCTGTGTCGTTACTCGATACGGAACCGCTTGTTCCTTAACCACCTTGAGGCCTTCGTAGACTCCGGTATGTTGAAGCTTGAGGGGCTGAACAATGCGATTCGTGATGAATTGAGCAAATGGCATGCCGGATACGTTTTCGATAATACGCCCCAATAAGGTAATGCCCGAATTTGAATATTCGTAACGCTCACCCGGTTCAAACAATAGGTTTTGCTGGCTAATTAATTGTTCAACTTGCTGCTCTAACGAATAGTCATCGTACCAATGAATACCTGATTCTCGCGGCAAACCACTGGTGTGCGTGAGCAAATGATGAACCGTCACTAGCTCTTTCCAGTTCGCAGTCAGTTCCGGCAAATACTGAGAAATTGGCTGATGCAAATCAATTTCACCGGATTCGACCAACACCATGACCGCCGCAGCAGTAAACGTTTTTGAAATGGAATTAATTGAAACTCGATGTGCGACCGAGTTTTTAATATGAAAACTCCGATCAGCAAGACCAAAGCTATCTTCAAAGATTGGCTCTCCTGATTTCACGACTTTAATACTACCCGCGAAACCAAAAACTGATTCATATGCTTTCGCAAGTTCGGCTATTTTTTCTTGATAGTCAGGTTGCTTATTTTCTGCGGCGTAAATAGCGCTATTCGAAAATAACGCGATGATTAAAGTTACCCCGGTTAACAATGCGCGAATCATAAGATTCTCTCTTCTTGATAGGTGACGAGGTAACTACTATAACCAGAATTTTATCTTTGCATAAAGATAAAATGTAACAAGGCTTGAATGATGGGTTTATGAGAAATAAACACTTTCAATCAAATACATGAGTCCCAGTGTCACACCAATCATCAAAACATTGATTGAGGCTCTTATAGGCCATGCGAAGGAACCGTAAGAAATATTAAATTTATTCGATGCAACAACGATTAATCCCATCATGCCAAACCAAGGCGTAAAAAAGAAAATCGGCTGGGCATTAACGAATGAAACGGCCAAGTCATGAATGGCACCGCTGACTAAAAATGTCAGGAAAATAGCCGTCCAAGCAGGTAAAAAACGATTCAGTGGCTTCATCACATTGCGTGATAAGTAATATCCCCAGATCGGATTCCAGTATTGCCAAAAGATTGGAAACGACTTCGCACCTAACGATCGCGATAACATATTTCTCATCGAGCCACTTGCCCCTAACGGAACGCCATTTCTTTTTTTAACGTAGCTCGATAATGACAGTGTCTTTTGCATGTTGAATCGCTATTTCGGTAAGTGGTTAAACGTTGGCAAACTCTCAAGTTTGTTGTCCCAACTCGCTTTGCTTGCGGTAAATATATGTGCTGTTGGCGCTTTCGAGATTTCTGTATCCAAGCTCCCGGCAGGAACAACGAGCAAGCCCTCCATCGCAGTACTTGGCAACGCAGAGCCGCACGTTTTGCAAAAGCATTTGTTGTGGCGTGTACCGGCAAGTGTAAATGATGTGATGTTGTCAGCGCCTGCCAGCCAAACTAACTCGGCCGATTGAGAGAACAAATTGGCGGCATGCGCCGAACCCGTGTCTTTTTGACAGTGATGACAGTGGCACAGATAGAAGCTATCAAACTCGCCTTTTATCTCAAATTTCACTGCCCCACAAAGACAAGATCCGAAGTAATGATTCATTTAGCATCCCCTTGCAAGCCAGGTTTCTATATCCAACGCCAGAATTGATCAGCATAAACAATAAAGTACAGCACTGCGGCAATATTTAATATAACGGTGAAGTAAAAGCCGACACGGAAAGAAGTTTTGCGGGTTTTATGGCGGAATTGTTGCTGAGCAATCAAAGCACCTGGCCAGCCGCCTAATACCGACAACCAATGTAAGACTTTTTCTGGCGTGCGTTGATTCTTGTTTTGCGCAGCTCGTTTATCGAGCGCATAAAGCAAATAGGTTACGGCGCTTAGCAATGCAAAAGCCCAAGACACTTCAACCGGGAAATCGGTCACAAGGCTGGCATAACCAACGCCACCAATATAGCCAAAGGCGATTATCAAAATGGGTAGCATCCACCAATCGACGCTTTCACGCACATAGGCCACGCCCGTTGCCCTAAGCTTTCCATCCGGTTGCTGCTGCAATTTAAAGGTAACTTCGTCACCAACTTTGGGCTTGCGACGTCGATTTTCAAACTCTTTTATATGTGCAAATGTTTGCTGCTGCGAGTTCGCCATCTGCACAAATCCGAAGCCCTTGTCCTCGTTCCATTTCACCAAAACGCCATTGTGTCGCATGCCTTTATGTCCTTATAACGAAACACTTTGCTGATAACTCTTTCGCGATATTACATTTCGGTATCACAAAAATCGACGGCGAAACTCAGCTTTACGTTGTTCTTGCGTTCCCTACTCACAACATGCATCTATTAACGTCTTAGATGGCACCCATACCGCATCCTGTTCTTCAACATCACCGAACACTTCTAACTCATCACCACGCAAGCTGGCGACCCAGGCGGCACTATATGCATCGACTTGATCATGCATACTGCCGGCGCTAATTTTCTTTAATAATGTCCAATCTTTCGGCGTTGCTGGCCAGCCGGTGTAACGCGCTATAGCTTCTAATTGTAACTTCGGAACGCCTTTACCTGTTT
>AZIJ01011260.1_pt1 | contig 13974 bp, 16 predicted proteins | sample 359151 | NCBI WGS metagenome assembly AZIJ01 (sample SAMN02429718, study PRJNA222666) | marine sediment metagenome | biome: Sediment sample; isolation source: enrichment culture of sample MGS-ElMAX(UA) from oil contaminated site at the... | place: Egypt: El Max | collected 2013-01-23 | depth 9.22 m m | reverse complement strand
AATCGAATTAAAAAATAGGTATGGGATTCAGCGGACGCTTACGATAAAGGTTGGCGTGTTGGCGCAGGGCCAACAGTAGGTTGTATGAATCGATGGACAGGTCGAATCAATAGTGTCTTACAAGTTGAATTGCCGTATTGGCAAGATCAAAATCAGTGGAATCTGAAACTAGGTTCTCAAGTCCAATATAGTTTTGACTCAAATAATGCCATGCGATTGAGTTGGGACTTTGAGCAACAAGATCATAAGGAATGGAATAAAGTCGGTTTAGGTTATATTCGATTTTTTTAGATATTAGACTTCTCTCAGATAGTTCTTCATTCCTAATGGACTGTGTTCCTGAGGGGTAAAGAAGCCTAATCATGTTCTATTTAAATAAAAGAAAATATCAAGCCTCAACCACGACATAATATTTCTTTACAGCCTCAACGACTTCAAATGTACCGACAAAAGACGGCGGAATGATACCCGCTTGACCTGCTAATATTTCAACAAAAAACTTGTTCTCAGTATCATGCAAGCGAACAATTCCTTCGATGACTTGGAAAAACTCTTGTTTGTTGTCCGCAAATACAATATTCCACGCACCCACTTCACATTCCCAAATGCCACAACTCATATTGGGATGTTCATAGAGGCTGTGTGTCAAACGTTGCGGATTATCTTTTACGAGTCGATCAGGTCGAGGATAGTCTATCGCTGCATTCGTCTGCTCTAAACTAGATGGATCGAGTAATAATGCTGTAGCTGTCATATTTCATGATGGGCGTGCTTAAATTAAGCTAATTATAAAGCATCTTTATACGTCTCAGTTAAGCTTACTAAAATGACAAAATGAATTTGATTAAGAAAAATTAGAAATAAAAAAAGCCTCAATTGAATTGAGGCTTTAAGAGTCATATTACTTAGTAGCTTTCTGGTACAGCACTTAAAAACTCACGACGTGCATCTTTATCAGTCTTAAAATCACCAACAAAAGAAACAGTACGAGTCGTAGATTCTTGTTTACCTACGCCTCGCATCATCATGCACATATGCGCTGAGTCGATGACGACTGCAACACCACGGGCTTTTGTTACATCAGCAACAGCTTCGGCAATTTGCTGGGTTAGATTTTCTTGAATCTGTAAGCGTCGAGCAAACATTTCTGTAATACGGGCAAATTTAGATAGACCTAAAACCTGACCCTCTGGTAAATAAGCAATGTGCACACGACCATAAAAAGGGAGTAGATGATGTTCACAAAGCGAATAAAATTCAATGTTTTTAACCAATACCATTTCATGGTTATCGGATGGGAAAACCGCACTATTTGTAACTTCTTCAAGCGTTTTACTATAACCAGAAGTTAAAAAAGAAAAAGCTTTAGCCGCACGCATAGGCGTATCTTTGAGGCCTGGGCGATTCAAATCTTCACCAACGGCAGTTAAGATGTTTGCGTACGATTGCTGCATAGACATAACAATGTTCACTTAGGTGGGTTGAACAAAACGGGAATTGTATCAGAAAACGATTCAAAAACTTACTTTTGAGTCAAATGCCGATTATTGTTTGTACTTTGGGTTCTTTTCTGCTCGTTTTAATAGAACTAAAACAGCACCAGTGCCGCCTTGATTTTCAGGTGCACTCACAAAAGCAAGAACATCGCGATGTTGTCTGAGCCAGCCATTTACATAGGTTTTTAAAATTGCTTCTGGGCCTTTACCATGAACAATTTTAATGACGTTTTGATTTTCATCTTTGGCCATTTGAATGATTTGTAAAACTGCAGCCCGCGCTTGTTCAACTGTACAACCATGCAAATCGACTGCTTCGAACCAACGAATTTTACCCGCTTTCAAATCTTCAAATACTTTGTGTTGTAGTGTCGCAATGCGATAGCTCAATGCTGCTTGACTAGCAACAGGATTTAAAATGGCTTGCGTATCTGAAATTTCAGTGAGTTCTTGCTCAGCACCACCTTCTGCCGCAGCACGCTTTGCTAAGGTTTGGGCATCGACTTTTTTACTACGCATCACTTTGGTATCGGCAATATTTTTATTGTCGATCGGTTTGACCCCAAGAAGGGCTTTTTTAAAAAGTTCTGTATCTTCTAATTCTTCAGCAGCAGCTTCAGCCTTTTTTGATTCGGCTTGCTTCGCAATCACGCTAGATTGAGGATTAGAGATTTGCTTTTTAAAGGCTTTCAGTAAATTAAACTGATCTTTAGAAAGCGATGAATCATGTTTACTCATAATTTTAGAAAAATAGGCAAGATACGAGAGAGGTGTAAAATTATAGTCTGAATCTGTGATGATTTGAACTATCTTGCATTCATACAATCTTTGCTAGGAGGACTGAATAATTAGCGAAAAATAACAATTCATTATCTAAAAGAAAAATCGTAGTTTATATTGATGGCTTATATAGTCTATATTTTATAGAACGTTCACCACTCAATATAACTTCACCCTCTAATTGAAATCCCAATAAATAAATTCCTTTTAAATTTTTTCTTGTTGGAGGGAGTAAAATAGTAACTGATTCGAAGCCCATATTATTTTTCCAAGAAAATAAATGAGGCATAAAAAAGCCCAATGATAAAGAATTGGGCTTTTCATCTATTTTAAATTTAAACCTGTTTTGGCTGACCAAACAAGTCACCAAATGCTACATCCGGACGAGGCTGTTTCATAAAACTCTCGCCAACGAGGAAAGTATGAATATCATTGGCTTGCATTATTGCAACATCGTCAGGTGTGGCAATACCACTTTCAGTGACTAACAACCGAGATGCAGGGAGTAATTTCTTCAAACGAATGGATGTCTCTAAATCAACATCAAAGGTTTTAAGATTACGGTTGTTCACGCCTAAAATACATTGCTCAGAAAGTTTTAAAGCACGCTCTAACTCATATTCATCATGTACTTCAACCAATACATCTAATTGATGTTCAAATGCGGTTTTAGACATTTCTTCTAATTGTTGATCAGACAAGCAAGCCACGATTAATAAAATACAATCTGCTTGTAATGCACGTGCTTCGACAACATTGTAAGGATCAACTAAGAAATCTTTACGCAAAGCAGGTAAGGCACAATGTTGACGTGCAATCGCAATATTCTCATCTGCACCTTGGAAGAAATCTACATCTGTTAGAACAGAAAGACACGCTGCACCAGCTAGTTCGTACTGTTGAGCAATTTCAGCAGGATTAAAGTCTGCACGAATCACACCTTTAGATGGAGAGGCTTTTTTAATCTCAGCAATCACAGCAGGGCGTTTATGCTGTAATGCATTGGCGAAACCACGAACAGGAGTCGCTGCTTTTGCCCATTCTTCAACATCATGCAGATTACGTTGTTTTAAACGTGCTGCAAGTTCCTCATGTTTACGGTCAACAATTTTACCGAGAATGGTATTTTGAATATTGATCATGAGAAGTCCTTAGTCTGCTTGATATTGTTTCAATGTTTTTGTGAATTCAGCCAAGATACTCATTTTTTCAGTGGCTTGACCGCCATAAAGAATATCTTGAGCAAGTTCAACAGCTTGTTTGTAGGTACTAGTAATGCCTGCAACATAGATGCCTGCGCCTGCGTTCAGTGCAATCATATTGGCAGCTTTTTCGCCAATCTCTGATTTATCTCGACCGAGTGCATCTTTAATCAGTTTTAAGCTTTCTTCAGAACTATTGACTGTTAGGCCTGATAGAGTTTGAGATTGAATACCAACATCATCTGGACTTAATGTCCATTCCGTAATTTCGCCATTCTTTAGTTCAGCGACAGCAGTCGGTGCAGCAAGACTAATTTCATCCAAACCATCTTTAGAATGAACAACCAGTACATGCTCTGCACCAAGTTGTTTCAGTACTTCTGCAATTGGGCGGCAAAGTTCATCTGAGAACACACCAATGACAAAACGATTCACGCCAGCAGGATTGGTCAGTGGCCCTAATAAATTAAAAATACTACGAATACCTAACTCACGACGTGGGGCAACTGCATATTTCATTGCCTTGTGGTGATTTGGTGCAAATAGAAAACCCACGCCGATTTCACGGATGCAACGTTCAGTTTGCTGCATATCGAGATCAAGTTGAATACCCATTTGCTCAAGCACATCTGATGAGCCAGATTTGCTTGAAACACCACGATTACCATGTTTAGCAATTGTTGCACCAGCAGCGGCAATCACAAAACTTGAGGCAGTTGAAACATTAAATAGATTTTGTCCATCACCACCCGTTCCGACTATATCGACGAGCTGTGGAATGTCGCTGACATCAATCTTAATTGCAAATTCACGCATGATCCGTGCAGCAGCAGTAATTTCATCTATGCTTTCACCTTTCATACGCAGACCCATCATCAGCGCACCGATTTGAGCATCTGTTGCTTCACCTTGCATAATACTGCGCATTACATCTTCCATTTGTGGTTGGGTAAGATGAATGTTTTTAGTAATGTGATTGAGAGCCTGTTGGATATTCATAGTCATGAGTTACAGCATTATGATTAATTAAAAAATTGAGAAATAAATAGATTGATCGCTATTGGTTCGGTATGACCTGAGTGTGATACATGATCTAAAAGCTAGCGAGTTATGTTATCAGAAAATAATGTGGATTTTATACGCTTTAAATAAAAACTATCTTATGCTTTAAAATTAGACATATTGCTATATTTTTCAACTATTATAATCAGCGAATAAATAATTTCATCAATACATAATTCTGTCTTTATGGAAACAAGAATATGCAGATCAGCCAGCTTTTTAATTATCCAGTGAAGTCCTGTAAAGGAAATAAACTTTCGACAATGGAAATTGATGGTTTTGGTCCTAAATGGGATCGTCGTTGGATGATTGTTGATCCTGATGGGCGGTTTATCACTCAAAGGCAAGTCGCAGAAATGGGGCAAATTGGTGTTACGGTTTCATCTGATCGCGTATGTTTTGATTATCGGTCAGAGAAGATCGAGCTCAGTATGATCGAAGCGCAAGGTCAGAAAGATGAGCGCTTAGTGACAGTTTGGCAGGATAAACTTTCGGGGAATCGTATCCATCATCCTGTTAATGCTTGGTTGAGCCAAAAACTTGGACGAGAGGCACAGTTGATTTATATGCCGCAAGAGACTGTCCGACAAGTAGATTTAGAGTATGCACAGTTAGGTGATCGCGTAGGATTTGCGGATGGCTTTCCATTCTTGATTATTAGTGAAGCATCTGTTGAGTTTCTTGCTGAGAAAGTAGGTTATCCGCTAGATGTACAGCGTTTTAGACCCAATATTGTGGTGTCGGGGTGTGATGCATTTGCTGAGGATCAATGGAGACAGATACAAATTGGAGATATTGTCTTTGATCTTGTTAAACAATGCTCTCGATGTGTGATTCCAACAATTGATTTGAAAACAAGTCAAAAGCAACCAGAAATCATGCAAGCAATGCTCAAATATAGAAAACAGGGCACTAAAGTCATGATGGGGCAGAATGCATTACATCGTGGAGAAGGGTATATTACAATTGGGCAGGATGTAAAAATTATTCGTTGAGTTTAATTCTTAGTTTTTATGAAAAGCCAATTCATTGAAATGAATTGGCTTTTGTATATGGAAATTAGTTTGATTAAGTTATCTCATGGTCTGGATTTCTAACACCTAATAATTGACTTGTTGCCGTACCCGCCGTCATTGAGCCATTGACGTTAAGTGCAGTACGTCCCATGTCGATTAGCGGTTCAATTGATATGAGTAAAGCCACCAAAGTCACAGGAAGCCCCATAGCAGGCAATACGATGAGAGCCGCAAAGGTTGCACCGCCGCCAACACCGGCAACACCAATAGAACTAAGTGTTACGATCACAACCAGTTGCGCTATCCAAAGTGGATCTAAAGGATTGATTCCAATAGTAGGCGCGACCATTACGGCAAGCATCGCTGGATATAAACCAGCACAACCATTTTGACCGATCGTTGCACCAAACGAAGCAGAGAAGCTTGCGATTCCTTCAGGTACGCCAAGTTGTTTGGTTTGTGTTTCGATATTTAATGGAATACTTGCTGCACTTGAACGACTTGTAAAAGCAAAGGTTAAAACAGGAAATACTTTCTTGAAAAAGTCGATCGGATTAACACGAACAAATAATAAAATCAGTCCATGAACGATAAACATGATTGCAAGCCCTAAATAGGATGCTGCAACAAATTCACCTAATTTCACAATATCAGTTAGGTTTGCGCTTGCAACCATTTTTGTCATTAATGCCAGTACACCATAAGGCGTAAACTGCATCACTAAACGAACTAAACTGATAATGAGTGCTTGTAATGCCTCAATCCCATGTCTGATTCTGTCCCCATTTACAGCATCTTTTGCCATAAGCTGTAATGCTGCAACGCCTAAAAAAGCAGAAAAAATAACGACGCTAATAATCGCTGTTGGGCGAGTGCCTGTTAGATCCGCAAAAGGATTTTGTGGGAAAAGTGACAGCAATAATTGTGGAATATTGAGATCAGAAACTTGACCGATATATTGGCTTTCAATTGTGGCTAGGCGAGCGGCCTCTTTGGTTCCTTGAACAAGACCTTCAGCAGTTAAGCCGAATAGATTGGTCACGCTAATTCCGACTATGGCAGCAATTGCGGTGGTGAATAGCAAGATTCCAATCGTAAGTACACTTATTTTACCAAGAGAAGTTGTTTGATGTAACTTTACAACAGCACTTAAAATCGAGATAAAAATAAGTGGCATGATCACCATTTGTAGGAGCTGAACATAGCCATTTCCGACAATATTAAACCATGCAATAGATTGTTCGATGATAGGGCTATCACCGTAAATGGTTTTTAATGCAAGCCCAAAAACAATACCGACAACCATACCAATCAAAACTTTCTTTGAGAGGCTCCAGTCTTGGCGATAACTAAAAAATAATCCTGCTAAAAGCAAAATAAAAACGAGAATATTCAATAATACGAGAGCATTCACAATAAATGTCCTGATAGATGGCTCAGGGAGGAGGGAGAGTTATTTAAGTTATAAATTCTAGCATTTAAGCAGTTTCTGGCTTAATCATTCCTACTCATAAGCTTAATCATAAAAACTAAAAAGAAGCTTCTTGTAAGTGTTTAACATTACTTTAATTAGTTGAAAGATCTTTTAGTTGTTGAAATTGAATCATTAATTTAAATTTATGTAGATTATATATTTTTTCAGCCATCTATTCATTTGGAGAAATAGATTTGAAAAGCAACTTTTAGATGCTCAAAATAATAACAGCCGATCGTTTAGAGGGCTGTATATTTTAAATCTAGACTGACTTATGCATAAATTTCTAAGAAATTTTTAAAGATTTGATGCCCATGTTCACTGAGAATTGATTCAGGGTGGAACTGAACGCCTTCCACAGGAAGAGTTTTATGTTTTACACCCATAATTTCTTCAATTGTTCCATCTGCTTGATTGGTCCAACAGGTGACTTCTAAACAATCAGGAAGTGTCTCTTGTTCAATTACAAGTGAATGATAGCGTGTTGCAGAAAAAGGTGATGGTAAATTACTGAAAATACCTTTATCGCTATGGTACATATCCGATAATCGACCGTGCATCACAGTTTTGGCGCGAATAATATTGCCACCAAAAGCTTGCCCAATAGACTGATGCCCTAAACATACACCGAGTAGAGGAATCTTACCAGCGAAATGGTTAATTGCAGGAATTGAGATACCAGCTTCAGTTGGAGAACAAGGGCCAGGGCCAATCACAAGGTATTTGGGCTGCCATCGTTCGATGTCCTCTAATGTAACTTGATCATTACGAACAACTTTTACTTCTTGATTTAACTCGCCAAAATATTGAACGATGTTGTAAGTAAATGAGTCATAATTGTCAATCATTAGAAGCATGATTATAACCTTTTGAAAATATACACTTTAATTGTGTTTTCGACTTTGTGGATTCTCTCTAAATTCTAAAATTTTTAAAAAACAAGAAATGATAGAATCACAGAGGAGAGTCATCATAACAAAAACAAAGAATCAATGTGAGTGAAATCGCAAGAATGAGTCTGAATGTTTATAAACTTTGTTAAGCAAAAAAACGACAAAAAATGAAGAATAAAGTTTTGTAATTGAAAGACTTGATAAAATAAACACAAAGTGAATCTAAAGTCTAAATGAATTGATTGGAATCAAGCTGAAAAGAATGATATAAAAAGCCAATTTATGCTAACAAATGATGGCGTAATTGGCACTACATTGGTTCTTTATCATATGTTCTGCACTATTTTGGTTCATAATGTCTTTTTTGGGGACGCGCTAAAATAGAAATGTGTGAATATGGTGCATTTGCGAATATAAACATTATAGTGGACATAGGATATGGAGCTTAAAGCATTTTTTCTGTAAAGAATTTCAATGTTTTAGGTATGCTTTATAATTGTTGGTATGATAATTGCTAATTATATCCCAACAACTAACACGCACTTAACAAGTGCATATAAATTTCATTGGAGCAAATGAGCATGGCGAACAAGGTCCTTCAACTCATCAAAGAAAGTGGCGCAAAATGGGTCGATTTTCGCTTTACTGATACTAAGGGTAAAGAGCAACACGTAACTTACCCAGCTGACACGATTGATGAAGATACATTTGAAGACGGTAAAATGTTTGATGGTTCTTCAATCGCTGGTTGGAAAGGCATTGAAGCTTCTGACATGATCTTACGTCCAGATGCTGAAACAGGTTTTCTTGACCCGTTCTTTGCTGAGCCTACAGTTGTTGTAACTTGTGACGTAATCGAGCCATCTACTGGTCAAGGTTACGAGCGTGACCCACGTTCGATTGCTCGTCGTGCTGAAGAATATTTAAAATCTACAGGTATTGGTGATACTGCATTCTTTGGTCCAGAACCAGAATTCTTCGTATTTGATGAAGTAAAATGGGACATCGATATGTCTGGCGCTCGCCATACATTAATCGCTGAAGAAGCTGCTTGGTCTACTGGTAAAGATTACGAAGCTGGTAACTCAGGTCACCGTCCACGTGTTAAAGGTGGTTATTTCCCAGTTCCTCCAGTTGATTCTCACCAAGATATGCGTGCTGAAATGTGTGCTCGTATCGAAGACATCATGGGCCCTGGCCGTGTAGAAGTGCATCACCACGAAGTTGCTTCTTGCCAATTAGAAATTGGTGTGAGCTTCAATACAATGGTTCGCAAAGCTGATGAAGTACAACAGTTCAAATATGCTGTTTGGAACGTTGCTCACCAATACGGCAAAACTGCGACATTCATGCCTAAGCCAATGGTAGGTGATAACGGTTCAGGTATGCACGTTCACATGTCTATCTCTAAAGATGGCAAGAACTTGTTTGCTGGTGATGAATATGCTGGTTTATCTGAAATGGCATTATTCTTCATTGGTGGTGTAATCAAGCATGCGCGTGCATTAAATGCGATTACTAACCCATCTACGAACTCTTATAAGCGTTTGGTTCCTCACTATGAAGCGCCAATTATGCTTGCTTACTCAGCGCGTAACCGTTCTGCGTCAATCCGTATTCCATATGTTTCTAGCCCTAAAGGCAAGCGTATTGAAGCTCGTTTCCCAGATCCAATGATGAACCCGTACTTAGGTTTTGCTGCATTGTTGATGGCTGGTCTTGATGGTATCCAGAACAAGATCCACCCAGGTGAAGCAGCTGACAAGAACTTATACGATCTTCCTCCTGAAGAAGAAGCAAAAATCCCAACAGTTGCTCACAACTTGGAAATGGCGATTGAAGCACTTCAAGCTGATCACGAGTTTTTGTTAAAAGGTGGCGTGTTCACTAAAGAAATGCTTGAAGCATATATCGAACTTAAAACTGAAGATGTACGTCGTCTTAACACGACTACTCACCCAGTTGAATTCGACATGTACTACAGCTTGTAATACATTGTTATTCAGAAAAGCTCGCTTCGGCGAGCTTTTTTTATGTCATTAATAGATTGGAAGATTGTACATATTTACTGAAAAATTCATGTAAACTAAACGCGATGTTTTTAGTGAGCAACGCATGCGAAATTTACGACCAAACAGAATAAAGGGCAAAGAGATCCCAGCTGAATTAAAAAAATGGTTGTATGCGTCAGGTTCATTAACACAGCAACTCACCGATCTGGGTGGTGGTGAGTTTCATGTAGAACGAATAATAGAACATTATCAACGTCTAACTTTTACGGACAGCCAGTGGATGCGGATGCCTTATCAGCATATCGCATGGGTAAGAGAAACCAATCTTTATGGTAGTGGGTCCGAAGCTTGGGTAAAAGCCAAAAGTATTTTTCCGATTCTAAGTTTGCAAAAAAAAGCGCGTATATTTAAGCATATCGGGAACAAACCGATTGGGTGGTTCTTATTTCAACGTACAGACCCTAAGTGTGAGCGACGTGTGATCTATCTTGCCGAGGGTTGGACTAGGCAAAGTTGTTATACGTGGCACGGTTGTAAATTCATTGTGCAAGAAACTTTCTTGCCTGCTTTTGAACAGTTTATTCGACAGCATTGACTCTAAGGATTCTTCATGGAAACAGTGCAACATATCTCTTGGCGGCAGCGTTTAGAGGCCTATTACTATTTATGTCGTTTTGATAAACCGATTGGTACAGAACTGGTTTTGTGGCCGACAATGTGGGCATTATGGATTGCTTCAAAAGGTATTCCTGATTTAAAAGTACTTGTAATCATGATTTTAGGCTGTTTTTTTATGAGAGCGGCTGGTTGTGCGATTAATGATTTCGCTGATCGAAAAGTTGATGCACATGTTGAACGGACTAAGAATCGCCCTTTAGCGACAGGTGTGATTAAGGCAAAAGAAGCAGTATTCGTATTTTTGGTCTTAGTTATAGCAAGCGCATGCTTATTATTTTTCTTGCCGATTGAAACGTTTTATTGGTCATTTGGGGCGCTATTTTTAGCCTTTATTTATCCTTTTATGAAGCGCTATACGAATCTGCCACAAGTGTTTTTAGGTGCGGCATTTTCGTGGTCAATTCCTATGGCTTATGCAGCAGTAGGGCAAACACCTGATTTGACATGTTGGTTATTATATTTTGGTAATTTAGCGTGGACTGTTGCCTACGATACTCAATATGCAATTACTGATCGTGAATACGATTTAAAAATTGGTGTGAAATCTACCGCAATTTTGTTTGGGCGTTTTGACATTCAAATTATAGGGTTGCTGCAAATTGTTAGTCTAGGCTTAATAGGTACTGCGCTATATTTAGAAAATCTTTTGCTGCCATTTGGGTTAATCGCATTGGTATTCGTAGGATTAGATTTTATTTATCAGGCAATAAAGACCAAAGAGCGTGATCCGAAAATCTGTTTTTGGGCATTCCGTCACAATCGATGGGTTGGAATAATTATTTTTGCAGGAATTTTTTTAGAATTAATATCTTAATCTGACTGCTTAGTTGAAAAGTGTCCTATACAAGGGCACTTTTTTTATGTATTAATAACAGTGCATGTAGTTTCATGCTTAAAAAAAAGACAAAGACTAAAAGGATATTTTATGAAACGGTCAAAAATTGCATTGGCAATGACGTTCTCAATTTCAGCACTGTTTTTATCAGCATGTAATGATAATGGAGATGACAATAAGCGCGCTGATTCTGACAAGACATATTTGTATGAAAGTAACTATGCTAAGGACAGTATAGATAATGCTTCTTCGATCAAAGTCATGACCTACAATATGACGAATGTTCAGGGGAAAACAGCAGAAGCTACGGCAATGGTCATATTTCCAAAAGCGATCCAACCTAAAGATGGCTATAGAGTTGTTGTTTGGGAGCATGGAACGGTTGGGGTGGGTGATAGCTGTGCGCCAAGTAATAATCTAATTAATCCTCGATTTAGAATCCTAGCAGATAGTTTGTTGGCGGCGGGTTATGTGATTGTTGCTCCTGATTATGAAGGTTTAGGGACATCTGGGGTGCACCCATATTTAAACTTGTCTAGTGAGGCGAAGTCTGCACTTGCTGCGGTTAAAGCTGCAAAAGATCATTATGGCACGCAGTTGAACGGTGAATGGATGTCGATCGGCCAATCACAAGGTGGTCATGCTTCATTGGGAACGGCAGAGTTTGCTAATGCTGATGTAAGCTATAAAGGGGCAGTAGCAGGCGCACCAGCATCAAGTTTAGGGACTATTATCCAAATTTATATTGATCCACAATTTAATCTTGATACGAATGGTCAACCTAAACCTGTAAGTAAACTCGATGAGAGCTTGTTACAAGTGCGTTATGCAGTTGCAAATAATCTTCTTACACCTGCACAAGGTCAAGCAAAAATTGAAGAAATAGCAGATGGTTATGCTGAATTGTTAGCTTATGCTGCTTTAGCAAGTGCAGGGATCAAAGCAGAGCAATCAAACTATGATTTGAAAACCATCTTTACATCAGGTGCGGCTGATATTGCTGAGTTGGCTTATGGGCGTAATGGTGATGATGGGGCTTGTTTGAGCTATTCTGGTGAGGATGCTGCAAATGGTTTACATGAGAAATTCAAAGCAGGCATTGTTGCTTACTTAGTCGATCCAACACATCAACTGTCAGGATACGGTATTGATCTGACGAAATTTAAAACTGATCCTGTTGTGCAAGAGTTTTTAAAATCAACTCAGCCAGCAACAAATGCCACAGCTGAAAAGGTAATTAAAACGCCTGTATTAATGCTTCAAGGTGAGAAAGATCAAGCTGTACTCCCAGTTGTGACACAAAGTATGTTTGCCAATATGAAGGCGAGGGCTCTAGAGTTATTCCCGCAAGCAGGTTACGAAAATGGTTATGAGCTGAAGATTGTTCCGAATGCGACTCACACTCAAGCAATCATTTGTGAAAATGCCAAAGCTGTAGATTTTATTCAAGCCAATATGTCTGCAGGTACAGGTATTGTACTAACTGATGCGCAAAAAGATGCGAGTCAAAGTCCTCACTGTACGGGAATATTTTAAACCCACAAAAACTGTGATTTTAATTTTAAGCAAAGGGCCTCTTTATAGAGGCTCTTTTTTTGTTATATTGTTGCATTCTATTAAGGCCTAATTTGAGACAGAATCCTTTATGAGTCAGAACGCTGCTGAAAAGAGACGTATTCCTTGGTTGTTAATGAGTTTGGGTTTACTCATTCCGATTTTTATTGTGGGTATGGCATTTCTAGCTGCAAAAAGTGATGCTGAAACTAAGCGTAAATATGACCAGCAACATGCCGAAATTGCTAAAAAATTTGAACAGCAGAAAAATGCTGAGTAAGTTGCCGATAATCAACCTTAAAGACTAAATTCAGCGAATATCCATCTGTAGCTGCTTTACAGATGGAATTTGTGTATATCGTTGTACGTAATAACCAGCCTCTTTTAGCATTTGATCTCTTTGTTGGTCTTCTAGCTCTTTACCTATATGACTTGGGTCATCTAGTTCAACAATCGCAATAACCTTCATCTCTCTATCTAACACCACAAAATCAGTCACTTTTCGATTGAACTTATTTCTTAACTTATAATGATCACTTGTTATGAGTGCGCTAAATGCAACCTGAGCCAATACATGATCATTAGGAAACGCTTGTTGTAATCGTAGAAACATTTGTGATTCAAATGAGGTAATAACGGGGCGTGCGAAGAATTTTTGCTTTCTAAAGAAATTGGGCAGGCAGCTATATAAAAGAAGTGCGGTACTGATACATCCTATAAGGATGAAAATAAACTGGTTGGATTGAAACATATTCTTATTGAGCTGTGAATAAAAAACCCACTCATGAAGAGTGGGTTTTTAGAATCTTGGCTCTCCCACCTGGGCTCGAACCAGGGACCTGCGGATTAACAGTCCGTCGCTCTACCGACTGAGCTATGGGAGAATCTGGATATGCATTCTATGCATGAAGTGGAGGATGGTCAAGTCATTCATAAGAAAAAAATTAAATATTGATTTAATTGTACTTTTTA
>AZIJ01019228.1_pt1 | contig 14051 bp, 17 predicted proteins | sample 359151 | NCBI WGS metagenome assembly AZIJ01 (sample SAMN02429718, study PRJNA222666) | marine sediment metagenome | biome: Sediment sample; isolation source: enrichment culture of sample MGS-ElMAX(UA) from oil contaminated site at the... | place: Egypt: El Max | collected 2013-01-23 | depth 9.22 m m | reverse complement strand
GCAAGTCCTGTCAGGGCTGGGGCTTTCGTAATCTTGCCCTGCTGTTAGTACCTGATAAAGAGATAGGGTGCTTTCTGGTTCTCCAGTCATCTTACGCGCTACATGAAACTATTGCTCTTACAGCACAGAGTTTAGATGCTTCATGGGCGGCTAACCAAAATTATATGTCTTCAAATTGCACTGGTGAGGCCCCTCTGGCTTGTTATCCAATTTATTTGATTACAGTTGGAGATGGCGCAGATGAAAAGCTTGTTTATATCGGCAAGACGTCGTCAAAGAGTTCACGGTTTTCATCAGGTCATAGCGCAATTACAAAGTTGCACCACCCTAAGTATGATGGATTGTCAAAGCGGGTGTATTTATGTTGTGTTGTTTTTTTAAAAGATAACCATGAGATTCCAATAGAATGGGTTCAGCCATTTTCGCTTGCTGCAAAACTACTAAAAGAATTTGAAGCGAACTTGATTTACTGGAATAAGCCTGAGTTAAATACGCAGCATATTAAGTGCGAACCCAAATTTGAATATGGGCAAGTGCATGCACAAAATGTATCAGGTGTAACTTCATTTTGGCATGATAAATTCACCTAAAGTCACATAACCAGACGTTGCAGTGGGTGCACTACACTCCGCGCCTTCTTGCCCAATGTGCTGCGCACATTTTATTGCACAAGCTGGCACTCCGTTCCGGGCCCCAATGAACTTGGTGTTGACGGCATCAAGGTTCAGAGACCATGTCATTACCGGCAGGTGGAAGACTATAACCACTGTGATGGCTGGTTACCGCTGGATATGGATTTAACCGCATCCATGGGCAAGCCAAAGCGGATTAACGTCAGCCTGCCAAGTGGTATTATTCAGCTGATTGATACCCGGGTGAAGGCATCGGTGTTGGCATCATTCAGTGACTTCGGTTCCCCAGCTTACGCTTTACAGCACTGCATCCTGAGCGTGTGACATGTCACTTTGATCGCCTGACAATCCTGGGGCCGCTCGGTTCGGCTTCCATAACAGGCGGTAACTCTTGCTTCAGTCTTTCCAGTAACTCTTCCCGTTCTGCCGGGGCCATGCAGCTGATCAGCCTGAATACCTCGCTATCCCGGATGGGTAACTGAGAGGGGGCCAGCTCATGGGAATACCCCACGGATTCAACCCAGCGGTGCCCGCACAAAACCTCCCAGCAGCTGATATAAAGCTCGGCGTAATCGGCGGAAATCCGGTTATTTTTCGTGACGATAGCTTTTGCCCCACAGGCGCGGCAGGTAAAGCGCATCTTTCCTCCCAAGAATTTCAAAAGTGAAATTTTTCAGCCCGGCATAAAAACGGGCCAACCTCTTACCCCGCCTGGCTTTATGCAATGTTTATTTCTGGCCAGATAAAACATTGGAATGTGAAATACACCCACGTAAACGGCCGGAGAGGCAGAGCCGGCGGGGCTTTGCGATCCTTGCCGGATCCTGCGCCACCCCGCCGTAATTTCATTTTTCTTCAAAAAAGATCATCCGTTGAAATTCTGCTTTCCCGGCCATAACCCCAGTCATGGCGCGGCCTGGTGGGGTGTATTTCACCCCCGCAGAATTTCATATTTTTTATGACGTAAAGAGCGCAGGCGGGCGCGGAGGAGCGCGGTTTTCGTGGCGTGTTTGTTTACGCCGTGGCTGCCTCCTGGTGTGCCTCACCGCCATCACTGCAGCCCGGCCGCCGCCAGTGGGTTCATCTTCACCGCGTCTTCCAGGTGGTCAGGGGCGAAGTGGGCATAGCGCATGGTCATGTTGATGGTGGAGTGCCCGAGTATCTTCTGCAGCACCAGAATATTGCCGCCGTTCATCATGAAGTGGCTGGCAAAGGTATGCCGCAGAACGTGGGTGCACTGGCCCTCGGGCAAGGTGATCTCTGCCTTGTCCAGGGCGACTTCAAATGCCCGGTAACAGTCACCGAACAGCCGGCCCCTTCGCCTGGGGAGCTGGGCGAACAGCTCCCGGCTGATCGGAATGGTGCGGTTCTTGTTGCTCTTGGTGCGGGTGAAGGTGATCCGGTGCGGGGATACCTGGGACTGCTGCAGCTTCTCGACTTCAGACCAGCGCGCACCGGTGGCCAGGCACAGCTTGACCACCATCAGCAGATCAGGGTTACTGCTTTCGGCACAGCAACCCAGCAGGCGCTTGAGCTCAATCTCGTACAGAAACGCCAGCTCACTTTCAGCGACTTTGAAGGCCCGTACACCGTCCAGCGGGTTGTCTTCCTGCCACTCGCCCAGGCGCTTCAGCTCATTGAATACCGCCCGCAGATAAGAGTGCTCACGGTTGACGGTGGTCGGGCTGACTCCTTTTCCTTCCTGCTGGGTGGCACGAAGGTTGGGCAGTTGCCCGGAAAGCCTGGCTTCACGGTAGGCGGCAAAATCCCGGGCGGTGAAGTCGGTGGCCACCGGATTCCCCAGGGCCTCGCACAGGTTGAGCAGTTTGGTCCTGCGTCGCCCGCCATCGCTCAGGCTTTGTCCGTGCAGGTTGAACCAGGTCTCTACCAAGTCCAGCAGGCGGCGAGTGTCGCCATCATTTTGCCCGTCATCCATCCATGGGCGATCTTGGTTTGGCTCCAGCAAAAAACGCTCGAAGGCCATGGCCTCTCCTTTGGTGGTGAACTGGCGGCGCACCCGCCGTCCTGCCCTTCCTTCAGGAAAAACTTGAGCCAGCCACTTGCCGGTAGGGAGTTTGCGTACCGTCACAGGGCACCTCCTTGGCTCTGGCTGGAGGATACAAACCCGGAGAGCCTGGCCAGGTGCTCACTTTGGTGAAAGGAGGCAGGAGCTTCCCGGCGTTCCTTGTCCAGCAGGGTTTCCAGAGTGTGAACTGCCCGAAAGGTATCCATAGCACTGTTGATGTACTCATCAAGCTGCAGATCGCCAGTCAGCACGGCCATGGCCTGGCGCTTCAGTCTCTGTTGCTGCAGCTGCTCCTGTTCCCGGCTTTCTACCCATTTGTTCCGGCTGGTCGGCGCCGGCTGCCGGCCAAACTGGGGCCGGTGCCGGGACTTGTTGAGCCTGCCGTCACGGATCCAGTGATAGAGGCCATCCACTACCACCACGGCGCCGGCTTCCATTCGTGCCTGGTCCACGGTATCGAGCCCGGCGCGGGCCAGTTCGGTGGCCAGGGGTGGGAGTTCTATCTGCCCCGTACAGTTATTGTCAGAGCTCCAAGGGGCGCGGCTGCCGCCGCTTAAGGGCAAAGACAAAGGCAACTCGCTGCGCTCGCCACAACCCCGCGCCTGTGACTTTCTGATCACGGCCCAACCATCCAGGCGGGTCCGCATCGAGCAGCCCCCGGCCGACGTCACACCAACCAGGCGGCGCAGATCTTCGCCGTATTTACTGGCACAAGGGGTGACCAGGTGAGCCAGCTTTACAGGCCTGTCTTGCCGGGGCAGCGAGACCCCGCCCATGGAGCCGATAAACTCCGCCCAGTTGCCGGCGTCGGCGGCGACTCTGGCCGACTCAATCAAAGGATCCTTAACCGCTTCCCGCAGCCTTCGCAGCTCCCGCCACACGGTCACGGCCGGGCCGCCTATCTGCTGAAACTGACGAATACCCCACAGGCTGGCCCAGGCGGCCACGTTGGTGGCGGTATCGCTGGCCCGGGCTTCGGCCTCGTAGTCATCACCTACCCGGTGGCCATCGATGTTCTTGGCAATGTACTTGGCAATGTAGCCCGTGGCGCTGCCGTACTCTGGATCAATGGCCAGCACGTCAAAGCGGGCAGAGCGGTTGTTCTTTATTTCGCCCTGGTCGTGTTCACAGGCGTAATGGCCAAGAATGTCCCGCAGTTGATCACGCTGGCTCGGCGCGACGAACAGCAGCATATGCCAGTGGGGCGTGCCGTCGTGGTGCGGCTCCACCACCCGAAAGCCGTATACGGTAATGCCGGCCCGGGCCATGGCGGCACGGGCCTTGGCCCACTGCTTGCACAGATAAGCCTGGGCGTCTTTCGGGCTGGTGCCGCGGTATCGCTTGTTACGCACCGAGCGGCCCCGGTCTGCCTTGACCGTATTCCAGGCATGAAACCGGCTGGGCGTGGTCCAGGTGTAGAACTCGGCGGCGTGGCCCTGCTCCCAAGCCAGATCCTCAAACCCCCGCATTCTTACCATCAGCTCCACCCGGCGAACCTCCGGGTTAGAGACGCTGGCGGCATGGGCCTCGGCCAGTGATAGCTCCAGCCCTTCTTCCTCATTCACCACCAGCATTTCTGCCAACCAGCGAGCCTGGGCGGTTTTATTGGCCCGGTATTCCATAAAGGCCCGGTGCGATACATAGGGGCTCACGCCCCGGCGCACCTCGCCGGACATAATGGCGATCAGTTCCTGGTGCCGCTGGTAGGCGCGGCGGATCTGCCGTAACCACCAGCCGTCATCCTGCAGCCTGGCCAAAGCACTGGCGGCGTGGTCCAGGTGGTTGTCAGTCACTTCACCGCTCAGGTCTGGCAGCACCGGAGAAAAGCCCCATTGGCGTGCCGGCGCCATGGCGGCCGCCAGCAGCTCGTCGGCCGGCTGGGGTGAGGTAAAACCCTCGGTCAGCTGATTGATGATGGCACACACCTGGCTGGCCCAATCCCGGGCCACTTCTTCACGCCGCTTTTCCCCGTTGATGCGTTTCAACGGAACGGGAAAGCGTTCTTGCTGCGCTCGGGCGGTGCCGGTTGCCATGCGTAGCCATATGTTTGCCGATTTCGCCTTGTATTGCTGCCGGCGGCGCTGGTATTCACCGAACAGCTTACCGGCGGCCTTGAGCTCCAGACCTTTGAGCGCGTACTCAATAAATGCCAGGTCTTCCGGGCCCGTGGGCCCGGAGAACAGCGACTGAATTACTTTCACCCCGGCCACATAGTCGGGGATGGTGACCGGAAGAGGCAGACGATCCAAAGAGGTGGGTAGCTTAGTGCTCACGGGACCCCCTCAGCTTCTTCAAGCCTTCCTCAAGGTCGATCCGGTTATTTTCATCCAGCTTCTGGGCCATGCTCTTGCCAACCTCCTGGATCAGGTAACCCAGACCTCTTAAGGTTTTGTCCGACATGCCGGAGGCCGGGTCGAGGCTGGAAAGCAGATCGCCCAGGGCCGTCACGCCCAGGGCCAGGCTATGCACGCTGTCTTCGTTTTCGGCGATGCGCTGTTTGATGGGAGTGGTCATGCTTGTTTACCTCCCACACTGAGGCGCTGGATCCGCTCGGCGGCGGCCTGGCGCTGCGTATCGATGTAGGCGGCCAGGTCAACCAGGTGAATGAGATAGGGGGATTTTTGGGAGGCGCGAAAGGCCGGCACGGGGAGCTGGCCGGCAGTGGCTTTGGCCCTGGCGGTTTGGGGGGCCATGCCGAAATAAAGATCGGCCACGTCGTCCAGGCGAACGGTGGTCACGCCACCGTAGGTGGCCATCAGCATAAAGACGGTGGGGGAGAATACCTGGCTCATGCTGCACCCCCTTTGCGGGCCGGGGTACGGCTTAAAAACACCAGATTCGGGCCGGCCAGATGGGCACGGGCCTCGGCTTCGGTACGACCGAAGGCGGAAACAACACGGATACGGGAAAGCTCGGCCAGTTTACGGCCAGGAGATGCGATCAGGAATTGATAGATCATGATGATTGCCCTGGTTATTTTCATCAGGGCGGACCGGGCAACCTCACGACGTGCGCCAACCAGGACGCGCGATGGGGCTTTGCCGTCAAGCGGCTTGGTTCCCGATCCATGCCCCAAACCGTGATCCAACAGATAGAGCATCTGCTGGACAGAAGAGGGGGCAATGCTTTTTCCTGGTTGAGTCACAGCGTGCGGGTGTCGAATCCGCCAGCCTGGTTGCCGGGTGTCGAGTCCGGCAGCGACGATAATACGCAGACCGCCAGCAAAGCGCAACAAGGTGATTTTTTCAGCAGGTGCTTTACATACAGGATCTGTGATTGCATAATCATCAGTGTTCTTGCTTTGGGGATGAATAGTCAGCACTGTTTTTACCTATGGCTTGAATATTAAATAATGAGATTCCATTGGCGTGGGTGATCTCTGTTCAAAGCCGGGTCTACTGCCCGGCTTTTGCTTTACTGGGCTCTGGCCATCACCTTCAGTTTGTGGCGGCCGGCGGGGGTACTCAGTAATTGAACTTCCTCATGGCTTAACGAAGCCGGCTGATAACGCTGGAACACAACCTCTTCCGCACCAGGCAACAGCACCACTTCACTGGTGTGTTCGCTGCTGGAAAGTTCTGACAAGGTATTGCTGATTAGTTTTTCAATCCCTAACTCGACCTTTCCGCCAACAAGCTTTCGTTTCATTTTTATAAAACCTGCCGCCGGCTTCAGAGCCTCGTTCAGGCCACTTTGAATAGCATTTATCGCTTCGCTTTCAAGCCAGTCGCTATAAAGAGAATTGAATTTATCTCGGGCTTCCTGAGTGGCTAAATATGCGTCAGAAAGCTGCCCTTTCATTTCCCCGACTTTGGTGTCAATGGCTTTTATTCTGTCATCTAGTACCAGCAGGGCACCTTTCAACTGTGCAATACTTTTCAGTGTTTTACTTTCGCCGTAGATCAGGCCGTCAGATTCAACGGATGATTGCGCCTCAAGTTGCTGCTCTTTTTCTGCTTTCTCCTTGAGCAGTTTTGATTTCAACTGGTTCAGGGAAATAATCTGTTTATCGATCTCGCCCTGGTATTGCTTGGCTTGACCGAATGCCTCAAAAGCAGCGTTGATTTCGTTATTCATGGGTTCTCTCTTAGTCTTTTCTTCATGATTTATTGTTTACTCCCCAGCCATAATGGGCACCCGGATCACCTTGTGAATGAGCCTGGGTCATTTGGTTTATTTCTTGGGGAGCACTGCTTTTTCGATATGCCACCTGGCATGGCTGTCCTTTACACCAGGTAGAAACCTTGTGCTTCGCAGGTGGCGGTGTGCAGTTTGTTTTCAAACTCTTGCTGTTGCTCGGCAATCCTTTCCACTGCCGCGATCAACTGCTGGAACTCGGCATCGCTAACCTTTTTGGCCTTTGCGGAGAAGTGCAGGGGCTCGGACTTGGCAATAATTCGTTTGCCCTGGCTGAACTGCATCTGGGTGGTGCCGGTGCTGGCCGGCTGGTTGGTCACGCCCAGGCCGATCAGGTAGTGCTTGCCGGTGCCGGCAAAGTCGGGCCAGGGCTCAATGCTGCAGAATTGATACTGTCCCATGGAGTTGAGCAGTTGCAGCTGTCGGCTTGGCTTAAGCACAGCGAACAGCTTGGTTTTCCCGGCTACCTTTTCAGCTTTCAAGGCAATGACATGGCCCATGGCATCGTCGGTACGCTTATGCTCCGGCCATATCATGGCGGTGTAAAAATCCGGGTTATAGGCGCCGGCCATTTCGTTCAACCATTGGGCTGATATATTACGGTTGTCCACGGTATCGCCTTCGGTGGCAATGCAAATCCAGCCGGTACGGATATTTGATTCTGACATTTGGTGTTTCCCTGATTTGGTCGTTGATGTTGCCTCCACGCCACCTCACTGACCCCAACGGGCTACACCAGATGAAAACCACCGGCTTGGAACCCGAGCTCTGAGAACAGCACCTGTTGCTTACATTCCAGGCGTTCAACGGCGGCCATCAGGCTTTGCCCGGGGCTTTCGGGCAGGGTGCTGAACTGCTCCGCTTCTCCCTTCAACTCGGCGATCTCTTGCCTGAGTTCGGCCACTTGGCGTTCGACTCGCCCGTTTACACTGGAATGGAATGTCATGCCTTCACCTCTTCAGGCCTGCAGCCGGTTTTGCAGCTTTGAAGAAACGCTTCCACGTCTTCACGCTTGAATTTCAGCTCTCGCCCTACCCGGTAGCACACCAGTCCTGGCTTTTGATTGCGCACCCACTTACTCAGGGTGACTGCGTGCACGTTCAGGATTTTTGCAGCCTCATTGGTGTTTAACATCTGCATTTTCACCTCCTTTCGGATCCTTTCTTTGTTCTTGTATCGCCTGCATTTTCCTTTAATCGCTTGCGCCGGCAACTTCCCGAATTCTGCCAAATTCCGATCTTTCAAAGCCCGGAATGTCTCGGAACTTTTCACAGCTTACTGGATGGATGAACAGTATCAACCCCATGAAGTAAGGTGCATATACGGTCACCCTTCAAATAAATCGTGTGTTTAAGTCTTGATTTTTAGATATGACAAACCATGTCATTACATGTCATTTATTGGAATAAATAAGGACCCAGGCGCCGACTCTCTATCATGAGAAAAACTCATGCGAGTTTTTTCTGTTATAGAGAGAAACCTGGTCCTTTCTCACACATTCATCTGGTGCTGGGCTGACCGGGTGAGGCCAGTTCAGGCGGTAAGAGGGACACCTGCTGTGGCCAAAAGGCGCAGAGGTGCTATCACCAGCCAACTGGTATGCCTACAGTTTCCTGATACAACAGATGCTAATGAAGGAGCTGGAAGGGAGATGGTGGGCCCCTTCTTTTCTACCTACTGTTTTTGATCTTGTGTGTATTGGTGTGTATATTGATAGCACTTGATTAGGAGGTTCTATGACGTCAGGCGACCTGATCAAGGAATTGAAGGCCGCCGGCTGCGAGCTTAAACGGCAGGGCAAGGGGAGCCACGAGATCTGGTACTCACCAATCACGGGCAGAACCTTCCCGGTGCCGCACCCGAAAAAATCGCTGCCGGTCGGAACCATCAAGTCCATTAAGAAAGCGGCGGGGATTTGATCCCCCCGCTCCTTGGGCCTGACACGGATTTAGCGGAGGTGCTTATGTTGTTTTCAGTCGGTGTTGAATATCCGTCGCATGACGGGGAGGCGCTCGGCCTGGTGGTGCCTGCGCTCTGCAATGATGATTATGCCTGCTTCAGCGCTGCCGACAGTGAAGAGCAGGTGAAGTCCATGGCCACCGAGGCCATTGCCATGGTGGTAGAGGAAATGGTCAGCAATGGGGGCAGTGTCGATAACATTAAGGACATGGGCCCGCGCCACTATCGACAGCTTGAGGACTACAGCCACTGCGACGGCTGGCTGTTGCTGGACGTGGATCTGACCGAGTTTATGGGCAAGCCCAAGCGTATCAACGTCAGCTTGCCGGACGGCCTGATCCAGCTGATTGACACCCGGGTGAAAGCTTCACAGGGGCAATACCGGGACCGTAGCCACTTCCTGGCCGTGGCCAGTCGCCACGAACTGGAAGAGCGCAGCACTTTGGGCTGATCAGCTTCCGCCGGTGAACGCTTTGTTCTGAGGTGACAGGAAGGGGCGCGGTGAGCGCCCCTTTTTTATTCCTGCACCTTCATCTTTGCATGCAGCCTACCCGGGAACAGCTCGGTGTATACCTGCCAGAGCAGGTTAAGGCTTCTGTGACCGGTCACCTGTGCTACTTCTTCAATACCGAATCCGGCCTCAAACAGGCGGCTGGCACCTTCACGGCGCAAGTCATGGTAGCGCAAGTCTTCAATGCCCAGCGCATTGCGCACCCGCTGAAAGGCGGCGGTCACGCTGCGTGATTCATAGGGGAAGATCAGCTCGCCGGCCCTGGGCTGTCGTTGCACTATGCTCCAGGCATCCCCCAGCAGCGGCACCCACATATGGTTACCCGCTTTTTTACGGGGATCCTTACGGTTGCGCACCATCACCGCCCTGGCTTCTTTGTCAATGTCGTCCCAGCGGATAGCGCAAACCTCGCTGATACGCATGCAGCTGAGTATGGAAAAATCCAGAATGTCGGTCAGGGGGATTTTGCTGCCCCGGTGGCTCATGCGCTTGGCCAAGCCCTCGCGCAACCTGTCGATCTCGTCGCTGGTCGGTCGCCTGCTGCGCCGTTCCGAACGACCGAGCAGGCCCATACTGTGCAGAACGGGGATCACCTCGCGGATCACTTCGTCGGTGACCGGTATCCCAAACACCGGTTTGGCAGACATGTAGACCGATTTCAGGTAGCTGATGTCCTGGGCAACGGTCTGTGGTTTGGCGCCGGCGGCGTTGCGGTCCCGGCAGTGGTTGATAATGGCCATTGTGCTCAGCTTGTCGGCCTGCAGCTTTGATATGTCGCTGTCGGCCAGCAGGTTGAGAACATACCCTTTGGTGCGGCCTATCTTCTTCGATATATCGGGGTCTTGCTGATACATGGTGATCAGCTCCCGAATGGTCGGCATTTCGGGAGCCTGCCCGGGTATCCCCTGGGTCTCGATATGGGACACCATAGCCTTGCCCCAGGTGCGGGCATCGGCCAATTTCCCGAAGGTACGGGACTCCTGATACACTATCGTCTTATCTTTTTTGACGCGCACTATGCAGCGGTACCGTATGACGCCCGCAGCTGTTTTGCGCTTCTCCACTGTAAAGCTGGCCATGTTTCCTCCATCAGGTATCCCATTTATAAGGGATACCCCATGGGATACCGTAGCCCGAAAAATGCCTGAGAACAATGCCAAATGACTGAGATTGTAAGAGATTCAAATACAAGGAAAAACCAGAGCGAAGCCGCTACGGCTGGCGGTTTCAGCTCTGGCAGGTTTTCTGTTGCCCCCATGTTGGACTGGACCGACCGTCATTGCCGTTATTTTCACCGGCTGATGAGCCGTCACGCCCAGTTGTATACCGAAATGGTCACCACCGGCGCCATTATTCACGGCAAGGGCGATTATCTGGCCTATAACGACGAAGAGCACCCGCTGGTGTTGCAGCTGGGCGGCAATGATCCGCAAGCCCTGGCGCACTGTGCCCGGCTGGCGGAGCAGCGCGGCTATGACGAGATCAACCTGAACGTGGGCTGCCCGTCGGATCGGGTGCAAAACGGTCTGTTCGGCGCTTGCTTGATGGCCCATCCCCACACCGTGGCCGAGGGCGTGGCGGCCATGAAGGCGGCGGTGTCCATTCCGGTAACGGTGAAAACCCGCATCGGTATCGACGAGCAGGACAGCTACGAATTTCTGTGCACCCTGGTAGACAAGGTGGCCGAGGCCGGCGTCGATGCGCTGATCGTACACGCCCGCAAGGCCTGGCTGCAGGGGCTGAGCCCGAAGGAAAACCGGGAAATTCCGCCGCTCGATTACGACCGGGTTTATCAGCTCAAGCGGGATTATCCCGGGCTGACCATCGCCGTGAACGGCGGCATCAAGACCCTGGAAGAGGCCAGGGTTCATCTGGCGAATCTGGATGGCGTTATGCTGGGGCGCGAGGTGTATCAGAACCCGTATCTGCTGGCCCGGGTGGATGCCGAGCTGTTTAATGACGAGCATGAGGTGCCGAGCCGCCACCAAGTGATTCGCCAGCTGTTGCCTTATATCGAGCGGGAGCTGACGCAGGGCACCTATCTGGGCAATATTACCCGCCACACCCTGGGGATTTTCCAGGGCATGCCGGGGGCCCGGGCCTGGCGTCGTCATCTCAGTGAAAATGCCCACAAACGCGGCGCCGGCCCCGAGGTGGTGGAAGCGGCCATGGCCAGGGTGCCGGAAGAAAGCGTCGTCTATAGTTAAACCATCCCCTGATGCCGAGGAGGTTGAACCATGACACACACGCTTGCCGAAGAATTTCCCGAGCACGCCGAGCACATTACCGCGCTCAAGCTCAACGATGAGGAGTTTGCCCGTCTTGCCCGGGAATATCACAAGGTGAACCACGAAATAGAAGGCCTTGAGGCCTGTAACCTGCCGATTTCCGATGCGGAGTTTGAAAGCCTCAAGCTCAGGCGGCTGGAGTTAAAGGAGCAGATCTATAAAGGGTGGTTTAACGGCCGGGGCTGAAGCACCAGACGACAAGAGCAATGGCAACGCCATTGCTCTTTTTAATTGTGTAAACCTATCAAATTAAGCAGCCTAAACGATTTCACCTTTGTTCTGTGTCGGGTAATAATGAGTCCAACTCCAAACAGGCAGCACAAGGACTCAATATGATGACAGACAAAACCGGCCAGCGCGTACCCCAGGTGACCTTTCGTACCCGCCAGCAGGATCAGTGGACCGACATAACCTCGAATGAACTGTTCAGTGGCAAAACCGTGGTGGTGTTCTCGCTGCCCGGCGCCTTTACCCCCACCTGTTCGTCCACGCACCTGCCGCGCTACAACGAGCTGGCGCCGGTGCTGTTTGAAAACGGTGTGGATGAGATCATCTGCATGAGCGTGAACGATACCTTTGTGATGAACGCCTGGCTGGCGGATCAGGAGGCCGAGCACATTCGAGTGATCCCCGACGGCAACGGCGAATTCACCGAGGGCATGGGCATGCTGGTAGACAAGCGGGAACTGGGCTTTGGCCAGCGTTCCTGGCGCTACTCCATGCTGGTGAAAGACGGGGTGATCGAAAAAATGTTTATCGAGCCCGAAAAGCCCGGCGATCCCTTTGAAGTGTCCGATGCCGACACCATGCTGGCCTATATCAACCCGGAAGCCGCCAAGCCCTCGGCCATTACCTTGTTCAGCAAGCCGGGCTGTCCTTACTGCGCCCGGGCCAAGCAGATGCTGCTGGAGCGCAACATGCGCTATGAAGAGGTGATCATCGGCCAGGATGCCACCAGCATCAGCCTGAAGGCGGTGTCCGGTCGCACTACCGTGCCTCAGGTGTTTATCGACGGCCGCCATATCGGCGGCAGCGACGAGCTGGCCGCCCACCTGGGCTAATAAACGGATTAGCAACCACAGGGATTGCCGGAACCGACCGTCACATGCCATGGATGGCATGTGCCGAGCGCTACAGGGAAGTACTTGCAGCGTGTCGGTGAAGGTAACCCTGTGGTTGCTTTGGTTGCACGTACCTTTCCATTCTCACCAAAATCGGGGATCATGCCGCAAAGGAATGAATAACCATGGTGAAAAGGTGAATTTACGGGATCTGGAATACCTGGTGGCGCTCGCGGAAGAGCGCCACTTTCGCAAGGCGGCGGAAAAGTGTTTCGTCAGTCAGCCCACCCTCAGCGGCCAGCTGCGCAAGCTGGAAGACGAGCTGGGCGTGCTGCTGATGGAGCGCACGTCCCGCAAGGTGCTGTTCACCCCGGCGGGGGATGCCATTACCGCTCAGGCCCGCCGGGTGCTGGCGGCCACCAAGGAGCTGCGCGATATCGCCCGCACCTTTACCGAGCCCATGTCGGGCGAGCTGCATATCGGGTTGATTCCCACCGTCGGCCCCTACCTGCTGCCCCATATCATTCCTGCGCTCAGGCAGCATTTTCCCGAGCTGCACATCTTTCTTTACGAAGCCCAGACCCAGGTATTGCTCAAACAGCTGGCGGACGGCGAACTCGACTGCCTGATCCTGGCCCAGCTCGACAACATGGACAACTTTGGTGCGCTGGCGCTGTATGACGAGCCGATGTTGCTGGCGGTGCCTGCCACCCATGCCTGGGCCGGGCGGGAACAGATACGGCTTAACGAGCTCAAGGGCGAGAAACTGCTGATGCTGGAAGATGGCCACTGCCTGCGGGATCAGGCCATGGGCTTCTGCTTTGCCGCCGGCATCGGTGAAGACAGCCATTTCAAGGCCACCAGCCTGGAAACCCTGCGCAACATGGTGGCGGCGGGCTCGGGACTGACCCTGATCCCGCAGCTGGCGGTGGGAGAGCACAGCAGCGACGCCGGGGTCAGCTACCTCAGGGTGACCGATCCCCAGCCCAGCCGCACCATTGCCCTGCTGCACCGGGCTCACTCGGTGCGCCGGCCCTGCTTTAACGAAATGGCCAAGGTGATCAGCACGCTGCTGCAAGCACGCTTGCCATAAAAAAGGCGCTGCTCATGCAGCGCCTTTGTCTTTCCGTTAGCCGGCCTAAAACAGCTCGTCGGTCACGCTGGTGCCGCCAAACTGCTGATGGCTGTCGGGGCGGCTGTAGCGGCGGGGCTCGCTGCCTTTCACGAAATACTCGGTGTGCCCTTTGCCGTTGCTCAGCAGGCCAGTGCTGGTGTCGATGCTGGCGCTGACCAGCTCGGCGGGACGGGGCCGTTCGCGCTCCGGAAAGTGCGACAAGGCCACCTTCATGTAATCGGCCCAGATCGGCAGGGCCGTGCTGCCGCCGAACTCGCCGCCGGCCACCTGATCCCGGCCCAGGTTGGGATGATAGGCGGTGC
>AZIJ01004084.1_pt1 | contig 14114 bp, 11 predicted proteins | sample 359151 | NCBI WGS metagenome assembly AZIJ01 (sample SAMN02429718, study PRJNA222666) | marine sediment metagenome | biome: Sediment sample; isolation source: enrichment culture of sample MGS-ElMAX(UA) from oil contaminated site at the... | place: Egypt: El Max | collected 2013-01-23 | depth 9.22 m m | reverse complement strand
CTTCCCCCGCCGTAACGGAAACATCCAAACCACCAGCCAAGGACGTCATCGTAACCTTGAGCTCACCCCGCCGTGACCCGCCCGCCCGGCACAAATCACTTACGACAGGCAGGGCTGTTGCAAGTTCCTGGTTCAGCAAATGACACGTTTCAATATTGACAATTGTATCGGACGATTTGCCGTGAAAACCTGTCAGAACCCCTTTTTTGGTTCGCCTTGCCGACAACGTCGCACGCCGTCGACTAAAAGCCGGAGACGTCGCAACGGGTCGCAAAGTTGTTGTTAACCCGTGGGACCGAAGGGCCATGGTAACTACGTCCTGCTTCCACTGGACCACGAAATCATCTGAAGCATGCTGTAAGTCACAACCACCACAAGACGCGTAATGGCGGCAGGGTGGTTTCACCCGATTCTCAGAAGGCGCAATAATGCGCGGCGAACTTATCCGATCGCCGTGGACGTCACCTTCGACGATTTCCCCCGGCAAGGCGCGGGTGACATAGATCGGGCCTTCGGCAACGCCATCGCCCTTGGCGCCCAGGCGCTCGACCTCAACCCGGGTCATGAACGGGCCTGCGTCAAGAGATCATCCCGGCTGATTTGAAACCTTGAATCAATCCAGATCTGTTCAAGACGCTTGAGCTCTTGACCCAGATCTTTCCCAGTCAGCGACAGGTCGGCCGCCTTGATCGGAAACTTCTGTTCGCTCGCTTTGGCTAGGCCGCTTGGCAGTTGTAGCGGCACTTCGAACACTGCCGCCCGCGCCAAAGCAACCGCGTTCGCAATATCCACACCGTGCCGATATGCGACTTCGAGCACATCCGTTGGACGGCCAGATATGTCTCGTATAAGGGTCAGTTCCCGCGCTTGAGCTTTCGACAATCGCAAAAGCTCGGCTGTGTCTTCCCCCCCCATGACGGCAAGCCGAAGCAATGGGTTCACTGTGCCCTGCTCGAGATGAATGACACGAAAGACCGCGCGTGTTGACGCCCCAGGCAACACCGAGGCCAGGACTCCGGTTTGCTCCATCGCACCCAGCGCCTGGGACGGGTCGGGTGCAGACAGCAGTTTGATGAATTCGTGCCCGACACGTTCGCGTGAAATGCTGGCCAAACCATCCAGATTCGAAGAACACGCAGCCAAACCGTCGGCGTCGATGCCTTGGTCTTTGTCTCCGTACCAAGCATGAAACCGAAAGAACCGAAGAATGCGCAGGTAATCTTCGCGAATTCGGGTTTCCGGGTCTTCGATGAACCGAACTCGGCGCGCTTCCAGGTCTGTTAGCCCGCCCAACGGGTCCACTATGTCCCCATGCCGCGTCGCGTAGAGCGCATTCATGGTAAAATCGCGCCGGCGCGCATCGTCCGAAACGTCGGTTGAGAATGCGACCACCGCACGGCGGCCATCGGTTTCCACATCGCGACGAAATGTTGTCACTTCGAATGGCATATCCTGGACGACAAGAGTCACGGTGCCATGATCAATGCCGGTCGGGATCGCCTTGATACCGGCCTTTTGGGCAATTCGAACAACCTGTTCGGGCGTAGCGCTCGTTGCGACGTCGACATCGGAAATGTCAGTACCAAGCAGGGCGTTTCGAACACAACCACCCACGAAAAACGCCTGAAAACCTGACTGCTCGAAAAGCGTCAGCACAGTTTGGCACGCGTGTGAGGAAATCCAATCTGCGACAATTCTCATGCGCCGCTCATCCGTTCGGCCATACGATACAATACGCGCGCGGATGCGCCCCAAATGTAATACGGCCCGTAGGGTACCGTGTAATATGTCCGCCGATCACCCCTGAAATAACGCCCCTGGATCGAAAAATTATTTATGTCCAGAACATGCCGCAGGGGCACGTTGAAAACTTCTTCCACCTCACCCGGTTCAGGGCGGATTTCAAAACCTTCGGTGATCAATCCCACAAACGGGTGCATCGTAAAGGCGGTCACAGTTTCGTGCGTCGAAATCTCGGAGACGACGTTCACCATTTCTGGCGGCAAGCCAATTTCCTCATGCGCTTCACGCAAGGCCGCGTCGCGGGGGCCATTATCGCCTGGGTCGACCTTGCCGCCGGGAAAGGCAATCTGGCCAGGATGGTGCTTGAGCGCAGAAGACCTCTTGGTCAGAATCACCACAGGTTCAGGCCCTGCCAGTGAAATCGGAACGAGAACACCGGCAGGCCGCAGGTTGCGCTTTGCTGGTTTCGGCGCGCCCGGGTTCAGATCGAAGTCGGACGACGAGTCGACTGGATCGGCAAGTGCGCGAACCAACTGGTCGATTAAATCAGTCTTGGTCGCCATCTGGTGCGTTGCCTTCAAATCCCAGCGTTTTTGGATCAAATTCATAATGCGCCCCGCAGAACTGGCAATCTGCAGTGACAATGCCATCGTCAGTCGTCATGTGGCCAATATCTTTTTGCGAATAGATCGACAGGCTCTGACGCACGCGTTCCGATGAACATGTGCACCCAAATTCAACGGGTTGCGGATCGAACACGCGCGGTCGCTCTTCGTGAAACAGTCGCACAAGGAGATCGGTCGGCTGGACCCGCGGACCAACCAGTTCGATATCTTCCACGGTATCCAGCAGAACGTTGGCACGGGTCCAATTTTCTTCATCGTCACCGACCAGCAAATCTTCGGCTGACAATAGCGGCGTACCCTTGGCGGCGGCCCCTTGTGCGAACGGCGACGCTTTGGGCATGTGTTGCAGCATTACACCCCCGCCCCGCCAGCCGTCTTCAATGCCGGGCATGGTCGAGCGCCCGAAACTCAGCTCGAACCGGGTCGGTAATTGTTCTGACTGAGCAAAATAGGTTTCAGCGCATGCCGCAAGTGAGCCACCGGCAATTGGGGTGATACCTTGGTACGGTTCAGTTCCGGACCCCTGATCGATCAAAACCGCAAAATAGCCCCGTCCAATCTGGGGAAACGGGACACCTTTGGGATCAATTCTGTCTTTGTCATAGCTGGCATAGGCCCGGATTCGTGCCGGATTCCCTTCTGCGGTCGGCCCATAATAGTCCGTTGCGATCAGGCGCGCGGGGCCATCACCGCGAACCTGCAACGACAGCTTCCAACGCAGATCAATGGTTTGCCCGATCAGTGCCGTCAGCAACGCGGCTTCCGCCACCAACGCTTCGATCGCAGGCGGATAGTCATGTTGCGCAAGAACCTGATCCAACACGCCGTCGAGCCGCGCAACGCGGCCACGGACATCAGCCAAGTCCAGCTGAAATGGAAGGACAGTATCGTCCCATGCAATTTGCGATCCAAGCATATAGGGTTTCCTTGCGCAGCCGGCATTGGCATACCGCCCTATATAGGCAACCCAAGCACGAACGAAAGGGCAACAGGCATGATGTCGAGGTTTGGTGGTCCTTGGAAAAGGGACACGCGCTATACGCAACGGCCGGGTTCTTACGCGGTGCTCCTTCGTGACGATAGAATTTTGCTGACCTCTCAGGTGTCGCCGGAACCAGAATTCCAGCTACCTGGCGGCGGCATAGATCCCGGCGAAAGTCCGATCGCCGCGTTGCACAGAGAAGTCATCGAAGAAACCGGCTGGCGGATCAAGCCAGTGCGGCGGCTCGGAACCTATCGCCGCCACGTGTTCATGGCGGACTATGACATAATGGCTGAAAAGATCTGCCACGTGTACTTGGCCTGGCCGGTTCACAAGATTTGTGCGCCAACCGATGTTGCTCACGAACCTTTCTGGACAACACCCGCGCAGGCGATCCGTTTGTTGGCTGGGGACGGGGATCGTGCAGTCATGCGGGCCCTGATTGGTCAGGGCGCCGAAAATTCCAGAAAAAGGGCGGATATATCGTCTGGGAAATCCTTGTTGCGCGCAAAATTGTTCAGATCCCACAACATGGCTTCGAAGAAGGCCGTTCCCGGAAGTTCATGATGCTTTTTCAGGATTTTGGTTAGCCCGTCTTCTTCCAGCATATGGCCCTGCCCGTCGGGGCATTCTGTTATCCCGTCGGAATACAAGAGCACCCGATCTCCGGCATCAAGCTGGATTTCAAAATTCTCGTAAACTGCGCCGGGGATCAACCCGATCGGCAACCCCCCGCTACCGACATATTCAACTTTACCGTTTGCCCGCTGAACAACTGGGTGGGGATGACCACATTGGGTCATCCGTACCTGACCCGTTCGCACGTTACAGTAGGCCAGGATCATCGTAAAATAGTGTTCGGTCTCCATTTCTTCCAACAGAAGGCAGTTCAAGCGTTCCGCCACTTCGGATGGGCTTCTTGCGAAATACTTGCCTTTTTTATCCTGCGTCATGGCAAGGTTTCGTTCGGGCGACCAACCTGAAAGGTATGCCGCCAAACGGGCGGTCATGAGCGCAGAGGCAACACCGTGGCCTGAGACATCAATCGAATAGCACGCAACCTGGTCTTTGCCGATTTGAAAAAAGCCGACCAAATCACCCCCAACATGACCACTGGGGCGCAACAATAGCGATACCTGAGCTGGGCCGAAATCACGGAACCTATCTCTAACCAGGGATTGTTGAAGTTTGCGCGCTTCTACCAAATCCCGGTCGAGGGAATCATAGAGACTAGAAATTTGTTTCAGCGTGTCTGTAAGAAGGTCGTTCTTTTCGGTGAGCTCGCGCTGCATTTTAAGAATGCGTTCACCCGCCCGGAGGCGAGCGAGCAGTTCGTCGCCCGACACAGGCTTGGTCAGGAAATCATCGGCCCCGACATCCAAGCCGCGCGCAACTTCGGCTTTTTCGCTCTTGGAGGTTAACAGGATAAAATACGAATAGGAGTCGCGGTCCTGAGATCGAAATTCACGACAAAAATCGATTCCATCCATTCCCGGCATCATCCAATCGCTGACAATCAGATCGACGCTCTGCTCGTTCACCACGTCCAGAGCTTCCATACCCGATGCAGCTTCGAGGACTGTGAACCCCCAACGGTTCAGGTAAGACGACAAAATCCGTCGCTGCGCCTTGCTGTCATCTACAATCAACACCTTGCTGACTGCGCCTTCGTTCGGCGCAGCGTGGGGCGTTTCGGTTTGGTAAACAGGGACAGCCAAAAATTCACAGCCTACGATAAATGTTGATGTCCTTGTACGGGCCCCTGTTTAAGGAGGGCTTAAACCTAAAATTTTTGATGGTTATCAGGCCTTAAGAATTCGTTCACTCGATTTTGTTAACATGTCAACGAGCATGGAAGGATATCCTATGATTGACTGGCAAAGGGTTGAAGAACTTCGAAACGAAGTTGGGTCCGAAGCCTTCAACGAAGTTGTCGAACTTTTCCTGGAAGAAGTTGACGAAACGATAGCCAGGCTGCGTTCCGACCCCGACCTTTCCACGCTCGAAGAAGATCTGCACTTTCTGAAAGGCAGCGCGCTGAACCTGGGCTTGACTGTGTTCTCTCTGCTTTGCCAAAAAGGCGAACAAATGTCCGCCTCTGGTCATCCGGAAGACGTCGATGTCTCGGTTGTTGTGGACACCTTCGATGAATCCCGCGCGGCCTTCGTCGAAGGCTGTGCCAAATTTCCCTCTGCGGCTTGATCGTCAGATGATGAACTGCGCAACCGTGTCGTCGTTGGTGATATCACGGTAGACGAACCCGGCGCTGTCGAGCCGCGAAAAAAGCGCCTCGAAAGCATCGGGCGACGTCGTTTCTATTCCGATCAGCACCGATCCAAAGTTGCGCGCGGACTTCTTCAAATATTCGAAGCGGGCAATATCATCATGCGGTCCGAGAAGCCCCAAGAAATCGCGCAGGGCACCTGGGCGCTGCGGCAGTCTGAGAATGAAGTATTTCTTGCGTCCAAGGAACCTCTGGGCGCGTTCTTTGACTTCCGGTAGCCTCTCGAAATCGAAATTGCCCCCTGACGTCACACAGATCACGGTTTTTCCTTTTACCTGATCTTTGATCTGTTCCAACGCGTTTATGGCCAATGCGCCGGCGGGTTCCAATACGATCCCTTCGACGTTCAACATGTCGATCATGGTCGCGCAAAGGCTGTCTTCTTTCGATAGAATAACGTGTTCCAGCGCGACGTTTTTCAAGGTTTCGAACGGTAAGGCACCTATGCGGGCAACTGCTGCGCCATCGACAAAGCTGTCGACCGATTCCAGCGTTTCTGGCGCCCCGTGCGCGAGCGCAGCCGTCAAACTGGCCCCCCCGAAAGGCTCGACATAGCGAAAGCTGGACGCGGCCCCAGTTTCCCGGAAAAGCCTGGTGAGGCCAGCAGATAGCCCGCCGCCGCCGACCGGCAGAATAACGACATCCGGTTCTTTCCCCAGCTGGTCCAAGATCTCTACCCCGACCGACGCTTGGCCAAGTATGACGTCTGCGTCATCAAACGGCGCAAGGAAATGTCCGCCCGCTTCGGCACAATAGCCCTGCGACGCCGCCAATGTGTCGTCGAAATAGTCACCAACCAGCCGGATTTCGATATTGTCCCCACCAAAAATCCGCGTCTTGGCAATTTTTTGTTCCGGCGTTGTCACCGGCATGAAAATCACCCCTGTGACGCCAAAATGGCGGCAGGCAAACGCAACGCCCTGCGCATGGTTTCCCGCGCTGGCACATACAAAGACATTCTGGTCGGATCGCTGCGCGAGAACTGCCGCCATTGCCGTGAATGCACCGCGCAGCTTGTAGCTGCGCACAGGCGTCAAATCTTCGCGCTTGAGCCATATTTCGGCGCCATATTGCGCTGAAAGATGATCATTTCGCTGCAAAGGGGTCGATTCAAACAACTGCCTTAGTTCATTCGTTGCCGCACGCGCAGCTTGGAAAAACGAGTCAGCCATTCGGATTATCCTTCGGCGCGGTGGCTGAATAAATGGTGGTCAGAACAGAAACCGAGAACATCAAGATCATCCATCCCAGAACCAGTTCAATGATCAGCCCCGCCAGAGATCCCGGCCCAATGCTGGCGAGCAAGCTCACGTAAAGTGGCATCACGAATGACGATATCAACGCCAGCGCAGCGCACGCACCTGCAATGGGTTTGGTGCGCCGCCATGCTTCGGGAAACCTCATCTTCTCGCCAATTGCCACCGCCGGAAAGAGAGGCCCGAGCCGAAGAAAAACGAAGTTCAGGATTAACCCAGTCAAGAAAGACACAAATGCCATGGACGCACCGATCTGCCCGCCAGATGCAAGACCGGATCCCACCATACTGGCGACCAACACAACCGCAAAGAGTATGCCAGTCAACAGTATACCCACAACCAGCGACGTTTTCAGATAGCCCCAGAACCTTGATGCATTCCAAACCGGCACAACCCCCATTGGGCGCTCGCCAGACAACAAAAACCTGTGCCAGGCCACAGATATCCAAACGCTGCCAGCGACAGCAAACGCGGCATTCAATAGGATCGGCACCTGCGATTGCACCGCGCCCATAGGGGAAAAAAGCGCTCTGAATATGATTTGCGATGCCAGAAGTCCGATCCAGATTAGTCCTGATATTTGGACAGCCTCCACCAGGTTACCTGCGATGGAGCGAAACGATTTTCCGAGGATAAGGATGGGTGACATATCAATTGGCCTGCATTTGGGTGGCGGAATATGGGATCAATTGGCGCGAAAACACAAGCCGAAGGGCCAAACCTTGCTTGTCGTGCGAAAACCCGATATCCGCGCCGCGATACGCGTTCAGCGAAGGAAATGACCTATGTCAGCACCCAAGAAAGTTGTGCTCGCCTATTCCGGCGGCCTTGATACCTCGATCATCCTGAAATGGCTGCAGACCGAATATGGCTGCGAGGTCGTGACCTTCACGGCTGACTTGGGCCAGGGTGAGGAACTTGATCCGGCCCGAAACAAGGCCGAACTGTTGGGCATCAAGCCAGAAAACATCTACATTGAGGATGTTCGCGAAGAGTTCGTTCGCGATTTCGTCTTTCCGATGTTCCGCGCAAATGCACTTTATGAAGGGCTGTATTTGTTGGGCACTTCAATCGCCCGCCCGCTTATTTCCAAACGTCTGGTAGAAATCGCTGCCGAAACCGGCGCTGATGCGGTTGCCCATGGCGCCACCGGAAAAGGCAATGACCAGGTGCGCTTTGAACTTAGCGCCTATGCGCTGAACCCAGACATCAAGGTGATTTCACCGTGGCGCGAATGGAACCTGTCCAGCCGGACCAAACTGCTCGATTTCGCCGAGAAAAACCAAATTCCGATCGCCAAGGATAAGCGCGGCGAAGCCCCTTTCAGCGTTGACGCAAACCTGTTGCACACATCGTCCGAAGGCAAGGTTTTGGAAGATCCGGCGCAGGATGCACCCGACTATGTGTATCAGCGTACCGTCAATCCCGAAGACGCGCCCGACACACCTGAGTTTGTCGAAATCACTTTCGAACAAGGGGATGCGGTCGCGATCAACGGGCAGGCCATGTCGCCTGCGACGATTTTGACCGAGTTGAATGAATACGGTCGCAAACACGGAATCGGACGCCTGGATTTCGTGGAAAACCGTTTCGTCGGTATGAAATCGCGGGGGATCTACGAAACCCCTGGCGGTACGATTTTGCTCGAAGCGCACCGCGGGATCGAACAGATCACTCTGGACAGTGGCGCTGGCCACCTGAAAGATTCGATCATGCCACGCTATGCCGAGCTGATTTACAACGGTTTCTGGTTCAGCCCCGAGCGCGAAATGCTGCAAGCCCTGATCGACAAGAGCCAAGAGCACGTAACCGGCACTGTGAAACTCAAGCTTTACAAGGGAATGGCGCGGACGGTTGGGCGCTGGTCAGACCATTCGCTTTATTCCGAAGCGCATGTAACGTTTGAAGACGACGCAGGCGCATACGACCAGAAGGATGCGGCCGGGTTCATACAGCTCAACGCCCTTCGCCTGAAATTGCTGGCCGCAAGAAACCGGCGGCTTGGCAAATAAAGCCTCGAAATAAGAGCGCGGAGGCGGCCCATACGCTGGCCGCCCCGCTTCCAGATGTTTTTGACGCAGCTTTCATCACGGCTTCCGTCGCCCGCATCACCTCGCCACAGGTCTCAGCTGTGATGATCATTTCGGCGCTGACCACACAGTTCGAAACAGGTTGATCTTTGGTAACCTTGGCGTCAACGCAGTAGCATGTGCGTTTCACGCCGCGCGAACTACCTGAAAGCGTCTACTTCGGCCCGCGTCGGGATGGCGTCTGCTGTCCCACTTCGGGTGACTTTCAGAGCCGCCGCTTTGGCCGCAAGATCCAGCGACTGCTGAATCGACATCCCTTGGTCCAAGCCAGCGGCGAAATAACCAGCGAATGTATCCCCGGCGCCGGTCGTGTCGACCGGCTCTACGGCAACCGGACGTGCGTGGAATACCTGTCCCTCACTGTGAAACTCGGCCCCATCAGGGCCGCGCGTGACCAATAGTTGCGGCACTGGAATCTGCGCAATATCAGTCTCTAACTCTGCTGATAACTGCTCGGCTTCCACAGCGTTCACGACCAGCGTCGTGATGTAGGGCAGTATTTCGCGAACAGCGCGTCCTTCGAATGGCGCCGCCGAGTAAATCACCCGCGCGCCCTTGTCGCGGCAAGCCTGGGCCAGTCTTACCTGAGCAGGGATTTCGTTTTGCAGCATCAGCGTGTCCGTCGATGTTACCTCGGCCCCTAGACGGTCCAAAATTGGGCGCACAACCGGATGATCGGCACGAACTGTGGCATTGGCACCAGCCGCGATGACGATTGCGTTTTCTCCGTGCGCATCAACGGTAATATTGGCGTGGCCGGTTGCGGTTTCAGAAATTCTGGCAATCCAATCAGTGTTCAAGCCCAGATCTTGCAGCCAACCGAGCACCCGATCGTCCGCGCGACCTACCGCGCCGACATGGCGTACTTCAGAACCTGCTTTTTTGGCCGCGACCGATTGGTTCACGCCCTTGCCGCCCAGTCCTTGCCGAAACTCCGATGAAACGATGGTTTCACCGGGCGCCGGAAGATGCGGTACGGCATAGAAGTTGTCGATGTTGATTGAGCCGAGGCAATAAATCGTCATCGGCCCGTCTCCTTACTTTTGGCCCACCTTGCAGGCAGCCATGACCGCCATGTTTAGGATGTCATTGACAGTCGAAACAGTCGAACAGATCTGTACCGGCTTATCAATGCCCGTCAAAATCGGGCCAATGACTGTCGCGTCAGCCATTTCTTGCATCAGCTTGACCGAAATCGACGCCGAGTGCCGCGCTGGCACGACAAGGATATTCGCCGGCCCGGAAAGGCGGCAGAACGGGTATTTGGCCATTTCGTCTTGGTTCAGAGCCACATCGACGGTCATTTCCCCATCGTATTCAAAATCGACCTTCCGATCGTCGAGGATCTTCGGCGCAATGTGCATCTTTTCGGCGCGTTCTGATTTGGGATAGCCAAAGGTCGAAAAAGAAACGAAGGCCACACGCGGATCGAGACCCATTTCACGCGCAACTTTGGCCGCGTTGGTGGCGATGTCGGCCAGGTCATGTTCGTCAGGCCATTCGTGAACCAGCGTGTCCGCGACAAGCACGATCCGCCCATTATGCAACACAGCCGTCATGCCGACCGCGCCATCTTTCGCGGACGCATCGAATACATGGTTGATCAGGCCCAGAACATGCGCCGATTTCCGCGTCGCGCCGGTGACCATGCCATCGCCATGACCATGGGCCAGCATCAAGGACGAAAATACGTGTCTGTCGCGCGCTGCCAATCGATGGATATCTTGTTTGTCATGCCCCGCGCGCTGCAACCTGTCATAGAGAAACTCTTTGTACTCTGTCAGGTCGGGCGTATTCGCGGCGTTGACCACTTCCAGTTCTGGAACCGCGTCGGCCAGACCATCCGCGGTGAGTTTTTCCCGCACGTCCTGTTCGCGCCCGACCACAATTGCCTTTCCAAGACCAGCGCGTTGATAGGCCACGGCCGCGCGCAATACCCGCGGGTCATCCCCTTCGGCAAAGATCATGCGGGCCTGTGCGCTTCGTGCGCGGGCATACATACCCTGCAGAAGTTGGGCTGTCGGATCCATGCGCGCTTTGAGTGTATGCTCGTAGCCTTCCATGTCGACGATTGGTCGCCGCGCAACGCCTGTCGACATCCCGGCGCGGGCCACCGCAGGCGGGATTATATAGATCAAACGCGGATCGAAGGGGGTCGGGATGATATAGTCCCGCCCGAACGCCAGTTTACGACCGTAGGCCATAGCGACTTCATCCGGGACATCCATACGGGCCAGTTCAGCCAGAGCACGCGCGCAAGCGATTTTCATTTCGTCATTGATGGCACGTGCATGAATGTCCAAGGCACCACGGAAAAGATACGGGAAGCCAAGGACATTGTTGACCTGGTTCGGGTAGTCGCTGCGACCGGTCGCGACAATTGCGTCTTCGCGCACTTCGTGGGCTTCTTCCGGCGTGATTTCGGGATCCGGGTTCGCCATGGCAAAGATCACCGGATTGTCCGCCATACTGGCGACCATTGCCGATGTAACCGCACCTTTGGCGGACACCCCCAGGAAGACGTCTGCGCCTGTCATCGCCTCTTCCAGGGTGCGTAATTCTGTCGTTACGGCATGTGCCGACTTCCACTGGTTCATTCCGTCGGTACGACCCTGGTAGATAACGCCTTTTGTGTCGCACACGATACAGTTTTCGTGCTTGGCACCCATGGCTTTCAAAAGTTCGATACACGCAATTCCGGCGGCCCCTGCCCCGTTCAGTACAATTTTGACATCTTCGATCTTTTTACTGCTCAGGTGAAGCGCGTTGATCAAACCTGCCGCACAGATCACTGCAGTCCCGTGCTGGTCGTCATGGAAAACAGGGATATCCATTTCTTCTTTCAGGCGCTGCTCGATCATAAAGCATTCGGGCGCCTTGATGTCTTCCAGATTGATCCCGCCGAACGTGGGCCCCATCAGCCGGACCGCATTGACGAATTCGTCCACGTCCGTGGTGTCCAGTTCGATATCGATCGAATTCACGTCGGCAAACCGTTTGAACAGCACCGCCTTGCCTTCCATCACAGGTTTGGAAGCCAAAGCACCAAGATTTCCCAACCCCAGGACCGCAGTGCCGTTCGTGATCACGGCGACAAGATTGCCCTTGTTTGTGTAGTCATAGGCCGTTTCCGGCGACGCTGCGATGGCTTCGCACGGAACAGCAACGCCGGGCGAATAGGCCAAGGAAAGATCCCGTTGCGTGGCCATTGGCACAGACGGTGACACATCGAACTTGCCGGGGCGCGGCTCAAGATGAAAGGCCAAAGCCTCTTCCGATGTAATGCGTGACTTCGACATGTCCCTTTCGGCCTCCTAAACCTTTTGGCTTCACGGCTTTTAGCGGCTCGCTGCGCGCGCCACAAACAAAAGATGTTTTGGCCTTTTACCCCACTCATCCCATCGGTAACCTATCCGCCAACGACCAGTCTGGGGGGCAAACCGTGACCGTCGCAAAGGCCACTGTCACGCCAATGATGGCGCAATATCTTGAGCTCAAGGCGCAATACGCCGATGCGCTGTTGTTCTATCGGATGGGTGATTTCTACGAATTGTTTTTCGACGACGCTGTTGCGGCGGCGGGTGCGTTGGACATTGCCCTGACCAAACGGGGCAAACATCTTGGCGAAGATATACCGATGTGCGGCGTGCCCTTCCATGCTGCTGAAGGGTATCTTTTGACCCTGATCCGCAAGGGCTTTCGCGTTGCGGTTTGCGAGCAGATGGAAAACCCCAGCGAAGCAAAAAAACGCGGCTCAAAATCGGTGGTAAAACGCGACGTGGTCAGGTTGGTGACGCCTGGAACACTGACAGAAGACAGCCTGTTGGATGCCCGTCGTCACAATTTTCTGGCCTCCTACGCCGAGGTGAGAGGCACCGGCGCGCTGGCTTGGGTGGATATATCCACCGGGGAACTCCGCGTGATGCAATGCAACCGCAGTCGCCTAGGACCCGAGCTTGCCCGACTTGCGCCACGTGAAGTGATTTTACCTGACGCGCTTGAGGCTGATCTGGCCGGTTTAGTGTCTGAATTTGGCGCGTCATTGACACCTCTTGCAAGGGGATCGTTCGACAGCGCTGGCGCATCGACAAAGTTGAGTGCTTTGTTCAAGACTGCGTCGATGGATGCGTTTGGACAATTCACGCGCGCAGAACTGGCAGTTTTGGGCGGCATCGTCGATTACCTTGAGATAACGCAAAAGGGCAAACTGCCTCTGCTTCAGACGCCGATCAAAGAAGCGGAAAAAGGTGCGGTGCACATAGATGCATCGACCAGACGCAATTTGGAAATTACACATGCGTTGTCTGGTGGTCGGACTGGATCTGTCCTTTCGGCGATTGATCGGACGATCACATCTGCGGGGGCACGTTTGCTCGAGCGTCGCTTGTCCAGCCCGTCGCGCGACTTGGCAACGATATCGGCAAGGCACGACGCGGTTGATTTCCTGCTGTCGCGCGATGCTCTGCGATCAAAGCTGCGAGACATGTTGCAAAAGGTACCCGATATTGATCGGGCGCTGTCGCGGCTTTCATTGGACCGCGGCGGGCCCAGGGACCTGGCCGCAATCCGGGATGGGCTTGGTCAGGCCTGTGACATCGCCGAAGCGATTTCTGAGGACGTCCCTGATCTTTTCGTATCTGCGAAACAGGCACTACGCGGCCACGACACCCTGACAGGTCTTCTTGATAGCGCGCTTGTCGACGAACCGCCCCTTCTGGTGCGTGATGGCGGATTCATCGCGCCGGGATACGACGATGATTTGGACGAAAGCCGGACTCTGCGTGACGAAGGGCGCGGTGTAATTGCGTCGTTACAACAGCAATACGCGACCGAGACAGAAATCAACGCACTCAAGGTCAAGCACAACAACGTTCTAGGGTACTTCATCGAAGTCACGGCCACCCATGCCGACAAAATGTTGGCCAGGGGTGATCGGTTCATACACCGCCAAACGACCGCAAATGCAGTTCGCTTTACAACTGTTGAACTGAGCGAGCTAGAGACCAAGATTTTGAATGCTGGCGGGCGCGCGTTGGATATTGAAAAACGTCTCTATTCCGCCCTGAAAGACCAAATACTGGACCGTGCAGCGTACATCCACGACACTGCGCGCGCCCTTGCTGAAATTGACCT
>AZIJ01023193.1_pt1 | contig 14163 bp, 13 predicted proteins | sample 359151 | NCBI WGS metagenome assembly AZIJ01 (sample SAMN02429718, study PRJNA222666) | marine sediment metagenome | biome: Sediment sample; isolation source: enrichment culture of sample MGS-ElMAX(UA) from oil contaminated site at the... | place: Egypt: El Max | collected 2013-01-23 | depth 9.22 m m | reverse complement strand
ACGCGGCTGGCGGCGCTGCCGCAGGCGGAGTGCATTCAGGGCGACGCGACAGAGCTGCGCTTTCCCGACGAAAGTTTCGACATCGCGGTCTCGACGCAGGTGCATGAATATGTCGCGGATATGGGCAAGGCGCTGAAGGAGCTTCATCGCGTGGTGAAGCCGGGCGGGCGGGCGCTCATTCTCGACACGGACTGGCGCAGCGTCGTCTGGCATTCATCGGATCAGGCGCGCATGGACCGGGTGCTTCTGTGCTGGGACGATCATCTTGCCGATCCGCACCTTCCGGCAACGCTTGGCGCGGGGATGCGCAAGGCCGGGTTCGGGATGCTGCGCGTCGAGATCGTGCCGATGCTTTCGCCGCAATGGCAGCCGGTTTCCTATGCGGCTGGCATCATGAAGAGCATTCGCGGATATGCGATGGCGAATGGCGAGCGGCACGGGCTTTCGGGCGAAGAGGTGCAGGCCTGGTATGACGACCAGCTGCGGCTCGCCGAGCGCGGTGAATTCTTTTTCAGCGTCAACCGCTATGCGTTTCTGGGCGTTCGTCAGGCGGCGGTTGAGGGGCCGTAAAGCTTGAGCCAGGCATCGATGATGGCGTGGATTTTCTCGTCGGTGTCGGGGGGGAGTGTCACGCCGGCATCGAACAAGGCAGACCAGACGAACACTTCCTTCAGCATGCCTGTGCAGATGCGGACGCTGAAAGCGCTGTCATGGGGGCGGAGCTTGCCCTGCTCGATGAGCGTATCGATCTGCGCGCGGAGGGAAGCGTTCCGCCTGTTGCTGAGGATCTCGTACATCTCGTTTGCGAGACCGGGCGCGCCGGGCACTTCCGCAATGACGATGCGCATGAGGGCGTTCCCGTCTTCCTCGAATTGCTGGGCGAGGTAGGCGCGGCAAAGCTTGTGGAGGGCTTCGCGCGCGGAATCCTTCGGATCGTGGATGCCGCTATAATCGCCCGCGCCTTGCGCGGACTCCTTCACCACCGCCGTGAAGAGCGCTTCTTTCGACGAAAAATGCTTGTAGAGCGTCGCCGTCGATACATCCGCATCGCGCGCGATTTCGGCCATGCCTGCGCCGCTATAACCGTTGGTCAGAAAGTTCTTGCGCGCGGCCTCCAATATGGAGCTGCGTTTCTGGGCACTGACCCTTCTGCGATGTGTCTCAAGTCCCACGTGTGTTTTCCTGTATCCGATCGCGTTGGAGCGGCCGGGCCGCGTAGATGCCGAGATAGGCGTCGATGCAGGCCTCGAGCTTGCTGTCCATGTCTTCGGACCGCTTGAAATCGAGTGTGAAGAGGGAGGGCCAGACGACAAACTCCTTCACCATGCCTGCGAGATAAAGAGCGCTGACCTGCGTGTCGTGGGGTTTCAACTCCCCGCGCGCGACGAGCGAATCCAGCACCGCCTGGAGCTGCCGATAGCGTTCGAGAACGCCGTTCTCATAGACTTCGCGGGCGAGATGCGGCGCGGACGGCACTTCGGCAATCACGACACGGAGCAGATCGTTCATCTGCTCGTCGAATTGCAGACGAGCATAGACAAGGGCGATGTTGTGCAGAACGGTGCGAGCCGGTTTGCCCGGAGTGTCCGTAAGAATCGTGGCTTCGGTGCCGGTATAGGCCTCCTGAACCACTGCCGCGAAGAGCATCTCCTTGGATGCGAAATGTTTGTAGAGAGTTGCGGTCGAAACATCCGCTTCCCTGGCGATTTCCGCCATTGCAGCGCGGCTGTATCCATCCCGGAGGAAATTTGCACGGGCCGCTTCGAGTATGGCCGCGTGTTTCGTTTCGCTGACCGACTTTCTGTATGTTGCCAATCCCAAGTTCAGGCTGCCTCCCCATCGATCGCTAAGAGTCTCTGTTTTACCCAATATTACCCAATACGTCGAAATAGATGCAGACGGTCAAGGAGAATTCGGAAAACGACCGTCTTGGTTTGCGTCGTATAACCGGCTTTTTTTACAGATACGCATGCGAACTAACGGCGGATCATTTCCTTTCCGGTTTCAGCCCGCATCTGGAGAGGCATCCGCAATCACCACATACCGCAACGGCCCGCTTTCGCGTGCATCGAAAGGAAAGCAGGTAACAAGGGCAATTCCGAAGCCTGCATGCGGATCGATGTGTGAGTCGTCGTGATTCACGACGCGTCTGTCACGCACGATGAAGCGGTGCGATACGCCGTCGCCCGTCGTAATAATGACGGCATCGTCATTTTTCAGAGATCGCAAAAAAGTGAAGTGGGTGTCGCGATGACCTGCAATCACGGAAGTGCCGGGCTTGCCAGGATCGGGCGAACCGAAAAGATGGCCTGGCCCAAAGGCGAGGGCTTCGCCGCTCGTCCCTGCAAGGACGATCTGGCTCATGCCCTGCGAGGGAATCTCAAGTTTGGCGACGGGCCATGTGTCCGCCCAGGGCCAGGCCTTGTGCGGCTTTCCGTCCGCGATGGTCCGTTGCCAAGCGCGGTCGAGCAGAAGCTGTGCAACTTCGGCCTTGGCCTTGATGTAGACACCCTGGCCGAGCTGCCAGAAACCGAAGCCGAGGCAGGCAAAAATGGCGGCGGCCCAGCAGAGGGCCACCGCCTTTCCCTTGAAATGCGCACTCACCGGCTGCGCCTCGCCCATGCGCTCGCCGCCCAGTGACGCTGGAGCCACCAAAGTGCGCCGAGTGCGATGGAGAGAAGCAATGCGATGATGCCGGAATGGATCAGGGCCGGCGCATCGGTGGATGTTTGCGGTAGCGCCATGCCCGCAACTCGGCTTGTGGTGGGAGCGGGAGCTGCCAGAACCGCTGCATATTGCGCGGACCCTTTCTGCAGGGCCGTACGCTGCATCGGCGATACAGCCTGTTCTCCGAAGACCTTGTCGTAGTCCCAGCCTTCCGGGAGGTTCACCGGCATGTCCTTCGCGGTGAGTTTTTCACCGTCCGGGCGCGATGGGGTCACATCCACCGCGACGAGGCTCGTCAGGCGGCTGACAAGATGATGTTCGAGCGCGACTTTCAGAATCGAGGAGTCGTTCTCTTCCCAGTTGCCCGCGATACGGGCATCGGCTTCGAGCTGCTCAATCTTGCGGCGTGCCCAAAGTTTGCCTATTCCGGCGCGCGCCTCGCCCTTGCCGACCGCCATACGGACTTCCCAGGGTTCGCCCGCCACATCGCCGCGCAGTATCAGTGTGCCTTTTGCCTGCGGCATGCGGGCGGAGAGGACCACGGGCTCGCCCTTGTAGAGATCGGGCACGGGGTTCGGCCAGCTCTCGGTGGTGCGGCCATCGGGCCAGGTGGCGGTGATGTTGGTCATCACCGGGCTGCCGAGCTTCTCGAAAAGCTCGCTCATCCGTTCGACGACCTGTTGCTCGTTGCCGATATGGGTGAAGGTGCCGCGGCCTGCCTCAGACGCGCGCGTCATGAAGTAGCTGTTCGGCGCGGAACCGATGCCGACGGTGAAAAGGCGCGAGCGGCCGAGATTCGTGGTGATCTCGCTGAAGAGCTCGCGTTCGTTGGTGATTGCGCCGTCCGTCAGGAAAACGACCTGCCGAACCCGGTCTGTGTCATGTGAGTGACGGTCGGTTAGTGCGGCGCGCAGGGCGGGCAGCATCTCGGTGCCGCCATTGGCCTCGAGGCTCTTCACGAACTTCTTCGCCACCGCGAGGTTTTCGCCGTGAGCGGGCACCGCGTCCGGAAAGAGCACTGTCAGTGTGTTGTCGAAACGGATGACGTTGAACGTGTCACCGGGCTTCAGACGGTCGAGCGCCCAGAGCAGGCTTTCCTTTGCCTGATCCATCGAGGGGCCTGACATGGAGCCTGAATTGTCGATGACGAAGATCGCCTCGCGCGGTTTCGCCTCGGGCTGAACATCGCCGGAGGGCGGCGTGAGCATGACGAGGAGATAGTCCTCGCCGCCGACCCGTTCGCGGAAGAGGGCGGCAGTTGGGGCCTTTGCGGCAGCGGGCTTCCAGGTAAGTTCGAAATCCTTGTCTGCCGGGACGAGTTCTTTCTTCAGGGCGATGGTGGCGGCGTTCTTGCCACCGCGCCCGATGGTCACATCATGATGCGGGCTCTTCACCTCACCGAGCGGGAAGCCCGCGTCGAGCGAGACCTTGAGGCTCACGGGGTTCACCTTGCCTGCTTCAGGATGCAGGACTGGCGGCTGTTCCAGCGTGTCTTTTGGTTCGGGGGGCAGCACTTCGCCCCAGCCGCTTTCGCCGGGCGTGAAGTCGACGAAGCGCGGATCGGCTTCCTTCGGCGTATAGCGCGGTGCAACGACCATCGGGAAACGGAGGGAGAAGGTGTCACCCTCGCGATGCGCGGTCTGCTGATATTCGATCTGGACGACAATGGTTTCGCCCGGTCCGATATTGGCGACGGAATTGGTGAAGACATTGGGGCGCTGCTGCTCGACGAGACTGGCCTTCTTGCCTGCGGCCTTGGCCTCTTCGTAGATCTGCCGGGCTTCCTGCTTTTCCTTGATCCTGCCTTCGATCACGCGCTCGCCGATCACCATTTTCAGGGTGTCGACGGCGGAGTCCTCCGGCAGTGGAAAGATGTATTTGCCTTCGACCCAGCTATCGCCGGGATTGATGAAGCGCTGTGTGACGCGGGCACGGGCGATGGGGCCCGAGACGTCGATCTTCACATCGGTCGCGAGAAGGGGCGCGGGCACATATTTGCCGGGCTCTTTCGTATTGAATAGAAGGGCACCGCTCTCGATGTCGTTCAGTGTCACGAGACCGGCGGGCACAGGCGCGGCAGCGGTATCCGCCCAGGCATGCCGGGCCAGGCCGACGAGCAAAAGAAGAACAAGACAGATAAATGTCAGAAAGAATGCAAGTCGATGGGACCAGCCGCGCGGACCCGCACCGGCTGTGTTTCGTGAGATGATGGACATGGTATTCCCCGCGTTTTGAGACGGTCCGAGGCAAGCCCTCCTCAGACGGACAAAGTGTCGCGGGGAAATGGGGCGGAAGGGGTCAGGAAAGGGGACGAGAGCGGACCGATTTTGAGGCCATTTTGTGTTCAAGTCCGCTCACACAGGCGCGAGCCTTCGTCCGCCCACGGAAATCTCATGGATGCCGGGGCGCGCTGGCGGTACCGAGAATGCCAGCCAGCGCGGTTGCCGCGTGTTTCAGCTCGGCCTCGGGGACCGGGGCATAGCCCATATAGAGGTCGAGGCGCTCCTGCATGCCGGTCGGGCTGCAACATACTCTCCGTGCCAGCGTCGGCCCGTGCCCCAGACAGTCTTCGGCGACCAGCCGCTCCCTGACGGCCAGCGCGATATTGCACCTGCTCGCGTCGAATAGCCTGTTGCACGTGCGAACGGGCGGGCTTACGTTGCGCCCGTTCCTTTACCCTCTGCCTTCATGGGAGATGTCACATGGGCTTTATCTCGGACGCGCTCAACCGCATTCAGCCGTCGGCAACCATAGCCGCCACGCAGAAAGCGCGCGACCTGAAAGCCCTCGGCCGCGACGTGATTTCGCTTGCGGCCGGCGAGCCCGACTTCGATACGCCCGACAACATCAAGGAAGCCGCGATCAAGGCGATCCGCGAGGGCAAGACGAAGTATACGGCAGTCGACGGCATTCCCGAGCTCAAGGCGGCGATCTGCGCCAAGTTCAAGCGCGAGAACAATCTCGACTACAAGCCGCAGCAGGCCTTCGTGGCACCAGGCGGCAAGCCGATCATCTTCAACGCGATGGTAGCGACGCTGAACCCCGGCGACGAGGTGATCATTCCCGCGCCCTACTGGGTGTCCTATCCCGACATCGTACTGCTTGCAGGCGGCAAGCCGGTGCCGGTGGAGACGACGCTTGAGGACGGCTTCAAGCTGCAGCCCGAAGCGCTCGAGAAGGCGATCACGAATAAGACCAAGTGGCTCATCTTCAACTCGCCGTCGAACCCGTCGGGTGCCGCCTACAGCCATGACGAATTGAAGAAGCTCACCGACGTGCTGATGAAGCACAGCCATGTCTGGATCCTGACGGACGACATGTATGAGCATCTGACCTATGACGGCTTCAAATTCGCGACGCCGGCGGAGGTCGAGCCGGGGCTTTATGAGCGCACGCTTACAATGAACGGCGTGTCGAAGGCCTATGCGATGACGGGCTGGCGCATCGGCTATTGCGCCGGACCGGAGCCGCTCATCAAGGCAATGACGAAGGTGCAGAGCCAGTCGACGTCAAACCCGACCTCGATCAGCCAATATGCCGCCGTCGAGGCGCTGAACGGGCCGCAGGACTTCATTCCCGAGCGGGCGGAGGTGTTCAAGGAACGCCGCGACCTGGTGGTGTCGATGCTGAACCAGGCGAGCGGCCTGAAATGTCCGACGCCGGAAGGCGCCTTCTATGTCTATCCGTCCTGCGAGGGCTGCATCGGCAAGAAGACGGCGGATGGCAAGGTGATCGAGACGGACGAGGATTTCGCGATGGCGCTGATCGAGGCGGAAGGTATTTCCGTCGTGCATGGCGCGGCGTTCGGGCTTTCGCCCTTCTTCCGGATTTCCTATGCGACGTCCACGGAAGAACTGACGGATGCCTGCGAGCGCATCCAGCGCTTCTGCGCCAGCCTGCGCTGAGCAACACTCAACCGGATATGAAAAGGGCCCCGCAAGCGGGGCCCTTTTTCGTTGGGATTGGCGGGTGTCAGACCTGATAGCCCATTTTCCGGAGCTGTTGCGTGAGGGCGGCGATGCGCGTGCTGTCGGAGGGGTGGGTCGACATGAATTCCGGCGGCGGGGCCTTGCTACCGCGCTGCGCCGTCATGTTCTGCCAGAAGCGGAGCGACTGGCGCGGATCGAAGCCTGCCTTGTGCATATAGGTGACGCCGAGGCGGTCGGCTTCCAGCTCATGCGTCCGCGAGTAGGGGAGGAGGACACCGAACTGCACGCCCGCGCCGAGAATGGCAGCAATCGTGCCGGCGCCGCTGACATCGCCCGCCTGGAGAGCGACCTGTGCGGCCTGCATGCCGAAACCCGTAGCCATCTGCTGGCTGTAGCGTTCGGCGGAATGGTGGGCGGCGACATGGCCGATTTCGTGGCCGAGCACGGTTGCAAGCTGGTCGTCGTTTTCCATCCGTTTGAAGATGCCTTCGTAGAAACCGACCTTGCCGCCCGGCAGCACGAAGGCGTTGGCTTCGTCGCCCTGGAAGACGGTGTATTCCCATGACTGGCCCTGAAGACCGGCGGCCTGGACGAGAGGCGGGCCGACCTTTTGCAGCCGCCTCTTCAGGCTGGTGTTACTTGAAACCTTTTGCTCCTTGCGGAGTTGATCCCATGCGGAGGCGGAGAGCTGGGTAATCTGTGCATCCGAGACAAGCAGCAATTGCTGCCGTCCCAGGGCGGGGTTCTGAACGCAGCCCCCGAGCGCGACGATATACCCCGCAGCCAGCCCCTTCACGAGCTGGCGACGATTGAGTTCAATGGGTTTGCGGTCGAGAAACCTGATCGGCGAATCCATGAGCGTCTCCACAGTCGATGAGGGCGTGATCCCAGTTTAGGACAGGTGAAGGCCCACGATAAGCGGGCGTTCGGAAGATTGAGGAAATTATTTAGAGTTATTCTAATGTTCCTTGTATTCCACTGATAAAGAACTATGTTTAGTTCCTAAGCCGGCCGAAGCCAAGCCGAAGCCAAGCCGAAGCCAAGCCGAAGCCAAGCCGAAACCAAGGAGGTGTGAAGTGAAAGTCGATACAGGCATCGCTGCGAATGACAGGAATGAAATTGCCGAAGGGCTCGCGCGTGTTCTGGCGGACACCTACACGCTGTACCTGAAGACGCATCATTACCACTGGAATGTGACGGGTCCGCAATTCCGCTCGCTCCACCTCATGTTCGAGGAACAGTATCAGGAACTCTGGGCCGCGACCGACGAAATCGCGGAGCGCATCCGCGCGCTGGGCGAATACGCGCCGGGTACCTATGCGGAATTCAGCAAGCTCTCCTCGATCCAGGAGGACAACAGCGTTCCCAGTTCCGAGCAGATGGTGAAGAACCTCGTGAAGGGGCATGAGCAGGTCGTGAAGACCGCGCGCAACCTCTTCTCTTCCGCGAGTGAGGCGGGCGACGAAGTGACCGCCGACCTCATGGTCCAGCGTATGCAGGCCAGCGAAAAGACCGCCTGGATGCTTCGCAGCACCGTCGAGTGAGTGGCGGCCGGCGTAACCGCCGGTCATCATATTTGATATCGAAAGCGCCATGATCGCGGATATAACCCGGTCATGGCGTTTTCCTTTTCTCCCTCCCTTGTGATTTTCGATTGCGACGGCGTGCTGGTCGACACCGAGCCGGTGGCGAACCGTGCGCTTGCGCGCTTTCTGGGCGAATGCGGCTTCGAGATTTCCTATGAGGAATGCCGCCGCCTCTTTGTCGGGCGGACCATGCAGGCCGTGCAGGCGCATGTTGAGGACGCGCTCGGCCGCCCGCTTGGCAGCGACTGGCCTGCGCGTATTCGCGACGAGACGCTGAAAGCCTTTGCGCAAGGCATCGAGCCGGTTGCGGGCGCGCAAGCGCTGCTTCAGGAGCTTGCCGCGCGGGAGAAGCCCTACTGCGTGGCATCGTCGGGCAGGTTCGAGAAGATGCGCTTCACGCTGGGGGCGACGGGGCTCTTGCCGCTTGTGGAGGATGTTCTCTTCAGTGCGGAGGAAGTGGCGCAAGGCAAGCCCGCGCCGGATCTCTTTCTCCATGCGGCGGTGCGCATGGGCCATGCGCCGGAGAACTGCCTCGTGATCGAGGATAGCGTGCCCGGTGTGCAGGCGGGCGTTGCGGCGGGGATGCCCGTTATCGGCTATGCAGGCGATCCGATGACCGATGCGGCGGCGCTCAAAAGAGAAGGCGCCCATGTCATTTCCGACATGAGCGCCTTGCGCGACCTTTTTTCTTTCCGATAGCTCAGGCGGTTTCGGCCTGCTTCGCGCGTTCGAGCGGGTCGGGGCCTTGCCCCGCCTTCTCAGCTTCCCGACCGGCGAGCCAGCGCTCGGTTTCGAGCGCGGCCATGCAGCCCATGCCCGCTGCCGTGACGGCCTGACGGTAAACGTCGTCGGTCACGTCGCCCGCGGCAAAGACGCCGGGGATGCTGGTTGCCGTCGAGTCCGGCGCGGTGACGAGATAGCCGCCTGCCTTCGTCTCGAGTTGATCCTTGAAAAGCTCGGTGGCGGGGGAGTGACCGATCGCCATGAAGACGCCGTCGGCCTTGATCTCGGTGATCTCGCCGGTCTTCACGTTCTTCACGCGCGCGCCGGTGACGCCGGGCGGGTTTTCGGTACCGACAATCTCCTCGATGGCCGAATCCCAGACCACCTCGATCTTGGGGTTCTTGAAGAGGCGCTCCTGCATGACCTTTTCGGCGCGGAACGTATCGCGGCGATGGATCACGGTGACCTTGCTTGCGAAGTTCGTCAGGAAGAGGGCTTCCTCGACAGCGGAGTTGCCGCCGCCGACGACCAGCACTTCCTTGCCGCGATAGAAGAAACCGTCGCAGGTCGCGCAGGCCGAGACGCCGAAGCCCTGGAACTTTTCTTCAGAGGGGATGCCGAGCCACTTTGCCTGTGCACCGGTCGCGATGATGAGGGCGTCGCAGGTGTAGAGCGTGCCGCTGTCGCCCTTCAGTTCGAAGGGGTACTTCTTCAGGTCGGCGGAGACGATCGTATCGGCGATCATTTCCGTTCCCATTGCGCGGGCCTGTTCGCCCATCTGCTCCATGAGCCAGGGGCCCTGAATGGCCTCGGCGAAGCCCGGATAGTTCTCGACTTCGGTGGTGATGGTGAGCTGGCCGCCCGGCTGGATGCCCTGAATGAGCACCGGCTCCAGCATGGCGCGCGCGGCATAGATCGCTGCGGTGTAGCCGGCGGCACCGGCGCCAATGATGAGGACTTTCGCGTGTTTTGTGTCGGACATGATGCTTCCGTGCGCTTGAGCCGTGAGGCCGGCAGGGTGAGGGGCGGATGAGCGGGGCCCGCCGATCTGCATAGGGACTATACAGGTTCGGACAGGCCCCGCCAAAAGTCAGGCTTAGAGCGCCTCGGCGTGGCTGCCGAGATACTTCGCGACGCCTTCGGCATCCGCCTTCATGCCTTCCTGGCCCTTCTGCCAGCCGGCCGGGCAGACTTCGCCATGTTCCTCGTGGAACTGGAGCGCGTCGACCATGCGCAGCGCCTCGTCGGCGTTGCGGCCGAGGGGGAGATCGTTCACGAGCTGGTGACGAACGACGCCATCGCGGTCGATGAGGAAGGTGCCGCGAAGGGCCACGCCATCCTTTTCGATCAGCACGTCATAGTCGCGCGCGATCTGCTTGGTCATGTCCGCGACCATCGGGAACTTGACCGGGCCGAGGCCGCCATCGTTCGGGGCGGTTTTGCGCCATGCGGCGTGGGTGAACTGGCTGTCGACCGAGACGGCGACGACCTTCACGTTCAGGGCTTCGAATTTCGGCACACGGTTGGAATAGGCGAGGATTTCCGAGGGGCACACGAAGGTGAAGTCCAGCGGATAGAAGAACACCAGCCCGTAGGAACCGTTGAGGTACGAACGGAGGTTGAAATCCTCGACGATGTCGCCATCCGGCATGACGGCGGCGGCGGTGAAATCGGGGGCCTGCTTGCCTACGAGAACGGCCATACGGGAAACTCCTTTGAAACTTGAATGAGGAGCCCGGGACGGGGCCGGGCTTTCTCGTTATTTAGACGCATTCTAAAATATATTCAAGGGATTTTGCTGCGGTGCGACATGATGTCAGGGGAATTTTTCCCGGCAAACCGGCTCTTCCGCACCCCTCAAGATGGGGTTGCCCATGCATCGCGGCAAGGCGGAAGCGGGGAATCATCGTAATCGCTCGCTCCCGGCTTCTATTCGCTCCGGCCGGGAGGGTAAACCGCGATTTCGTGCGCCGCGCCATGACTACATGGAGCGTCAGAAGCCGAACATGTGATCGAGGCAGAAGCTCTTGTCGCCGTTCACGAGACCGTGGAAGCCGAAGAGGCGGCAGGTCGTGTCGCGGATGATGACATAGCCTGTGCCGCCCATTTTCTCGCGGTCCTCGCGGGAGAAGACTTCCGACAAGCGCCAGTGGAACGAGCCGCCACAGGCAATCTCGATTTTCTCCTCCGCGACGGGCTTGCCCTCCGCATCATGCAGGATGAGGAGCGTCGAGCTTTTCGGGTGCCAGTCGGTCGAGGCCGGATAGATCAGGTGGCAAAGCGTGTCGAGCGCGCCATCTTCCAGCACCGGTCCCGCAATGCGCAGGAAAAGACGCGTGGTGAGCCCTGGCGGCTTGTTGGTGTAGCTCTGCGGTTCGTCCTTGTAGATCACGGCGGTGTTGTAGATATGGGCGCCGAAGATCGTTTCCGCGCGGTGGCCGCTCGACTTCTGCTCGAAGCGCCCAAGTGCGTGCAGCCAGCCATTTGCCTCGCCGCCATCGCGGAAGTCATAGAGAAACTCGACATGGCCGTACCCGGAGGGAAGCTTCAGCGCCTCTTCCGTCATCCATGCCTCGATATCGACGGCAACGCTTTCGCGGCGCGGAATGCGGCCGAGATATTTCGTGGCGACGGTGGTGCCATTTGCATCGATCATTTCGGCGCGGAGCGGCATTTCGTGTTCGTCGCGCGCCATCGGTGTCGGCAGCATCACGGTTTCGAACTTGTCGCGGGGCAGGACGGGCAGCGGCATGATGTAGCCCTTACCCATATGCTTGCCGAGATTTTCGATCTCCGGGTTCGGCTTCAGATCCGTGCGCTCGACATTGGCGTGGGCGAGACGGCGCTGGCCGGAACCGCGCGTCACCTCGTAGCGCGGACGCACGAAATAGCGTCCCGCGACGATTTCGATCTGGTCCGGCCATTTCGCATCGGGCAACAGGCTTTCGACCGGAATGCCGCGCGTGCCGAAGGGCGGAATTTCGTCCTCGTACCAGGAAACATCCTGGCCGCCCATGACATTCAGGCCGACAGTGCGCGGCGGAATGGGCATGGGGTGGGAGTTCTGTACGAAGAGCGTCACGCGCTCATCGCCTTCGGCGGCCGGCATACCCGCATAATAGTCGGCGGGCCAGGCATTCGCGTCATGGCTGCATGAAAGGGCGAGGCCGTTTTCGCCATACATGTCGAGCGCGTATTTCACGACATCGTGGCCCTTGATGCGCACGGCATGGATGAAGAGCGAGCCTGTGAAATCATCGAGGCCGAAACGCTCTCGTATTTCCGCGCTGTCGAGCGTAAAGGGGGCGCCAGCGGTGGGCAGCGTCTCGCGCCACTCGGCGAGCTGGTTTCCCTTTTCGTCGAAGAGGCAGAGCCAGAGCTCCGGGTTTACCGCACCATGCAGGCCCCAGTAGTTCGCGCTGGCGACGCGGGTGTGGATTCCGTCATGCCCGTTCGCGCCTTTTTTCTCGCGCATGAGCGCAAAGTTGGTCGCGAAGTTCATCGGGTCGAGATAGTTCGACTTGTTGGTAAGCATGTCATCGGGCAGGCGCATGTCGTCCAGCGTTGCGACATGGGCGCCCTCGGGAAAGACATGCTGGATGGAGGGCAGCGTCTTCTGTGCATCGAAGGCGAGGACAAGAACGGCCTTTGCGTTCGAGTTGCGCATTTCGCTGACGAGCCTTGCCTCGTGACCGAGGAAGGCCGATCCAAGATCCTCAATGCGCTGGACGTAATAGCCCGCAACATCGAGACGGCCGAGATCGTAATAGGCGTGGAAGTTGCCGATGGTGCCGGAGGGGTCGTAGATCGCGACGGGGCCCGCCTTGACGAGACCGGCGATCAGGGCCTGTCCCTTCGGTGCGCTCAGCGGATGGCCGAGCGCCTTGAAGAGCGTTGCGCCGCCCGCATTGTTGCCGGGCCGCCAGCCATGCGAGAGGTCGGCGTTCTTGAAGGTTTCGATCTGCAGGGTCATTGAATATTCCTCGATCCGCGTATCAGTAGGCGCCGGACGTTTCGCGCGTACGTGAAGCGAACGGGTTGAGACGCTTGAGCGTCGAGGTGATGCGATGGCGGCGCTGTTCATGCGCGACGACATCCACGTCGCGTACCCAGTTCATCTGGATGGCGCGGCGCTGGCCTTCGAAAGGTTCGTGGCCATGCCATGAATTATCGGAGCGCTTGAAGACGAGAAGAGTGCCGCCATTGGGCGATACTTCTTCCGCCACGTCGTTGAGGTCTGTACCCGAGCGCAGGACGCGCAACCGCCCGCCGTCTGCTTCCCATTCCTGATTGAGATAGAGCAGAACAGTGATGATTTTCGATTCCGTGTCGGTGTGGATCTTGCCGTTGTTGCGCGCGCAATGACCGCGGATGGTGAACATCGTCGGGCGGCTTGTGAGGTCGACCTCGAATTTCTCCTCAATCGCCTTGCGGAACTCGGAGCCGTTCATTTCCTGAAGCAGTTGCTCGAAACTGCCATAGATATCGAGCTCGCTGGGCGGAATGGAGCCTGTCGTCTCGATGTCGGGAAAGTCGGCGATCACGCTGTCGAGCGCCTTGCCTGTCACGAAGGCGGGAACCACGAGATATTCGTAAGGGTCCGTCTTTCGCGGGGTGGCGCGCAATGCTTCGATGTCGATCAGGCTCATGATGCCCTTTACCTTTTTGTCGTTCGGCTTTTCGTCCGGCCCGGTTTACCGGTCCGTTGCCTTTCCGGGAACTTCCATGCGGTGATCTTGCGAATGACGGGCCAGGTCGCGCAACGATCCCAAATGTCGCGGCATCCAATTGCCGCACCCGATTAACCCTTTTCCGCTTGCGCCCTTTAGTGTGCCTGCCGCTCCTTGCGGTGCGCCAGGAAGCGCATGGCAATCGCTTCGGCGATCTCATCGGTAGCATTTAATGGGTCGTACTCCCACCTTTCAAGCTGGCCGGTGAAAGGGCGCGCCGCGCCGCTTGCATAGACGGCATCGAGAAAGCGGCGGAACTTCGCCTCCTTGCGCGACTGGCCGCCTTCGAGTTCGATGACATGAACGGGCTTTCCGGTGAAAGCGGCCTCGCCGACCATGTTGACGGAATCGCAGGTGACGATGATGGCATCGGCAAGCCCGAGAAACCCGAAATAGGGATTGGGGCCGGTTCCGTCCCATATGACAGCAGGGCTGTCCTTCAAGGCGTCCTTCAGGATTTGTGTCTGGCGCGCGCCGGTGCGGCGGGAGGGCGTAACCATGAGGCCGGCGCCGCTCCCGGCCAGGGCA
>AZIJ01004313.1_pt1 | contig 14211 bp, 13 predicted proteins | sample 359151 | NCBI WGS metagenome assembly AZIJ01 (sample SAMN02429718, study PRJNA222666) | marine sediment metagenome | biome: Sediment sample; isolation source: enrichment culture of sample MGS-ElMAX(UA) from oil contaminated site at the... | place: Egypt: El Max | collected 2013-01-23 | depth 9.22 m m | reverse complement strand
GCGATGCAATCACTTCGTTCATGTTCATATTAGTGCTGGTGCCAGATCCAGTCTGAAAAATATCGAGTGGGAACGCATCGTCAGCTTGCCCCGACAAAATGACCTCAACGGCAGCGTGAATCGCCTCGGCTTGCGGTTGAGTAATAGCTTTGGCTTCGAGGTTGGCATCTGCCGCGGCCGCTTTAACATGGGCTAGCGTGTAAATGAATTCGAGCGGGAAGTGCATGTTGCTTAGCTGAAAATTCTGCCGCGCTCGCTCGGTTTGTGCGCGCCAAAGAGCATGTTTAGGTACTTCTACTGCCCCCATGCTATCAGTTTCAGTGCGGGTTTCGGTATGTTTGCTGCTACTCTTATGCATAGTTGCCCCCTACGGGTTAACAAATGTCGTGCATTTGTTTCATTCATTCAGGTAAGCTTATCTTAGTCGATTCAATTGAGTATTGAATCATAAGCTTATTTTTATAAGCACAATTTCTAAGCATTACTTTAAGCATGGGGACACAATGACCAAGTTTCAAATAACATTGCTCGTTATCATTGGGTTGGCCCATGGTTTACCTAGCGTTGCGGCACAAGAAAAGATCACCGCATCTGCACAACTCGAGGTGACGGTACTTGACCAAAATCAGCAACCATTATCGCTGGCAGTCGTTAGTGTGAATGGCGTGGCAACATCAGCCGACCCGTCCACAGCAGTTATGGATCAAGTTGATCGGTTGTTTGTGCCTTATGTACTAGCCATTCCACAAAATACCCGCGTAAAGTTTCCGAATAGCGATAATATAAGACATCAAGTGTATTCGTTTTCTGAAGCTCGACCATTTGAATTACCGCTTTATAGCAACCGTGAAGCACCCGAAATAAACTTTGATAAATCGGGTATTGCGGTGCTTGGCTGTAATATTCATGACCACATGCAAGCCTATATCTACGTGAGCCCGCATGGTCTTTCACGAACAACTGATGCAACCGGGCGCGTAAACATGCCACGCGGAGACAGCCAATTGCATGTTTGGTATCCATCACTCGCCAATACAATAACCGACGAAACCGTGGTCACGGTGGCAGCGGGGGAGACAAAAGTCACGGTCGTTTTGCCGGTGCAAACACAACAGCAACAACCGCCCCCTATGTCGGCCTTGCAACAACGATTTAATCAACGGAAAAACAATAATTAAATGAAAATAAAAAGTTTTCGTTCACGATTACTGTTGGTATTTACGGCGCTAGCGAGTGCTGTTTTACTGTTTGCGCTGATTGCTATTTGGCTAGCAACTTCGCAGCAATCTGAACGAACTCTGGAACGCGAATTGGCGGTTAGTGAGCGTGTTTTTGCCGAGCTCGTTGATGTTCGTGCACAACAGTTGCAACAAGCGGCCGAGGTATTAACGACAGATTTTGGTTTCCGCGAAGCAGTTGCCAGTGGCGATGAAAACACAATTGTTTCAGCGTTAGTGAATCATGGTCAACGCATTGGTACTGATCTGATTGTTGTGCAGACGCCACAAGGCGTCGAGATTGCCGCTACACATGCAGCACAATTACTGCCTTCATTAGCAGTATTGATGAATGCTCAAGCCAAAGCCCAGTTTGTTACTGTAGAAGAACAGATTTTTCAGATAGTGACAGTGCCCGTGAACGCCCCGAACCTGATTGCGTGGGCAACCTTGGGGTTTGCAGTTGACGATGAATTTGCGACATTGATGCGCCAATTAACTCATGCTGACATCACCTTTTTACATCGCAGTAGCGGGCTTATCTTTGCGACGAGTTTGCAAGCTGAATTGCGTGAACTCATGGCATCGAATGCCGGCTCTTTGCAGCAGGTGTTTGCGAAGAATGATATCGCCGCCCATATTTCACAGTTCAATGACAACAATGCCGCAGTAAACACCGAAACAGATTTGTTGATTGTATTTAGCACCGACAAGCTTGAAGCCACTCACGAGTTCCTTACTCTGCAACGTCAATATATTGGTATTGCCTTAGTCACCCTTTTATTTGCAGGAGTTTTAGCAACCATAACGGCACGCAAAATCAGTCAACCGATTACAGTGCTCACCGAAGCGACGAAAAAGCTTGGTGAAGGTGACTATCGAGCTCCTTTAACACTGCAGCGTGCTGATGAGTTCGGCGCCTTAAGCGATGCTTTTGAAGGAATGCGTCGTGGTATAGCTGAGCGAGAGAAACAAATTGTATTCCAACTCGAACACGATTTACTCACCGGTTTGCCCAATCGAGTGTCGATTCGCTCCTTGTTAAAACAGGCTATCGCATCGGCACAAAGTGGCTATGTTGTATTGTTGAACGTGGCGCGGTTCGGTGAGGTGAATGATCGGTTTGGTCAGCGTGTTGGTGATGAATTATTGCGCATGGTTGCGCAACGCTTGCGCGATGCGGTGCCGACAAATTGGCATGTTGGGCATCTGGGTGGTGACGAGTTTGTGGTTGTTGGCGAGTTGCAAAGTGAACCCCAAGTGGCGCAGTTGATTGCGGTATTAAAAAATGCGTTGGAGTTACCGTGGTGGCTTGAGGAAACGAGTTATTTACTTAGTTTCCACGCTGGCTACTTAGCTTTTCCACATGCCGCCGACGACGCTGATAGCATCCTTCGTCGGGCGCAACTATGTGCTCGCCAAGCGAAACGAGATAACCGCTTTGCAGTTGCCTACAGTCAAGGAATGGATGAGCAATACTTGCGTCGTTTACAAATTGTTCAAGCGCTACCTAGTGCCGTTCGTGAACATCGATTGCAACTGCATTTTCAGCCCAAATTATCGTGCCAATCAGGTCAAGTTATAGGGGTAGAGGCTCTGTTGCGTTGGCGCGATGAACAACTCGGTGTTGTGCGCCCCGATGAGTTTATTCCTTTAGCGGAGCAAACCGGCGAAATACAGCGTATTACCCGTTGGGTCTGTGCGGCGGCACTCGATCAATTGCAACTTTGGCATGAACAAGGCTTCGATTTAACGCTAGCAATTAACTTGTCGGCACTTGATTTACAGTGGCCTGAATTAGTTGAGTTTGTGACAACTGCAACGCATCAACGCGGGTTATCGCCAGCATCGATAACCTTGGAGGTTACCGAGAGTGCGGTCATGGTTGATCCTGAACAAGCCATATTGCGATTGCAGGAGTTACGAGAGGCTGGCTTTAAAATTGCAATCGATGATTATGGTACTGGGTATGCGTCATTAGCTCAGCTGAAACGTTTGCCAGCCGATGAATTAAAGCTCGATCGCTCATTTATTCAGAATATAGCAACCACACCAGAGGATGAAACGATTGTGCGCTCGACTATATTGTTAGCTCACGATTTAAACTTAACCACGGTTGCTGAAGGCATTGAAGAAGATGCCGCGTGGCAAGTTCTGAAACGGTTAGGCTGTGATTTAGTGCAAGGCTACTATTTTAGTCGACCGTTGGCTGCAGCGCAGTTTGAACGCTGGTGGCGTGACTACCATGGAGAGAATTCGAATGCATAGACAAACTAGCTTGCTTGCAGGGGTAGTGATAACCGCGGCAATGTTTTGCAGTCAGACTGCGATGGCCGATTTTGGCCGTATTATTGCAACGGGCGGTTTAACCTCGGTTGAAGGCAGTGGCGGAGGTGGATTAGTGCCCTGGGCGACATTATCAAGCTATGCTGAAGAGGGGCAGTGGGGCGCAACCGTTGCTTATAACCAAGCCGATGTCGATGACTATAAGTTAGCGGTTAAAGCGGCAACCGTGTCATTCGATAACCGTTGGGAGTTTAGTATTGCGCAACAGCAGTTTGATTTATTGCGCCTTGGAGGCAGCTTAAAGCAAGATATTTACGGCGTAAAATACCGACTAGCAGGCGATATTTTATATGGAGATTTACCCCAATTGGCGATTGGCTTACAACACAAGCGCAATCAATCATTTGAGCTACCGTCTGCGGTTGGCGCTAAAGATGATTCGGGTACCGATATTTACTTCAGCAGTGCGAAAGTATGGCTCGATGGTTTGTTTCATCGTACTTGGCTGGCAAATATCACATTAAGAGCAACCAAAGCGAATGAAATGGGCCTGCTTGGTTTTGGTGGTGATGTTAACGACAGTTACAAACTGCAGGGCGAGCTAGCCGTTGGTATGTTTATCAATCGGCATTGGGTGGTTGGTATGGAGTATCGGCAAAAACCAAATAATCTAGGCTTTGCCGAAGAACATGATTGGCATGATATTTTCGTTGGTTGGTTTCCGCATAAGCGCATCGCCGTCGCCTTGGCTTACACGCAACTAGAATCTATTGCCGGTGCCGATGATCAAGATGGAATTTATGGCTCCGTTCAAGTTACGTTTTAAGGAAACTTCTCATGCTTCGAGTCTACTTAGTTAGTTTAATTGTCCTGTTCATGTCGCCATTACATGCCGTTGAACAAAGGCTTTACGATGAGCTTGGCCAGCAGCAGGGTATTAGCCAACTGATGGAATCATTTGTGCTGGAAATAGCTGCCGACGAGCGCATTATTCATCACTTTGAAAACGTCGATATCGATCGTTTCCATCGCATGTTATCTGAGCACATTTGTGAGTTGTCCGGCGGACCTTGTGAGTACACGGGCGAGTCGATGGTCACGGTACACACCGGTATGAATATTTCGCGAGCGGAATTCAATGCTGTGGTTGAACATTTAATGACAGCAATGGATGAACAACAACTCCCAGTTAGTACACAAAACCGATTACTTGCTATACTCGCAGCATTCCATATGGAAGTGATACATCAATAACAAGAACGAGAGCGAGTTTTCCCCGCCATGATAAAAATAAAAATACCGCATACATTAGTGTTGATGCTTTACATGATGATTGCTGCGTTGATCCTGACTTGGATTATTCCAGCCGGCGAATTTCAGCGAACGGTCAACGATATTGGACAAACAGTTGTTCAACCAGGTACTTACACTGTGCTCGCAGAGCAGCCCACGTTGAGCCCATTGACCCTCTTTACCGTTATCCCTCAAGCCTTAGGTGACGCACAGGCGGTCATTTTCTTTGTGCTATTAATTGGTGGGGTGATGGGTATCTTGCGTGCAACCGGCATGCTGGATGCATTGATTGGTCTGCTACTAAAAAAATTCGCGGATAAAACCGGTTTGCTGATTCTGGGCGGCATGCTTACTTTTGGGATTTTTTCAGCATTAATTGGTGTCGCTGAAGAGTACCTTATTTTTGTTGCGATGTTGGTTGCGTTGTGTCGGGCATTGAAGCTCGATGGTATTACCGCCATGGGTATTTTGATTGTCGGTTATGGCATCGGTTATGGCTTGTCGCTTTTTAATCCGTTCACTTTACTGATTGCGCAAGCGGTTGCTGAAGTGCCACCAGCGTCGGGATTATGGTACCGACTTATGTTGTGGCCGATTTTGTTCGGGATTGCCTTCCATCATGTTTATGGCTATGCCAAGCGTGTCGCTGCTGATCCAAAAGCTTCGTTTTTAGCCGACATCACGCCAGCCAAAAGCGATGTTCGAGAGGAATATCCGGCACTTGATGGTCGCCACAAAATAATTTTATTGGGCTTTGTTGCAGTACTCGGTGTGCTTATTTGGGGGATTAAAGTACATGGTTGGTACCTGGTTGAGTTAAGTGCGTTATTCTTAGGTTTCGGTTTGTTTGCGGCAATCGTTGCTCAAATGAGTGCCAGCGAGGCGGCTAATAAGTTTATTGAAGGCGCCGCAGAACTTACTGCAACGGCATTATTAATTGGCTTTGCTCGATCAATTGCTATGATTATGGAGCAGGGGCAAGTACTTGATACGGTTATCTATTACCTAGCGATGCCGGTTGAGGCCTTTGGCGCATACTTTGGTGCGGTCAGTATGCTGGCGATTCAAAGTATACTTAATTTATTCATTCCATCAGGAAGCGGCCAAGCATTTGTAACCATGCCGATTATGGTGCCGATAGCGGATACTGCTGGTATTGGCCGACAAATCGCGGTACTCGCATTCCAAATGGGAGATGGCTTGATGAATATGATTGTGCCTACCAATCCTGTTCTCATGGGGATATTGGGCTTGGCTGGCGTTCCGTACGAGCGTTGGTTCAAATTCATTGCGCCATTGATGTTAAAGTTGTTATTCGCCTGCGCGATAGCAATGATTGTTGCTGTCGCGATTGGTTATCAATAACGAGACCCGGATAGACTTTGCGATATGGATAGTGCAACAACAATGCTTGAAAAAGCGCAAGATAATGCGGTACCGGAGGCTGTACCGCATTATTTAGTATCGACCCGCTGGTTGGCAGAGAACCTGAAAAAGAGTCATGTGCATGTCTTAGATGCAAGCATGAGGAAAGTGGTTGGTCGCACGCCGCTTGACTACAACGAACTCACGGTTATTCCTAATTCAGTTCATTTGGATTTAGAGCAGCGCCTCACAGATACTACCGCATCGTTGCCAAATACCTTTCCGTCAGCAGAACAGGTGACGCTCGCCCTGCAAGAATTGGGAATTAACAAAACCGATACCGTGGTGTTATACGACAACCAAGGAATTTATTCGGCTCCTCGAGCCTGGGTGATTTTTAAAGCCATGGGCTTTAAAAATGTCTTTATCTTGGACGGTGGTTTGCCGCAATGGCTATCGGATAATTACCCTGCTGCAACAGAGCACTCACTCCCACGCACGGCACGCGGTAATTTTGTTGCTAAGTTCGATAAAAGTTGGCTAGTGACCTCAAAAGACGTACTCAAAGCCACGCAAAGTGGTTCAAGTAGTATTATTGATGCCCGCTCGCCGGATCGCTTCAACGGCTTAAAGCCAGAACCGCGAGAGGGTATGCGCAGTGGGCACATTCGTAGCTCATTCAACTTGCCATTTCTCGATGTATTGGATGACAATCGCTATCGCAAGCCAGATGAGCTTGAAGAGCTTTTTATTTCACTCGTTGGACCGAAATCACCTCACCTAATTTTGACCTGTGGTTCCGGTATTACAGCGTGTATTCTATTGGTAGCAGCAAGAATAGCGGGTTTTACTGAAGTACAACTCTATGACGGGTCATGGTCCGAATGGGGCGCCAATTCTCAGCTCCCCATCGAACCAAACTCTTCTTCGAATAACTAATAACTAATATCTAATATCTAATATCTAATATCGCTCTTGCTCTCTAAACATTAAAGCGGAACAAGATCACATCGCCGTCTTTCACGATATAATCCTTACCTTCCTCGCGACGTTTACCCGCTTCTTTCGCGCCTTGCTCACCCTTAAACTGAATGTAGTCGTCAAAACCAACAACCACAGCGCGAATAAAGCCTTTCTCGAAGTCGGTGTGAATTTTACCAGCAGCTTGCGGTGCCGTTGCGCCAACTGGGATAGTCCAAGCGCGAACCTCTTTCACACCAGCAGTGAAGTAGGTTTGTAGGTTCAACAACTGGTAGCCGCCGCGAATAACCCGATTCAAACCTGGCTCGGTAAGACCCAAATCCGCCATGAATTCTGCCTTTTCTTCGTCATCAAGCTCCGCAATTTCTGACTCAATTTCAGCACAAACAGGCACCACAATGGCATTCTCTTTGCTGGCGATTTCGCGCACTTTATCGAGGTACGGGTTATTCTCGAAGCCATCGTCGTTCACGTTGGCGATATACATGGTTGGTTTCATAGTCAGCAAGTTGTAGCTACGAATCGTGGCTTTTTCATCGTCTGTTAACGTCACAGAACGAGCCATTTCGCCGCTTTCAAGTGCTGGCAATAATTTTTGTAATACTGCAATTTCAGCTGCAGCTTGCTTATCGCCACCTTTGGCTTTTTTACCTTGACGATGAATCGCCTTTTCAACGCTATCCAAATCGGCGAGGGCAAGCTCGGTATTAATCACTTCAATGTCTTCAGCTGGGTCAACCTTACCCGCCACGTGAACAATGTTGTCGTTCTCAAAGCAACGCACAACGTGACCAATTGCATCGGTTTCACGAATATTTGCAAGGAATTGGTTACCTAATCCTTCACCTTTTGAGGCGCCTTTCACTAATCCGGCGATATCCACAAACTCCATGGTGGTTGGCACCACGCGTTGTGGATTAACAATTTTAGCCAGTTCGTCGAGGCGTGGATCGGGTACTGCAACAACACCCGTATTTGGCTCAATGGTACAGAAAGGGAAGTTTGCAGCTTCAATACCTGCTTTAGTCAGCGCGTTAAACAGCGTTGATTTACCTACGTTCGGCAAGCCGACGATACCACACTTGAATCCCATGCTTATTTCTCTCTCTGTGCTTTGAAACTATGTAAATACTGTGTTGCCGCGCGCAGATCTTGCTGCATTAAAATATCGATGCTGCGGCAGGCTTCCGTAATGGTATCGTCCATCAAGTGTTGATCAGCTTGTGGCGCTTTCCCGAGCACCCAACCGGTGACTTTACTTTTATCACCTGGATGACCGATACCGATACGTAAGCGGTGAAAATCTTGTGTTCCCAATCGTGCGACAATGTCTTTAATTCCATTGTGGCCACCTGTGCCACCGCCGGTTTTAAACTTCGCTACGCCAGGCGGTAAATCGAGCTCATCATAAGCAACTAATATTTCATGCGGCTCAATTTTATAGAAGTTAGCGAGGGTTGCGACAGCGTTGCCGCTTCGATTCATAAATTGCATTGGCAGCAACAGACGTAAATCCATAGCGCCCTTTTGAATACGAGCGGTGTGTCCGAAAAATTTGGTTTCAGGCTGGAGTGTTTGGCCATGCATGCGAGCATATTGCTCGACTAACCAAAAGCCTGCATTGTGTCGGGTTTGGGAGTATTCGGGGCCTGGATTACCCAGGCCCACGAGTAAGCGAATGGTCGACATAAGACCTTATTCAGCGTCTTTGTCTTCTTCTTTCGCTTCTTTAGCGGTCGGAACTTCAGCTGATACTTCTTCAGTTTCTTCCGCTTCTTTTTCTACACGCGGAGCAGTGATTGATACAACTGCTTGGTCGTGGTCTTCACCTTTAGTCAGCTCAACTAATTCAACGCCTTTAGGCATGTTTAAGTCAGTTAAGTGCAAGGTTTCGCCCAACTTCAAGTTCGCGATATCTACTTCAACGTACTCTGGCAGATCTTTTGGCAAGCAAGAAACTTCTAAGTCTGCAATGTGGTGAACCACAACGCCGCCTTCTTGTTTCACGCCAACAGCACTTGCTTCGTTAACGAAGTGAACTGGAACGTGAGTATGAAGTTTTTGACCTTTAACAACACGTTGGAAATCCAAGTGAGTTAATTTTGGCTTGTACGGGTGACGTTGAACGTCTTTCAAGATTGCTTCGTGCTTCTTGCCGTCGATAACCAAAGTCAAAATGTGCGAGTAGAAAGCTTCGTGGTCAGCCATGTTGTTCACTTTGTTGTGATCCAACGTGATTGATACCGCTTCTTTATCGGCACCGTATAAAATTGCAGGCACTTTTTCCGCACGACGCAGGCGGCGGCTCGCACCTTTCCCTGTATCCGTACGGAGTTCTGCTTGAATAGTAAAATCGATAGTTGACATGTGGAGTGTCTCCGTTAAATAAAAATAAGCCGGATATTCGCGACCAAATACCCGACGTGTTCCTCAAAAACTTGTTTTGCTTATTTGAGGGCGCGGAATAGTACCACTGGCGCCCTCAAAATTCAATCAATACTCGAACATTGCCGAGATTGATTCTTCGTTGCTGACGCGGCGTAGCGCTTCAGACAGCATGCCACTTAAGGTTAATTGATGTACCTTATCGAGCGCCTTCATTTCTGGGCTCAATGGAATACTGTCAGTGACCACGACGCGATCGATGTGCGAGTCACGAATGTTTTCAAACGCATTGCCTGAGAATACTGGGTGCGTAGCATACGCAAATACCCGACGCGCGCCATTTTTCTTCAATGCTTCTGCGGCTTTACATAAGGTACCGCCGGTATCAATCATGTCGTCAACAATGATGCAGTCACGATCTTGAATATCACCAATGATGTGCATAACTTGCGATTCGTTGGCACGCGGGCGACGTTTATCGATAATGGCCAAGTCAATGTCGTTGAGCAACTTGGCAATTGCACGAGCTCGTACAACACCACCAATGTCAGGTGATACGACAACTGGGTTATGGAAGTCTTGCTGGCGCAGATGTTCCATCAATACTGGGCTACCGAAAACGTTGTCGACCGGTACATCGAAGAAACCTTGAATCTGTTCAGCATGCAAATCAACCGTTAACACGCGGTCGACACCAACGCTCGACAAGAAGTCAGCAACAACTTTCGCAGTGATTGGTACGCGCGCAGAGCGAACACGACGGTCTTGGCGTGCATAGCCGAAATATGGCATGACGGCGGTAATACGACCCGCTGAAGCACGACGTAATGCATCCACCATGACGATAAGCTCCATTAAGTTATCGTTGGTAGGGGCACACGTTGATTGAATAATGAAAACGTCAGAACCACGAACATTCTCGTTGATCATGACACTGATTTCACCGTCGCTAAAACGGCCCACTTCAGCATCACCAAGTTTGATATATAGGCGGTCGGCAATTTTTTGGGCGAGTTCTGGCGTCGCATTGCCAGCAAAGAGCTTCATGTCAGGCACACTAAACCTCAGTCTTGTTGGTTAGGTTCACAGTTGAAGCCTGCCGCAGTTGCTGGCAGACCGGGTTTTCATTGAGACCTCGCGCGACAAACCCTGTCCATTGTGCAGGCATCCTTTGTAGCGCAGCACGGGCATCTGTCTCGTTCTCAAAGCGACCGAAGATGCATGCACCTGTGCCAGTCAACCGAGACGGCGCATATTCTACCAACCAGTCGAGGGCCTTGGCAACTTCTGGATAGAGTTGACGGACCAGCGCTTCGCAATCGTTATTGGTACTTTCCCAGCTCCACTTAGGCCAAATCAGTGGCGGATGTTGGCGCGGTAAGTCGGGGTGTTTAAAGATACTTGGTGTACTAATTTGTACGCCCGGATGAATGACCAAATACCAAGGGCAGGGTGGTTGTGCCGGCTGTAAAAATTCGCCAACACCTTCTGCGAAAGCGGCCTGTCCGCGTACAAATACCGGCACATCAGCACCAAGTTGCAAGCCCAGTTCGGCAAGTTGTGTGTCGGTTAATGGTAGCTGCCAGAGGTGCCGCAGTGCCAATAAGGTGGTCGCTGCATCGGACGAGCCACCACCTAAACCGCCACCAAACGGGAGCTTTTTATCAATATGTATATGCACGCCAGGTCGTGTTATGTGGGCATGCTGAGCCAATAATCGCGCTGCCTGAAGTACCAGATTATCAGCGGTTTCCAAAGTTGGCTCAGTACAACTTAAAGTGATTTCAGAGTCATCACGCAAGGTAAATGATAATTCATCGCCAAAGTCGATAAACTGAAACAGCGTTTGTAAGTTGTGATAGCCATCAGCGCGCTGACCAACAATGTGCAAAAATAGGTTTAGCTTGGCAACCGCAGGCAAGGTTAGAAGCGCCATTGTGACACCTGCAATTTCAGCCGCCAAGCATCGGTTGTTAGGTTAATATTGTACGGCAAAAATATCCCATCGGTCAGTTCATACTGCCCGAGTTGTGCGCGCCAAAGTTGATCGGCGGCAACCATAGTAAAGTCTGAGAGCAACGCATATTGTTGTTGCTGGTATTGTTGCAGTTGGTATTGCTTTTGCACCATTTCAGGTAACTCGCGACCCGTGACAATAGCGCTAATCTGATTCACCGGTAAATCCAATCGAAAATATTGCCACAGTAATTCCTGCGCGGTTGTGGCACGATATTCTTTGCCATCTTCGTCTGTGAGCAAAGCGACACCGTTGGCCTGTTCCAGCTTTGCCAAGGTGCCGCGTAGCGGGTGTGAGAAGCGCATGGTGATTTGCTCAGCGCTTGAATACCAATCGATGTAAAGACCATGGCGGTCGTCGGTGCGTAAGTCAAATAGCGCCATTTGTCCACTTAATCGCCAGTTGGCTAAGTTTTTGAGCTGTTGCTGTTGTGCAGCAACTGCCGCGCTATCGACATCTGATACGCTGGGTGGCTCGGGAACGCTGCTACAGGCAGTCAACCAAGCACTTGTGAGTACTACTAAAAGGAGACGTTTCATTGGTTTTGCTATCCCTGTTCGTGCGCTTTTCATCATGCGGGCTTTCACGTACAATTGCCAGCGTTTCGCAGTAGTTAGAGGCTCGCAATTTTTCGCTATTATGACCATTTTCGCGCTAGGTGTTAACCATAAAACAGCTTCCGTATCGTTACGGGAGCAAATCGCCTTCTCGCCAGAGCAGCTACACCAAGCGCTGCCAGCTTTGCGTGAACAGACGGGCGTGGCTGAAGCGGTTATTCTGTCCACCTGTAATAGAACTGAATTGTACTGTCATGGCGCAACCTCGACGGATATGTTGATTGGTTGGTTAGCTGGGTATCACCGTATTCCGTTAGAGCAATTACGTGAGCATTGCTACACCTACGAAGATGGCCCAGCTATTGAGCATTTGATGGCGGTAGCTAGTGGGCTTGATTCGTTAGTACTGGGCGAGCCGCAAATTCTTGGCCAAGTTAAGCAGGCCTATCAATTTGCTCGAAACCAAGCCAGTGTCGGAAGCGTGCTTGAACGCTTATTCCAAAGTACGTTTCGCGTTGCCAAAACGGTTCGCAGTGAAACCAAAGTGGGCGAGAATGCTGTTTCTGTAGCCTTCGCGGCCGTCAATCTAGCGCGGCAGATATTTGCTGAATTACCAGAATCGCGCGTGCTATTGGTTGGGGCTGGGGATACCGCGGAATTAGTCGCGCAACATTTGACAGAGCACGGCGTGAAGCAATTGATGGTTGCCAACAGAACGCTGGCACGAGCGAATGCTGTGGCTGAACAGTTTCATGGTCAGGCACATACACTGGGTGAGTTACCCGAATTATTACCACAAGCCGATATCGTCATCAGCTCAACCGCAAGTCCGCTACCGATTATCGGTAAAGGTCTGGTTGAAAAGGCATTGAAAGCTCGCAAACGCCAACCGATTCTGCTGATTGATTTGGCGGTACCACGGGACATTGAAGAGCAAGTCAACGAATTAGACGATGCCTTCTTGTACACCGTTGATGATTTGCAAGGCATTATCACTGAAAACCTGCGCAATCGTGAAGAAGCCGCTGCCGAAGCGAAAGTTATAATTGCCGAGCACTCCGAAGCGTTTACGGCGTGGTTGCGTCAACTTGATCATGTTGATGTGATTCGGGATTATCGTCAGCGCACGGAACAAATGGCCGCAGAGCAATTGTTGCGTGCTCGAAACCAGTTGGCAGCAGGTAAAAACGCTGATGATGTACTCGCGGAATTAACCCAAAGATTAACCAAACAATTTCTTCACCAGCCGACGCGTATGATGCGTGATGCTGGCGCCGCAGGTGATTTTGAGACCTTGGCGGTATTTCAAAAATTAATAGCAGATGACGAGTAAGGTCCTCACCGCATGATGAATCCTTCGATTATTCGAAAACTAGAAGCGCTACTTGAGCGTTATGAAGAAGTACAACACTTATTAAGTGACCCGGGTGTTATTGCGGACCAAGATAAGTTTCGTGGCTTGTCGCGAGAATATTCGCAGCTTGAAGAACTGGTGAAATGTTTTACCAGCTACCAACAAGCGCAAGCGGATGAAGCCGCGGCGCTAGAGATGATGCAAGAAGACGACGCTGAAATGCGCGAAATGGCAAAAGTTGAATTGGATGAAGCACAAGCGAAACAAGAAGAGCTTGAGCAAGAACTACAGATTTTACTGTTACCGAAAGATCCAAACGATGATCGCCCTTGTTATCTTGAAATCCGTGCTGGTGCTGGTGGTGATGAAGCGGCGATTTTTGCTGGTGACTTGTTCCGTATGTACAGCCGTTATGCTGAGCAACATGGTTGGCGTGTGAGCATGGTGAGCTGTAACGAGGGTGAGCACGGTGGTTTTAAAGAAGTTATCGCCCACGTATCGGGTGATGGTGCCTATGGTCGCTTTAAATTTGAATCCGGTGGCCACCGCGTACAACGTGTACCGGAAACAGAGTCACAAGGGCGTGTCCACACATCCGCATGTACAGTCGCGGTGTTACCTGAAGTGCCAGAAGCTGAAGCCATCGAAATTAACCCAGCGGATTTACGCGTGGATACCTTCCGTGCGTCGGGCGCTGGTGGTCAGCACGTTAACCGAACTGACTCAGCGATTCGGATCACGCATATTCCGACAGGA